>Ga0066903_100004283_pt1 | contig 12027 bp, 14 predicted proteins | sample PanSoiMetaGPlot1_FD_67491 | JGI IMG/M metagenome (GOLD analysis project Ga0066903, IMG submission 67491) | Tropical forest soil microbial communities from Panama analyzed to predict greenhouse gas emissions - Panama Soil - Plot 1 (version 2) | ecosystem: Environmental > Terrestrial > Soil >...
AGCACGTCCGGGCGAGGTTCCGCCTGAAGGCGGAAACTACGGAACGAGAAAAGGCGCGAGATCGACGATCAGCCGACGATCTCGCGGGCCGTGCGCAGCAGGTCGCGCAGCCGGAACGGCTTCGCGAGCCAGCGGCAGCCCGTCTCCTCGAGAAACTTCTCGGCCTCGGTGCCGGCGACGTCGCCCGTGACGAACACGATGCGCCGCGCCGCGCCGGGGTGATCGCGCTCCAGCGTGCGGTAGAACGTCATCCCGTCCACGCGCGGCATCTTCAGATCGCAGACGATGAGATCGTAGACGCGCGCGTTGACGCGCACCAGCGCTTCCTCGCCGTCGCGCGCGCGATCGACCGCGAACCCCGCGTCGGCGAGCGACTCGGCGACGGCGGCGCCGAGCGCTTCCTCGTCCTCCACCACCAGTACGACCGATCCCGCGCCGGTCACGGGCGCCACGGTTTCCTTCGGGGCGATCGGCTTGACGGGGCCGTCGGTGATCGGCAGCGCGATCAGGAACGACGCGCCCGTACCCGGCTGAGACTTGACCGTGAGACGGCCGCCGTGTTCCTGGATGATCGCGTAGGCGACCGTCAGCCCGAGGCCGGTGCCCTTACCGACCTCCTTCGTGGTGAAGAACGGATCGAAGATCTTCGGCTGCACGTCCTCCGGTACGCCGGGCCCGTCGTCGTTCACTTCGAGCATGACGGTGTCGTTGTCGAAGTCGTGCCAGCTTCGGAGCACCATCGACCCGCGGCCGTTCGCGCCGAGCATCGCCTGTTCCGCGTTGATGATCAGGTTGAGCAGCACCTGCTGGAACTGGTGCGGATCGGCGAACACGAGGGGAAGGCCTGCCGCGAGCGCCTCGAAGACCGTGATGTTGCTCAGACGCTGCTCGTACGACCGGAGCGCGAGCGTCTGGCGGACGACCTGGTTCACGTCGACCATGGCGCGCGTCGTGTGGCGCTTGCGCGCGAACGTGAGGAGGCTGCGCACGATCTTGGCGGCGCGCTCGGACTCGCTGAGGATCGTGTCGAGTCCGCGGCGCGTCTGCTCGTCGACCTGCCGCTGCGAGAGCCGTTCGGCCCACGTGAGGATCGTCGCGAGCGGATTGTTCAGCTCGTGCGCGACGCCGGAAATCGTCTGGCCGAGTGCGGCGAGCTTCTCGGCCTGCAGCAGTTGATGGTAGAGATCGCGCGCCTGATCCTCGAGACGCTTGCGCTCGCTGACGTCGCGCATGAGTGCTTCGATCCGGACGCCGCCGGCTTCGTCCGCTTCTGCGTGCGCCGTGACTTCCACCCAGATCGCCACCTTGTCGGCGCGCCGCAGCCGCAGCAGGTAGTCGGTGAGCGATCCGTCGCGCTGGAGCCGCGCGACGAACGCGTCGCGCGCCTGCGGATCCACGAACCGATCGCCGTCGAACGGGCGGATGTCGGACTCGGGCGTGTCGGCGGCGAAGCCGAACATCAGCTTGAGGTGGGGATTGGCGGACAGCGTCCTCGTGCGGTCGCCGTCGATCGCGCCGATGTAGACGCCTTCGTGGACCGCCTCGAACAACCGTTCGAACGCGTGCGTGGACTGGCTGGTCGTGTCCGGACGCAGCCGCTTCCCCGGCCGCTCCATGCTGCTCGCTTTCACTTCCCGATGGGCGGCGTCGGCGTCATCGTCGGGAAGTGCGGGCGGTACTTCGCCTCGATCGACGCGCGAATCGCCGTCAAGGGCGTCCCCGCCTCGTATCCCTGCATCGCCTCACGGGCGACGTCGAGGCAGATCCCTCAACCAATGCCGTGCGGCTCCCACGCCGTCACGCGCCCGCGTTCGTCACGCGAGGCCACGAAGCAGTCGTCGTTGTGGCGGTGCCCGCGGTTTTCGCAGCCGCAGAAGCACGGCATCTTGCTGAGGACGTCGGGATGGTTCGCGGCGAATGTGAAAACCGCCTCGACGATCGGCATCGGGCGCGCCGCCGGAAACGGCACCCGCGGGATCGCGGGAAGATCCGACGGCCACGACGACGACGCTGTCGAAGACGACGAAGGAGACGACGACGACGAAGGCGCGGGGACGCTCTGCGCGGCGGGTGTCTGCTGCGGCGGCGCAGCGGTGCCTCCGCATGCGGCGGCCGCGACGGCGAGGAGCGCGGCGGTGAGCGCGCGCCTGATCGGCATCGCGTCATCTTACATCGGCCCGCCGCACGACGGAGCGGGCATAATCAACAGGTATGTTCGAGCCGAACCTCTTCAAGGATCAGGTCGCCGTGATCACCGGCGGCGGGACCGGCATCGGGCTCGCGATCGCCAGGCGTCTCGGCTCGCTCGGCGCGCGGATCGCGATCGCGAGCCGCAACTCGGAGAACCTCGAGAGCGGATGCGCCGCGCTCCGGGCGTCGGGCGTCGACGCGCTCGTCGTGCAGCTCGACGTCCGTAACACCGAGCAGGTCGATGAGATGGTCGTCCGCACGGTGAAACACTTCGGCAGCATCGACATCCTCGTCAACAACGCCGCGGGCAACTTCATCAGCCGCGCCGAAGATCTGACGCCGAACGGATGGAACGCCGTCATCGGGATCGTGCTGAACGGCACGTTCTACTGCTCGCGCGCCGTCGGCCAGTACTGGATCGCGCGCAAACGCGGCGGCTCGATCGTCAACATTCTGGCGAACTACGTCTGGACCGGCAGTCCAGGAACGATCCACTCCGCCGCCGCGAAGGCGGGCGTGATGTCGCTGACGCAGACGCTCGCCGTCGAGTGGGCGCCGTACGGGATTCGCGTGAACGCCGTGGCGCCCGGACCGATCGAAGCGTCCCCAGGCGCCGCCCGGCAACTCTGGAACTCTTCGGAGGCGGTGGACCGCATCACCGCCATGATCCCCGGCCACCGCTGGGGTCGGCCTGAAGACGTCGCCGATGCCGTCGCCTTCCTGGCTTCGCCGGCCAATGGCTTCATTACCGGCGACACGCTGACCCTTGATGGCGGCACCTGGCTAAATAGAGGAACGTTCGGTTTCATGCAATAATGGCCGAATGATCGACGAAACAGACGTCGTCATTCTGGAGCTTCTTCAGGAAAACGCCAGAATATCGCAGGCAGACGTCGCGAGGGTCGTCGGCCTGGCGCCTTCCGCCGTTCTCGAACGCATCAGGAAGCTCGAGTCGAGGGGCGTCGTGAAGGGCTATACGGCTCTGCTCGATCCTCATGCGCTGGAGCAGGCGATGCTCGCGTTCGTCGCCGTCCGCACCGCCGAAGCCCCGGGTGACGAGAGTGTCGCGCGCGCGCTGGCCCAGTGTCCCGAGGTGCTCGAACTGCACCATGTCGCCGGCGACGATTGCTATCTGCTGAAAGTGCGTGCCCGCGACGCGGAACACGTCGGACGGCTGCTGCGCCACCGCTTCGGGCGCATTCCCGGAGTGGTCTCGACGCGAACGACGATCGTGCTGGAAACTGTGAAGGAAACGCCGCGCCTTGCGCTGCGCGCGGCCACGGAACCCGCACGATGATCACGACGCCTCGGGAACGCCGGCTCGCATTGTTCGCCTGGATGGCGGTGTGTCTCTTGTGGGGCACGACGTATCTCGGCATTCGTGTCTGCCTCGAGACGATGCCGCCGATGCTGATGGCCGGATTGCGATGGACGATCGCCGGCGTGCTGCTGACCGGCTATCTGCTCGCGCGCGGCGAATCGCTGCCGGGGCGCGCGTCATGGCCGGGCATCGGGCTGCTGGGGTTCCTGATGATGGTGCTCGGCAACGGCGGCGTGGTGTGGGCCGAGCAGACGGTGCCGAGCGGACTCGCAGCGGTGATCGTCGCGTCATCGCCGTTCTGGATGGCGGCCGTCGAAGCGTGCCGCGCCGATGGCGAACGCCTTACCTGGAGCAGCGCGCTCGGCTTCACGATCGGCTTCGGCGGGATCGTGCTGCTCGTCTGGCCCGAGCTCGCGCACGGCGCCTCGACCGCGTCGGGGAAGGCGGGCTTCCTGACGGGCCTCATCGCGTTGCAGATCGCGGCGCTCGGATGGGCGCTCGGCTCGTCGTATTCGAAGCGGCACGCGCGCCACGAGCACGTCTTTGCCGTGACGGCTGGGCAGATGCTCGCCGGTGGTGCGATGATGCTGGCGCTCGGAACGGCGCGCGGAGAGTGGAGCGCGCTCGCGTTTTCAGGCCGCAGCCTGGTCGCTTTCGCGTATCTCTCGACGGTCGGCGCCATCGGCGGGTTCGTGGCCTACACGTATGCCCTGCGCCACCTGCCCGTCTCGCTCGTGTCGCTCTACGCGTACGTGAACCCGGTGATCGCGGTCGCGCTCGGAGTCGTTATCCTCGGAGAGGCGTTCACCTGGCGGATGGGCCTCGCCGCCGCTCTGGTCTTCGGCGGCGTGGCCATCGTCCAGCGCCGCGGTCAGACGCGGCGTCCACTGATCAGCCGGACCAGGAAGAGCACGATCGCGATGACCAGCAGTACGTAGATGAAGTTGCCCATCGTATAGCCGCTGACCATTCCGAGCAGCCAGAGGACGATCAGGATGACCGCAATCGTTTCGAGCATGGTTCCTCGTCTCCTTCGCGCCCCAGTTGGCGCACGTGAGACATGGAGCAACCGGTGTGCCACGAGCCCGTCTGTTCAGCGGTATGCGCCGTTCGCCCTTGCGCTCCAAGTGGTTGCGGTAGTTCTTCTCACGGCCGGGCTGGCGTCAGCTCAAGAGCCCGCGGAGCAACCACCTGCCACGACAGAGAAAAGCACTACCGCCAATGTCGCCCGTTTCCTCGGCGGCGGACTCGTCGGCCTCGGGGCTCATGAGAGCGGGCACCTGTTGTTCGACGCCATCTTCAACGCGCATGCGTCCGTGAAGAGCGTCTCGTTCCACGGCATCCCGTTCTTCGCGATCACCCACGACAACGGGCTGACGCCGCGCAAGGAATTCGTGATCGACTCCGCGGGCTTCTGGGTCCAGGAGGCGACCAACGAGGTCCTCCTCACCAAGCGCCCGAACCTGCGGCACGAGTCCGCGCCGTTCACCAAGGGCGTCGTCGCGTTCAACGTGATCGCCTCGTTCGCGTATGCGGGCGCGGCGTTCGCGCAGACGGGTCCGTACGAACGCGATACGCGCGGCATGGCCGAAGCGCTCGGGTGGAAAGAACCGTACGTCGGCCTGCTGATCCTCGCACCCGCAGTGCTCGACATGGTGCGCTACTACCACCCTGACGCGAAATGGGCGATCTGGGGATCGCGCGGCGCCAAGATGTTCGGCGTGGTGCTGGTGTTCAAATAGCCACGACAGTGGCGACTAGTCAGGCCGGGCGGGGCCGAGCGCGAACGTCATCGTGCCCTCGACCGCGACCTTGCCTTCGACGCGCGCGATGCCGTGCAGCACGCCCATGCGGCTCCGCAGGCGCTTCACCACCGCCTCGATGACGACGACGTCGCCGGGGTGGACGGAACGGCGATACCGCACGCGCTCGATGCCCGCGAAGAACGGCAGCCGCTGCCGGTTCTCGGGCTTCGCCAGAATGAGGATCGCGCCGACCTGCGCGATCGCCTCGGTGAGAATCGTGGGCGGCAGCACCGGCGCGCCGCCGGCCGTCGACAGCGTCTTCTCGCTGAGCGTGACGTTCTTGATGCCGACGATGCGTTTGTCGAGCTCGAGCTCGGTGATGCGGTCGACGAGGAGGAGCGGATAGCGGTGCGGCAGGATCCGCTCGATCGTGGCCTGATCGAGCGGGAGCTTCAGGTCCTCCATGAAGTTCCCAGTATAATCAAAGGTTACTAGCGAATGCTTCCTCCCCCACAACTGCGTGAGCAGGAAACGCTCACGACCCTGATCGATCTCGGCCGCCAGGTGGCGGGCGTGCTCGACGTCACGGAGCTGCTCGCGCAGATTCCGAAACTGATCGCACGGCTCATCGAGTTCGACGCCTTCGCGGTCTATTTGCTCGACGATCGCCGCTCGGATCTGCGGATCGCGTACTCGGTCGGCTACCCCGAGACCGCCGAGCCGATGCGCCTCGGGCCGGGGCAGGGGCTCGTGAGCGCCGCGGTCGGGAGCCAGATGCCGCTGCTCGTGAACGACGTCGCGGCCGATCCGCGCTACGTCGGCATGGTGCCGGGGATGTCGTCGGAGCTCGTCGTCCCGCTGCTGCACAAGAAGCGGCCGATTGGCGCGCTGAACATCCTCAGCCATCACAGGGACCAGTTCTCCGCGGCCGACATGGAGCTGCTGCGGCAGTTCGCGGCGCACGTCGCCGTCAGCATCGTCAACGCGCAGCTCTTCGAGCGCGTGCGGAGCGACGCCGACGCGTTCGAGACGCTGGCCGAGATCGGCCGCGACGTCGCGTCGGTGCTCGACCTCGACGAGCTGTTCGCGCGCATCGCGCAGTCGATGCGGCGCGTGATCGACTACCGGACGTTCGGCATCTGGCTCGTGAACGAGGGACGCGCGGAGCTGGAGATCAAGCTGGCCGTGCAGTACGGCGAGAAAGTGGAAGTCCCGCGCGTGCCGATCGGCGAGGGGCTCGTCGGGTACGCCGCGCTGCACCGGGAACCCGTGCTCGTCGCCGACGTCTCGCGGGATCCCCGCTACATCAACGTCGTTGCCGACGTGCGGTCGGAGCTGGCGATCCCGATGCTGCTCAAGGACCGCTGCATCGGCGTACTCGATCTCGAGAGCCCGGAGCTCGACGCGTTCACGAAGCGCGACGTCGAGATCCTCACGCTGCTCGCGAGCCAGGCCGCGGTGGCGATCGAGAACGCGCGGCTCTACGAGACCGTCCGCGCCAACGAGGTCCGCCTCGAGAAGGAAGTCCGCTTCGCGCAGCGCGTCCAGTCGGCGCTGCTGCCCGTCGGCCTGCCCAAGCGCATGAAGGGCGTCGAGGTGGCGGCCAGCTTCGATCCCGCGCGGGAGCTGGGCGGCGACTTCCACGACTTCCTCTCGCCCGAGGCCAACACGCTCGCGGTGGCGCTCGGCGACGTGTCGGGCAAGGGCGTGCCGGCCGCGCTCTACAGCGTGTTCGCCGCGGAGCTGATTCGCGGCCGCACGTTCCGGCGCCGCTTTCTGCCGGATCGGTCGGGCCCCGCGAGCGTGCTGTCGTCGGTGAACACGATCCTGCACCAGCGCCAGCTCGAGGAGTACTACTGCACGCTCTGCTACGCGATCTTCGATTTCAAGCGGCGCATCGTGACGCTCGCGAACTCGGGCCTGCCGTATCCGATCCGCGCGTCGGCCGACACGGTGTCGCAGATCGAGCTGCCGGGCGTGCCGCTCGGTTCATTCCAGGGTTCGACGTACGACGAGATCACGATCGCGCTGCACGCCGGCGACCTGTTCGTGTTCTGCAGCGACGGCGTGTTCGAGGCGATGAACGTGAACGGCGAGGAGTTCGGCGCAGCGCGCCTGCTCGCCGTCGTCGAGCGCACGCGCCAGCTCGCGCCGAAGGCGATCGTCGACGAGATTTTCGGCGCCGTCGAGCGGTTCCGAGAAGGCGCCGCGCCCAACGACGACATGACCGCCGTCGTCGTCAGGATCACGGCGTGATCGTCAGTACTTGAACTTCAGGTGTTCCTGCTCGAGATGCAGCCCGATGGCGCGGCCGCCGAACGTCGCGACCTCGTTCACGCGTCCTCTCACGCTGACGCGTGAGCCCTTCGTCGGCGTGCGGCCGTCGTGCGCCACGACCGTGACCTCACCCGTGCCGTCGTCCACCTTGTAGAACTTCATCGGCGCGAGCGGGACGCCCCACGAACTGGTCACCACGCCGTCGACGGTGACGGAGTGATTGTGGTACCGGCCGGGGTTGTACTTGATGTCGGCGATCCGCGGGTGGCTCGAGGCCGCGCATCCCGCGAGCAGCGAAACGGCGAGAACGACGGGCGCCAGCGTGCGGACCATGGGAACCCTCCCTGAAGACACAAAGAGCCGCACGAAATCGTTGACGTGCACGGGATACGGCGATGCCAGCGCCTGCCTGAGTTAGCGCATCCCGTTGATTTCGCGCGGCCGATCTTCAGGTCATCAAATGGCGTGCCCGCGCGTTCCTGCGAATTCCGGCCGAAATTGCGCGAGACGCGTGGCCACGAGCCGGCCGGCTGTCCGATTGAGGGGACGCGGTGACCTAGGCGAAGGACGTTCCGGCCCGGCGCCGATCCTCGAGGGCGCGCAGCCGGACCCGCAACTCGAGCTGTGACGCCGCCTGCGCGGCGAGAATCCGCAGCGCGTGCCGCTGATCCTCGGACAACGTCCGGGGCGCGCGATCCATGACGCAGATCGTGCCGACCGCGTGTCCCTTGACGCCGACGAGCGGCACGCCGGCATAGAAGCGGATGCCCGGACCACCGGCAATGGCCGGCATGGCGGCGAACCGCCTGTCCTTCGACGCGTCGGGCACTTCGAGAATCCCGTCGGGCTTCATGATCGCGTGGGCGCAGATCGACTCGCTGCGCGAGGACTCCGCGACGTCGAATCCCACGCGCGCCTTGAACCATTGACGGTGCCGGTCGATGAGCGTGACGAGCGCCATCGGCGTCTGGCAGATGAAACTCGCGAGCCACGTCAGGTCGTCGAACACCTGCTCGGGCGGCGTGTCGAGGATCTCGTACTCCCGCAGCGCGGCCAGCCGCTCGGACTCGTCGGGCGGCATCGGCCACCGCGGAAGTGGATCGTCGTGACTGGTGCTCATGGCTGCGGATCTTAGCAGAGCCCCCGTTCAACCTTTCGGGAGGGGGGCGCGTCAGACCCTCTGTTGCTCACTATCTCGGAGGCACTGACATGAAGGGATTCAGACACGCGGCGCTGGCCACGGCGCTCGTCCTCGCGGGCGGGCTGCTGCCGGGCTCCGGCGCGCATGGACAGGGGCGGTCGTCGGTCACGCGCTTGCTCGATGTCGGCCGGGGTTCGCGGATCGGGGTCAGCGTGCAGGACATCGAAGACGCCGACGCGAAGGACGCAAAACCGAAGGCGGGTGTCCTGATCGAGACCGTCGAGCCGGGCGGCCCGGCCGACAAGGCCGGAATGAAGGCCGGCGACGCGATCACGGAATTCGACGGCGAACGGGTTCGCAGCGTGCGTCAGTTCTCGCGCCTGGTGCAGGAAACACCGCAGGGGCGCACGGTGGCGGTTGCGCTCTCTCGCGGCGGCCAGCGTGTCGCGGTGAACGTGACGACCGAGCGATCCGAGGACTTCAGCTATCGCGTCCTCGAGTCGATGCCGCGGCCCGCGGCGCCAGCCATGCCAGCCATGCCCCCGGCGCCGCCGCGCGCGCCGCTGCCGCCGGCGCTCGACATCTTCCGTCTCGCGTCGAGAGGACGCCTCGGCATCACGATGGAGACGCTCGACGATCAACTCGCGGGGTACTTCGGCGTGAAGGAAGGCGTGCTCGTGAAATCCGTCGCGGACGACTCCGTCGCGCTGAAGGCGGGCGTGAAGGCCGGCGACGTGATCACGTCGGTGAACGGCCGGAAGATCTACGAGGCTTCGGACGTGACGCGAGCCATCGATCGGATGGAGTCGACCGATGAATTCACGATCGAAGTGCTGCGCGACAAGAAGCCGATGACGCTGAAGGGCAAGCTCGAGGCGCGCGCGCGAAGCCGCGGCGTTGCAACCGGGGAATGGTTCTAGGTTTCAGCCTGCGGCTTCGGAGCGCGCGCGGGCCGGCGGCGGTCCCACGAGCGTCGAGAGCTGGGAGGCGATGATCGTGGCGGCGGCCAGCAGCGGTTCGCGCTGTTCGCCGCCGTTCTTCATTTCCGCCGCCATGACGCCCAGGCAGCCGCCCGCGCCGATCAGCGGTGCCGCGATCGCACCGTTCGAAATGCTGTCGCCCTTCACCGTCTGGAGCAGGCTCGTGCGATAGGCCGACGCGGTCACGTTCGGCGACTCACGCGCGATCGTGCCGAGTCGGTTGGCCATCTGCGGCGCGTAGCCGTGCACCATGATCGGCGTCAGTTCACGCCCGTCGGGATCCGCGATCCACAGGACGATGCCGGCGGCGTCGAGGAGCTTGGCCGCGCGTTCGAGCAGTGCCGGGATCGCGCGCGTGTCGCTGACCCGCGCGAGGTCGCTGCACACCGACGCGATCGCCGCCAGATCGACCACGGGCAGAGGGACTGGCGCCGCCGCCCGCGCAACCAACGGCCCCGACACGACGCCGAAGTCGTTGAGCTCGTCGAGCATTTCACCGGCGATCGCCAGCGGCCTGGACGCGCCGGACAGCGTGACGACGGGTTCGGCGGGTGTGCGCGTTCCCGCCGGAATCAGGAGCAGCAGGACGGCCGCGGCGGCGGCGGCGCCGCCGGCCAGCGCCAGGGCCTGCTGCCGGCGCTCGTGCGCCGCGTTCGCGTCGCCCGCGACGTGTTCGGCCGTCTGCGCCCTTGCGATCGCTCCCGTCAGTTTCTGCGCCACCTCGAAGCCGTCGCCGAAGATCACATCCGACGCCTGCGCGAGCTGGCGTGCCTGCGCGAGCTCGCGCGCGTGCGCGTCGACCTGACGGAAATCCTGCATGACGGCCGCGGCGTCGTCGACGGCGGCGACCGCCTCGGGCGAGGCGAGGCGTGCCTTGAAGATGGAAAGGACGTCGTCGAGATCGCTGCTGAGCGCGGAGACCCGCGCGAACCAGAAGTCCTGCCCCTGCCCGACGGCGACGTACGCCTGTTGCGCGGCGCGCAGGTCGAATGCGTCAGCCAGCGCGCGCCGGCCGGCCGCGTCCGCCTGCCGAAGCGCGGAGTCGGCGCCGCGCGTGCGCGATTCGGCCGACCAGGTGATGAATCCCGCTGCCGCCATTGCGGCGAGACCGACGAACACCAGCACAAGGCGAGCCCATGGCCTGGCCATCGCGCGCTTACTATAACATCACGCACTTGCATGGCTGCCGCGAACGTCGTCGCGATCGTGAATCCGTTGTCGGGCGCCGGCGCGACGCCTGACGTCGCCGGCCGCCGCGTCGCGTTTCTCGAGCGCCGGTTCGCCGCGGCCGGCGTCGCGGGCCGAGTGCATCTGACCGAACGCGGCGGTCACGCGCGCACGCTCGCGCGCGCCGCGCTCGACGCCGGCGCCGCGCTCGTGATCGCCTGGGGCGGTGACGGCACGATCAACGAGGTCGCGTCCACGCTGGCGGAATCCCGCGTGCCGCTCGGGATCATTCCGGCGGGATCCGGCAACGGCTTCGCGAACGAGCTCGGGCTGTCGAGCGAACCAGGACTCGCGGTCGAGACCGCGCTCAACGGACGCACTCGCACGATCGACGGCGGATCGTTCGACGGACGCCTGTTCTTCAACATCGCCGGCACCGGCATGGACGCGGTCATCGCGGAGCAGTTCAACGCCCGGACGATGGGCCGCCGCGGCATGGTGCCGTACGTGCAGATCGGGCTTCGGGAGCTGTTCCGGTATCGCGGCCGGCGCTACCGTGTCGTGCTCGACGGCGAGGAAGTCATCACCGACGCGCTCGTCATCGCGTTCGCCAACGGACGGGAATACGGCAACCGCATCCGCCTGATCCCCGGCGCGAAGATGGACGACGGGAAGCTCGAGGCGGTGATCGTGGCGGACCGGTCGCCGTGGGCGCGGGTGTGGAGCTGCCGTCACCTCGCGTTCGGCACGATCGACCGCGCCCCCGGTATCATCGTGCGTGGTGTCGAGGCCGCTTCGATCGAAACCGACGGCGATATGGTGTATCACCTGGACGGCGAAGTCGGCCGGGCGCAGGGACGCGTCGAGGTGGCCGTGCGGCCTGGCGCTCTGACCGTCCGCGTGCCGCAGTGACGGCCGCCGCTTGCTGTAGCCTGTCCGATCGCCGATCGCCGATGTTCGATGACCGATAACCGATAACCGATCTTTGTGGTGGGGGATGGGGCAATTAGAGGCGCTGGTGGAAGTCGCGAAGGCGGGAGATCTGGGAAAGGTCCGGTCGCTGCTCGCCGAGAATTTTCTGCTGGCGAGCCAGCGGCTCCCCAGTGGCGAGTCGCCGCTGATGACAGCGCTCTATCGGGGGCACGGCGACATCGTCGACGCGCTGATCGACGCGGGCGCAGAAATCGACGTGTTCGCGGCGGCGGC
>Ga0066903_100004284_pt1 | contig 12026 bp, 22 predicted proteins | sample PanSoiMetaGPlot1_FD_67491 | JGI IMG/M metagenome (GOLD analysis project Ga0066903, IMG submission 67491) | Tropical forest soil microbial communities from Panama analyzed to predict greenhouse gas emissions - Panama Soil - Plot 1 (version 2) | ecosystem: Environmental > Terrestrial > Soil >...
CCATAGTCATATCACTCTTTCCTTTCTGTTCGTCGTCGTCTTCGTCGTCGGTCATGGTTCGCTTCCCTCACTTGATACTTCTCTGCTGGTTCTGACTCGCTCGCAGTAGGTGATACTTCAATACGCCTGACTCGTTCCGCTTGCTTTGCACATCATTCGGGATGGCTACGTTGTAGCGTCACCACCATCGGCGTCGACTTGCTTGGCCCGCGCAGGTGCCCCAGGCGCGCCATGTACTGTGCGCCCCGGTCCCACCGCGCCAACCGTTGGATCGACAAGCAGCGTGCGCCCCGGCCGAAATACTTCTCGGCCAAGCGGTGCGCGAACAGGCGCGCAGCATCGTCGATGCCGCGCACCCGTTGGGCGTTGATGCGGTTGAGGTTACTGCAACTGTAGTGTCCCATTGGCCTCCTTCTCCGCTTTCTCCGCTTGCGCATTGGCGACCTCCGGGTCGGTGTCGGAGATAATCACCGCGCGTTCGGCGGCCAAGCGTTCCTCGGCCAGTTTGCGCGATGCCTTCTCGCGCGCCACCATCACGCTCACCGGCATCTTCACCAGACGCTTCTGGTGGCTCGAATTGCGCTGGCGCTTGCGCCGGTTGATGGTCTGCTCACTCGGGTTCTTATCGTTGAACGAGCGCTCGATGGCATCGTCCAGATAGGACTGCGGCAGTTGGAAATTGCGGTAACCGTCGCGGATGGTCGCGGCATAGAACGCGGACGGGGGATAAATCCCGTCGCGGTCGGTCATCAGATAGATCAGACCTGCCTTGCGGCCGAACTTAGGCTTCTTCAACTTGACCATGAACTTGGTGTAGAACCCATGGCCCACACCTTCGTAGCGGTCGAGCTTTTCCTCGTCCTTCTCGCTGATTTCCCAAATGCCCACCGGGGCCTGTGCGCCCGGTTTCCACTCAAGGTCGGCCACGCCCCGGAACACCAACTGCACGTCGGCCAGCATCAGCGTGCCGAGCGGCTTCGCGTCGGGGGCGCGCCACTTCATTTCCTTGACCTTGAGATTTGACCCGTACGCCAAGTACAGTTTGCGTGTCGGGTCGAATTTATGCGTAGTCACCTTAACCTCCTGCGGGTTTCACCAAACCGTACGTGACCAGTCCGTCGACAAAGCGCTCGACGGTGTCGGTCGGTATGATCCAGTCTGCGTTCTGCATCTTGCAGCGTTCGGCAACCTCGACCATGAACTCGCGGTCGGTGTTGCTGTGATGGTGGGCGGACTCGCGCAACTTGCGCACGAGCGTCCGCGCGTCGCGGGCCTCGATGTGCTCGCCTTCATTGGTGATGTAGTGCGTCATGTCACTTTCCTTTCCTGCGTTCACGCTGGCCGATTGCCTCGAAGATGAAATCGAACAGCAATCCGCCGAGCGCCGCCACGGCGGCGACGCGGAGGTCGCCGCTGATGATGTAGGCGGTCAATCCAGAGAATACGGTTGCGAAGTACATCGGTCCTCCTTACTCCGCGCGCACGATGTTGCGGAGGTTGGGTTGGTTCAGCATGGCGTCGCGCGCCTCCCAATACGTGCGTTCGTCATCGGGCATGCCCAGGTACTCGGCCATCTCGGTGATGTTAGTGGCCTTGAACCGGGCGATGTTGCGCACCGTCGTGGTGGTGGTCGCCGGGGCATTGGGGTCCAGCGATCCGAAGTAGCGCAGCACGCGGCGGTGGTTCTCCCACACGCGCTCGCTGCGGACGTTGAGTCCGTATTGGTGCGCCACGCCGGCCACCGACACCTCGCCCCAACCGGTGGCGGCCAGGACTTCGCGGGTGGTGGCACCCTCCGGGCGCAGCACCATGTCGATCAGGATCGCCCGCTTAGTGCCGGCGCGGGCGCGGCGCTGCGTACGCACCGCATGCTCCACCGTTTCGGTGTTGGTCGCGGTCGCCGCCTTCTCCGTCAGGCGCAGATACAGCAAGACCCATTTCTTGATCTTGGCCGCATCGGTCGACCCGGCGGCATGGCGGAATTCGACCGTGCCATGGTGCCAGTAAAACGACGTGACAAAGTTCAGTTTCACGTAGCGGCGCGGGTCGTAGTGGTTGCGACTGTACTCGCGATGCCGCGCGTTACCGAATTTCAGGATCGAGGCGATGGACTCGATGTCGCGCGCCTGCATGATCGTCTTCGGGTTGCGCATGGCGATGGACGACAAAAAGTGATTGTCGTTGCCGCGTCGCGAAGGCGGGTTGAGACGGTCGAAGATCGGCTCATTCTCGATGTACAGGATGGCCAGGCGCTTGAGGGCGTCGAGGTCCATCGCCGGGTTGCGCGAGTCGACGTGGATGTGCAGACCGGTCGACGGGTTGATGCTCGCGCCGTGGCGCGTCAGCACCGCCGTAACGGTTTCGATCTGCTGGAATCCGTCCTCGCCCGACAAGGGCGGGGACACCATTTCCCAACCGCGTTCGGTGTAACCGCCACCGGCAGCGCGCAAGGAATTGTCGGTCTTGAGCGCCCAAAACCCGCGCGGGACAGTGTGCGGGTAGAGCGGCATGACGCGGGTCGGTACCCCGGCGCGGGTGATCTCGGCTGCGAGGTCGTCACGGCTGCCGGAGCGGCCGATAAACTCGATTTCCACACCGTAGGTGCGGCGGAAAATCGCCGTATTATCAAGGACTTGCGTGGTCATGTCTTTATCTCTAAAAGCCGTTGTGTATCAGATATATACAGGTGGACCCCCGGAATTTCAAGGGGTACATGCAAAAAAGTGGTAATTTATTTACCCTGTAAAATCAATGGTTTAGGGGTAAATCCAGGGGCAGAAACTTTGCCAGTGGCTATTGACTTTTCGACCCCCAATGGGCATATACACGGTGTCGCCCAATACCGGGCGGCGCAGACAGAAAGGTAACTCCCCTTCCGACGACCCGTCGGGAAACCGGTCCACAACACGGCAAACAGACTGGTCCGCAGCGACCATGGCCCTAGTGACAGAACCACTACGCGCCAGACATTCGCTCCCGATCAAGTCACTGAACCAGGCGGACGCCGAGGAACCGCGACGGGTCATCAGAAGGGGAGGGCGAACATGGCCCAACGCACACCGCGACTCTTGTCGCACGCGCGCAGCGCCGCAAAGGCGGTCTCCTGGCGCATCTTAGGTGCGGTCGACACTTTCGTCCTCACCTTCCTCGTTACTGGCAAGGCCAGCGCTGCCGCTGGCGTGGTCGGGTTCGAGGTACTGACGAAGTCGGTCCTCTACTACGGGCACGAGCGCGCCTGGGAGGCGTCTTGGATCACCAACTTCTTCGGAGGTTCCAATGCTTGATTTCGTCCTGACTGCCCTGGCCTTCGGCACCATCGCTGTGCTGTTGGTGCTCTGACTTCACCGGGCGGCGGTATCCCGCCGCCGCCCCAACCTGAGAGGTAGATATGTCTAACCGCATGAACACGAAAATCACCGATGGCAAATTGATGATCGAGATCGACGTCAGTCCCAACGCCATCACCACGGCTCCCTTGAGCAAGTCGGGCAAGAACCGACTCGTGGCCTCCACCGGCGGGTTCATCTCAGTCGGTAATGGCCTCCGACTTGGCCTCAACCTCACGGCCGAGCGTTGATTTACCCGAGGCGGCGGTTCGCCGCCGCCTCCAGCAAGTCAACTAACACGAGGTGACAATGCACACCGATTTGATTGTGCTGCCCAACGGCAAGCGCATGACGCGCAAGGCCTACGAGCAGTTCAAGCAGGACTTCGAGCGCGCCCTTCGCGCCGGTGGTTCGACTCCACCCACCGGTACCAAAAATTGTCAGCGATTAGCCTTGAAAATCCACACCCTAAGCTGTATATGAAGATTGCGGACTCATCCGCAAACAGATCGAAAGGTAAATACGATGTCCCGCAAGGATTTCGAACTCATCGCCAAGACCATCCGCGAAATGCCGTTGAACGGCGTCGCGCGCGTGATCGTCGCCACCGAGTTTGCCGCCAAGTTGGCGACCACCAACCCGCGTTTCGACCGCCCCCGCTTCCTGCACGCGGCCACCGGGATCAACGAGTAAAAACCCATGCCCCGCCTCACCCGCACCGATGTCCACCGCCCGAGCGCAATCGACCCGGCCGACTACCGCTTTGTCGCCTTCGATTACCTGCGCAACGTCGAGGCCGAGGACGCCCCGCTGCGCCTCGACTTCGACCGCTGCCCGTTCATCGTGTCGCAGCGCGAGGTCATCCGCCAGGACATGGTCCGTACCGGCGGGACGTGGTCCAACCACGCCCACGGCGGCAACTGCATGGTCTGCGGCAACGCCAACGCCTATTACACCGCTACCTTCCACCACGCGCCGACCAACACCTACGTGCGCATGGGTTCGGACTGTTCGCACCACGTGAACGCCGCCCTCGACCACGAGGAATTCGCCCGCTTCCGCAACCGCATCCGCACCTGGATCGAGCAGCACTCGCCCGAGGTCAGAGCCGAGCTGCGCCGCCGCGGCTTCGAGCAGTTCGAGGACTTCGTCGGCCTGGAGACTGCCCCCGAGCAGTACGAGGAACGCACCATTCACGACATGATTTCCCGGTTCGTGCGCTACGGTTCACTGACCGAGCGTCAGTGGGACTACATGCGCATCCTGGCCGACCGCATCGCCAACCGTGGCCAGCAAGTCGCCACCCAGGTCGACACCCGCCGCCGCAACCAGTTCCCCGGCAACTGCCGCCACTGTCGCGGCCGCGTCGAGGCCGGCGACGGTTACCTGGAACGCGTCGAGGGTCGCTGGACTGTCGAGCACGCCACCTGCCCGGTGCAGGGCGTGGCCCCGACCGTCCAAGTCGGCGACCTGCGCGGGGTGATGGCGCTGTTCGACCGCGCCCGCCCGCACCTGCAATATCCCGCCATCATCCTCGACGTGCCGTACTACGGGGCGATCCGCCTGTCGGTCGCTGGCGAACGCGCCCGCGTGCCGGGGTCGATCAACGTGGTCAAGGACGAACGCCCGAACGAGGGCGAGCGCCGACCCTGGTTGGGCCGCATCCTGCAAGACGGCACCTTCGACGCCGCCAATAACCTGCCCGAGAACGTCCGTACGGCGGTGCTGGCGCGCCTGCGCGAGTTCGCCCTTCACCCGGCCGAGGTGGCCAGTCAGTACGGCCGCCTGCACGGCCGCTGCTGCTTCTGCCGCCTGCCGCTGACCGATGCCCGCTCGACCGCTGTCGGGTACGGCGAAATCTGCGCCGGCCACTACGGCCTGCCGTGGGGCGAGCGCCCGACCGAGTTCGCGGCTCCGGTGACGCCGACGTCGCCAGCTCGTCGAGACCCGGCTCACTCGTCTCCGCCGCCAGCTCCGCCGGCGGCAGCTCCGCGGCTCACTCCCCGCCGGACCCACCTGGTCATCGAGGAAGCGCCGCCGATCCTGGGCCGAGCGCCGGTCCAACCGCAATTACCGTTCGACGCCGTCGCCGAGCGCAAGCGCCTGGAGGACTCCGGGCAGACCTGCCCGGGGTGCGAGGGCGGACTGATCCGCACCCATGGCCCCGGCCAGTTCGAGTGCCGCGAGTGCGGCGTCTGCTGGAATAGGAGGAACCCATGAAAGTCTACGTCGCAATCTACGAGCACAAGCACGGCCGCGATGTGCGGGTGTTCAAGAACAAAACATCCGCCGAACAGTGGCGAGAAATGATCGCCGAGCAATGGTGGGAGGACGAAATGCGGAACGTGCCAATGCCGTCCGACCCCAAGCGAGCGGCCAACGACTATTTCGAACGGATGTCCGACCGCGAATTTTTCTCGGTCGAGGAAGGGAGGGTCGAATGAATAACATCGTCCGCGCCGCCCTGATCGTCGCCGCCGTGCTGCGGCCGGAACCGGCCCAGGCAGCCATGATCCTGTCGCCCTACGGCCCGAAGCCGTGCTACTTCACGTGCCCCTATCTCTACGGCCCGCAGAGTCCCGCGCCGCGCTTCCCGGTGCCGGTGACGCCTGGACTGAACGCGCCGTTGCTGCCGTGGGTGCCGCCGCTCCCCTACATCCTGCCGCCAGCGTACGTGCTGCCGCCGATGCCCGGTTATCTGCCGCCACCGCCAGTGGCCGTGCCGCTGCCGCCGGTCGCGCCGCCGCCGCCGGCCGAGTATCCGATCAAGTGAAAGGAGAATGAAAATGTCTGTTTATGGATCGACTGGACCCTTTGTCGTCTACTTCGCCAACTGGTCCGACGCCAACATCATCGAACCGACTTGGTCGTTGTGGTTCTGCCGGCGCGCGGGGCGCTTCAATACCAATTTCCTGGGCCAGCGCAACGTCGTTTGCGACGGCACCAAGTTCAGCAAAGAGCCGAAAGGAGCACGCAGATGAACATCCGCTTTCAATGGCCCCCGGCCTTCGACTACATCCGCCTACCGGAGTTCGCCGCCGAAGGCCACACGCCGTCCTACATTCGAGCCATGGCCAAAGGCCCGCCGTCCTACACCGACCACGCCCTCTACCTTGGCGTGCTGGAAATCTCTTGGCGCACGAAACTGGATGCGATGACCCGGCTTTGGAAATACCTGCGCGAGTTGTGGTTTCAGATCAAGTTCGTGGACCGACACGGGAGACGCAAATGAGGACGAGGAAAGAACTTGAGAAGCTGCTTGAGGACACGCTTGAATCGAGCCGCGCTGGCGACGACGAACTGCTGGACCGTTGCTTGATCGAGTTGACCGAGAACGAGCGCGAGAAGGGTATCAAGGAAACCGAAACGCGGCTCTGGAACGAGGCGCGCAAGGTGCCCGGCGGGTACGAATACGCCGGCGTATGTTCCGACCAGTTGTGCTTCTGGTTGCGCGAGGGCGGCGAACTTCGCCTCTCCTACGTCGAAACTGACGCTGACCCGGACAATCCAGGCGATGGCCTGCTGCACATCGACCACTACGACGGCAAGTTGCCGCCCGGCATTTCTGGCCCGGCCTGGAAAACGCCGAAGGAGGAATGAAAGAGTTGCAACGATGGAATGGAAGCGTATAATTCGGAAGGAGGTGAAGATTTACGCGACACAGCTCTTGAAATCCCGCCGACAGCCATTATATGTAGGAAGTGCAAGAGGACATTCACAGAAGGAGCAACCACATGATTGTCCAGTTGGAACGCGTCATGCCCCCGGTCGAGACCGAGGTCATTCCAGGGTCCGGTGAGGACGAGGGTTTTGGCGAACCCCGCGAAGTCGTCGAGACCGCCCCGACCGAACCCGTCTATATCGACGTCAACCCCCGCTACATCTCGTTCGTGTTCGAGTCGCGCGAACCCGGTGTGACCATCGTCAAGGGGCCTGACGGTCGCGGGTTCAAGGTCAAGGGCACCTACGCCGAGGTCCACGCCAAGTTGACCGCCGGCGGGTACGAGGACCCCGAAGTCCGTCACTGACCGCAGCGCAGAGGGCATCCGAGCGGTGCCCTCGACGGTGCGATCTAACTTGCTTTTTCAAGCGGATTAGACTGTACTGAGAACACTGGAAACAGAGAGGTTTCCAGTGAGAGGAAGGCGAAGAGAGAAATGAAATACCACCGCCGTGCCCGCCACCATTGTGAGTGCGGGCGAAAAATCCACGTCCATATCCGCCACAACCGGCGCAACATCGCGCGCGGGGCCGTGCCCGATCACGGTCTTTGCGACGCGTGTTGGACCGCCGAGCGCGACCGCAACCGCGCCGGTTGGGTTCGTCCAAGTCATCGCAAACCGAGATCGAAATACGGAGTCCAAACCCGTATAGCGGCGTAGTGCGCCGCCTGACGATGATCGAGAGCAGAGAAGGAGTATGAGATGGCTAGAAAAGCGAAAGCGAAGACGGAGGCGGACGCGCCCGCCAAGAAGGAAAGTAAGTCCGAAACGCCGCGCGCGCGTTTCTTGAGGCTTGCCCCCGCCCGTACGTCGGCGGCGCTCAAGCGGATCGAGTTGCTGGCCAACCTGACCGGCAGTTCCTACCACTACGAACCGAACGAGGCGCAACAGATTTTGGACGCAATGTTCGATGCGGTCCACGACCTCAAGCGCAAATTCGAAAAGGCCAAGGCCCGGAAATCTGGCGAGAAGGTCGGCTTCCGGTTCAAGTCCAACCAGTCGGCAGCGATGTCGGCCTAAACCCGAAAGGAAAAGGGTTGTCGGGCGTGCCCCGGCAACCCTTCCAGGTGAAACATGACAATGCTGGTTACCAATGCGGCGTTGACCGAGCACGCCAAAGCAATCCGCAAACTCGGCAAGCAGACGGTCGAGAACGTGATCGAGATCGGCCGGCATCTGACCGAGGCCAAGGCCGAGGTAAAGAAACTCGGCGGGTCTTGGGCTGACTGGCTTAAACAGGAATTCGATTGGAACGAAATCAGCGCACGGAGGTTCATGGCCGTGTTTGAATGCAAATCCGAACTCGACACTGTGTCGGATGCGGATTTGCCCCTCAGAACACTTTATCTTCTCGCCGCCCCTGGGACATCAAGGGCTGCGCGCGAGGAAGTCACCAATCGGACTAGGAACGGCGAAAAGCTCAAGCACAAGGAGGTGGCCGCCGTGGTCAAGAAGCACAAGCGAACGGGGCGCAGGCCGGTCAGCGGAGTCGTGGTCGACATTGAGACCGCGATTAGGAATGCCGGCGAGCGCGGTATGTCGTCCGACGAATTGAAGGTCCGGTTCGAAGGCAAGCACCACCCACAGACCGTCAACTCCGCGACCAACAGCCTCGCCAAGCGTGACCGCATCCAAGACAGCGGCAAGAGGCGGCAAGGCCGGGCGGCGGGTGGACGGCCGGCGGTGGTCTACGTCTACAACCCCGACCCGAAGCCGAAAAAGACGGCCAAGGTTATCGACTTCGACAAGCACAAGTCGGCAATCGCCAAGTCGCTCGACCTCGACGGCATCGTCACCCTGCTGGCCACCAAGACCAAGGGCATGCGGCACGAGGACAAGATCGAACTTGGCGTGAAAATCCTGCGCAAGATCGGTGTGTCGGCAGGTCAGGTCTACAACCGCGATCTGGCGCTGTGCCGCGAGGAAGGACTCGTCACCGAGATTAGTTTCGGCAGAGTCAGCAAGAAATCTAGGAGGAAGTAAAAATGCCTAAGCTCATTCCATCAGTCCACATCCTGCACGAGCGCTTCAACAAGGGACTCAGCGCGGCGACCGCGTTCTCCGAGTTGATCTCTAATGGCCTGCGCACCGGCGACAAGATGTGGATCACATTGCTGCCCGACCGCATCATCGTCACCGATAACGGCGAGGGCGTCAGCAATATGGATGCCATGTTCGGACTCGGGCAGTCGGAATCGCGTTACGACCCGACCGACATTGGCGAATTCGGCATCGGCTCGAAGGACGCGCAGATGCACTTCGGCAAGAAGTGCACGGTCCAAACCGTCTACGAAGGGCGCTACTACGTCCACTCCATCGACTGGGAAAGGGTCGAGCGCACCGACTGGCCCGAGGCGTTCTCCGGTTTCAGCCGTGCCGTCGACAAGGCCCCGGTCGAAATCAGGGACGGTGGGACGATCCTGACCATCAGCAAGTTGTTCGACCGCCGCATCAATGTCGAGATGACGGTCAAAAGGCTGACGCACAGGTTCCGCCCCGGTTTGCTCAAGGGGTGCGAGATCATCATCACCGACAACCGCTATCGCCGGCCGAAGGTTTACAAACTCGACAAGTCGGTGGCGGCCACGGCCGTCGCGCTTGAGGGCGAGACCAAGGTCAAGGGCGAAGTCCTGGGCAAGAAGTTCACCCTGACGTATGCCACGTTGAAGGAGCAATCCGATTTCAACGGGGTGCACATCGGCTTCGACAAGCAGTTCGTGGTGTCGAAGCAGTACCTCAACAAGACCGGGATGCCATCACGCCTCTATGCCGAGGTGATACTGTCAAGCCGGTGGAAGGGGTGCTTCTCCCCCAACAAGGAACGGATGATCCGCCACGAGTTCGAGGTGGAGGTGGCCGTCCTCAATCTGCTGCGAGACTTCATCAACAAACTCTCGCACGAGGCCGAGCATGTGCGGATCGAGCACATCAATCTGGCCCTGGCGACTGACTTCGAGAACGTGATCATTCTCGACGACCGCAGGCGCGGCAAGCACGTCAAGGACGAGGAAACCGATGTCACTAAGGAAGGCGGTCGCGGTGGCGACGGTCCTCCCAATCCAGACAAACCCGAAGAGAAGGTGTTCACGGCCAAGCCCACGAAGAAGGACGAGGACGGCCATGGGACGCAGCAACGCAAGCGTTCGCGTGGTGGCATCTCGTTCACCCGCAAGGATAACCTTGGTCCGCATGTCGCTGCGGTGGCCATCTTCGATGCGCCGGCGCGCACGCTCAGGGTGGAACTCAACGGGACGTTCCCGGTGATCGAACTGGCGTATCAGAACCCGTATAAGCCGACCGGGTTGTGGCCGATCATCGCGCGCGAGATTGCGAACTTCTGTCGCGACAATGCGAAAGGGATTGATGACATGCTGCCTGGGTTCGTCGATGCCCTCGACAAACTCGGCTACGGAATCGAGACCGACCGTCCCAATCTCTTCGCCGACAAGGTGTTCGCGTACATTATGAAACAGTGCCCGATGACGACTACCGAACGCGCGAAACTCGGCAAAGTCAGGTCTGTCAGGGACGATAGCGACGAGGACACGCCGACGCTGGAGCAGGCTATCAATTCGTTTAGGAGGGAGTAATGAAAACAAACTTCAAATTCAAACGCCGAGAGCAAGACGTGATCGAGTTGGTCGATGCCCTGGTGCCGGCCACCGACCGCAAGGTCAAGGCGAACGATAACGTCGCCTTGATCTCCGACAAGGTGCTGCAACACGAGCATACACAGTTACAGACGCGCGCCGAAGATTTGCAGCGACGTGCTGACGCGCAGCCGGAACGGATAACTAACGGCACCATGCAAGGACGGATGCAGGACTTGATCAAGGAGATCGACGTTCACGTCGCCTTGATCGAGAAGACCCGGGCCACGGCCAAAGCGCCGTTCTTGACGGCGGGTAGAGTGGTGGACGGGTTCTTCAAGGACCACCTGCTGCGCCCGCTCAAGACCGCGCGCGAGCGCCTGGCGGACATCGGCCAGGACTACCTGGAGCGCAAGGCCGAGCGCGCCCGCGTCCGCCTGGGCGAACGGGAATCGCGCAACACCAAGACCGCCGATCTGGCCCGTACCCGCTCGGCTGTGGGCGGGTCCGTGGGCACACTGGAGGACGTGTGGGACTACGAAGTCACCGACGCCGAGGCGCTGCGCCCGGAGCAGTTGTGGGACTACGTGTCAGCCGAGGCCAAGGAAGCCGCGATCCGCGCCTACATTCGGATCAACGCGCCGAAGCAGCACGTCGAGAACTGGAATCCGCTGGCCGGCGTCCGCATGATCCCGGTGTCGCGTGCCAAGTACTACTAAATCTGATGTGAAAGCCTTGAAATCGAGCACATCAGCCTTATATATAGTCCAGGCGGGGAATCCTCCCGCGCCAGGACAAGGTAACCACCCATGCCGATGAACCACGAGGGGTACTGGAATGACAGGGCGCGCAAGATGCTCCTGGGGCATCGCGTCACCGCCGTCAGTTACCTGACCGCCAAGGAAACCGAACGCCTAGGCTGGGACCGCCGGTCGCTGGCCATCACCTTCGACAACGGCGTCACCGTATTCGCGGCGCAGGACGACGAGGGCAACGGCCCCGGTGCGCTGTTCACCAGCGACAAGGACACGCCGATCCTACCAGTGCTGCGATGATTTTACCGGCGCGGGAATCCTCCCGCGCCAAGCAAAGGAAGAAACGACGATGAACTTAACCCCCGAACAGCGCGACGCCGAACTGCGCGTCGCGATCCGCCACATCCTCACCACGCTACCGCTGGACCGGGCCGAGAACGCCTTGGTCGGCTTGGTCAAGGGGCACGTTCGCGAGGCCGTGGATACCTTAAGCCGCGAGATCGCCCAGGTCCTTGGGAGGCAACGATGACCTACAACGGATGGAAGAATTGGGAGACCTGGAACGTCGCCCTGTGGTTGGGCAACGACGAGGGCCTGTACCGCACCGTCATCGAGTGGACGCGGACCAAGAAC
>Ga0066903_100004285_pt1 | contig 12025 bp, 13 predicted proteins | sample PanSoiMetaGPlot1_FD_67491 | JGI IMG/M metagenome (GOLD analysis project Ga0066903, IMG submission 67491) | Tropical forest soil microbial communities from Panama analyzed to predict greenhouse gas emissions - Panama Soil - Plot 1 (version 2) | ecosystem: Environmental > Terrestrial > Soil >...
CTGCGCAGGTGTGCGGCGACACCATTGAAGTAATTGAGGAGTCCTAACGGTTCCGGGAGACTGCCGAAGCCGAGCACACCATGTGCGAGGACGAGCGTTCGGGCCGCCATCTGTGCCTCACTCTCCGATTCCTTCATCGATGCGACGTGCTCTCATCGCCGCCGCACGCCGCGGCTACTCGCCAGTTCGTGCCCATCCATCGTCCGGAACTGGTCCGAGTCTTTGACCGTCTTCGCGAATTCCAGCCCGTCGAGCATCACCTCGAGCTCGTCGACAGCGACGAGATACGGCTTCCACTCGGCGTTCACCTGGAACTCCCGCGCGTCAAGCGGAACGGCCGACAGATCCTGTTCGAGCACGAACGCGTACGCCTGCAGCTGCCCGTTCTTCCGTGCCATCACGACCTTCCAGAACTTCTTCGGGATCTGCACCCGGACGGCCCCGCGTTCGTCGCGCCCCTCGAACCACTCGTCGTCGTCCATCAGCACCGGTCCAGCAAACAGAGAATACGTTTCCGTCTTTGCCTGATCGAGCACGTAGTTCTCCAGTTCACCCCAGATACCCTGAAGGTTCGAGCGGTTGAAATCTGCCACCTGCGGCGAGCAATTCGTGGTGTGGAACGTGTCCCCGTTCGCCCGCACGATCTGCGATCGTGTCGTCCCCCAGCAGACATCCTCCCGGCGGACGATGTGGCCCTTGTCGAAGGCCCCGCCGTCCTTGCTGAAAAACACATCCGGCAGCTGGTGCTGTTCCGGTATGCGCGGGTCCGTGATCCACTGCTCCTGGTCGTTCGGGCCGAGACCAGTAAGGGCCTTGCGCGAGAAGCTGCCGGTATCAGGCGTGCGACTTTTCGCCCGCCCGTCCACGTTCGAGGCGGTGAACAGTGCCAGTCGGCGCTCTTTGTTCATCACCACCGAGAAGTGCTCGTACGGCAGTTCCGCCTTTCCGGTGTCGGTCTTGGCGACCAGGCTCGCGTTGGTCACTTTCGGGAGCGGTACGCTCACGCCGAGATACTGGTCATCGTACCCTTGCCGGTTGCCGTAGTTACCATCGACGATAGGCTGCTTGAGCTTCTCCGGAACAGTCGGAGTGCTCGCCATCGACGTCGTCGTTCGCGCTGAAGCTGGAGCGCTGGCCACAACGTCCCGACGCGGCGGCGCGTCGCCTGACGTCGACGTGATCGTCAGCTGCTGAATGGTCAGGTTCCTCACGGCCATCTGTACTGCCGGTATCAACATGCTTCCTCTCGCTGTACCGGTGCTCCTAAGCAGCGCTGGTGTGGAATCGTTGACGGACTTCGCCGCAAGGTCCAGTTCCTTGCCTCCCACCGCCCGCGTCATCACATCGGTGCCGTCGTCGGTAAGCATTCTCTGGATCAACGGATCGCCGGCGTGAGTTTGTTTGAGATAGTTGCAGAGCACGCTGATGCGAATGCCTTCATTTGCCTCCCACGTCACGAGGGAGTCGTCGATCCCGTCCAGGCTCGCGACTCTGCGCCCGTCGCGGAGGACGTACATGCCGTTCTCCTGCTTCGCCTTGCCCGAGTGATGGAGGGCGACGATCTGGAACGAATCGTTGAAGCATGGAGACCCGGAAGAGCCTGGCGCCGTGTCGCTCTGATACCACAGGAACTGCGGCTGCACGTCGAACAAGTGGTTCTCGCGCACCGCGTACTGTCGACGCAATCCTCCCGGGTGCTGGATGATCGTGATCCATTCACCCTCGTCGATCTTGTTCGGGTCGGCGCTTAGACGATGGAAGCCGTAGCGGCTGATGTCCGTCCCGTCCGCCCCCCGCGGAATGACTGCCACGAGCGCGACATCCAGGTTCTCGTTCGAGTCGAAGAACACTCCGGGATCCAGCCGGAACTGGTGCGACGGCACATCGTCTCCGCGAATGTCGAGGGTGTAGTCGAACTCTGCCAGTGAGTTGGCGGCGTCCGCCGCGGTTGGAAACACGTGCCAGTTCGTCAGCAGGAGGTCGGGCGAGACCATCACGCCTGTCGCGTAGCCTTCGACCTTCCCCGTGCCCGTGCGGACGATGAGCCGGCAGACGGGGCGCGCTGCGGCAAGCGCCCGTTCCAGATAGAACTCGTCGACGAGATCGTTGGTACCGATCGTTCGTTCCAGCTCGGTCCTGGTCGGCTTCGCCCCCGCAAACCGTAAGTTCGCGCGCCTGGCGGAAACGTTCGCAGCGCTGCGCGTCACGACAGGCGAGACGCGCATCCCGGTGGTGTCCGGGATCGCAGTCATCCGCGCGAGTTCCGCCGCGCCGACCGATTCGTGGCGTATCGCGACTTCAACCGCCTTCGCGCGCGCCGCTTGCCCGCGCTCCTCCGCCGGTTGCAGTACCGCCTCAGACAGTCGCATGGTGCACCAGCCTTTCAGTAAGGAATATGAGGCCCTGTTCAACGGTGTTTACGATGGCACACCGCTAGTAAGTTCATTGGACGCGGTGATCATGTCGTCCGATAAGATAGTGAACGACGACCTCGAAGACAGTGTGAAGGAACTGACATTCGCCATACCGGAGTCAGTACTCTTATATACACGTCTGCCCCAGGTGTGCAGAGCATGTACATGCTCTGCAGGAACCACTGTCGATCGCCGACGCTGACCAGTGACGATCGACATTCAGGGGAGGCCGGCATGGCTGACGGAGGAGATCTCGTCAAGAAGGCATCGATGCGAATCGGCGAGGAGTACCACCTGGGTATTCTCGTTCCCAAGGACAACGCAGCGTGGAGGGGTCCGTGGGACTGCGCGGAATTCGTTTCCTGGTGCATGGGACGTGGGCGTGCTGGTGCCTGGGATCGAATACTCGCAGAACGGCGAGACGGTCGTCGTCGGCAGTCGAGCAAACGGATCGTGGACGATCGGCGCGTTGTGGACCAGGTCGGGTCCTTCTCCGGCAATCCTGATCGCGTCAGCCAGATGTTCTTGCAGCCCTTCTTGTCCTACCGCTTAGTGCGGAGTCATGGCCGGCCACCGCATGTCGTGGTTTCGTGCCTGCATCAACGATCAGCACCGAACCCGCAACTTTCTTGCGCCAGCGGTCCGCTTACGCGGCAAGATGGGTGCGTCACCACGAGGAGGTGTCTCATGAAACGCGACGGCCCCTTCCGCGTCGTGCTCGCGTGTGCTGTCCTGGCGGCAGTCTTCGCGTTTATCCGCGCCGGCCTTCCACCGACGTTCCGGTCAGCCTCGCTGGTTCCCGCTGCACGCGCGGCGGCTGCGGCGGACGACGCCGCGGAGATCAGTAAGAATGCCCACGCCGCGTTGACCTCGCTCTATTCACAGGTCGCCGGAGCGAAGGCGCTTGGTGCGCAGGCGCATGCAGTCCTCGTCTTCCCGAAGGTCACCAAAGCAGGACTCGGGATCGGCGGACAGTCCGGCGAAGGGGCGCTGTTCAAGAGCGGCCAGACCGTCGGGTACTACAGGACTTCGGGTGCGTCCTTCGGACTCCAGGCCGGGGCCCAGACCTATGGCTACGCGATGTTCTTCATGAACGCCAAAGCGCTCGAGCAACTCGACAAAGCCGACGGCTTCGAGGTTGGCGTCGGTCCCTCAGTCGTCGTCATGGACGAGGGCAAGGCCAAGTCCAGCACGACGACGACCATGAAGGACGACATCTACGCCTTCATCTTCGGCCAGAAGGGCCTGATGGCGGGGCTGGGGATTCAGGGCAACAAGATCTCGAAGATTCATCCCAAATGAGCAGCAACCGCACGTCCGGCGGCCGGTCGCGGTGGGTCGGCCCCGCTCTGCTTGCTCTTGCCGTGGCTACGGCCTGCGCACCGAAAGCCTCGCGGCGGCAGACCGACATCATGGAGAAGACGGGCAAGATCAGCGTGAGCACCGCTGTCCTGCGCGCACGCGTCAACGATCTCGCCGATCGCTTCGCCGGGACGATCGAGCGGACGGCCGACCAGATCATCGCCGAGACGGACGATGACGGCGCCCGCCGTCACGCGCTGATGATGAAGGTGGACGCCATTCCCGCGGTCTACGCGGCCGGATTCCGTGCCGATCCCCTGGCGGCCGCGATAGACGCGTGGGGGTTCGCGTTCCAGTTCGGTGAGTACATGGACAGCGGTCCCGGCCGGACTGCGTTCGGGGCGCAGACCCCCCTGGTCCTGGCGTGCGCGCGCGAAATGCTCTCGGACGCCGACGGCGTCATCAGGGGCGTCGCGATTCGACCGGAGTACTTCGACAAGGCCCGCACACGCGTCGAAGGCTGGGCGAAGAGCCATCCGGTCGAACATGGATTCTCGACGCGCGCGTCGGGGGCCGCGCTCGTGGCCGACCTGCGTGCCGACGATCAGAACGTCTTCGCCTCGGTCGGAGAGGTCACGGATCTGATCGGAGACCTCTCGGAACGGTTGAACACCTATGTGGCGCAACTGCCAAAGCAGGCGCGATGGGAGGCCGAGATTCTGCTCACGGGGATGACCGGCCCCCACGGCGTGGAAAGTGCCCTGGGAGATCTGCACGATGTCGCCACGGCCGCCGGGCGCGCGACGGAGTTCCTGGGCGATGTGCCCGGCCTGATCGACGCCGAACGCGACATTGTCGGTGCCGAGCGCCGCGCCGTCCTCGCAGGGATTGCGGATGAGCGCCGTGCCGTACTTGCCGGGATCGACGCCGAGCGGCTGCGGACGCAGGCGTTCGCTACCGGGGAACGCCTGGCGATTCTCGAGGCTGCGCGCGCGGAGCGAGTCGCGCTCGTCGCGGCCCTCCGCCAGGAGCGTGTCGCCACGCTCGTCGAGATCGACGCGATCAAGACCCGCGCGGTCGATGCCGCCCTTGCCGGCGTCCGGGACCTCATCGACTACACGCTGTGGCGCCTGGCGGCGATGATGATCGGACTGATGCTCGCGGCCGGTGTGATCGGGGCGATCGCGTACCGGCTGGCTGTACGCCGCGCGACGTGACAGCTAGAACTTGATGACGAGCGCCGTGCGGAACACTGTATCCAGCTTGTCCTTCCGCGCATCCGCCGAGCCAAGCACGAGCTTCGAACCGCCTGATGACAGCGTCCGGATGCGCTCGTCGCCCGAGCCCGGAATACCATCCGGGTTGATCACCTCGATGAACGCGATGACGTCGAGGTCGGACTCGAGCGCCGGCTCGTGCTCGAAGAGCCACTGCAGACTGACCCTGAGCAACACGTGGCTGACCACCGATACCGTCAGCGCGCTGGTCGTGTCGATCGAGTAGTCGGACGAATCGGAGAGATTGACGTTCGCGGCGAACCTGTTGTCGAATGTCGTTCCCGGTGTGAACCGCTCCCTGTAGTGCGACCCGAAACGGGCGCCAGCGAAACGTCGGTCCTTTTCGGGATCGGGCTTCTCCTCTTCGCGATCGGTGTAGCTGATGCCGTAGCTGGTGGCGAAGCGCCGCCGCTCGTGGTCCACCCACGTGTTACCGACACCCGCATGCACGATGTACCGGTTCAAGATGCCGGCATCGTCGTTACGGTCCCAGCTCGCGCCCGCGTTCCAGAAGAATCGCGCGGTGATGTTTCGTTCATAGCTTCCGCGGAGGAGGTAATTGGCGACATCGAGGGTCGGCTCAGGTTTGACAAGTGAGGTCGCGGGGTTGGCCGGCGCCCCGCCGATCGGGAACTCGAGGCCGGGCGCGACCAGGAAGAAGCGATCATCTGACGTGTTGGAGCGAACGACGTTCGCTTCGAACGTGAAGCGGGCATCCCTCCAGACATACCGCAATTCGTCCGAGAATCCCCAGGTCTGGGCAGCCGAATTGCCCGCCGTGACGACGAGGCTGAGATCCGTGCTGTTGGACCAGCCCAGCTTCGGGGGTTCCTTGGCTTTGTCCTGCCCCCATGCCTCCTCGAGACCGGCCCCAAGCCAGGCGGCCACGCACATCGCCATCACTCTTCGCTGCTGCGACATTCCGCGCCTCCACCGCGCTCGTGACCGTGCCGATCAACGCCGGCCGTACAGCCGCACTTCCGGCTTGTGGCCCCAGGACGCTTTCTCGTACCAGAACTCCACGCTGGTGAGGTCGCGTTCTCCGCCGACGAGATCGAGCACGGGACTCACGCCGTTGGCACGGACCCGGATCCGGAACGGGTACGGACGCCTCTCGTGGTTTCCGTATTCGACGACGATGCGATCGAACTGCACGGCGGCTCCGCTCACGCGGAACTGCAGCGCACGATAGGTGTCCTTCCCGTGGCAGCTGATCTTGTCGTGATCGGCGTGCCCTTCGATCTCCTTGGTGCCCAGGTGTTCCCAGGCCGGACGAGATGCGTCGACCGGGCGAGACGCCCCGACGATCAGCAGCGCGGCGACGAGCAAGAAACTGCGTCTCATATGGACTCCTCCACGCTTCATGCGATTGAACGCATCCTGCCGTCGAGCAGGACTGCGGTCTCGCTGCCATGTCCTGTCGAACCACGACTGCCACCGTGTTGAAACAAGCACGACCGGCACCGCGCGATGCGCACCGCGAGCCTACGGTGGAGGAGTCCAGGACGCTAGTGCCCCTTGGATCTATGGCGGGAGACAATCCGACCTGACCGAGCGCTGGAGTGGCCGGTGCCAGCACAAGCAGAGGAGAACACGGTCCGAAGGATTGCCGACTGCGGCGCCAACTCATCGCGAGCCGGTGCGTATCAGTGGGCCGAGCTGATGCGGCGAACGCTTGGGCTCGATGTCCTCGTTTCCTGCACCTCGACCGGGCATTTCCCGTGGCTATTCCCGCCTATTGAGGATAATGTGCCGCAGACAGGCGGCGCGCAGATGATGGGCATCGGCCTGAATCTCATCGAGAAAGTCGGCTAGGACCGCTCCGAAACGGTCGCGGGAAGCTGACCATCACCAACGGAGACGAGGTCTTCCTGAACACCGGCAAGGCCAGCCTGACCATGAAGAAGGACGGGGCGATCGTCCTCGACGGCAAGGACATCGCGGTCAACGGGTCCGGCACCGTCAAGGAGAAGGCCGGCGGCGACGTCGTCGTCACCGGAACCTAGGTCACGCGCAACTAGCGAGTTCTCTATGTCCAACAACTTCATCGAGACCGTGCTCGACGATACGGGTGTCGAGCGCGACGAGGACGCGCGTCCGGAAATCCGCGTGGACGACGACCGCCTGGTCATCGAGGCCAAGCGGGAAATCGTGATCCGCTGCGGCGAGTCGAGCATCACGCTCACCCGATCCGGGAAGATCCTGATCCGCGGACGGCACATCGTGAGCCGGTCTTCGGGCGCGAACCTGATCAGAGGCGCGACGATCGAGATGAACTAGGACGACAGACGCGGATCACGAGCTCGACTCATGCATCAGCTTGTGAACAACACTCCGTTTCGCGCGGACACGTCCGCGCTGGTCGACAGCAACGGCAACCAGTTCTGGGTGGTCGTCGTGAAAGCGACCTACGCGCTGTCGGCCGGCGGCGAGGTCGACGTCCATGCGGACCAGGAAGCCGTCTGCACGTCGCCCGTCTACGCGGGCGAGCCGGGCCGATCGAGCCTGCTGCGCGACGCGGAGATCGTCTGCGCCCATCCCGGAACGGACGTCTCGGTGCTCGGCACGGCGTACGCGCCGCGCGGAACGGTCGTTCACGCCCTCTCGGCCGCCGTGTCGGTCGCACACGTCGCCAAGACCGTCCGGGTCTTCGGCAGGCGGTTGTGGAACGACGCCTTTCTGCGGCTGGCCATGACGGCGCCCGAGGAATTCACCGAGATGCCGATCTCGTACGAGTCCGCGTTCGGCGGCTCGGCCGTCCTGCCCGACGGTGTGGAGAGCGTCGATCGCCGCAATCCGATCGGCAGGGGCTTCGCCGCGCGGCGGAAGGACGTCGCCGGACAGCCGCTGCCGAACATCGAGGATCCCGATCATCTGATCCGCCACTGGGACGATCGGCCTCCCGTCGCCGGCCTCGGCCCCATCCCGCCGATGTGGAGTCCGCGGCTGGAGTACGCCGGCACGTTCGACGAGGCATGGCGGACGAAACGGATGCCCCTGCTGCCGGCCGATTACGATCAGCGCTTCACACAGGCCGCGCCACCCGATCTCGTCGCCGCCGACCCGCTGACGGGGGGCGAGACGATGGTCCTGACCAATCTCACCCGCGACGAACCCAGGTACACGTTCAGGCTGCCCAGGGCGCGGCTCACGGTCCGGACGCTGACCCGGTGGTCGTGGCTCTCCCAGACGATCCAGTTGGATCGCATCATCGTCGAGCCCGATGCGATGAAGCTGGTGATGGTCTGGCGCTCGAGCCTGAACTGTGGACCCTACGTGCGGGACATCCGGCTGTCGATCGTCGACGTGAAACCGCACCTGGATCTCAGGACACGGCCGGCGCGAGGCTGACATGAGCGATCTGCCGGTCGTCGTGGGTGTCGGCGGCCAGACCTCGATCGGCTTGACGTTCGACGCGACGGCGGCCGCAGTCAGGGCCGGACTGAACGCGTTTTCGCTGAGCAGCTTCCGCCTGGGCCGCGAGAGCGGCGAGGCGTTCAAGATCGGCGCGATCGGCACGCTGGCGCCGGACCTCTCGCCGTATCAGCGGATGGCCTCGATGGCCCGGGCCGCGGCCGAAGAAGCGCTGCGTCCATGGGGCGCCGCGGGAGACCTCCCGGAATCTGAACCTGTCGTTGTCCTCCTGGCCGTGCCCGAGAACCGATCCGGATTCTCCGAGGATTCCGGCCCGCCGCTGTTGCTCGACATCGTCGCCGATCTGCCGGTGGCGATTCAGAAGCGGTACACCGGTCTCGTGTCCACGGGGCATGAGGGCGGCCTGGGCTGCCTGACCTACGCCGCGGGCCTGATCCGATCGGGTGAAGCCAGCGCGTGCCTGGTCGGCGGCGTGGACAGCTATCTCGACATCGACACCCTGCACCGGCTCGAGGCCGAGGGGCGCGCGCTGCTGGAACAACGGCCGAACGGATTCGTGCCGGCGGAGGGCGCGGGGTTCCTGCTCGTGTGCTCGGCGGCGCTCGCGCGGCACGAGGGGCTGACACCGCTGTGCGAGCTCGTGGCCGGTGGCCGCGGCATCGAATCCAATCCCTGGCAGAGCGGACGCGCAACGCTCGGCGAGGGCTTGACCCAGGCGTTCCAGGAAGTCCTCGCGGCGCACGACCCCGCGAACGGACAGATTCGTGTGACCTATTCCGATCTGAACGGCGAGTCGTGGAGGGCCGACGAGTGGGCCTACGCCTACGTCCGTACGGGTCCGCACCACGGATCGCCGCTCGACCTGCGCGTGCCGGCGTCGAACTGGGGAGACGTCGGCGCCGCGTCGGGTCCGCTGCTCGTCGGGCTCGCCGCGCTGGATCTCGGGCGGTTTTTTCAGCCGGGCGATCACGCGCTGGTCTGGGCGGCCTCGGACGGACCGCCCTATCGCTCGGCCTGTCTCCTGCGAAGTCCGGCGTAGGCCGGATGTTCGCCACTATTCACGGCCGGCATTTCTGAGCGCCTGAAAACATGGTTCCAACCGTCATCGTCAACAAGCTCACGGTCGTGCACAAGAAGAGCGACGGCAAGTCGATCGGATCGCCCGACCCGTGCCTCACGCCGTCGCCTCCGGTTCCGGTCGTCTACGTCAACGTCGCCTTCTCGAAGGATCTCGCGCAGGAGTCGAAGACCGTCTTCGCCGACGGCGAGGGGATTGCGACCAAGAACTCGATCTTCAGCACGAGCACCGGCGACGAGCCCGGAACCGCCGGCGGCGTGGTGTCGGGCGTGAACAAGGGGAAGGCGATCTTCGTGAACTTCAGCATGGACGTCTTCGCCGACGGCCAGAACGTCACGCGGCTGACCGACCCGATGCTCAACAACGGCAACACGCCGAATACGCCGCCGACGCCCGAGGGCCAGGGCAACCGTGTCGGCAGCGCCCGCACCGAGTCGGCGCTCTGCAAGATCTTCTGCTGGTGCAACAAGCATGGAAACAAGGGCGGAGATTTCATCCACCGGAACCCGCCCGGAGCAATGCTCGCCTGACGAGCGTCTGGAGGCCGCGCCATGGCAGGCAAGAGTGCGCGCGACAAGTGCTTCGAGGAAGCGGTCGACGCCTTCAACGACACGCAACCCGACGAGGGCAAGATCAAGATCGAGGCGCAGAAGCCCTGGACGATCGACGCGACCACGGGGAAGTGGCGCCCGATGGGGCTTGGCGAGCGGTTCTGGGACTGGGTGATGAACAAGGACGTCCCGTACCGCGTGCCCGACTGGACGCTCGACGTGGACGGCAAGCCCGTGGCCGGCGACAACAAGTTCGACGGCGACAAGTTCAACCCCAGTCGCAAGTCGCCGCGGACGAAGAACAACCAACTGGACGATCAGAACCAGATGAACGAGGACAACCATCCCGACAAGGACGAGTACCAGGACCTGAGTCTCGACAGCAAGAACTGCAAGTGCGACGGCGATCCGAAACCGCAGGAGGTCTACGAATTCGCGCCGGGCCGGGTGTACGTGCCCGGATTCAGCGTCATCGGCGAGCCGCCGCCGCTCTCATCGCTCGTGCCCGAAGGCTTCGGGTCGCCCGGCATGGGCGGCTTCCGCCCCCTCATTCCACGATTCGTCTGGCCGTAAGATGCCGCCCGAGGAGCGCCCAATGCCGACCCTCGTCGACTCGTCCCAGTTCACGGTCAGTGTGGAAGGCGTCCCGGTGGTTGTGCCGTGCGTCGAAGTCGTGGTGTTCCTCGGAACGACGGTGGACGAGGCGATCCTCGATTTCTACGACCGGGCGCGGACGGCGCTGGGCGATGCGCTGACGCACTACCAGGCCGAGAGCATGAAGACCTTTGGCGCCGTGAACGCGCGGGCCAACGCGATGGTTCCCACGTGGTTCACGAAGCCGCGCGCCGGCAAGATCGACTACCACATGCTGCTCGCCGGCGCCGATCTCAACACGCAGGTGAGTGCAACGACGCTCGAATTGAGCGTGTTCCGGAAGCCGCCGGGCACGCCGGATCAGCAGGCGGCCGAGCGAGCGGAGTGGCGAGCCAGTCACCAGAAGGGAAGCCACTTGCCGATCATCGGCGCGTCGAAGTTCCGGCTGACCGTTCCACCCGACCATCCATTGGCGGCGCCCGAAACCGTCCGCACGTGGATGCTGGATCTCGAGATGCTGCGGAGCACGGACGAGTTCTCGGGTTATTGCGGATATGCGTTGAACTACTACGTGCAGAACGCCGAAGCCGATCTCTATCTGCCGGCCAAGATGGCGCTGAGCTCTTTCTGTCTTCGATATCCCGGCCTGGGATGGGACGGCGCCATCCAGGGAAAGATCTTCCGGTACGATGCGGCCAGCGACGACCTCCTGCCGCTCGTGAAACGCGCCAACTGGCTGACGCTGCTCTCGAGCAGGACGGTCGAGTTCCTGGGCGGGCGTGACCGGCTCGCCGCAGATCTCGGGAGCGATCAGGCGGTCTCGTTCGAGGACCTCCCGCTCGGCGTCGCGATCCAGGCGGGACCCGAACCCCAGACGGGCGACCTGGCGCAGCGGGATTTTCTGCCGCTCTATCGCCGCGTCGCCGCCGCCGTCCGGCGCGCACGCGTCGAGGAAATCGACGGCAGCGGCAAGGGCTTCATGCGGACGGCCACGAACCAGTGGCTGAACGCGTTCGACGTCGAGTACGGAGCGGTCTAGATGGAACAGCCGACGGCGCCGCCGGAGGCCGCGCTGAGCTTCGACGTGATCCGCGCCGACGCACAGGATCTCGTCGTCACGATGCGCGGCGCCGACGTGGGCCGCTTCCTGAACGACGGCTCGATCGACGTCGAGGCCGGCGTGCCGAACCCCGTCGACGCGTTCGTCCGCGCCGCCAGGCTCGGCATGTTCGCACGGCCGGACGGGAATCTCGATCGATCGACGGCCTCTGTGGCGTCGCGGCAGGTCCTGCCCGACCGCTCGTTCGAGAACGACAGCATTACCGTCTCGCACGTCGCCGATGGCGCCTTCCGCGTGCTCGCGAACATGCTGCTCTCCAGGGACCTCGAGGAGGTGGCGATCCGAAGCCAGTTCCCCGACACGAAGGTCGTCAC
>Ga0066903_100004286_pt1 | contig 12025 bp, 24 predicted proteins | sample PanSoiMetaGPlot1_FD_67491 | JGI IMG/M metagenome (GOLD analysis project Ga0066903, IMG submission 67491) | Tropical forest soil microbial communities from Panama analyzed to predict greenhouse gas emissions - Panama Soil - Plot 1 (version 2) | ecosystem: Environmental > Terrestrial > Soil >...
GTGCTCTTGGTGCGGTAGATCGCCTCGGCCTCCTGGAGGTGTCGACACTTGGACCGATATGCAAAGCCCGTGCACTCGCAGTCTTGTGCCTCGCCATCCTTAATGGTCACGTCATAGAACGTTACGCCATTGCTTGATGGCACTTGAACGACTTCGGTTACTGACTGCTTGAACAGCCGCCCCTGCCAGTCATTCCTTTCCACAGGGGTTAGGAAGGGCATACGCAGATGCTCGAAGATGTCCTCTTCGATGTCGCCCCGGTCTAGCTGTTCGCCGCCTGCGAATAAACCGTATTGGGACAACGTCAAACTTTTTCCTTTAGCCCTGGCACGCATGGCAATGTTCAAATCGTATGGCCCTGTGGCAAAGAGTAGCATCCCCGCCCACGCTGACGCCTTCGGGACTCGCCAGAGGTTCAACAACAGTGGTGAACCGTGGTACTGGCATAGGCCCGCCGACTTCATTCCCTGCCCCTGGATCTCCTCGTAATCGAACAGGTCAGTGACAAGCTCGATCGCTTCGCCGAAGTCCATGATGTACGGTATGAGGATGTCGAGGTCGCCGACGTCTGGCTTCTCCCGCCGGTATGAACCCGCTACGGTGTAACCGAACGTCTGGATCTGCTCGACCGCTTCACGCAGTTCCGCTCTCGGTCTCCGCTCCTTCTTCGGCATGAATCTCTTGTCCGTCATTTTCACCTCCTTCTATCAGGTCGAACGCTGATGGCTTCCTAGTGACACCTACGCCGTCGAGTAGGTTCTCAATGCGCGACTCTGCTCCGTATAGCCGATCCTCGATCTTCTGGGTCCACTTCGCCAGCTCCAGGACAGTGTGCGTTACCTGTTCGAGCTGCTTCTGCTGCTCGTGGAACATTGCGCGCAGGATGTCCAGGTCATTCCTTATCTGCCCTTGACGAGTATCGGAATACTTAGACCCCGCTCGGTTGGTGGAGTAATGCGCCGGCGCTTCACCGCCTTCCGTCTCATCGGGATGGCGCAACAAGTAGTACTCCGAGCCCCGCCCGCCACCCGATGTAAGCTGTATGCATCGGAGCTGCGTCAGGATCTCACGGATCACGGAGTACTGTCCACGGTTGTTCGTGACGTCACGGATGATCGTCGACATTGACCCGCTGAAGAATGGTACTGCCTTCCCGCTTTCGAGGTCGTCTGGATCGAGGTAGAACTCCGGGTCAGGATCGTCCTGCGGATCGAACCCCAGTGAGCCGTACCTGACCCGTTTGTGCTCCTCTGCGATCTGAAGCATCCGTTCGTACACGCTAACTGCGTGCTTGAACGGTGTGAGGTTCCGGTTAAGACCTTCCACTGCGCCTCCTCGATAGGTTATACCTATATTATAACGGAGGCAACTCTGGACTTCAAGGGTGCTCTTGGGTGCTACCGTCTGCGCCTCCTTGTTACTCTCCGACGCACCTTTCGTCGAACGATGCGCTTCACGCGCGGTCTTGGTATCATGCGGTGTATCACTCGCCCATCCTTGTCGTGTGTAGAACTACTGCTTGCATCCACCGCTCGAAGCCGACTTCGGGTTTGTCCCCTAGGTACAACTTTTCGTATGGCCTCAGTACTTCTCCGATACCCACTTCGCAGGTACCGTCTTGGAAGATCATGCAGCCGATGATCTCCTCCGCTAGGTCATACTCGCACCAGTAACCGATCTTCAGTGACCGGTCACCAATGACGCCCTTCCACGTGTCGCTGACTACTGAATCGTAGTCTTCGTCCACGTCGTAGGTCTGGATGTACGCTAGTCTCACACCTCCTCCCAGTGGTCGGCGATGACCTTGCACACGCCCTCTACTACATAATCCGAGAAGCGCTCGGCCAGTTTGAGTTCGTGGTCGGTTGGCGGTATGAAGCCAGTTTCCGCTGCGTCCTCGAAGAGGGCCTTGGCATCACCCGCAGACCAAATCTGTAGGGTGATTAACGCCATCCGCTCCACTCTCGGATCGTCGTAGTCTGGCATTACGCGTTGTCCTCCATGTTCTGGATCAGGTCCTCGAGGTCCGACTTCGTGACCTCGATCACGACCTTGAGGTCGATTCCCGCCGACAGTAAGGTGAACGACAGTTCCGTCGTCTCTGCGTCGCGGTTGTCGACTTCTAGGTCCTGCATTGTTAGTTTCACTTCACCTCCCTAACAGTTAGGCAAGTTGTGCGTGTGCTGCACGAGGTACTCCAGCCGATTTGCTTCGGCTGGGGAAAGGATCGACCTGACAACGTGGCCCGTATCGTCGGTTTCCATCTCCGCCATATGCTGCAATGCGCAGTACTCAGGCACGTTGAACGAAGTCGTACGATGGGCACATCCGGTTGTCAGGATAGTGGCTACCGCCACCACTCCCAACACCTTCTTCATGTTCACCTCCCTTCTGATTGTCAGGAAGCAGTCCGCCGATCACTTACGGACTGCAACCTGGCACTCAGTCGGTCGCTGGTGCCTCTGCCGGCTTCTCGGCGGGCTTTGCCTCAATCGCCTTGACGAGGAGCGTCTTGTACGGCTTGCCGGACCGGTTGTGCATTACGGTAACCGACAGCACTTCCTGAGCGCTGCCACCGTTGCGATCGTCGACTACGATCCGATCTCCCGGCTTGACGTCGTTGTTCACGTGCGTCTGGACGCAATACGCCTTCGTCCAGTTGTAGTTGTAATCGTCCTTACTGGCCACTGTTCACCTCCTTTCTGATTGTCAAGGCGATTTCCGAACGCCGTTGTTCGGAAATCACCTTGGCCCCCACGAGGAGTCGTGGTTGTGCTGCTACCCGGCCTCGGAGTGGATGTCCTCGACCAAGGCTTGCTGCTGCAGCCTCAGTCGCTTCCGATTGAGGTACATTGCCGCCCAAGCCATGGCGCTTGCCACTGGAATGAACAGCTTCTGGGTGTTGTTCTGGTTGGTCAATGGGAGCTTGCCGTCGCGGATGTACTGGTACACCATCTGGGGCTGCACTCCGACGTACCTTGCCAGCAGGATTGGGTTGACGACGTTGTCAGCCAACTGCTTGTCGAGCCGCTCTTGGTCTTCCACAGGGAGGTCACGGTAGTTCTTGTCCTCCCTGATCTGCCGCAGCAGCTCTGTACCTGTCAGTCTGTCTTCAGCCATTGTTCACCTCCTTTCCCTGGTCGTAATCGAACTCACTCTTCATGTGGTAACGTCCAACGAAGAGGCTGAAGAATGCGTAGAACACCGTTTCGATCTCGTGCTCACTGGGGTGGTAGCCCGCTTGGTCAACGTTCTCATGCACCCAATGGAGGGTGAGGTCTGCAATCATCCGTGCGTACGTTGGACCGTACGAGTCGATGCCACCTCGCATCAGCTCCGACAGGTGGTCTGTCGCGTAACGGAGGTCATCTGGGGAGGTGAATCCCTCCCAGTCGCAGTAGACCCCATCCGCCGTCGTGGCCACCTGGACGAGATCCCAATAGTCCTTCTCGAAGTCAGGCATGTTAGTTATTGCCCCATCTCGGGTCGTCGTGCTTCCAGGCACGCTTCTGGGGTTGTCTGATCGTACGCACGCAGCCACCTCTGTCGCAAGCTGGCTGACACTTACAATGGCACACGATCACTTCAGAGAACAGGTCATCATCGTTGGCGCACTCGTCGTGTAAGGAAGACTTGCACTTGTAGCACACGATCACCTCCCCTGTTCTCCGTTTGTGAGCTGTCATGGTTTACCGCCTTATGCCTGTTGTCGGCTTCTTGCTGTCGATTAGGAACATTGTGAACTCTGCCGCACGTTGCACGGCTTCCTCGGGGAGTGTGATGCCCCGCGCTACCTGGTTGAACAACGCCAGTACATCTGCACGCCACTCCGCAGCGTGGTACGCCACGCTCCCGGTGACCTCCGCCGCTACGGTCTGTGTTTCCACAGGGGCGGCGCTTTCAGTCTGCTCACGCACTGTGCGCTCGCTTTCGTGTTCGTTGTTGTGTTGCATGCTACTCACCTCCATCCTGTTTTTATTTTCATGAAGATATTATAACATAGGTCCTTAGGACTTTTCAAGAGTCCTCTTTGGTGCTCTTTTCCACGAGCCTGTGTCTGCCGTCCAGATTGAGGTGGAAATGGCCGAATGAAGTTGACCAAATAGTAATAGTATATAATATTTACTTACATATTATACTATATTATGATATATGATATATATGTATATACTATACGGGATTGTATATAGTACGATGGATACGGAAGGGAAAGGAAGATGTAGTGAACGTGAGAACCTTCTCTGTGAGTAAATATTAGGAGCATCACCAGTTAGCTCGTTTTGTTAATCCCACTGGATACTCGGGATTACTCTCCGCTCTACCGTCCAGATTCGCTATGCGTCAGTGAGATGACGAACGTGGGGTCGTGGATGTTCATCCCATTTCGAAAACCATGGAGCTGATCGGCTGCGTACGCACACGCCAGATGGAGGGAACCGTATAAGTTAAGCTGGGGACACCGCTCTGCGATTAAACACCGCTAGGTCCCGCCTTATTCGGGTGTCACGCCCTTGCCGCCCACGCCAGATGGAAGCTCCCGCCCTGTGGAACGCCCGCTTCACGCCATGTTCGGACCCTCCGGGTGCAATAAGGAAGGGAGGCCGTGCTGGCCTCCCTTGCCTTACTTGGTGTTACAGGGTGATCTGGGAAGCGTGCTTGGCCTCCTCCTTACGGGCGATGTACTTGAGGATCCAGGCCTTGGCGACCTCGAACTCCACCCTGTTCTGGCTTCCGACGACCACCGACTTGATGAAACCCTGCTTGATGTAGGAATAGATCATCTGGGCGGGGATTTCCTTGTCGAAGCCCTTGTCCTTCAGGACTTGGTTGACCAGTTTCGCCATCTGGTAACCGGTCAGGGTTTTGGGAAGCGGTGACGCCTTGGGGGCTTCCGCTTCGGTGTTGGTGTTATCACTCACTGGTGACTCCTTACTGGTTTGTGTGTTATGAACATTTTCTATGTTCATGTTAATATTATACTACATGTCCCTGGGTTCTATTCAAGATGCCGAACGCTATGCTCTTTTATGCGGACCGCTTCGGACCCGCCGGGTTCGCACCCGCTGTCACGCACGCCGCCGCCCGCTGCACGCCTCTGCGATTACCCAAACAGTCCGGCCCCGGCCCGGCTGGCGTCTGCGATTAAACGACTGATCCGGCCCCTTCGGGCCTCTGCGATTAAACGTCCGGCGCGGCCACGGCCGGGCTGGTCCGCGAGCTCGCGGGTTCGGCCCGTCAACGGGCAGAAGGAAGGCCGGGACGGTTTTCTCTCCGTCCCGGCCGAACCTTGGGTTACAGGGTGATCTTGGTGGCCTTGGCCTGCTCCTGCTTCCGGGCCACGTACTTCTTGACCCAGGCCTTGGCAGCCTCGACCGTCACCCTGTTCTGCCCGTTAACAACAACGGACGGAATGAACCCCTGCTTGATGTACGAGTACACCATCTGGGCAGGGATCTCCTTCTCGAACCCCAGTTCCTTCAGGTGCGCGTTCACGACCTTGGCCAACTGGTATCCGGTAAGGGTTTGGGTTGTGGTTTGGTTATCACTCACGGTTATATCACCTCCTCTCATATTCCTATTATAAAGCAGCACCCAGGGTGCCATTCAAGGGGTTCGAGCTTTTTGGCTAGTCCGTTCCGGCCTCCGCATCGGCCGCGTCTGCGATTACACCCACTGGCCGGCACCGGCACGGCCTCTGCGATTAAACCCCGACCTGGGACCCGGCCCCGGGTCGGCGCATGCCCTTTCAGGCCCGCACCCCCGGGCGGCAGCATTTCATGCCCGCTTATACCCTCCCCCGCCCTATACACCCCCGCTATACCGTTTCATAGCCTTTCAGGCTATCTGGTGGCATACAAAACCCCCTCAGACCATCTGAGGGGGTTTCGTAGGTTTTAATGCCCTATGATTGGTTTTGACGGGCTTTCTTGGCGTTTACGTACTTTATGATCCATTTCGTTGCATCTGTGTCAATCACAGTACCTCCTGGACCATTTGTGGGGATTAGGTTGTTTTTGATGTAGTTATACACCATTTGGGGCTTTATCTTAGCCAATCCTTCCATCTCGAGGATTTTGTTTGCCTGTTGGGCTATCTTGTAGCCTGTTATTGTCTTTGGTTGCATCTTGTTTCCTTTGGTGGTGTTTGATGGTGTTTCGTTGGTTTCTGGTGTGTTTGATGGCATTTCATTCCCTTTCATGGGGTTTGGGTACCTTTCGGCCCTTTGGTGTTATTTCTATTATAATACACCCATCTCAGGATTGCCCGTACCCTTTGATGCCATTTCATATCCCTCGTGCCATCTGGTATCTTTCTACACCCACTTGGCGGTTTGGTAGCATCTCATGACATGTGGATACATATCATTGCATCTTGATCCAACACGTAGCATTTCGTAGCATATGGACATTTCGAATCATTTCGTAGCATTTCACGTCATAAAGAGGGCTTTCGACCCATTTCGGGCCTCCCAGGCCGCAAATGAATCGGCAAAAAGGTTTGGACCTGGTCAAAAAATAATCACGTCCAAAACTCCTGGACCGGGTCGAGTAAAAGAGCACACAAAAGTACCCTTGAAAAGGACCCTGGGACCTGCGTTATAATAGTATTATGCAAAGAGAAATAGGAGAAGGCACAGGGAGGAGGTGATACCTTGGACTACGACGGCGAGCAGTTGGAACCAGACCACGAGACACTGGTTCGCGTTATTCAGGCGGTACTCGAAGAGTTCCCGGAATGCAGGGAAGAAGCACAGCGCATACTGAACGCGGAGAACAACTGACACATGACCAAGATCACCGGATACAGATTCAGGATGACACCGGAGGGAGGTTACAAGCCTAACTTCCCAGGCGACAGCGCACTCGGCATGCATCTAGAGATGAACCACGGCTTCGTCACGGCAGCATCAATCGCCACAGCGAGGCGGCGTGTCATCGATTTGGCCACTCCGTCAGGGGTATCTACGTCAGACAAAAGTATTGACGAGGTGCTGCACGAGATCGAGCACAGCGAACACCATACGCACCCGGATTACGACGAAGATGAAGCGGAGCGCATGTACCAGGTGTGGATTGAAGCTGGACGGCCTACAGACGACACCGGAGAGTACATGTACTTCACTCCACATCATCACGTTGGTGATGTAGTCGTGATCGACATGGAACTAGACCTCGACGACGACATGATCGAAGACCAACCATAAGATCGTGGGCGCTAGCCTCTTCACCTCCTATATCACTCACGGGAGGCTAGCGCCCACATTCACGGAGGAAGCGTGACTGAAGCAGAGGCGAAGGAGATCCTCGAGCGACTACCCAGAGTACACCAATGTTCAGACCGACAACTAATGCTCGGGCTGAAGGCGATGGCGGTACTGGGAATGTTGATCGAACACAAAGACGGCACGTACGAGTTCGTAGACAAGGAGGAACACCCTGTGGAATATGATACCCAGCGGGACGCGCGTGGGCACTATGAATGGGAGGAGGACGAGGACGGCAAGTGGTGGAAGGTGTATGATGACGATGATCCTACGCTAGACGGGCCGTTTCACAATCCGTCGCCTCTCGACAAGTTCACGGAGGAGCCAAAGGAACGTGACTGAGCCACTGAGGCCGCTCATGCTCTATGAAGAGATAGTCGAGTCCCTTTATGACTTGAGTAAAGACGAACTAAGGAGGTTGGCGCTTGAGTGTTTGTTGATCACTGACGGACCCGGCAAAGTGGAGGAGCCAATGGAATGAGTGGCTATGCGCCATTCGGCTACATACAGAGTACGAAGAAACCAAACGCGACGATCCACATCTACCTCGACGGAGCCAAGCTCATGAGTGGACGTGGATACTTCGCTACGACGAAATGCGGCATTACATTCAAGAACACGGACAAAGAGACAACGTTCAAGACGATGAAGACGCTGACCGGTACAACACCAGTATGCAAGAGGTGCACACGGTGATTTTACTCCCGTTCCTCTTGGTCTACGGCTTCATCAAGTTCATTGTGTGGTCCTTCAAGTTCGTGTTCTGGCTGCTTGGGACCATGCTGTACTTGACAGTGTGCGTCGTTGCCGTGGTTATATCCGCGTTCAACAAGGAAGGCGAAGTAATCGACTGGATCGAGCGGATGAGGAGGTGAAATGGTAGTAAGGCAGTGGTGGTTCGACAAGACCAAGAAGACACCTGACGTCAACCTAGGCGAGTTCCTCCTTGAGTATCGGCAGAACGACGCTATCTGGTGGAGACTAGGCTGCGGGGTGCACAAGCAACTGTTCGACAAAGCCGTTAAGGCGCTGGTCGACGAGGAGAACACGCACTAACCGAGATTTCCCATGGGGAAGCCTTGAGTTCACTTTGAAGTCCAGAGTATAATAGGTTCCATGGCAGATGAGACGCGTGTGCCTAATGCCGAATGGAACCCACGCGAAGCGCTCGATTCCTTGGTGTTTGAGGCCCAAATGGACGGCGGTGACGCCGCAGCGGCCACGTCGAGAATACTCCGTGAGCACGCGATTCTGGCAGCACAGAGCATTTGCCACCTTGCAGCGTACGCTTCGACCGAGCGTATCAGGCTGCAGGCGTCCGAGTACATCGTTGACCGGGTACTTGGTTCCGGATTAGACCTGGATATCAAACTACAGGCAGAACAGACTCGCCAAGTGGGCCAGGCTCTTTACGCCGCCGTCCGAGCTTTGGGGCTCAGGTACGGCTTCGATGCAGAGGATCCGGCGGTTCGGGCCGTCACGCGCGAGACCATTCTGGCTATCGCGACGGATAAGCCCGAATCGTGAACCGAGAGTCGAAGCTCCTTCTCACGAACGTAGCAGATTCGTGGTTTGGACCGACTGATGACCCGCGTACTTGGATCGAAAAGAAGCTCCGTGTTCACCTTTGGTCTGGCCAGCAAGCGGTTCTCCAGTCCGTAAAAGCGAATCGGTACACGGTAGTTCCGTCAGCCCACGACCTCGGGAAATCGTTTCTGGCCGCTGCTTGTGCATGTGAATGGGTCGAGCAGCATGACGATGGCGACGCTTTCGTCGTGTCAACAGCTCCAACTACTGCCCAGGTAGTAGCAGTTCTGTGGCGTGAGATCGAGAAACTGCACAGGAAAGGCAACCTTTCTGGGCAAATCAACATGGGACGCATCCCAGAGTGGAAGATTGGCAAGGAACTCGTGGGATATGGACGAAAGCCGGCTGATTACGATGAGTCCGGCTTCCAGGGCATTCACTGCCGCTATCCTCTCATCCTAGTCGATGAGGCTGCGGGGATTCCAGAGCAACTTTGGACGGCAGTGGATGCCCTAGCAACGAATGAGAACGCCAGGGTGCTAGCAATCGGCAACCCAGACGACCAAAATAGCCCATTTCGGGCTATGTGCAACCCCGGATCGGGCTGGAATGTAGTACGTTTGGACGGCTTACGGAGTCCGAACTTCTCCGAATACGAGGTCAAGGCGGTGTCAAATCTGCCTGCGCCTAACAAAACGGGCGACCTATACTCGTATATGGTCGAGAACGAAATCCCGTTTTCGGAGGAAAAGATCCCGTTCGACTTGCAACAAGTCCTGCTTAGCGCACGTTGGGTTGCCGAAAGAATGACGTCTTGGGGCGTTTACCGTGATGCAGACGGTGTTTGGCAAACATCGCCCCTGTGGGAATCGCGTGTAAGGGCCCAGTTTCCTGCTGATACTGCAGGAATGGGCGTGGTTCCACTGGCTTGGATCGAGGCAGCAGTGGAGCGGTGGCGCGAATGGAAGCGCTCTGGCATCCCAGAAGACGAGTTGCCGGGGTCTCGGGTGTTTGGTTGCGATGTGGCACGCTTCGGGGAAGACGAAACTGCCATCTCCAGTCGTATCGGCCGTGTTGTGACAGGTGTCGAGCGCGTTGGTCAGCAGGACACGCAGACCACCGCGATCCGTCTAGGTGCGCGGCTTGCCAAACACCCGGGTTCTTACGCAGTTATCGACGTAATCGGCGTCGGTGGCGGTGTTGTAGACCGGCTACGTGAGATGGAACATGACGTAGCCAGCTTCAACTCGGCAGCTGCAACTGACGTAATGGACCATTCTGGCGAGTTCTCCTTCCCCAACCTGCGCAGCGCGGCGTGGTGGAACTTGCGCGAAATGTTGGATCCGTCCAATCCCGCCACAACATTAGCGCTACCTGACGATGAGGTACTCATCGCCGATCTCACTGCGCCGCGCTGGCGCGTTGCATCTGGTGCGAAGATTGTAGTGGAACCGAAGGCTGACACCAAGAAACGGCTACGTCGAAGCCCGGATACCGGTGACGCCGTCGTGATGTCCCTGTGGTATATGGGCATTGACTCTGGGGAAGCGTCGATAATGGAGTTCGGGGGCGAATCCGAATACGCGGTGTCTTGGAGGTAACATGCAAGTGAACATTACTTCGTTTCGGCAGATCGTCAGCATTTTGGCGGGGTTAGCTGCTCTTGCCCTGGGGATTCTCGTTCTTGTTGCGCATCCTGACCCAGATGAAGGTATTTGGCTCGGATGGGCGGTTATTAGCGGGGCAATCGGATTGGTGGTGCATGTAGCTCCATGACGAACGTTGCGGCGCTTCCGAAGCAGGTCGATATCGACGCGTACTGCGGTGACGATCTCTCGATGACTATTGCAGTAACGAACGCGGACGGTACCCCGGCGAACTTGGTGGGTGCTACGATCCTTGCACAGGCGAGGCAAACGCCGCAATCGACTGCTGTTGCAGGTACGTTCACGAGTAGCGTGTCTGGCAACGTCATCACTCTAGCCCTTTCGCATACGATTACCGTTGGTATGACACTACTGCAGTACGTGTGGGATTGTCAAGTCACGTACTCTAGTGGTCAGGTGCAAACTGTGGCTGGAGGTGCTTTACGAATGGCGTTGGAGGTGTCTCATTGACACACGTCGACGTCATTGTAACAACTCCTGGTGTTGGGGTGGTGGGTCCTAGTGTACCTCATGTTGATGCGGCTACAAGTGGAGTGCAGGTAGCTGTGACTGGTGGCGAGACTGGTCCTCCGGGTCCTCCCGGACCGCCTGGTCCACCTGGACCTGCAGGAGCGATACCTGCACCTACAGTGTACGATCTAGTCAACGTATCGACGTGGTCAACTACGCACGCACTAGGGTACTCGCCACAGGTGTGGTTAACGGATACGACGGATACACGTGTGTATACGGACATCCAGTATCCGGATAGCACCACTATCGTGATCACGTTCGCACAGCCGTTTACAGGAAAGGCGTACGTGCAATGAAGGTACTCGATGGTCTAAACCTAGCCAACCAGCAGATTACCAACTTGGCTAACGGCGTAGCGGCTACAGACGCTGTTACTCTGCAGCAGATGCAGTCGTACGTCAACGGGTTGGACTGGAAAGCGAGCGTTAGAGCGGCTTCAACGGCGAACGTTACAGTTGCGTCGCCTGGTACCACGCTCGACGGCGTTACTCTAGCCGTTAACGACCGTGTCTTGCTCAAGAACCAGACGACGGGCTCTGAAAACGGAATCTACGTCTGGACAGCCTCGGGCTCCGCTCTGACTCGCCCTGCTGACGCTGCAGCTGGCACTCTTACGTCTGGCACTGCTGTCTACGTCACTGAGGGTACTACGCTCGGCGACACAGCTTGGACGTTGACGACTAACGACCCAATCACCGTCGGCACGACCTCGACGACCTGGGCGCAGTTTGGTGGCGGTCCCACTTATACTGCAGGCAACGGTATCAGTCTTGCGGCGAACACTATCACAGCGGTAGCCGCAGCTAGTGGTGGGATCAGTGTTGTTGCTGGTGGTATCCAGCTCGACACCACGAAGGCGGTGACTAAGTACGCTACCAGCATCGGGGACGGTTCTACTACTACGTTCACCGTTACTCACAACTTGAACTCGCAGGACGTCGACGTAACGATTAAGGACAACGGTTCACAGGAGCTGGTGTTCATGAAGGTGGTCGCTGCCACTGTAAACACCCTCACGCTCGTGTTCCCAGTAGCGCCTACGTCCAACCAGTAC
>Ga0066903_100004287_pt1 | contig 12022 bp, 9 predicted proteins | sample PanSoiMetaGPlot1_FD_67491 | JGI IMG/M metagenome (GOLD analysis project Ga0066903, IMG submission 67491) | Tropical forest soil microbial communities from Panama analyzed to predict greenhouse gas emissions - Panama Soil - Plot 1 (version 2) | ecosystem: Environmental > Terrestrial > Soil >...
GACGGCCGCGGCTACCCGGACGGCCTGGGCGGCACCGAGGTGCCCCGCGGGGCGTACGTGATCGCCGTCTGCGACGCCTTCCACGCCATGATCGAGTCGCGCGTCTATCGCAAGGCGATGTCGGTCGAGGGCGCCATCGCAGAGCTTCAGCGCTGCTCCGGCTCGCAGTTCATGCCGGCCGCCGTCGAGGCGCTGATCAGCGTGGTCGACCGCGGCGACCGCCGCGCCGTGCGCTTCTCCGAAGCCGCCTAGCTCTCGTCCCCGAGCACGTCCTCGCAGGCGATCAGCTCGGCGCCGTGCCCACGCGCCCAGGACAGCAGCCGGTCGTAGGCGATGTCCCAACCGCGCCCGTAGATCGGGGCGAAGCGGTCGTTGTGCCACAACACCGAGACGGTGCCGCCGCTCGCCGCAGCCCGCTCCAGCACCGCGATCGCGCGGCGCAGGCCAGCCTCCGGCCCGAGGTTCAGGTAGCGGTCGTCCTGGAGGGTCGCATCCATCACCGCCAGCGGCACCTCGACCAGGTCGAGCGGCCGGTCCGCCGCCACGTCGTAGGGCCGGTAGGGGTGGCTGAAGCCGGCCCGGAATCCGGGCCGCTCCGAGTAGCCGTGTGATGAGTCGAGCCGGAAGCCGAGCCGGTCGAGCTGGACCAGGCTGCGGTGGGCGCGGTGGCGCAGGAAGTGGAAGCGGGCCGAGCGCAGCGGCTGCCCGGTGAGCTGCTCGAGGCGCGCCTTCTCCTCGGCCAGCCGCTCGGGATGCTCGCTGGTCGTGTAGCTCGGGTGCAACCCGACCTCGTCGCCCTGCGCGGTGACCAGCTCGACGATCCGCGCGCGCACGCGGTCGTAGGCTGCGCCGTCGATCCCGTCCAGCGGGTGGTTGTGGCCGACCATCAGGAAATGGGTGGAGCGGCCGCCGTGGGCCTGCTCGATCTCGTGCATGCGCCGGAATGACCAGTTGGGGTCGTGCCTGCGCAGCCGTTCCAGCGGCGCCGCGGCCAGGCCGCGGGCCTCGACGCTCGCCCGGTGCGCGTCGCGACCGAGCGTCGCCGCCTTCAGCCGGGCGGCAGCGGCATGGGCCGCGCGGCGGCCGCTCCAGCGCACCGGCGTGTCGATGTCGTGGCTCAGCACCAGCCGCAGACCGGTGCGCGGGCGCAGGCCCGTGGCCTGCTGGAAGTGGGCCAGGATCGCGTCCACCGCAGGCCGCTCCGGGTCGGCGAGTGCGGCCGAGAGCGGGAAGCGGCCGTGCCTGTCCTGGGGCGCGCCGTCGCGCTCCTCCCATCGCGAGAGGTGCCAGAACGCGGAGGCGATCGGGTCGGCCACGCCGTCGCCGAAGTCGAGCAGGCCGTCCTCGAGCAGCTCCGGCGTCCGCGACTCGCCCGCTGCGAAGTAGGCCCACGCAGCGTCGGAGCCAGGAAGCCCGGGGCCGGGGTAGTCGACCTCGACGGCCGGGTCGGGCAGGCTGGCCGAGCGCAGGGTCTCGATCACCCATACGGCCTTGGGGTTCACCCGCCACCCCGCAGTGCCCCATAGACCTGGTGCACGGCCGGCATCGGGTCGCGCAGCGCGAACACCGGCTCGGCGAACGGCGGCCGCATCGGCGCCAGCGTGCGGCGCAGGCCCAGCCGCTCGCGCCGGCTCTCGCGGACGTGGCGCACCGCCGCCACCCAGCGATGGCCGTCGCAGGTGCGGGTGGTGGCGGGAGCGATATCCTCGCCCAGCGCGTCGCGGTACGCGATCGCGACCAGGTCGACGCCGCAGGCCGAGGAGAGGCTGTGCCACTGCCAGAGCCGCGCGTTCACCTCCATCAGCCGCAGCACGCCGTCGCGCGGGTCGCGCTTGAACTCGACCTGCGACGTGCCGTGGAAGCCGAGCTCGCGCAGCAGCGCCAGCGAGCCGTCCACGGCCACGTCATCCCAGCGCGCCTCGCCCACCCGGCACGTGCCGACGCCGGCCGGCGCCTGCAGCAGCTTGCGCCCGCAGAACACGCCCAGCGCCGTGCCGTCCGCGGCCAGATGGCTGCCCACCGTCCAGAGACAGTCATCACCGCCGGGGATCAGCTCCTGCAGCATCGGCCCGAACTGCGCCCCTGCCTGGTAGGCCTCCAGCAGCTCGTCCGCGTCGGCCGCCTCGATCAGCGGCCGGCCGTGCAGCGTCTTGAAGCCGGCGCCGAGGGAGGGCTTCATCACCGCTGGGTAGCGCAGCTGGGAGGCCGCCGCGCGGGCCTCGTCCTCGTTCGCCGGGTGAAACATCGCGGGCAGGGCCACGCCCACCCGCGCGGCCGCGTCGTACTGGAACCGCTTCGCCTGGATCGGCTCGATCAGCTCGCGCGGCCCGAACGGCAGCAGCAGGCCCGCCGGCGCGACCGCGTTCACCGCGACGAGGTACTCGTCGTGGGTGGGGAAGGCCACGGCCTCGCGGCCAACGGCGTCGCACACCTCGGCCAGGTAGGCCGCGAACTCCTCGCGCTGCGAGGCCGGCGGGCAGACCAGCGGCAGCGCCAGCCGCGAGCGCAGGCCCAGCGCCTGGGGGCGGTGGTCGAGCGCGACCACCGGCGCGCCGACCCGGGCTAGGCTGCGGATGGCCGACAGCCCGTTCACGTACGAGCACTCGAACACCAGCGCGGGCGCCTTGTCGGACTGTCCCAGCTTCGCCAGCCGCTCGCGGTCGGCGGCGGCCAGGGTCACCGCTCCACCCCGTAGACGATATAGCGGTCGTGGCGGCCGGGCGGATCGGCATAGACCTGATGCAGGCCCGGCGCTGCCGCGGCGACGGCCGCGGCCTGCGGCGTGCGGGGGGCGTCGACCACCACGTAGCGCACGTCGTAGCGCTGCAGGATCGCGGCCCGCTCGGCGTCGCTCGTGGCCGGGTCGAAGAAGGCCGCCGTGTCGGTGCGGCGCTGCCGCGGGTCGTTGCCCGGCTCGGAGCGGGTGCGCGCCTCGGGCAGCGAGACGGCGTCGACGGTCGCCATCCCCACCAGGTTGAAGGCCAGACCGGTGAAGTCGTCGGCCTTGCCGTTGTTGAGTGGCGCCAGCACCACCGGCGGGGGCGCCCCGTCGTGGGTGCGCATGAAGGCGACCAGGCCCGGTGACAGGGGGTGCGCCGCCGTGGCGCGGCCGCCGTGGCGCAGCGTCCACAGGGTGGCGTGGCCATCCGCCACAACAGGCCCGGCCAGGGCAGCTGCCGTGAGTGCCAGGACGGGCAACATCGCCACTACGGGCGGCACCGCAAACGCGACGGTGCGGCCGGCGATCACGCGAGCGAGCACCAATACCACGCCGGCCACCGCGATCGCGATCACGAGCAGGGTCTGGGCCGCGACGGCCGAGGTGTCCAGCCAGCTGAGCGTCAGCGACGCGACGGCCAGTCCACCGACAAGCGGCCACACCCACCGCGGCCAGGTGGCCACCACGAGCACCAGTGCCAGCGCCAGCAGCTCGGGCCAGGGCAGCGCACCGCGCAGCCGCCCGACCTGGTGCGGGCCGATCAGCGGTGCCAGCGCCGTGGCCACGCCGGGGAAGGCGACGACCGCCAGCACCCCGGCGCCGATCGCCCCGGCCAGCCCGTAGGTGCCGCGCCAGGCGACGAGCAGGATCGGCGCCGCCAGCAGGCCGAGCAGGGCGGGCAGGCGCCCGTCCAGCACGACGTCGCCGTGCAGCGCCACCGGATGGCCGTCGGCGACCATGAAGCCGATCGGTGGCAGGCGCGTGGCCGCGGCCCCGCCGGTGCCGTGAATCGCGGCCAGCCAGATCAGGCCCAGGGTCACGGCCGCGACGCCGTAGGCGCCGAGCAGCGTGCGCCAGCCGCCGCCGCGGCGGGCGATGGTGACGGCCGTGAGCATGCCGAGCAGGGCGAACACGTACGTGGGGTGGGCGAGCACCGCGACGAGCACGCCGGCCACGAGGGCGCTGGCCGCCCGCCGCTCGTCGCGCAGCCGGGCGTTCTCGACCAGGAGGGCGATGCAGACGGGCACGACCACCCTGAAGACGATCCCGGCCGACTGCTGGCTGGAATCGAGGACGCCGCCGGCCCGGCTCAGCGCGTCCCACAGCACGAACGCGACGCAGGCCACGCCGGCCGCGGGCCCGCCCAGCACGCGCCCCGCTGCATATGCCGCCGCGGGCACCAGGAAGGCGCAGGCGGGCACCAGCGCCAGGTACCCGGTGGAGGGATCGACCCCGGTCAGGCTGATCGCCCCCGCCTGGGCGGCGTGGATCAGCGGGAACGCATAACCGGCGTGGACGTGGCCATGCTGGTAGGCAGACAGGTCGTCGAACGAGAGGTGGGGCAGCTCGACCAGCTTGCGCACGCGGCCGGCGTGGAAGAGCGCGTCGCTGGTCAGCACCGGAGTCGCCCAGCGGGCGGCCAGCAGTGCGGTGCCCAGCCCTGCCAGGCCGACGCCCAGCGCCTCGGCGCCGAGCACCACCCGGGGCGGACCGGCCACGGCCAGTGCGACGGCGGCCAGCACGAGCAGCGCCCACAGCACGGCGTCCAGCGGCAGCCCGGCGACCAGCGCCAGCAGCAGGCCGGGCACCCAGGCCGCGAAGCCCAGCACGGGCACGGCCGCGATCGCGCTCGCGGGCATCAGCCGCTCGTCCAGCCCGGCCAGCCTCAGCAGCGCTGCACCGGGCAGCCCGACCGACACCAGCAGGCCCAGCGACACCGCGATCTGGGCCGGCAACCACTCGCCGGCCAGGCGCACGATCACGGCCGCGCCGACGAGCAGCACGGCAGCTCCCAGCAGGCGCAGGGCCAGCGTCTGGGGGCGGCCCGGGGTGAGCATGGCGGCGGCCCGCGTGCTCAGGGCGCCTGCCAGTCCATCGTGCGGCCCAGTCGCTGCTCGAGCGTGCGGTTGGGCTCAGCGAAGGAGGCCCGCAGCTGGGCCCGCGTCTCGGGCGCCATCGTGTCGTACTCGATGCGATTGCGGGCGGCGAACGTGCGGCGCAGGTCGGGCTCCAGGCCCAGGAACGCGGCCGTCTCGCGGTAGACCGCGGCGGGGTCGGCGAACATGTCCTCGCTGCGCAGCACCAGCAGCTGCTGTGGCGAAAAGTGTTCCCACCAGCCTTCCAGCTGCTCCAGGTAGAGGCCGCGGGTGCGGTAGGAGTGGTAGCGGTGAGCGTACCCGCGGTACTCGGGATCCTCGAGCAGCCGCTCGTGCTCACCGGCCAGGCGCTGCGGCTCGGCCGCCAGCGCCTCCTCGAAGGAGAGCGGCTCGCGGCCCGCGCGCACCGAGAGCTGGTAGTGGGAGTGCGCCCGGTCGACCGGGTCGCGCAGGATCGCGATCAGGCGTGCCTCGGGAAGCAGCGCGGCCACCCGCTCCGGCACGGCAGGGTGAGCCAGGTAGTAGGTCGTCGCCTCACCGGTCACCACCCTGTTGCCCAGATAGCGCTCGCGGGCGGCGGCGTGTGCGCGCAGCGGGAACACGCGGCGGTAGAAGTCCTCGCCACGGAGGTGGTTGTTGTCGAAGAAGTGCACCTCCTTGTGGCTGGCCTCCATCACCTGGGGGTGTCCGCCCAGCATCGTGTAGAGCGACGTCGAGCCGCACCGCTGTCCGCCCAGGATCAGGAAGTCGGGCAGCAGCCGGGCGCTGCGCGTGAGCGAGCGCCAGCGCATCCGGGCGCGGTCGCGGGCGGGCCAGGCGGCCGCCTCGGGCGGGGTGTGCTGTGTGCTCGTTCCCATGGGCTGGGCCGCCGCGGCGGCGCCCGGTATTCTGCCCGACTGGCGACGTCCGAGACCCCGCCAGCGGGCGGCGCAGGGCCGAAATCGGTTCGTTAACATCCGGCCTGCTTTGGAAGCTCATCGCCTCGTCTTCGTGTGCGGGCTGCAGCGCAGCGGCACCACCATGCTCTACCGCTACCTCGGCGAGCATCCATCGATCAGCGCGCTGCAGGGCACCCCGCGACCGGCCAACGAGGGCCAGCACAACCAGTCCGTCTACCCGGCCGACGAGTACCACAGCAAGGCCGGCCGCTTCGCATTCCGGCCCGAGGCCCGCTTCACTGAGGACTCGCCGCTTGTCAGCGAGGCCAACCGCGACAGGCTGATCGAGGAGTGGTCACGCTACTGGGACATGTCGGCGCCGCTGCTGATGGAGAAGTCCCCGCCGAACCTGATCCGGATGCGCTTCCTGCAGGCGCTGTTCCCCGACTCCTCGTTCGTCGTGATCCTGCGCCACCCGATCCCGACCTCGCTGGCCACCCAGAAGTGGAGCAACACCAAGCCCCACAAGCTGGTCGAGCACTGGCTGCGCGCCCATGAGCTGATGGCAGAGGACATCCCGCACGTCGAGCGCGTGCACGTCATGCGCTACGAGGACCTGGTCGCCGATCCCGACGCCGAGCTGGCCCGGGTCTTCGGCTTCCTCGGCCTCGAGGACCACGCCCCGGGCAGGCAGCGGGCCGAGGGCCTCAACGTGGACAACTTCCAGGCCGACCGCACGCTGCGCACGGGCGTCAACGACAAGTACTTCGACGAGTGGCGGGCACGCCGTCGCACCGTTGTCCGCTCGGTGTACTTCGAGGGGGTCGGCTGGCGCTACGAGCGGCGGGTGCGCCGCTTCGGCTACTCGATGCGCCACCCGCGCGAGCTGCATGCGCCCCAGCCGGCGCTGCCCGGGCTGACGGGCGAGGGCTCGCAGCGCGCGCTCGCGGCAACGCCCGCTCGGTGACCGATCACCGGTTCCTGTTCGTCGGCGGCCTGCACCGCAGTGGCACGACCATGCTCGCGCGACTGCTCGCCGAGCACCCGCAGGTCAGCGGCTTTGCGGACACGGGCGTGCCGGCCGACGAGGGCCAGCACCTGCAGGACGTCTACCCGGTGATCAGCCCCGGCCGCCAGGCCGGGCGCTTCGCGCGACAGCCGGGGGCGCACCTGACGGAGAGCTCACCGCTGGTCAGCGACGAGAGCCGCGAGCGGCTGCTGGCGAGCTGGATGCCGCACTGGGACGCAGGCCGCCAGGTACTGATCGAGAAGTCACCGCCCAACATGCTGATGACCCGCTTCCTGCAGGCGCTGTTCCCGGTCAGCTCGCGTTTCGTGCTGGTCGTGCGCCACCCGGTGGCTGTGGCCTGCGCCACCCAGAAGTGGAGCGCCACGCGGCCGCACGAGCTGCTGCACCATTGGGCCACCGCGTATGCCACCCTGGCGGGAGACCTGCCGCATCTCGAGCATGCGATCGTCGTCCGCTACGAGGATCTGGTGGCTGGCCCCGACCGGGCCCTGGCCCGCGTGTTCGCGCTGGCCGGGCTGGCCGACCACGCGCCGGGCCGGGCGGTGGAGACGGGGCGCAATGCCGACAACTTCGCCGCCGACCGCGTCACCCGCGGCGACGTCAACGGCGAGTACTTCGCGAGCTGGCAAGCGCGCAAGCGCTCGCTGCCGAAGCGCATCTACCTGGATCTGGCCGAGCGCCGCTATGCGCGGGCCGCAGCCGCCTGGGGCTATGACCTGCGCGGGCTGGGACAGCGGCCCGCCGCCGATCCGCTGCTGGCGCGCCTGATCGGCGAGGCCCCCTGATGGCCGGCGGCCGGCTCACCGCGCTCGCCGGGCAGTCGCTGATCTACGGCCTGGGCGGCATCCTCGCCCGCGCGGTCGGCTTCGTGCTGGTGCCGATCTACCTGCACGCCACCGGCTCGGCCGCGTTCGGCACGGTCGAGCTGATGATGGCGGCGGTGATGTTCGCCTCGATCCTGCTGCGGATGGGGATCGTGACCTCGATGTCGCGCTTCACCCTGGGGGAGCAGGGCAAGGGCCAGGACGACTACGGCGACGTCATGCACACCATCTTCGTGTTCGTGATGGTCGCCGCCACGGCCGGCGTGATCGTCGGCTTCCTGCTGCGCGGCGTGATCGGCGAGGCGCTCCAGGTGCCCAACAACATCGTCCTCGCCGGCCTGTTCGGGCTGTGGATCTCGATGAACTACGACGTGATGGCACGGGTGTACCGGGTCGAGCGGCGGGCCCGCGCCTGGGTGCAGTTCACGCTGCTGAACGTGGCCCTGACCGCGGTGCTGACGCTGATCCTGGTGCTGCACTTCGACGAGGGCGCGCTGGGGCTGATGGTCGGCAACTTCACGGGCACGGCCATCGTGTACGCGATCCTGCTGGTGCTGCGCCGCGGGTCCGTGGGCATCCGTCGCTTCAACTCGCCGGTGATGCGCGAGCTGCTGATCTTCTCGCTGCCGCTGATGCCGGCGAACATCGCGCTCTGGGCCCTGAACCTGGCCGACCGCATCCAGATCCAGCGGTTGGTCGACCCGGTCGCGCTGGGCGCGTACTCGGGCGCGGCCCGCGTGGCCGTGGCGATGGGCGTGATCGTGGGCGCCTTCCAGACCGCCTGGGCGCCGTTTGCGCACTCGGTGCGGGGCGAGGAGGGCGACGACGTCGCCCGCCAGACCTACGGCGCGGTGCTCACCTACTGGGCGATCGTGATGGGCTGGGGGCTGGTGGCCGTGTCGCTGGTGGCCCCGCCCTACATCCGCATCTCGTTCCCCGAGAGCGCCCAGTCGGCCATCCCCGTGGTGCCGCTGCTCTCGGCCGGAATCGTCCTATACGGCGGCTACCTGATCGTCAACATCGGCGTCACCGTCAGCCGTCGCACGCGCATGACGCCGATCATCTGCACGATCGCGGCGGTCACGAACCTGGGCCTGAACTTCTGGTTCATCCCGCAGTACGGGATCACGGGCGCCGGGATCACCACCGTGATCGGCTACGCCGTGCTGCTATGGCTGGGCTGGTGGAACGCGCAGCGCAACTATCCGGTGCCCTACGACTGGAGACGGGTGGGGCGCGTGGCCGGCGTGGCGGTCGTCTTCCTGGCGCTCTCGAACTGGGTGGTGCCGCAGCAGGGCCACGGCGCGATCCTGATCCGGGCGGCCCTGATCGCCGTCTTCCCGCTGGTGTTGGTGGCGCTGGGCGGGATCACCCGGCGCGACATCCGCAGGGCGATGCAGATGGTCTCGCTGCGGCGCAGCGGCGACCCTGTGACCGACGTCCCGCCGTGAGCGGCGCTGGTAGCGTGCCGCCCATGCCCGAGCAGCCGCTTCGCATCCTGGGCATCGCTGACGGCCGCTCGATCCACACGCTGCGCTGGGCGCGGCGGCTGGTCGATCGCGGCCATGCGGTGCACATCGTCTCGGACAAGCTGGGCGCGACCGACGCAGTGGCCGCGGGCATCGTCTTCCACGACGTGCGCGAGCTCGATTTGCTGACGCGCGTGCGCGGGCTGCGCAAGCGCCGCTTCGGCACCGCCATCCGCAACCTGGCGGAGCGGCTCGAGATCGACGTCGTGCACGGCCACGGGATCGGGCCCTACGCCTACTGGGCGGCGCTCTCGAAGGTGCATCCGCTGGTGGTCAGCCCGTGGGGACGCGACGTGCTCGTGGACGCGAAGAAGGAGCCCGGCCGCAGCCGGGCCCGCCTCGCCTTCGCCGAGGCCGACAGCGTGGTCGTGAACTCGGGCGCGATCACGAACGCTGCGATCGAGGCCGGCGCCGACCCGGCGATGATCACCCCCATCATCTGGCACACCCAGATCGCCGGCTTCGCCCCGGAGCGGGCGGACAAGCCGGGGCTGCGGGCCGAGCTGGGCTGGCCCGCCGACGCGCTGGTGATCCTCTCGCTGCGCAACTTCCAGGAGCGCACGAACATCGACGTGCTGGTGCGCGCGTTCGGCCGGCTGCGCCCGGAGGTGCCCGAGGCGCGGCTGCTGCTGGCGGCGCGGGCGGGGGAGACGCGGGCGCAGATCGAGGCCCTGATCGCCGAGCTGGGGCTGGACGAGGCGGTGCGCTTCCACCGGGTCGAGCCCGAGGAGCTGCCGGTGCTGGCCGCCTCCGGCGACATCGTGGTCTCGATCGCGGCCACCGACTCCTCGCCCTCGTCGCTGCTGGAGGCGATGGCCTCAGGCCAGCCGCTCGTGGGGGGCTGGTGCCCGTCAATCGACGAGTGGATCGACCAGGGCGAGGGTGCCGAGATGGTCGAGGTGCGCGACGAGGATGCCGTGCTGGCCGCGCTGCGCAAGCTGTGCGCCGATCCCGCCCTGCGGGCCGCATACGGGGAGCGCAACCGGCGGGTCGTGAGCGAGCGTGTGGCCGAGTCGGGGCCGGCCCTGGAAGCGCTCTACCGGAGCCTCGTGGCGGCCCACTCCGTAAACTAGGCAGTCGTGTCGAACGCCAAGAGACTGATGATCGTGGGCCTGGACTGCGCCCCGCCGGAGATCGTCTTCGACGACATGCGCGACGAGTTGCCCGTGCTGCGCGGCCTGATGGAGCGCGGTGCGTGGGGGCCGCTCGAGTCGTGCGACCCGCCGATCACGGTGCCCGCCTGGTCGTGCATGATGAGCTCGAAGGATCCGGGCACGCTGGGCTTCTACGGCTTCCGCAACCGGGCCGACCACAGCTATGACGGGCTCACCTTCGCCACTTCCGAGAAGATGCGGCACGACCGGCTGTGGGACATCCTCTCGCGGGCCGGCAAGCACGTGGTCGTGGTGGGCGTGCCACAGACCTTCCCGCCCAGCCGCGTCAACGGCGAGATGGTCGGCTGCTTCCTCTCGCCCTCGACGGAGTCGCGTTACACGTACCCCGAGCAGCTCAAGGACGAGATCCGCGAGACGGTCGGCGAGTACATGGTCGACGTGCCCAACTTCCGCACCGACGACAAGGAGCGGATCATGCGCGACATCGTGGAGATGACGCGGCGCCGCTTCGCGCTGGCACGCCACCTGCGCGACACGCGCGACTGGGACTTCCTGATGATGGTCGAGATGGGCACCGACCGCCTGCATCACGGCTTCTGGCGCTACTACGACCCCAAGCACCCCGACTACGAGCCGGGCACCCGCTGGGAGCAGGAGTTCCGCGACTATTACCGGCTGGTCGACGCCGAGCTGGGCAGCCTGCTGGAGGGGGTGGACGACGAGACCGCGGTGATGGTCGTCTCCGACCACGGTGCGCAGTCCATGTACGGCGGCATCCAGGTGAACGAGTGGCTGATGCGCGAGGGCTACCTGGCGCTCGCGGAGCAGCCCACCGCGCCGATCCCGATCGGCAAGGCCAGGATCGACTGGTCGCGCACGAAGGTGTGGGCCGACGGCGGCTACTACTCGCGGATCTTCCTGAACGTGCACGGCCGCGAGCCGCAGGGCACCGTCGAGCCTGACCAGGTCGAGGCGCTGCGCGACGAGCTGATCGCGAAGCTCGAGGCGCTGGGCGACGAGCAGGGCGCGCCGATCGGGACGAGGGTGTACCGGCCGGAGGATCTCTACCGCGAGGTGAACGGGGTGCCGCCCGACCTGATCTGCTACTTCGGCAACCTCACCTGGCGCTCGATCGGCTCGCTCGGTGATGGCCGCATCCACGTGCGCGAGAACGACACCGGGCCGGATGATGCCAACCACGCCAAGATGGGCATCTACCTGATGGCCGGGCCGGGCCTGCCCCGGCATGCCAATGGCGACGCCACGCTCTACGACATCGCGCCCACCGCGCTGACGGCGCTCGGCCTGCCCGTGCCGGCCGACATGCGCGGGCACAGCCTCTCCTAGGGCCAGGCTCCGTCGCCCGGGGTCAGGTCCATCGGGCCGTTCCTGCGGCAGCCCGCGGATCGGTAGCCCGCCGGCAGGTCGGGATAGTGCTGCGTCCAGTAGACGTGCTGCAGCCAGACCCCGAGCGAGTGGCTCAGGCCCAGAGCCTCTGCCAGCTGCGGCATGCGCTGTGTGCCGTAACAGCTGGCCACCGCCTCGTCGCCGTAGCCGATCGCGTGCTCGGACTCGTGGGCGAGCATCGCCAGGGCGAACGAGGCGTACCAGATGCCGCCGCGTGACCGTGCCCAGCTGCGGTCGGAGACCAGCGTGCGCAACTCGCTGCACCAGTGGGCGTTGATGTCGATCTCCGCGGACTGCTGGTAGGTGACCGCCGCAGCGTCCGCGTGGCGCCAGTGGTCGTCGCGGATGCACTGCACCGTCACGTCGCGGCCGGTCTGGCCGTGCACGGCGCGGGCCAGCAGCGCCTCGAGGGCGGGATCGGTGG
>Ga0066903_100004288_pt1 | contig 12022 bp, 9 predicted proteins | sample PanSoiMetaGPlot1_FD_67491 | JGI IMG/M metagenome (GOLD analysis project Ga0066903, IMG submission 67491) | Tropical forest soil microbial communities from Panama analyzed to predict greenhouse gas emissions - Panama Soil - Plot 1 (version 2) | ecosystem: Environmental > Terrestrial > Soil >...
GCAGCAGGGCAAGTTCGCGAAACGGCCGCAGCGGGACGATCGCCAGCATCGCGAACGTCCCGGCGAGCGTCACACCGGCGACGGTGATCGCGCGCGACGCCTGCGGAACCGCGACCGCGACCGCTTCGCGCGCGCGCCGCCGCCGTGATTCGGCGCGAATCTGGCCGGCGATGAGGACGTTGTAGTCGGAACCCAGCGCGACGAGCAGCACAGCGCCGACCAGCGGCACGTAGTAGGCGATCTGGAACGAGCCGTAGAGCGCGCGGATCGCGAGCATCGTCAGCCCGAGCGCCGCGAGATAGCCGATGATGCTCGCGCCGACGAGCAGCAGCGGGGCGACGAGCGCGCGGAGGAAGACGCACAGCAGGATCAGCGTGATGGCAACGAGCGCGATTGCGATCCGCAGGAAGTCCGCGCGTACCGCCGCGATCGCATCGACGCCCAGTGGCGTCTGGCCGGCGTAGGAGAACTGCGTGGTCGCGGGCAGGCCGGCGCGGCGCGCGAGATCGGGCATCGCCTGGCGCAGCGAGCGGAAGTCGGCGACCGTCGCCGCCGAGGTGGGGTCGTGGCGGAACACGACGATGATCCGCGCGGCGCGGCCCGATGCGGTGGCGAGCACGTGCGGTGCGCCGCGATCGACCCCCAGCGTCGCGGTCTGGATCGACGGTCCGAGCGTCGCCGCGACGCCGCTGCGCCGCCCGATCGCCTCGCGCAGCCGCTCGATCGCCCGCGTGCTGCGCCCCACCCCTGGACCTTGCAGCACGACGTCGGTCGGGGACAGGATGCCGCCGGTGAAGCCGAGCGCGGCCTGCCGCGCGGCGCGGTGGGCGGCGCTGGACCGCGGCAGGCCCTCGACGAGTGCGACGCCGAGCCGCGCGTCGCGCGCGGCGACGGTCGCGGCCAGCCCGACCCCGAGCAGACAAACGACGACCAGCAGCGCGGCGACGGGACGAAAGGCGAGCAGCCGCGCGGCGACGGGAGCAACGGGCGAGCGGCCCTCGACCTGGGCCTGGCGGCGGCCGGCGCGGATCGCGCCGCGCAGGCGGACGAACCGCGTCGGCCGGCCGGTCCGCCCGTCCGGCGCCGGCTCGCGTGGAGGCTCGGAGCTGGGCGCAGGCGCGTCCTCCTCGGCGGCGGCGAACATGCGCGACCCGAGGATGCCCAGCAGCGCCGGCACGAGCGTCACCGCCACCGCAGTGACGATCAGCGCACAGCCCGCGAGGCCGGGGCCGAAGTCGCGGAAGAAGCTCAGATGTGCGGTCAGCAGGGCGCACGAGCACGCAGCGACGATTGTCCCCGCGGCGAGCACGCTGGGCCCGATGCGAGAGGACGCGATCGCCGCCGCGTCGCGCGGCGACCGACCACGGCGGATCTCGCCACGGGCGCGGGATAGCAGGAAGACGGTGTAGTCGGTGACCAGGCCGAGGAGCAACACGACGAGCAGTGGCTCGATTTCGCCGGGGATCTCGAAGCCGATCTGTTGCCCCGCCCACGCAAGCACGTGGATCGCGACGGCGTACGCGAGCCCGGCGGTGCCGAGCGTGACGAGCGGGGCGAGCAACGAGCGGAAGTACGCGGTGACGACGAGCGCGATGATCCCGATCGTCGCCAGCGTGATCCACGGCAGGTAGCGCGAGATGTCATCGAGCTGGTCGAGCTGCGCGGGGGTCGGGCCGGTGACCGCACCAGGCGCCCCCACCTCTCGCGCGTAGTTCTCACCGATCGTTCGGCGCGCGTACTGGTCGACCGCCGGGGCGATGAACAGGTCGTCGACGATTGTCGTGCGGTGCTCGTTCCAGTTCGAGCTCAAGGTGTTGACGAGCGGGATCACGCCGAGCAGCTGTGCTCCCGGACGCCGCCCCTCGCGGGCCGCGCGGACCGCGGCCGCGGCGTGGCGGGAGATGTCGCGCTGGCGTAGGCCGCCCGGGCGTCGCTGCACGACGACGACGTCGGACGACGACGGCACGCCGAACAGCGAGACGACGCGCTGCTGCGCGGTCTGCGCCGGCGAGTGCGAGGGAACGATGTTGCTCAGCGCCGCGGTGTTGCGCAGGCTCGGGAGCGCGGTGACGCAGACGACCAGGACCGCGATCCAGAAGATGACGATCGGCCACCGCGCGGCGACGATCGAGCGGGCGATCGGGCCGGGCCGGGGGTCCGCGGGGTCGCGCATCGTGCTACTGCGCGAACGCCCGGAACGCGGCGGTCATGCGCTCGTCGGTGTCATCGCCGCGCTCATCACCGTTGCGGTCCGCGTCGGGCGAGTTGGCCTGCAGAACGATGCTCTCGAGGAAGTGGCGCACGTCGTCTTCGGCGCCCACGGCGACAGCGCGTACGACGACTCGGTCCTTCTTGACCTTGACCGTGTCCCACGGTCGGCCCGGGCGCTGGAGCAGCTCGATCGCGCCCTTGGCGCGCGTGCGCCAGTCGGGCGCCGGGCGCGGTGACAGCTCGACGACGAGTTCGCGGTCGTGCACCTCGGCGGTGCTCCAGTCGATGTCGATCGTCGTCATCGCGAGTGTTCACCTCGCGATCGCGGGCTCGAGCGAGCCCGCGTGTTCGTGCAGGCGCTTCAGCGCGCGGCGCAGAAGGCGCGAGACCTGCATCTGCGACACGCCGATGACCTTGCCGATCTCGGCCTGCGTCATGTCCTTCTCGAACCGCAGACGCACGATCAGTTCGTCACGCGGCGGGAGCGCGTTCAGCAGCGGCCCGACGAACAGCCGGGCGTCGCGCTCCTCGCAATCGCGGTCGGCACGCGCGCTGGGGACGAGCTCACCCACCGTCGCGGCGTCGTCGCCATCGGATCCGCGCAGCGCGGCGTTGAGCGACGGCAGCCGCCGTGCCCGGCCGACCTCGATCGCTTCGAGGACCTGCTCGTCGGAGCACTCGGTCGCCGCGCACAGCTCGGCGACCGTCGGCGCCTGACCGGTGGCCTGCGTTCGGTTGCGCACGAGGTCGTCGACCTTGAGCGACAACTCGTTGAGTGCCCGCGGAACGTGCATGGACCACGTCCGATCCCGGAAGTGGCGCTTGATCTCGCCGAGAATCGTCGGGACGGCGAAGCTCGTGAAGCTGATTCCGCGCTCGGGATCGAAGCGGTCGAGCGACAGCATCAGCCCGACGCACGCAACCTGGACGAGATCGTCGAGCGGCTCGTCCGAATGGGCATAGCGCCGAGCGACACTCCGCGCCAGCGGCAGAAACCGCTCGGCCAGTGCCTCGCGCGCCGCTTGGTCGCCGGCCGCAGACCACGCGAAGAGCGTGCGCTGTGAGCACGTTGCTTGGGGCATGCGGCCGACATACCCGCACACCGGATTGGCGATCTTCGAATTGAATTGCCAACCCGGTGTTCTGACGAGAACGGGACTGCACGCGTTTGCCCCGCGTGCGAGTCGGGATGTGCGCGCGTCTAGTAGTAGTCCCGGCGGTCGCGGACGGGACGGTCGGCAACGACCGTGCCGCTGCGGCGATCGGACCAGACGGTCATCCACAGCAGGCTCAGAATCAGCCCGACGACACCGACGATCATCAGGATCACGCCCGCGGTGTGGATGCTGAAGCCGGAGGTGTGAACGGTGGTCGCGAAGCGCAGGATCGCGCCGACGGCGATCAGGAGAATAGATGTGCCAATACCCATGACGTACCTCCTCGTGCCGGCGTGCCAATCACACCGGAGGTGCCTGGTTACCCTGGGTCGGCGATCGCAAGCGCGTCGTCCGTTCGCGGACGGACGATCGCGCGCGGGTCGGCGCCGCGGAGCTCGTCGAGCAGCGTCTGCGCTGCGTGGCTGAGGTACCCGCGCGTGCGTCGCGTAACCGTGACGGCCATCCGCGGCGCCTTCGCGCGCAGGCCGATCGTCTGAAGCGTCCCCGCCGCGAGCTCCTCGGTAACGCCGCTCTCCTGCATCAGGGCGATGCCGAAGCCCGCCTCGACGAGCCGCTTCTGTGCCGTCAGGCTGTCGATGATCAGGATGGCGTCAGCGCCGACCCCGGCGGCGGCGAGGATCCCATGCACGTGGCGGGCGGAGGTCTCGGGCTGGCGCTCGCGGACCGGGAAGGCGAGCCAGCGCTCGCCGCGCAGCTGCGACAGCGAGCGGACCGTCGTGTTCGCGCGCGGGTGATCGGGCGCGCAGATCACGGCCAGCTTCTCTTCGAACACGACCTCGCTCGTGAGCGCGGGCCCGTCGGCGAACAGGTAGCTGATGCCGAACGTCGCCTCGCCGCGGCGGACGAGGTCGATCGCCTCGATGCTGGTGCTCGTCCGCAGCCGCAGGTCGAGCGCCGGGTGACGCGCCGCGAGCGCGCGCAGGGTCTCGGTGAGCGAGGTGCTGGCGAGCGTGCCGACGATCGCCACGGTGAGCGGGCCCGAGACCCCGTCGCGCAGGCTGCGAACCGACTCCAAGCCGTCGCCGAGCGCGGCGAGCGCGGTCTGGGCGTACGGAAGCAGCCGCCCGCCGGCGGCGCTGAGGGTCATGCCGGTCGGGACGCGTTCAAACAGCTGCGCGCCGACGGCAGCCTCGAGCTGGGCGAGCCGGCGGCTGACCGCGGGCTGCGAGCAGTGCAGGACGTCACCGGCGCGAGTGACCGACCGCGTCTCGGCGACCGTGACGAACGTGCGCAGCAGCTCGGTGTCCATCGCGGTCCAGAGTGTATATGCGTGGAACGCATGAGATCGAACATCAATATGCATTAGACACATCCGTGTGTCGGCCGTAGGTTCGATTGCCATGACCACGTTGAGCACACAGCAGTCCAAGGGTGAGCGGTTCGCGCACCTGCACGCGGGCCCGAGCGCGTTCGTGATCCCCAACCCCTGGGACGCGGGCACCGCGCGGATGCTCGAGCGGCTCGGCTTCGAGGCGCTGGCGACAACGAGCAGCGGGTTCGCGTTCTCGGAGGGCCGCCGCGACGACCCGCCCGGGCGCGACGCGATGCTCGAGCACGTGCGCACGATCGTCGAGGCGACGAGCCTGCCGGTCAGCGCGGACCTGCAACACGGCTACGGCGAGTCGCCGGAGGCGGTGGCGGAGACGATCCGCGCCGCCGCGGCGGTGGGGGTCGTCGGCGGCTCGATCGAGGACCGGCCCTACCGCGACCATGTCGACACCGAGCTGTTCGCCATCGATGTCGCGGCGCAGCGGATCGCCGCCGCCGCGCAGGCGGCCAGTGGCCTGGGGTTCGAGTTCCTGGTGACGGCCCGCTGCGAGAACTACCTGTGCGGAATCCCGGATTTGCAGGACACGATCCGCCGGCTGCAGGCCTACGAGGAGGCCGGTGCGGACGTGCTGTACGCGCCGGGGCTGACGACGCCGGACGAGATCCGCGCCGTGGTCGCGGCCGTGCAGAGGCCGGTGAACTTCGTCGCCGGGCTGGCCGGCGAGCCGTTCCCGGTCGCCGAGCTCGAGCGCTTCGGTGTGCGGAGGATCAGCCTCGGCAGCACGCTGTCGCGGGCAGCGATCGGCGCGTTCGTCGCCGCGGCGCAGGAGATCCGCGAGCGCGGAACGTTCGGGTTCGTCGCGGACGCGATCGCCTACGGGCGCATCGACGAGCTGCTGGCGGCCTGAGCGATGCCGGCCCACGCACGAGAGGCACCGTCGCACCCCGATCCGTATCGGTACTACGCCGAGCTGGCGACGACCGCACCGGCGATCCGCGACGAGGACAACGGCTGGTGGGTCGCGGCGAGCGCCGCGGCAGTCGAGGCCGTGCTGACGAGCAACGTCTGCCACACGCGGCCGCCCGACGAGCGCGTGCCGCGCGCGCTGGGTGACGGGGCGGCGGCAAACCTGTTCGGTCGACTGGTTCGGCTGACCGACGGGGAGCGGCACGACGCGCTGAAGGCGGCGATCGTCGCGGCGTTCAGACGCCTCGACCTCGACGAGGTTGAGCGGGTCGCGCGGTCGAGGGCCGTGGAACTCGAGGCGGAGATCGGCGGTCTTGGCGACGGGGCCGCGGTGACGCGGTTTGCGTTCACGCTGCCCGTGCAGGTTGTCGCGCATCTGCTGGGGATTCCGTGGTCGCGCGGAGCCGACGTCGCGGGATGGCTGGGCGACTACGGCGCGGCGACGGTTGCGGCGGCGATCGGCACGAACCCGCCGAGCGAGGAGCTGCTGGCGTGCGGTGACGCGGGCGCCGAGGCGCTGCTGGACCTCGTCGGCGGGCTCTACGGCGATCGCGCGATCCGCCGCCCGCTGCTTGAGGCATTGGCGACCGAGGGTGCGCGCTGCGGCTGCTCTGACGACGACCTCGTCGCCAACGCGGTCGGCCTGCTCGCGCAGGCCTACATCGCCACTGCGTCGCTGATCACCCTGACGCTGCTGGCGCTCGCCCGCCATCCCGACGTGCTGGCAGACGTCTCGCGTGACCCCAGTCGCGTGGCCGACGTGATCGACGAGGTGCTGCGCTGCGATCCGACGACGAGCAGCACGATCCGCTGGCTGGCGCAGGACGCGGTTGTCGCCGGCCGCGACATGAAGCGCGGGGATCTCGTGATCGTCGCGATCGCCGCTGCGGGCCGCGACCCCGAGCTGAACGTCGACCCCGAGCGCTTTGACCCCGGCCGACCCGATCGCCGCTACCTCGAGTTCGGCACCGGGGCGCACGCCTGTCCCGCGCACGGCGTGGCACCGCTGCTCGCGCAAGTGGCGGTCGCCCACGTGCTCGCCACCGGCGTGCCGCTGGACGTCGTGACCGAGACGGTCTCCTACGCCGCGTCGCCGCACATCCGCACGCCGGTCTTCGGTTAGCGCCTACGGGTTCGCGCGCAGCAGGGCGAACTCGGTGTCGCCCCCGTTGGCGGTGTACCCCGCGGCGACGATCCGGCCGAGTGCGTCGAGCGCGACGTCCTGGCCGAACTCGCCGCGGCCGTGGAAGTCGGCGGTGACGATGCCGTCGCCGTCGAAGCTCGAATCGAGCGTGCCGTCGGGGAGATAGCGGACGAGCGCCATGTCGAGGATCGTCGAGCTGATCGTGCGGCCGACGAGGACGAACCGGCCGGCAGTGTCGACGGCGAGGCCCTCGGCGTAGTCGTCGCCGCCGCCGACGTCGGTCTTGACCGCCCCGTCGTCGCCGAACGTCGTGTCGAGCGTGCCGGTGGCGGTGTAGCGGGCGAGCAGGAAGTCGCGGTTGATGTGCGGGCCCAGCGTGTAGCCCGCGATCGCGACGTGACCGTCGGGCGTCAGCGCAACGCCGGTCGCGACGTCCTCGGACCCGAAATCGGTGATCCTCGTGCCGCCGCTGCCGAACGTCGTGTCGAGGTCGCCGCCCGCCGTGTAGCGCGCCAGCGCGACGTTCTCGTCCGCGGTTCCGGCGACGACGATCTTGCCGTCGGGCTGGATCACGATCGCGCGCGCGGCGTCGGCGAGCGTGCCGAGGTTGGTGGTCACGATCCCGCCGTTACCGAAGTTCTGGTCGCGCGTTCCGTCGGCGTTGTAGCGGACGAGCGCGAAGTCACTGTCGATGCTGTTGTGGACCGCGGACCCGGCGACGACGATCTTGCCGTCGGGCTGGACGGCGACCGCGTTGGCCTGGTCACCACCGCCGAGGATGTCGGTCTTGACGATCCCGTCGCCGTCAAAGGTCGCCTCGGGCTTGCCGTCGGGCCGGTAGCGGACGACGCCGAAGTCGGTGTTGGTGAAGCCCGCCGCGTCGGTGCGGCCGACCGCGACCGTGCCGCCATCCGGGAGCAGCGCCGCGTCGTAGGCCTCGTCGGTCTTGCCTCCGAGGTCGGCCGTGGCGATGCCGTTCGTCCCGTAGCTCATGTCGAGGCCGCCGGCGGTGGTGTGGCGCGTGAGCGCGAAGTCCTCGCCCGTCGCAGTGGTGCGCCAGCCGGCGGTCACGATCCCGCCGTCGGGCTCGATCACGACGCCCTCGCCGTGGCCGAGCCCCCCGACCGGTGTCGACACGCGCCCGCCGTCCCCGAACGTCGGGTCAAGGCCCGACGCGGTAGGCGGCGTGACGCAGTGCACGGCGATGTCGGCCACGTTCGCGCCCGAGACGGCGCCGCGCCCGTGGTCGACGGTGCAGATCTGATCCTGCGGCTGGGTCCGGACCTCGACGTCGTAGGACGCGCCGTCGGGCACCTGTTCGGGCAGGACGAACGGTCCGTCGGCCGCCACCGGCAGATCGACGCCGCGGTCGGTCAGCACGAGCCCGCTGGCCCGTACGCCGTCGACGGTGCCGCCGATCGTGAACGTGGGCGCGGGCGGCGGAGGCGGCGGCGGGACGTGGTCGTCGTCGACGATCGAGACCGTCGCACGGTGGCGGGTGCCGAGCGCGCCGCAGTTGGGGTGGGAGAGCTCGACGGTGAACGTCTTGGCGGGCTCGACCGCGCCGTTCTCGCGCAGCGGGATCTCGACCAGGCGCGGGGACGTGTCGCCGTCGGCAAAACGGACAGTCGTGGTCGTCGGCTTGAAGTCGCGCCCGGCCCGGGCGCTGCCGGCGCGCGCCGTGACGACGGCGCTGATGCTGCCGTGCGACCCGCCGCTGCGCGTCACGAGGATCATCGGGCTGCGCTGGGACTCGCTTGCGGTGTAGGCGGCATCGCTGAACTGGATGACGCCGGCGTGGCGCGGCCGCGCACCCGGGCAACGCGCCGCCGCCAGCTGCGGGGCCGGCGGCTCGCTGAACCGCGGCTTGCCGCGCGGCTTGAGGCCGTGCGTGCTCAGCAGGCCCAGATGCTGGGGGTCCTGGATGAACGCCTGGGCCCCTGATTCGTAGCCGGGCTCGTCGACCGCCTCGGCCTCGAGGCTGACGTGCACCGCGAACAGCTCGCCCGTGCGCACCGAGGCGAGCGGCACGTTGAGCCGGATCCTGTGGTTGATGAACATCGCGCCGGCCGAGCCGGTCCCGCTGTCGTCCGCATCGCCGTCGACGTCGAAATCCTTCTCGCCCCACAGCGGCCCGGGCGCGTCGGCGGCCGTCGCGGCGCCGGGACGCCAGGCGTGCTGATGGCCCTCGAGGTAGGCGACACCGCCGGTATCGAAGAAGTCGCCACCCGCCGATGCTGCGTACACGCGCGCGTGAAACCTCACAACCGTGCGCACCGGGTCACAGTCACCGACGTCGGGGCACTCCCACGCCGCGAGCCGATTGTTGTCGTCGACGGTTTGCATCAGGACGTCTGAGAGCGTGATCTTCAGCGAGGCGTTCCCCGCCTGCTTCTCGTAGGCCTGGTACTGGTCGAGATGCGTGACCACGCCTTCGGGAGCTCCGATCCGCACCGGATTCGGCACGGGCGCCTGCGCGAGGACCGAGTAGTTCTTCCCGTTGGCGCTCGAGTAGAGAGCGCCGTACGCGCGGTCTCGCGGCAGGAAGTACCAGTAGGGCGCGTGCAGCGGCAGGTTGAAGGCGTTCTGGCCCACGTCGACGTAGTCGTACAGGAGGCCGCCGGCGAATCCGCCCTCGCTCACCGGGACCTCACCGGTGCCCTTGTCGATGCGGTGGACGTACCACAGACGCACCGGATCGAGGTTCGGTCCGGCGGCAGCGGCAGCCGGACCGGCAAGGACGAGCGAAGCGGCGATCGCGGCAGCGACCGATGTCAGCAGGGGCACGCGCATGGTGGACCTTCCGTGCGTCGTTGGTAAGGCGCAGGACGCACCGCGTGCGCTGCCGATTCCCGTACCTCGCGCGAAGTGTGACAATCAGCGCATGGCGACCGACAACACGGAGTTGGCCCGCCGTGGTTTCGCCGCCGCCCTGAGCGGCGACTTCGATGCGATCGCCGATCTGCTGGACCCCGACGTCAAGTGGCACGGCGGCGACCCGACCGCGGCCGGCTCGTGCCAGAACCGCGATCAGACGCTCACGTTCATGCGCCAGTCGAGGGTGATCCGCAGCGGCGGCTTCGAGCTGGTCGAAGTGATCGGCGCGGGCGACAAGGTCGTCGTCATCATCCGACCGCCCGCCGACGACGACGACGAGCCTGCGGACCCGGTCGCCAACCTCACGACGTTCCGCGACGGCAAGGTGATCGAGATGGTGCACTACGCCGACCCCGACGACGCGCTCGCCGCCGCCGGGGCCGTGCGCTGATCACCTCATGTGCGCGTGCCGGCGCCGCTCGACGCCGCGCACGAACCGCTTCGGGCGCCGGCGATAGATGCGTGATCCTCGGTGGAGCGCCTTCTTCTGGAGCTTCGTGCGCCGCCGGTCGATCGCCACGCAGAGCGCGATCTGGTCCGCCGGCGACCGGAAGCAGTCGGGGTGCGCGTCGACGTACGTGCGCAGTTGGGCGAGGTCGTGATCGTCGCCGAGCGCGTCGGCGAGCCGGTGGGCACGCCGGGCGAGCTTCTTCATCCGCTTCGGCGCCGCCGGGCGCAGGATCTGCGCGGCGTGCCATAGGTCCTTGGAGCGCTTGCGCGATTCGTGCAGGTGTTCGTCGGTCGGATCGTCGTCCGCCTCGCGCATCGCCTTGCGACCGCGCCGATAGATGCGCTTCAACCCCGGGGTCAGCGCCTCGATACCGTCGCCGTCGAAGGTCCAGGTCGTGGTCCGGATGCGGTCGATCTCGAGTTCGTCGAGGCCGTCGCCGATCGCGATGTCGTCGTGGGCCACCGCAGCGAGCTCGCGATCGTGTTCGGCGACGAGCCGGGCACGCACGTCCGCGGTCGCGGTCCGGGGCAGCGCGTCACCCTCGCGCTCGCGGACGTTGTCGAGCGTCTCGATCAGCACCGTCGCGTCGCGCGCGCCCGAGAGGCTGCGGCCGAGGTCGCGAAACGCCGTGTTCTCGCGGTCGTAGGTCTCGTCGCCGATCGCGTCACGGGCGAGACGCACCGATGCGCGGAGCCGCTTGAGCCGCTTGCGTGTGTCGTGGATGCCCTCGTCGAGCTCGCTCGTGGGTGCCTGGAGGCTCGAGCGGGCCTCGTCGATCTGTTCGCGCGCAATGCGCCGCATGCCGTCGGGGACGGGCTCATCGGGCGCAAGTCGGAATGTCGAAGTCATGCTTGAGCCCTACCCGCCCGCGACAGCAGGCGAACGAACCAGCGAATAGGCTGCTCGCGCCGTGACCGCGAGGCGTTCCTGGAGCGCTGCACTGTTGGTCCCCGCCGAACCGGGACGGCGAAACCGGCGGGTCATCGACGCGGTCTTCCTGCTCGCCGGCGCACTCGTCGTCGGGCTGACCGCGGCCGTCGCCGCGAACGCGCCCGAGCAGGACGCGAGCGTCGCGCACGCGCTGATCACCGTCCTCGGCTGGGCCGGAGCCCTGTGGCACATCGCCTACCTCGGGAACATCGTGCTCGCGCTGGTGATCGTCGTCGACGTGGTGCTGCACCGCCGCTGGGCCCTGGCCCGTGACGTGCTCGTCGCGACGGCGGCGGTCTTCGGCCTCGGGAGCGTGCTCGGCGGCGTCGTGCAATCCGACTGGTTCCCGGTCGAGGCGCACGTGTTCTCGCACTGGGGCTTCCCCGAAGTCCGGCTCGCCGCAGCGACGGCGATCATCGTGGTCGTCGGCCCCGAGCTCGTCCGCGCGGTCCGCCTGTTCGCCGCGTGGCTTGTTCCCGTCGCATGGCTCGGAGCGATCGTGACCGGGGCTGCGCGGCCGTCCGAGGCGCTCGCCGGGCTCGCGCTCGGCCTGGCGGTTGGCGCGCTGGTCCGGCTCGTGTTTGGATCGGCGGCCGGGACGCCGCCGATCGACCGCGTTCGCGCGGGGCTCGCGGCGCTCGGTACGGAGGTGACCGATCTGGCGGCCGCGCGACGCCACCGGGTCGGCTACGCGGAGTACGTCGGCCACGACAGCGACGGGCGCCCGATCAGCGTGCGCGTGCTCGGCCGCGACGCGCAGGACACGCAGCGGCTCGCCCGGCGCTGGCGGCTGCTCGCCTACCGCGATCCGCCGCGCAGCGCCCCCGTCGGGCGGCTGGAGCAGGTCGAGCACGAGGCGCTGGCGACCGTCATGGCGGCGACGGCCGGCGCGCGCGTGCCGGAGGTCGTCTCTGCCGCGCTGAGCCCCGAGGGCGACGCGTTCCTCGTCACCCGCCGGCCGGATGCCGAACCGCTCGAGGAGGCCAATCCCGACG
>Ga0066903_100004289_pt1 | contig 12022 bp, 9 predicted proteins | sample PanSoiMetaGPlot1_FD_67491 | JGI IMG/M metagenome (GOLD analysis project Ga0066903, IMG submission 67491) | Tropical forest soil microbial communities from Panama analyzed to predict greenhouse gas emissions - Panama Soil - Plot 1 (version 2) | ecosystem: Environmental > Terrestrial > Soil >...
TGCAGTTCCTGCTCAAGGGCGACCAGATCAGGCTGGCGCAGGCCAAGGGCATGAAGCTCATCGATGCGGTCGTGCCGCAAGCCGAACTCATCAGTGCCGCCAAGGCCTGGATCAAAGGCGGCGGCAGCGCCAAGGCGCCATGGGACGTTGACGGGTTCCGCCTGCCCGGCGGGCTCGTTTATTCCAAGGCCGGGATGATGACGTTCCCGCCCGCGAATGCGATCTACCGGCGCGAGACCTACGACAACTATCCGGCCGCGCGCGCGATCATGCAGGTCGTGTATGAAGGCCTGCAACTGCCGATCGATCAGGCGCTGCGCGTCGAGTCGCGCTGGTTTGCGAAAATCCTGCGCTCGCCAGAAGCCGCCAGCATGATCCGCTCGCTGTTCGTATCGATGCAGGAGCTCAACAAGGGGGCACGACGGCCCAAGGATGTGCCGCCGACAACGCTCAAGAAAGTCGGTGTGCTCGGGGCCGGCTTTATGGGCGCCAGCATCGCGTATGTCACGTCCCTCGCCGGGATCAACGTGGTGCTGATCGATCGCGATCAGGAGTCCGCGGACAAGGGCAAGGCCCATTCCCACAAACTGATGAGCGAGCAGGTCAACCGTGGCCGCGCCACCTCGGCCGACCGCGACGCGCTGCTTGCGCGCATCACGCCGACCGCTGACTATGGCGCGCTCAAGGACTGCGATCTCGTGGTCGAGGCCGTGTTCGAGGATCGCAAGGTCAAGGCGGAAGCGATCGCCAAGGCGGAGGCGGCGATGCGCGAGGGTGTGATCTTCGGCTCCAATACGTCGACCTTGCCGATCACATCGCTGGCGCAGGATTCCAAGCGTCCGGCGCAGTTCATCGGCGTGCATTTCTTCTCGCCGGTCGAGCGCATGATGCTGGTCGAGATCATCCTCGGCAAGCAGACCGGTCCTGCTGCGCTTGCGACCGCGCTCGATTACGTACGCGCGATCCGCAAGACGCCGATCGTGGTCAATGACTCGCGCGGCTTCTTCGCCAATCGCTGTGTGCTGAACTACATTCGCGAAGGCCACCTGATGCTGATGGAAGGTGTGCCGGCGGCGATGATCGAGAATGTCGGCCGCATGGCCGGTATGCCGGTCGGGCCTTTGTCGCTCAATGACGAGGTCGCGCTCGATCTCGGCTGGAAGATCCTGAAGGCGACCGAGGCCGATCTCGGACCGCAGGCAGTCGACCCGGAGCAGAAGGTGCTGCTGCAGGAGCTGGTCGAGAAGCAAGGCCGGCTCGGGCGCAAGAACGGCAAGGGCTTCTACGATTATCCGCAAGGTGGACCCAAGCGCCTGTGGCCCGGCCTTGCCGAGATCCAGAAGAAGAAGCTCGATCCCGACAAGATCAGTGTGCAGGAGCTCAAGGATCGTCTGTTGTCGGTGCAGGCGCTGGAAGCCGCGCGCTGCGTCGAGGAGGGCGTCATCACCGACGTGCGCGAGGCCGATGTCGGCTCAATCCTCGGCTTCGGCTTCGCGCCCTATTCGGGCGGCACTCTCTCTTATATCGACATGATGGGATCCAGACGCTTTGTGGAGCTGTGCAAGCGGCTGGAAAAGAAATACGGGCCGCGCTTTGCGCCGCCCCAGCTGCTCCTCGATATGGCGACCAAGGGCGATACGTTCTATGGCCGCTTCGCACCCGGGACGGCGCGGGCGGCCTAAGAAGAATGGCGGTGCAGCCCAAGCTGCAGCGGTTGTTGTTGCGCCCTCTCCCCTTGCGGGAGAGGGCTACTCGGCGCTTTAACAGAACGGATTGGGTGAGGGGTAGGCTGCAACCCCTCACCCAGCTGTGCTTGTTGGATGTCCGGTGCTGCCCTCTCCCACGAGGGGAGAGGGCGCATTAATGCGCGCTCAACCCGACGACCGATCCCTCCTGCGCTGGCGCCAGATTCCGGGCAGCGTCTGGGCCCTGGGCGTCGTCTCGATGCTGATGGACGTCTCCTCCGAGATGATCCATGCGCTGTTGCCGCTTTATCTCGTGGTCGGTCTCGGCGCGTCCGCGCTTACGGTCGGCGTCATCGAGGGCGTCGCCGAGGCGACCGCGCTGATCGTGCGAATCTTCTCCGGTGCGCTCAGCGACTGGCTTGGCCGCCGCAAATGGCTCGCAGCCGCAGGTTACGGGCTCGCGGCCTTCACCAAGCCGGTGTTTCCGTTGGCTCCCTCGGCCGGCTGGCTGTTTGCGGCGCGTTTCATCGACCGTATCGGCAAGGGCATCCGCGGCGCGCCGCGCGATGCGCTGATTGCCGACATCACGCCTTCCGATCTGCGCGGCGCAAGCTTCGGGTTGCGCCAATCGCTTGACACTATCGGCGCCTTCATCGGGCCTCTCCTGGCAATCGGACTGATGCTGCTCACGGCCGATAACTTCACCCTGGTGTTCTGGTTCGCGGTCATCCCGGCGTTTCTTTCGTTCGCGGTGATCGTCTTCGGTGTGCAGGAGCCGGAGCGGCCGGCCGACCTTCAGCCGGTACGCTCGCCGCTCTCGCGCGCTGAGATCGCGCGGCTCGGTCACGCGTTCTGGGTCGTGGTCACGCTAGCGGGCCTGTTCACGCTGGCGCGCTTCAGCGAAGCCTTCCTGCTGTTGCGGGCGCAGTCAGTCGGCATGGAGCTCGCGTTCGTCCCCGCCATCCTGGTGGCGATGAACATCGTCTATGCGCTCGCCGCCTGGCCCGCCGGTGCGCTCTCGGACCGGATCGGGCGCTATGGGCTGCTGACAGGTGGATTTGCGGTTCTGATCATCGCCGACCTTGTGCTCGCCATCGCGCCGAACGTTGCCGCGGTCGTCCTCGGCGCGGCGCTCTGGGGCCTGCATATGGGGCTGACCCAGGGCATCCTGGCGTCGCTCGTCGCCGACACGGCGCCGCCCGACCTGCGGGGGACGGCTTTCGGCATGTTCAATCTCGCCGCCGGCATTGCGACAGTCGCCGCCAGCGTGATTGCCGGTGGCTTGTGGGATGCGGTGGGGCCGCAGGTCACTTTCATCGCTGGCGCGGCCTTTACGGCGCTGGCGCTGGCAGTCGTCCCGCTGCTGCGGCGGTCGGTTGCCGGATCGACGTGACCTCACCAGATGAATGTCATCTGGCGGTCCTGCCATTGCCCTCTCTTGTAGGCCCCGTGTAAGGTCCCGCCCCTTTAACAACGGTTCCCCATAGCTCGTAACCAACATGGCTCGTGACCAGGTCGATATGACGCCGATCGAGACGCGCGACACGCTCGTCGCGTGGTTCGCGGAAGGTTGCAAGCCGAAGGCCGACTATCGGATCGGCACCGAGCACGAGAAATTCGCCTTCACGGTGGAAGGGCACCGCCCGGTCCCTTATGAAGGACGGCGAAGCATCCGTGCGCTGCTCGAGGGCATGCAGCTCCTGCTCGGCTGGGAGCCGATCATGGAGAACGGCAACATCATCGGCCTGTTCGATGTGCCCGGCGGTGGGGCGATTTCGCTCGAGCCCGGCGGCCAGTTCGAGCTTTCTGGCGCACCAGTCGCGACCGTGCACCAGACCTGCACCGAGCTGATGGCGCATCTTGCCCAGCTGCGCGAGGTGGCCCGCCCTCTTGGCATCGGCTTTCTCGGGATTGGCATGACGCCAAGCTGGTCGCGCGCCGATATGCCGGCGATGCCGAAGGGCCGCTATCGGATCATGACCGCCTACATGCCGAAGGTTGGCAGGCTTGGCCTCGACATGATGTACCGGACCTGCACAGTGCAGACCAATCTCGATTTCTCCTCCGAAGCCGACATGGTCAAGAAGCTGCGCGTGTCGCTCGCGCTGCAACCGGTCGCGACCGCGATGTTCGCAAACTCGCCCTTCACGGAAGGCAAGCCCAACGGCTTCGTGTCGTTTCGATCGGAGATCTGGCGCGACACCGATGCGGATCGATCCGGCATGCTGCCTTGGGCGTTCGAGCCCGGCATGGGCTTCGAGCGCTATGTCGACTATGCGCTCGATGTTCCGATGTATTTCGTGAAGCGTGGCGACCGCTACATTGACGTGGCGGGGCAGTCGTTCCGCGATCTTCTCGCTGGCAAGCTGCCGGGGCTGCCGGGCGAGCGCGCCACGCTGTCGGATTGGGCCAACCACGTCTCGACGATTTTTCCGGAGGTGCGCCTGAAGCGCTATCTCGAGATGCGCGGCGCTGACGGCGGGCCGTGGCGGCGGCTGCCGGCGTTTGCGGCCTACTGGGTCGGGCTGCTCTACGACGAGGCTGCACTCGATGCAGCCTGGGAATTGGTCAAGGACTGGACCGCGGAAGAACGCCAAAAGCTGCGCGACGAGGTGCCGAAGCTCGGCTTCAAGGCGCAGCTGCGGCAGTGGAGCGTGCTCAATCTCGCCAAGGAGACGCTGAAGCTCGCCGAACAGGGGCTGGCACGGCGCCGCATGCACGACAGGGCTGGCCACGACGAGACCCGCTATCTGCGGCCGATTCAGGAATTTCTTGCGCGCGGGATCACGCCGGCTGAGGAACTGCTGGAGAAATTCCACGGATCGTGGAAGGGCTCGGTCGATCCGATTTACAACGAGTACGCTTATTAGAGTGTGCGCGTACGTCACACGCCACCAACGTCGCGCGCTCGGTCAAGAACCTGAAGGGCAAGGCTATCATGCACAAGCCGATACTGGCCTATACGCTCCTGTGCCTTGGTCTGGCGGTGGCAGAACCCGCGCAAGCCGAGACTTGGTACCTGCGCAACTCAGCTGACTCTCCGAGTCAGGGAGTGGCCGCGCCATTCGAGTACTGCCTGAGGGCGATTGCGGTCACTGGTGGTGTCTGCGCTCGTCAAGATGATCAGAGTGGTGACCAAAGGCAGACGCGGCAATCCGCTCGACGCGCCGAGCAGCAGCGGAAGGACCGCCGGAATCGCCCGGAGCGATAGGCTGCGCGCGGTGCTGCCGCGCGCGTCCTGCCGAGCGCATGGTTACATCAGTTTCGTGGGCAGGCGGGCTATTTTTGCTCCGGAAGCGATGGCATGGCGCCGCCCACCGCTACCGCGAGCTGCCGGAACGCGACATTCCAGTTCGTGCCAGCGACCCATGGCGGGGTCGGGTTTTCCTCGATCACCGGCACGCGGACCTGTTCTGGCGGTGCGGCGAGCCCGCGCACAAATGGAAGCTCGGCGCCGCCACCGGTGAGCAGGATGCGCACCGGCGGGCGCTGCTGCAGGCCCGCGGCCTCCGTACAGGCAACCTGCAAGGTTTCTCCAAATTTGCCGCGCAGCGCATTGACGAAGGCCGCCATCTCCGGCTCGGCGAGCAGCTCGCGCAACTCTCCGCGCAGCGGTCCGTCGAGCTCCTGGTCGCGGAAGAGCTCCTCCTTGTAGCGGCGCGCTTCGCGCTTGAGCGCCGCGATGGTGCCGACGTCCGACGGCAGGCCCGCGTTCAAGCCATTCTTTTTGATCAGATAAGAGACAACCTGGCTGTCCAGGAAGTTGCCGGCTCTCTCCTCGATGCGGCGGGCCTTGGAGTATTCGCCGATACGGCCTTTCCGGTCGCGGCCGGGGACCGCAATGAAGGCTCCGAAGTCGGAGGTGCCCGCGCCGATATCGGCGATCACGAAGACGCGCTGCTTGTTTTGCTCCGGCCTGATCGCGGCCGCCGCGACCGCCGTTGCTTCCGGAACGAAGCCGCGCTCGATGCAATCGTTCGGCGTGGCGGCGCGGATCAGCTTGGCTTGCAGGTTGGCGGCTGGCTCGCCGATCTTGCCGACGGCCTTGAGCGCCGACAGCGCAAGGTCGACGGGGAGGCCGTCGCTCGTGTCGTAACGCTCGCCGATCTCGCGCGCGAGGATCATGGCCCGCGCCAGCAGGTCGAGCAGCAGAATCTCGCCGTCGCGCTCGAACTCGCGTTTCCACGCCGGCCGTGCGATCCGCAGCCGCGGCAGGCGATCCTTTGGAAACTTCTCCGCTCGCAGTGCGCGGTCAAAGCGGAAAATGATGAATCCCAGCAGGAGCAACAGCAGTTGCGCGCGCGTGAAGCGTTGCGTCGGATCTTCCGCGTCGCTCGCCGGCGTCTCCAAGAGTTGCTGGTTGAGCGCGCTGATGTAATGCTTGGGCGATTCAAAGCGCTGCCGGGTGTTGGCGCCATGGTTGGCGTGAACGATGTAGGCGCGCTCGCCGAAGTGAATCCGTTCCTGCAGCACGTAGAGCGCTGAGGGGCACATCAGCGGCGAGAATCCCGCCATGGCGGCGGGCCCGATCTGCAGCGGCCGCACATGCTCGGTGGTCGTGGCCCCGGTCTCGTGCTGCCGCACCATCACGATCTTGGAAAATGCAGTGCCGAAGTCGATGCAGGCGGTCCAGTTGTCGTCCACCTCGGCATCGAGGAGGCTGCAATCAAGCCCGGACGCCGCTGTCGTCGGCGCCGTGCGAGGCACGCCTGCGGGCGCAGGCTGTGACGGGTCCGGCTGTTCCGCCGGTTTTGGACGAAGGAATCTGCCAAAGATGCTCGTACGTTCTTTGCTCATGATGATCCTGATTGTTGTGTCAGGCTGGCTCGACGTCCGCCGTGCGCAACACGCGGCGGTTAGCGCCCCGGCCTTGAAACACCGTGGGCGTAATGAGGCGGACCCGGCTCGTCGGTGTGATGCGCGGATCGTCCTGGGCATGCTTGACCGGGTCGAAGATGGTCTCGCTGCCCGGGTTCCCTTCGATCTCCAGCTCCCGCTTCGCTGCTGATGTGCGCACCGCCTGGATGATGGCGCCGATCTGGTTGCGCAGCTCTGGGTTCAGAGCAGTCGGCTCGCGGATCGCCTCGCGCAGCGCGGGTGTCTGCTGGAGCGCCCGGGCCAACGCGTCGTCCGCCTCGATCCATGCGGTTTCGGCAAGCGCGTGGTGGAGATTGTCGTCAGTGGAGCCGGCGGCGGGGAGCTGTGCGGCCAGCATGGCCGCGATGAGAGCCGCATTCTGGTCGCGGTTGAAGACGAGTGAGCTCACTCGTGCCACCGCGCTGTTGTCGGCGTGCGGTGCGGCCGTCGTCGCCAGACGCTGCGTCAACAGTTTTGCAATCTTGCCCGGGATTCCGCTCGGTTGAGTATCCGGCTCGGCTTCGAGCTCGGTCAGCGCGGCATCAATCGCTTCGAGGATCGCATCGACCGCGAGTGCGTGAGCAACAATAACATCGGCGATGTCGGTCGCCGCCGACCCGGTTCTGGTGAGATAGGCGTAGACGCACCACGCCAGCGCATCTTTGCCGTAGAGCCCCAACAGCGCGTGCACGATCGGCGTGAGCGATACGCCGGCAAAGCTGCGGGGCGAGGGCGGCGCGCTCGCGGTATCGGCCGCACGCAAATGGGCCTGCCAGGGCTCCTGCGCAAACAGGTAGCCCACGAGCTTCCAGCTTTCGGCTTGGCGCGCCGTCTCGCCGCTGGCCGCCGCGAGCAAGCGTGTGGCGAACTCTCCGGCGAGCCCGTTCCGCAGCAGGCGATCGCGCGTGGCGCGGCCCTTGGCTGATGCGAACCAGCGAGCACGTTCGGCAAACGCCACATCGTTCGCGGTGAGCCAAGCCATGGGATCGCTGTCGCGACGACTCGTCCCACCCGGCTTGGACGCAGCCGGTTTGGATGCAGCCACAGCCGATTTGGGCGCAGCTGACTTCGATGCAGCTGGCTTGGGTGCAGCGGCTGCTGCCTTTTGTGTCATGCGGGCCCTGAATCGGTTTCGCCGCGAATCTTAGCATTGGCGCGCGGCAGCCGGCAGAGTCCCCGGCCGGCTCCCCCCGCAACACTTGTGGTTTTCTCCCCTGCGGTGGCATGCTGGCGCGGGCGCGACGCCGTACGAGCAAAGTCATGAAAGTTCAGGCAATTTGGCTGTTTGGCTGGCTTGCCCTGCTAACTGTGGGCGGCCCGGCCCATGCGCAGGTCGGCTATGACCGCCCGGGCGGGGACTACACCAGCGCGCCCTCGCGCTCCGGCGATCCCGCGCAGTGCGCGGCACGCTGCGAGCGTGATTCGCGCTGCCGCGCTTGGGCGTTTTCCTATCCGGCGACCGAGAACGCCAACGCCGTATGCTGGCTGAAGTCGCGGGTCACGCCACGCGTGGCCGCGACCTGCTGCGTGTCGGGTGTGCGCGGCGCCGGCATCATCGAGATGAATTCCGGGCCGATCGAGTTTGCTATTGATCGCAGCGGTGGCGATTACCGGCATTTCGAGCTGCCGCCCGATCCGTCCGGCAAGAGCTGCCAGACTGCCTGCGAAGGCGAAGAGGCCTGCCGGGCCTGGACCTACGTCCGGCCGGGCTATGTCGGTGCGGCTGCCCTCTGTTACCTCAAGAATCGCATTACCCGGCCGCAGCGAAGGCCTTGCTGCGTTTCCGGTGTGGTGCGTTGACGCGCCGACCTCAGTCTGAGGATTCTCAGCGGATCGCGGAAAGTTGAAGGGGGCCGGCCGCCAGGGTGGCTCCGTTCCATCGCGCGATCGGTTATCCCAGCGCGAGTTCCATACGAGTTCCCTTCATCTCGGAGGCACCGATGCTGAGAATCACGACAGCCGTCACTGCCATTGTGCTTGCCGGCGGCGCGGCTTTCGCGCACCACGGCTGGGGCAGCTACGACGCGGCGAAGCCCGTCACCGTTGCGGGCCCGATCGTCACGTCGAAGTACGAGAATCCGCACGCGACCGTCACTGTGCGCAGCGACGGCAAGGTGTGGACCGTGACGCTCGCCCCCACCTCGCGCATGTCGACCCGCGGCGCCAGTGCACAGGTGATCGCGGTCGGCAAGTCGATCTCGGCCTACGGTTATCCGTCGACGGCGACGCCCGACGAGATGCGCGCCGAGCGGATCACGATCGACGGCAAGACCTATGAGATGCGCTGATGACCGGTGAGGCGCCGGCGATCTTCGTCGCGCTTGAGCAGTCTAATCTCGGCGCCACCATCCGGCAGTCGCCATGGCTGTTTCCGGTGGCGAATGTCGGTCACATCCTGTCGCTCGCGGTGTTCGCGGGCGCGCTTGCGGTGATGGACATTCGCCTCCTTGGCGGGCTTGCCGCCACGTCCCCCGCGCACGTTCTGATGCGGGCACGAGGCATCGCCATTGCAGCATTTGTCATGCTGGCGGCGACCGGCTTCCTGCTGTTCACCGCCGAGGCGAGCCATCTCATTCTCAACCCGGTGTTCCAGATCAAGCTCGTGCTGATCGGCCTCGGTCTCTTGAACCTGGCACTCTTCGAGTTCGGCGTGAAGCGTTCGGTCGTCGATCTTTCGCCCGGCGTCGCCATGCCCGCGAGCGCAAAGACCGCCGGTCTCATGTCACTTGCGATCTGGCTCGTGGTCGCGGCCTGCGGCCGCACCATCGCGTATTTTTGAGTGCACCCGAGCCTATGCTCGGCGATCAGCCGAAACTGCGAGTGCAGAATTGGACTTGTCGACACACAGCTTGATTGGCCAAGCGACTTGTGCCCAAAATACGCTCATAACCTCTAGACCCACGACCTTTCAGACCTTCGATGGCCGTGAAACCGCTGGTGACCAATGCCGCAACGATAGGCGACAACGGTCGCCAACCGACGGTTGCGTCTTCATCAAAGCATCCCGCTCACGGTCAGCGCGGCCAAAGAGGGCGGCAACGCAAGCGCCTTGAGCGGTCCTCCCAGCCCGTTCAGAAGAACACGTCGCAACCCAATCGTCGTGCTGCGGCGGCTGCAACAGCGGCTGACCAAGATCGGCCCCAGAACGGCAAAGACTATCTGTTCGATTTCTTCATCAGCTACAAACGCGATGCGGAAACCCGCAGTTGGATTGAAAAGCACTTTCGTCCGCTGCTCAATTTGCGGGTCCGCCAGGAAATCGGCCGCGATCCCAGAATTTTCATCGACGACCAGCTCGAGACTGGAGCGTCATGGCCGGTGCAGCTGGGCGAAAGCCTCGGACGGTCGCGAATTCTGATCGCGCTGTGGAGCAAAGACTATTTCTCGAGCAATTGGTGCGTCCTGGAAATGTCGCAGATGCTGGCGCGCGAGAAGCAGTCGAACATGCGCGGTGTGGGCAACTCCCGGGGCCTTGTTATTCCGGTCGTGATTCACGACGGCGAGGAATTTCCGAATTCTCTTTGTGACATTCAGCGCATTGATATCCAGAGCTGCTTCAATGTCAGGATGGCGGTTGACAGCCGGCGCGCTGAGGACCTCGATGCCATCCTGGCCAGAGAAGCACGGGCATTTGCCAAGGCGCTCGAATGTGCACCAAGTTGGCAGGAACACTGGACCGCGACGGCCGTGCGGGAATTCTACAATCAGCACTTTCAAAGCGTTCCCGCTGAGCAGCGCCGGCTGCCAAGATTCACAGATTGATGGGCGTTATCGTCACCTTCTACTCCTACAAAGGCGGCGTCGGGCGCTCGATGGCACTCGCCAATATCGCCGTGCTGCTAGGGCAGCGCAGGCAGCGGGTTCTGGTGGTCGACTGGGACCTGGAAGCGCCGGGTGTGGAGCGCTATTTCAGCAGTAGCTTCACCGTTTCCACCGGCGGCGGCGGGCTTATCCAACTGCTGCTCGATGCCTCGCGCAAACAGGCCAAACCCTACTCCAAATATCTCTGGAAGGTCTCGCTCGGAGGCGGTGCGGAGATTTCGCTGTTGACCAGCGGTCGCGAGCAAGATCCGCAATATGCCAAACATCTCGAGGAGTTTGACTGGAACCGATTCTTCGCCGCGAGCGACGGCGGCGTCGTTTTCGAGGATCTGCGCGCGCAATGGAAGCGGGACTTTGATTTTGTCCTCATCGATAGCAGGACGGGCCTGAGCGACATTGGCGGCATTTGCACCATTCTCCTGCCCGATATCATCGTTGCCATGTTCACTGCCAACTACCAGAGCCTCTATGGCACGCGTGATGTCATGCGGCTCGCGCAGCAGGCCCGTCAGAAGCTTGCCCATCAGCGCATGGCATTGACCGTGCTGCCGTTGCCGGCAAGGTTCGGCACGCGCGGGGAGTTTCACGAGGCACAGAAATGGATCGCGCGCTTTGAGGAAGCGTTTGCCGAGTTTTTCGATGACTGGCTGCCGTCGAAGACTCGTTCCAAAGACATCCTCGAACAGATCAAGATTCCTCAGGTCGATTATTTCGGGTTCGGAGAGCGCCTTGCCGTGGTGGAGCAGGGAACCAACGATCCGGAGGGGATGGGCTTCGTTTACAACAAGGTTGCGCGTCTCCTGCACGGGAATTTTGCCAATCTCAAAGAGGTGTTTGACCTTGGGGCGTTCGAAAGTCCTCCCGCCCGGGAACAAGACGCGTCGCCGGTTGCCGGCGCCGTTTCGGCGCCGGGCGTTGTTGCTTCGGCGTCCGATGGCTACCAGTTCGATGTGTTCGTGAGCTACGCACGCAATCCGCTGACGGACGACTGGATGCGCGACATGATCACGCTGTTGAACGAGTGGATCGAGGAGACCTCAGGTCGCACGGCGCGCATATTCTTTGACGTCAAGGAGCTCGAGGTGAGTCTGTCGTTGACTCATGCTGCGGAGAATGCGTTGCGGCATTCCAAGATGATGTTGGCCCTGATCAGCCCGCGCTATTTCGTGGGCAAGTGGACGATCGCGGAATGGCGGACCTTTGCGGCCCGGGAACGGATGCTGTCGCCGCGGCGCTCCATCATCGTGCCGGCTGTGATCCAGGGAGGTGATGCATTCCCGGTCTGGGCGCGCGACCATGAGTGGGTGGACCTGCGCAAATTTGCTGCCGGGCCAAAAATCCAGCCGAACTCACCGCTCTATTTTCGGCTCAATGAAGCCATCATGGGGTTGGCGAAAATCGTCAGTCAAACGATTGCCGGCGCGCCGGCGTTCAACAAGAAGTGGCCGGTTGTGCTGCCGACGCAGCTCGATGCAGCCGATGTGTCGTAGGTCGCGAAATTGGCGGTCACCAAGACGTGCTGTAGATCACTAAGACAACCCGGTGGATATGTATTCTGATGATGCCTCCCGGACCGATGACCGCGACCGCGATGCCACCCGACAAGTTCTGGCAGATCATCGAGCGCGCCGCCCAGTCCGATCACGATCCGGACGCCC
>Ga0066903_100004290_pt1 | contig 12022 bp, 9 predicted proteins | sample PanSoiMetaGPlot1_FD_67491 | JGI IMG/M metagenome (GOLD analysis project Ga0066903, IMG submission 67491) | Tropical forest soil microbial communities from Panama analyzed to predict greenhouse gas emissions - Panama Soil - Plot 1 (version 2) | ecosystem: Environmental > Terrestrial > Soil >...
GCGTTGTTGATCTTGTGGGCGCCGGTATGGGTCAGGTCCTCCCGCTTGAGGAAGATCCGTGCGCCGCCGTACGAATCGGCCAGCCGACGCGCCTCCGACATCGGCGTCGCGCGGCCCACATAATCCTTCAGCAGCCGGGCGAGCTCGGCGCAGAACTCGGGATCGTCGCGGGCGACCAGATACGCGCGCTCGAGTTCCTCGATGGGCGCCACGAGCGTTTCGGGCACGAACCGCCCGCCGAAGTCGCCAAAGTAACCGCGCGGGTCAGGATCGCGTCGCGGGCTGGATGCCATGCAAAGCCTCGAAGAGAGCTGTGATTTTCGCCGAATCCTTCACGCCGGGAGACGCCTCGACGCCCGACGACACATCGATGCCGACCGGCTGCACCCGCGCGATCGCTTCTGCCACATTGGCGGGCGTAATGCCGCCTGCGAGCAGCACCGGACGCCGGCGTGCCACCGCCGCCGCGGCGTTCCAGTCGATCTTCTTCCCCGTGCCGCCGCGCCGGACAGGGTCGTGCACGTCGAGAAGCACGCGGACGCGCGCGGGCCAATGGTCGATGGCGCTCATGGCCTCGTCGCGCAGGCCAATCGCCTTCACAACCGGCGCGTCCAGATTCTTCGCGTACTCGAGCGATTCGCCGCCGTGCAACTGCACCGCGCCAAGCCGGACGAGTGAGGTGACGCCGTTCACGAAGTCCGCGGGTTGATCGACAAAGACGCCGACAGGCGTGACAAATGCCGGCAGCATCGAAACGATAGCCCTTGCGGCGAACGGATCGATGTAGCGCGGACTCTTCTGCCAGAACACGAACCCCAGCGCGTGCGCGCCCGCGTCGACCGCGGCGGCGGCGTCTTCCGCGCGCGTGATGCCGCAAATCTTTACGAGCATGATGCCTTCAGCAACGCCTCGAGTTCCGCCCCCGGATCGGGCCGCGTCATTAGCCGCTCGCCCATCAGGAACGCCCGGTACCCCAGCTGGCGCAAGCGCATCAGATCGTCTGGCGTCTTGAGACCGCTTTCGCTGACGGCGACGACCTCCGCTGGCACGCGACCAATCAGCCGCCGCGACGCGCCGACGTCGACATTGAGCGTCCGCAGGTTGCGGTTGTTGACGCCGACGACGCGGGCGCCGGCGGCAAGGGCGACGTCGAGCTCGCCTTCATCGTGCACTTCCACCAGCGTGTCGAGGCCCCAGCGGCTCGCGTGCGTCATCAGCGACTCCAGTTCGGGCACGGGCAGCGCGGCGACGATGAGCAGCACGGCGTCAGCGCCAGCGGCGCGTGCTTCGGCCAGCTGATATTCCGACACGATGAAGTCCTTCCGGAGAACGGGCAGCGCGACAGCCTCGCACACGGCCGCGAGATGCTCTGGCGAGCCATCGAAGAACGTGGGCTCGGTCAGTACCGACACCGCCGCCGCACCGGCGCGCTCGTACCCGCGGGCGAGCGCGATCGGATCATAGTCGCCCCGAAGAACGCCGCGCGATGGCGATCGGCGCTTGCATTCGGCAATCACGTTGATCCGATCCGCGCGCGACAGCGCCGCCGTGAACCGGCCCGCGCCTCCACGCCGTTGCCCTTCCGCGCGCGCCGCCAGCGTCGTCATCGGCGTCCGCGCCTGCCGGACGTCGACAATCCGTCGTGTCGCTGCGACGATCGTCGCCAGCAGATCGGCTGACGCGGCGGTCACACGCTCGCTCCCGCTTCCGCTTCGGGCATCGTCGAAAGCGCAACCAGTCGATCGAGTGTGCGTCGCGCCTCACCCGTGTCGATCGCTTCTCCAGCGCGCGTGAGAGCCTGCCGTAGCGACGCCGCCTCGCCGGCAATGAAGAGCGCCGCGGCGGCGTTCAGCAGGACGACATCGCGCGCGGGTCCCTTCGCGCCGCTGAGCACCTCTTCGATGATGCGCGCGTTGACCGTCGCGTTGCCGCCCTGCAGCGCCGCGACGCTCGCCTTCGGCAGCCCCACGTCGGCCGGATGCAGGTAGAACGTGTTGACGGACCCCGCGTTGCACTCGGACACCTTCGTGTACCCCGTGGTCGAGATTTCATCGATGCCGTCGGCGCCGTGCACGACCCACGCGCGCTCGGATCCCAACAGCGCCAGCGAGCGCGCCATCAGCTCGGTGAGCTCGGGGCGTGGAACGCCCACCAGCTGGCGCCGGGCGCCGGCTGGATTCGTCAGCGGCCCCAGGAGATTGAACGCGCTGCGCACGCCGAGCTCGCGCCGCACCGGCGCCGCGTGCCGCATCGACGGATGGAACGTCGGCGCGAAGAAGAATCCGATGCCGGCCTCGGCGAGACATCGCTCCACGATCGCGGGCGGCGCGGCCGCGCGCACGCCGAGCGACTCGAAGACATCCGCGCTGCCGGACTGGCTCGACACGGACCGGTTGCCGTGCTTGGCGACCGGCACCCCACACGCCGCGACCACGAGGGCGGCGCACGACGAGATATTGAACGTCCCCGATCGGTCGCCGCCGGTGCCACAGGTGTCGAACACGCGCTCGTAGCGGCCCTCGAGCGTCACCGCCCGCGCGCGCATCGCGCGTGCGAAGCCGACGATTTCCGCCGGCCGCTCCCCCTTCATCGCGAGCCCGATGAGCAGGCCGGCGATCTGCGCGCTCGCCGCCCGGCCCTCCATGACCTCGGCCATCGCGTCAGCCGCCTCGTCGCTCGTGAGGTCTTCGCGGCGGATCAGCTTGGCGATGAGCTCGGGAAAAGACGCCATCAGTCGCACCGCCCCTCGAGGAAGTTGCGAAGCATGCGATGCCCTTCACCGGTCAGGATCGACTCGGGATGAAACTGCACGCCGTGCACCGGCCAGCGCTGATGCCGCAGCCCCATGATCGCGCCGTCCTCGAGCGTGCGCGCGGTCACGACGAGATCGCTCGGCAGGCCGGTTTCCGCCACGACCAGCGAGTGATACCGCGACGCCACGAACGGGCCGTCGACGCCCGTGAACACGCCACGGCCGTCGTGCTCGATCGTCGACGTCTTGCCGTGCATCGGCACGCTGGCGCGCACCACCGATCCGCCGAACGCGGCGCCAATCGCCTGATGTCCCAGGCAGACACCCAGGATCGGCGTGCGCGGGCCGAGATCGCGGATGACGCGCATCGTAATCCCCGCGTCTTCCGGGCGTCCCGGCCCCGGCGAGATCACAATCCGCTCGGCGCCTGCGGAGGCCACTTCCTCGATGGTCGCCTGGTCGTTGCGCAACACCCGCACGGTGGCGCCGAGCTCACCCAGATACTGCACGAGGTTATAGGTGAACGAATCGTAGTTGTCGATGACGAGGACCACGGCTACAACCCCTGCTGCGCCAGTTCGAGCGCGCGGACCAGCGCGCGCGCCTTGTCGCGCGTCTCTTCGTATTCGGCAGCCGGGTTCGAGTCGATGACGATGCCGGCGCCCGCCTGCACGTAGGCCTTCCCCTTCGACATGATGATCGTCCGAATCGCGATGCAGAAATCGAGATTGCCGGCGAAATCCAGATACCCGACCGCGCCGGCATACAGCCCCCGCGGCGTCGACTCGAGCTCCTGAATGATCTGCATGGCACGCACCTTCGGCGCGCCCGAGACCGTACCCGCCGGAAAGCACGACACCAGCGCGTCGAGGCGATCCCGATCGTCGGCCAGCCGGCCTTCGACCACCGAGGTCAGGTGCATGACGTGAGAGAACCGCTCGAGGCCCATGAATTGCGGGACGCGCACCGATCCGTACTGGCACACGCGGCCGACATCGTTGCGGCCGAGATCCACGAGCATCACGTGTTCGGCCCGCTCCTTTTCGTTGCGCTTGAGCTCCTCGGCGAGCCGCATGTCTTCCTCGTCGTTGCGGCCGCGCGGCCGCGTCCCGGCGATGGGATGCGTCTCGACGCGCGATCCTTCCACGCGCACAAGCATCTCCGGCGACGATCCCACTACCGACACGCCGCCCATGCGGATGAAATACATGTACGGCGACGGATTGACGTGGCGCAGCGCGCGGTACACCGTGAACGGATCCGCCGCCACGTCAGCCTCGAACCGCTGCGACAGCACGACCTGATAGATGTCGCCCGCGGCGATGTGCTCCTTGGCCGCCCGCACGTCGTCCTCGAAACGTTCACGCGTGAGGTTCGACCGGACGTCCGGGCCGTGGCCGTTGGCCCGCAGCGGCTGCGAGAGGCTTCGTTCCAGCTCGCCTTCGAGAAACTGAATCTTGGCGCACGCGAACTGGTAGAGCGACTCGAGATCGTCGTCGCTGGTCACGCGCGCGTTCGCGATGATCAGAATCCGGTGCCGGACGTGATCGAAGGCCAGCACCGTGTCGAACAGCATGAACCCCGCGTCGTCGGCGCCGTCGTCCGACTTGCCCAGGTGGCCGAGCACGGGCTCGAACCACGACGCGCAGCCGTAGCCGAAGTAGCCGAGCGCGCCGCCCGTGAACCGTGGCAGGTCGGGCACGTACGGCGACCGGAAATCAGCCATCAGCCGGCGCAGCGTCTCGATGAACGGCCGATCGGACTCTGTGGTGCTGCCGCCCCGCTCGATGGTCGTGCGGCCGTCGCGCGATCGCAAGATCAGGAAGGGATCCTTGCAGAGGAAGGAGTACCGGCCGACGTGCTCGCCGCCCTCCACGCTTTCGAGCAGGCACGCATAGTCGGCATGCTCGGCGATCTTCAGGAACGCCGACACCGGCGTCAGGAGGTCGGCGACGATCTCCTTGCACACGGGCACGAACGTGCCGCGCCGCGCGAGCTCCTTGAACTCCTCAAACGACGTGATCTTCATGGCGCGTGAACTCCGCGAGGCGCCGCACGGCGGCGTCCTTCATGATGCCGATGGGCGGGCGGATGCCCGTCCACCACTCGAACTGCTCGTGAGCCTGGGCGACGAGCATCTCGAGCCCTCCGATCGTCTGGCAGCCCGCGCGCTCGGCCTCGCGCATCAGCCGCGTGGTCGTCGGGTTGTACACGAGGTCGTACACGAGCTCGCCGGTCAGTTGCGCGGCCGGCACCGGCGTGTCGCCGGCGCGCGGGTACATCCCGATCGGCGTGCAATTGACGAGAACGTCCCAGCTGCCGGGCGCGGGCTGGAGACCGCCGACCGCCGCGCCGATGGTCATGGCCACTTCCTCGGCCTGCGCGACATTTCGCGCGTGGATGGTGATGGCGGCGCCGGTCGACGACAGCGCGACCGCAACGGCCCGCGCGGCGCCTCCCGCGCCCAGCACCGCCACTCGCTTGCCTGCCAGCGACACGCGGTCACGGAGGGGCTCGAGAAACGCCGCGGCGTCGGTGTTACCCGCCACCCACCGCCCGCCTTCAGCGCGGATGGTATTGATGGCTCCGATGCGCCGCGCCACCGCGGACACCTCGTCGACGCGCTCGAATAGCGCGACCTTGAAGGGAATCGTCACGCTGGCCCCTTTGATGCCGAAGGCCCGGCCGAAGCGTTCGAAATCGAGGGCGTCGGCCGCGCGGAGCGGCAGGTACACAGCGTCCACGTCCGTCGCCTGGAACGCGGCGTTGTGCATCGCCGGCGAGACCGAATGCGTGACCGGCGAGCCGGCCAGCCCGTACACACCGGTCACGGCCGTCAGCGACCGGAATCGGTAGAAGTCGAGGAGCTCGCCGGGCGTCAGCTGTCCGACGGTTCCCAGCTCGCCCGCATAGGTCCACTGGGAACCAAACCGAGCCGCCAGCACGCGCGTGGGCAGGCCGAATTCACCCATGCCGATGAGCACTGCGCGGTGGCGATGCGTGCTCTGCGCCCCAAGGGCGGCCAGGGGCAGACAGTCGCTCAGGCGGTGCATCGCCACCGCCACCTTGACGACGGCCGCCCCTGTGGCGCGCATCGCAGTGGCGCGATCGACGAGATCGTCGGGCACGCCGTTGAAGTCGTGCATCGAGAGGACGACTCGATCCGCGGCGCGATCGACGAGACCGCCGAAGCCAGCGCGCCATTCGACGTCGACGAACTCGGCGCCGCGAACGAGCGCCTCATCAAGCAGCCGGAGCCGATCCTCTTCCGCACCGCGAAACTGCCCGCCCTCCCACGCCGGCCGGCAGGTCACGATGACCGGACGCCTGCGACCGTTGAGGGCGCCGGCGACGTCAGGGTCGGATACCGTGTCGAGCCTGAGCTCGACGAGGTCTGCGTCGACCACGGCGTCCCGCTTGCGGCGGAGTTCGGCCGTCGTGCCGGCGGTCACGGTGACACACAATTGCGCAGTCATCGGGTCATAACAAAAAAGCCTCTTCAACCGGTTGGCTGAAGAGGCTTGGGAGAATCTGTTTCGCCAGTGTGGCAGTTCAGGCCAAGGCGGATGCCTCTTCAGGGACAGGCCAATACCACCGCCACGCAAAGGACGCTGACGTCGGAACAGTCCGAGTACGCAATGGACGGACGGGAGGCACTCGATCAGTCACGGAAGTCGTGGGGACGATAGCAGACGCTTCACTTTTCTGTCAATATAGAGTGACCGTAACCGGAAGAAAACTATGTCCTTGCGTACACGCGCCGCACTCGGACTGATGATCGCCGTCGCGCTGACCCTCGGCCTGACCGGGGCCACGACGCAGATGGGCGTTGACGAGATCCGGCCCGGCATGGTGGGCGTGGGGCGCACGGTCTTCGACGGCACCAAGGTCGAGGAGTTCAAAGCGCACATCCTCGGCGTCATCGAGAACGTCATCGGGACGCGCCGCAACCTCATCCTCGCCCGCCTCGAAGGCGGTCCGCTCGCCAACACGGGCGTGATTGCCGGGATGAGCGGCAGCCCAGTCTTCATCGACGGCAAGCTGATCGGCGCCGTGTCGTACCAGTTGGGCAACTTCTCCAAGGAGCCGATCGCCGGCATCACTCCCATCGCGGAGATGACGGATTCGACCGCGCTCGGTGTCCGACCGCCCGCTGCGCGCATCCGTGTCGAGTTTCCGCTGACGCGCGAGAGCGTGACCGCCGCATTCCGAAAGGCGTTGAACTGGAACCGCCCCTTTGCGGATCGGCCCGGCGATGCGCGAGTGATCGGGGTCAGCGCGGGCTTCGGATTGCCGGTCGATCAGGTCGGGACGCTGCTGCGACCGATTGCCACGCCGCTGGTCATGGCAGGCTTCGAGCCTGATGTGGCCGACGTGCTCGGCGGCGCGTTCCGCGATCAGGGGTTCGTGCCCACTGCCGGCAGCGCTGCGCCGCTGCGCCTCGGCGAACAGCCGTTCGAGGGTCCGCTGAAACCGGGCGACGCGATTGGCGTCATGCTCGTCGGCGGCGATCTGCAGCTCGGCGGAACGGGCACCGTGACGCACGTCGACGGCGATCGCGTCTACGCATTCGGGCATCCCCTGTACAACCTCGGACCGACCGAGTTCCCGATGACCCGGGCGTACGTCTATACGGTCCTGCCGAGCCTCATGTCATCCATGAAGCTGTCGACGACCGGCGATGTCATCGGCACGTTCACGCAGGATCGCGCCACGGCGATTGCCGGACGGCTCGGCGCCGGGCCGCGCATGATCCCGGTCACGCTGAACCTCGAATCGGATCGCGCCGCCAAGCGCACGTTCCACTTCGATCTGTCCAACGATCAGATGTTCACGCCGCTGATGACGTCGGCGGTCATCACCAGCACGCTGGCCTCGTACGAGCGTCAGTACGGCTCGGCGACGTTCCGGGTCCGCGGCCGCGCCTCGGTAAAGAAGCACGAAGCGATCGGCTTCGAGAACGTCTTCTCCGGCGAGTCGCCGTCGGTGGCCGCCGCCACCTACGTCGCCGCGCCCATCGCCGCCCTCCTTGGCAACGATTACGAGAAGCTCGACCTCGAAGGGCTCGAGCTGTCGATCGCGTCCGTCGAGGAGCCGAAGATGGCCACGCTCGAGCGCGTGTGGCTCGACGATCAGCGCCCCCGCGCCGGCCGGACGGTGCCGCTGAAAGTGCTGCTGCGCAGCTACCGCGGCGAAGAAATCCTCCGCACGGTGCCCATCGAGATTCCGGCCAACGCCAGCGGTACGCTCTCCGTCCTCGTCGCCGACGGCACCCGGCTGAACCTTCTCGAGCAGCGCGAAGCGCGTTCGCCGCAGCCGCGCAACGTCGATCAGATGATTCGCATGCTGAACAAGTCGCGGCGAAACAGCACGGTCTACGTCAAGCTCTTGAGCACCGACGCGGGCGCCGTCGTCAACGGCGAGCTGCTGTCCTCGCTGCCGCCGTCGGTCCTCGCCGTCGTCGAAGGCGATCGAAGCGGCGGCAGCTTCAACCCGCTCCGCAACGCCACGCTCGGCGAGTGGGAGATCCCGACCGAGCTTTCGGTGAGCGGATCACGCACGCTGACGATCTCGGTGGCCAGAGACTAGTCGGGCCGTCCATCGCACATGCGAAAGCTTCTCTTTGCCTTTCTGGCGGCCGCTTCGGCAGCCGCCACAGCACACGCATCCTCGCCGAAGTTCTTTCAGGCGGCCACGCAGGCCGATTTCCTGAAGGGCGACGTCGAGAACCTCTCGATCGATACGCGCGGCCAGCTGACGCTCGGCCCGACGACCGAACTGGTCTATGAGACGGCGGCGCCCTTTCTCTGGGCCATCGCACCGGGGCCCGACAACGCGCTGTTTGTCGGCACCGGCAACGAAGGCAAGGTCTATCGCGTCGGTCAGGACGGCAAAGGCGCGCTATTCTTCGACAGCGCGGAGCTTGAAGTGCACGCGTTGGCGGCCGCGTCGAACGGCGACCTGTACGTCGGCACGTCGCCGGACGGCAAGGTGTACAAGGTCAATCGCGGCGGCGAGGCGACGCCTTTCTTCGACGCGCAGACGCGATACATCTGGGCGCTCGCGATTGACAGCAAGAACAACCTTTACGCGGCGACCGGCGACAAGGGCATCGTCTACAAGATTGCGCCCGACGGAAAGGGTGCGCCGTTTTTCCAGACCCGGGCGACGCACGCGACCGCGCTGGCGTTCGACCAGGCGGGCAATCTCATCGTCGGAACCGAGTCGCCGGGCCGGATCTTCCGCGTCGACGCCAACGGCAAGGGCTTTCTCCTGCTCGATTCGCCGTTCCAGGAAATCCGCGCGCTGCGCTTCGACGCGAAAGGCATGCTCTACGCGGCTGCGCTCACCGGTCGCACCTCGTCCAGTTCGGGTCCGGCCGTCTCGACGGCAACCGACAGCTCCACTGATTCCGGACGCGCCCCCATCCCCACCGTGTCGGTCTCTGCGGAAATCACATCCATCTCGGTCGTCGACATTTCCGGCGCGGCGACTTCATCGGGGTCGACTCGCGAGGACCGCCGCACCGCCAAAGGCGCCCTGTACCGCATTGCTCCGGATGGCCTGTGGGATCAGGTGTGGGAGTCGCGAGACGACTCACCGTACGACCTGACGTTCGACACCAACGGCGCCGTCATTCTCGCAACCGGTAACAAGGGCAAGATCTACCGCCTCGAAGGCACGCCGCCCCGGCCGATGCTCCTCGCGCGCGCCAGCGCCCAGCAGGTGACGTCCTTCTACAGGGACGCGCGCGGTCAGCTCTATTACGCGACAGCCAATCCTGGAAAGCTGTTCCGGCTGTCGACAGAGCGCGCGACGCGCGGCACGTACGAATCCGAGCCGCGTGACGCCCAGACGGTCGCGTCGTGGGGATCGATCAGCTGGCGCGGCACGATCCCGCGCGGCGACGAGATCGAGCTCTTCACGCGCAGCGGCAACACCGAGACGCCCGACGATACATGGAGCACCTGGTCATCCGCATACAAAACGCCTGAAGGCGCGCCCATTACGAGCCCGAAGGCGCGCTATCTCCAGTGGCGCGCCGTGTTGAGCGGGAAGAACGACGGACTGGTTCTGACGTCGGTCAGCGCGGCGTACCTGCAGCGGAACCTCAAGCCGATCGTGCGCTCGATCACGGTTCATCCCCCTGGCATCGTGTTCCAGAAGCCGTTCAGCACGGGCGATCCGGAACTGGCCGGCTTCGACGATCAGACCACGCCGGATCGCAAGCTTGCAGCCGCCGCCAATCAGCAGGGCGCCGGATCGTCGCTCGGACGACGCACGTACCAGAAAGGCCTGCAGACACTCGTGTGGAAGGCCGACGACGAGAACGACGACGAGCTGAGGTACGACGTGCTGTATCGGCGCGAGGGGGATGCGGAGTGGACGCCGCTCCGGCGCGGCGTGTCCGAGTCAATTCTCGTCTGGGATACGACCACGGTGCCGAACGGCACCTATTTCGTCCGCGTCATCGCGTCCGACGCCCCCTCGAACGCCCCAGGCTCGGCGCTTAGCGGCGAGCTCGACAGCTCGGCGTTCCAGATCGATCACACGCCGCCGGCGATCGTTGTCGGACGAACCCGAACCGAGGGTCGGCAGACGATCGTGTCCTTCGACGTCAAAGACGCTGATTCCCCAATCCAGCGCGTCGAGTTCTCGCGCGACGGAGGCCTGCGCTGGACGGCCATCTTCCCCGTCGACGGCATCGCGGACTCCAAGAGCGAACACTACGAGCTGGCGATCGATGGGGATATCGGCGAGGCCGGCGTGACGATCCGCGCGTCCGACTCGATGAACAACACCGACACGACGCACGTCGACGCGCGGACGAGACGCTGACGGTCAGACCATGGCGACGCGATCGCTGCCGCGCGGACGATCGGCGACGCGCTTCCGCCCGACTGGGCTTCCACTCCGAACGGCCGGTTGTTTCGTCCCGCGCACGGTGGTGTGCGCGACGACCCACACCATGTTGACGGCCACCGGCAGGCCTTCGCGCTCGGCCGGCTTGAAGCGGGCCCGCGACGCGTCGTCCAGAAGATCTTCGACCATTTTGGTGTCGCCGTCCTTGAGCGACGCATCGCTCCGGCCCGATGTCGCGCGCACCGGCGGGTCCGGAGCGTCGAGCACTTCCAAATTCGTGACGCGGCCTTCGCGCGTCACGACGGCCGACAGCGTGAACACCGCGTCGTTCTCCGTCCCGGTGTAGATGGTCTCGCGGGCGTCGGCGACATTCGAGAACGTCGGGAACGTAGCATCGAGGGTGCGCGGCATGATCACGCGCGCGTCGATGACCACGGGATTCTCGTTCGACCCTGGTGTCGCCAGGAAATTCACGATGGCGGCGAGCGAATCCGGGCGTTCGGTTGCCCCAAACCGCATCATCCCCAGCACCACGACGACGCAGACCACGCTGGCAACGGCGGCGCCAAGGCTCACGTACACCAGGTGCATGTCGTCGAAGACGTTCTGGATCCGCACGATCCACGAGGCGTCGTGTTCCACTTTTGCCCGGTTCACGATTGCGGCGTTGAGCGCCGCGGCCTCTTCGCAGCTCAGGGCCGCCAGCGGTGAGCGGGCGGGCGCCACGCGGCGCAGCAAGGACCCCACCTGTTCGAGCTCGGTCAGGAGCGCGGAGCACTCCTGGCAGATGTCGAGATGCGCCGAGACGTCGATCTGGTCGGAAAGGGCCAGCTCCCCGTCGTAGAACGGATGGAGATTGCGCCGGATGGACGCGCAGCTCAGGCGGTTCATGGTTGTCGTGCCTCCCGCAGGTCTTCGCGAAGCGACTGCCGCGCGCGCGTCAGACGTGACTTGACCGTGCCCACCGCGACGCCCAGCGAGAAGGCGATCTCCTCGTAGCTGAGGCCGTCGACCTCGCGGAGCACGATGACAGTGCGCTGGTCGAACGGCAGTCGATCCAGCGCGCGCTGCAGCGTCGCAGCCAGCTCCTTCTGCGCCAGCACACGCTCGGGCGTGGGCGCGGCCGGCGAGACGAACTCGCCGTGGGCGGCGACGTGCTCGTCGAGCGAAACCTGGTCGGCGCGATGGCGACGCCGCCACAGCCGGTGGCGATTACGCGCCTGATTCACTGCGATGCGGTAGATCCAGGTGCGGAGGGCCGACTGTCCGCGAAATCGATGAATGGTTCGAAACACCCGCAGGAAGACTTCCTGCGACAGATCGAGCGCTTCGTCGCGATCCCCCAGCAGGTTCATTGCCAGCTGGACGACCATCCGCTGGTGCTCGCTGACGAGCTCGGCGCAGGCC
>Ga0066903_100004291_pt1 | contig 12020 bp, 9 predicted proteins | sample PanSoiMetaGPlot1_FD_67491 | JGI IMG/M metagenome (GOLD analysis project Ga0066903, IMG submission 67491) | Tropical forest soil microbial communities from Panama analyzed to predict greenhouse gas emissions - Panama Soil - Plot 1 (version 2) | ecosystem: Environmental > Terrestrial > Soil >...
TGGCGTTCGCTGGGGGCCCGAACAGATCGAGCCGGTTCGGGTTGAGGCGACGCAGGTCGCCGCGGCGCGCCGTAACGCCATGCCGATCGAAAAACTCGAGGATTTGGATAGCGACCTTGCGGCCGTTATCCAGTCTGTCGCGCAGTTGTGCTGCACTGAATTCCCCATTCGGTGCCTGAGCGGCGAGTTCGGGAAGCAGATGTGCAACCTCCGCCACTGTGTCACGCAGAAAGAAATGATCGGGCGCGATTTCATCGAACCGGCCCATGCGGGCGAGCTGCTTGCACAGGAGCCGCACCTGCTGCTCCGGCATAGCGAGCGCAACCGCGATGTCGCGCACCCGTGGCGGCCGAAAACGCTCGGTACCGGCGAGCAGCGGCATGATGCGCGCGACAGTTTTTTCATCCTGTGCACGCAGCTGCGACTTGTGGCCGGGAACTCGAACCGTTGCGCCTTCGAGGACGACCGCATTCTGTTTGGCAAAGAGCTGCAGCAAGGCCAGAAACGCGTCCGGCGCAAGCCGCGCCGCGTGCGCGCGGCGCAATCGCTGCGGATCCATGCCGGGCGCGTCCGGTTGCTCGCGGTGAAACGTTGCGAGCTCGCGGATGATCGCGTCCTTAAGGCGCGACGCGGTCGATTGCGAGAGCCCGAGGGTTGCTGCGGGGGTCACCAACGAGACAACGTTGAGGCTCGCGATCAGCGCGTCCATTTCGCTCGCGGTCAGCGCGCGGTCGCGTCCGAATGTCTGAAGATCGACATGGCCCGGGGTGCAGTCGAGCAACGCAGCGAGCGCCTGCCGGGGATCCATCAACGCGTAGGCGTCGAGCTGCGCGTGCCGTTCAGCGGTGCGGCGCTTGCGCGCCGGTGCGCGCAAATCGAGAAAACGCCCGCCGCCGATCGTGCGCCGCGCTGACGTGTCACGCAGAATGAAACGATCGCCGACAGCAGCCGCAATCGGCGCATCGAGCACGAGTTGCACGCGCGCCTCGGCTCCGGGATGGATAGGGCCGTCGCCAAGCAGCGCAACCCGGGCGCCGACCTCGACCGCGGCATGATGCAGCCGAACCGGAAGCCAATGGCTGATCGGCCGTGGTTCGCCTGCAAGCACGCGCAGCGTTGCGTCGAGGCGGGCCGTTGGCGCATGCAGTTCCAGCGCCAGTACCAGATCACCACGTGCGATGGCGTGTTTGCTGATCCCCTCGCCGGTGAGGTTGAGGGCGCAGCGCTCGCCGGCACGGCCGCGCTCGGTCACACGGTTCTGCGCATGAATGGAGCGCACCCGCGCCGGCAGTCCTGCGGGGCTCACCATCACCCGATCACCGACGGCGACAGCGCCGGACAGGACCGTTCCGGTGACGATCGTACCGGCGCCCGTGAGGGTGAAGCAGCGGTCGACCGCAAGCCGGAAGCGGCCCGCCGACCTCTGCGCAGAATCGCTTGCTGCTGCATCGAACAGGGCCACGCGCAACGTGTCGATCCCCTCCCCGCTCACCGTCGACACCGGGATAATCTTCGCGCCGGCGAGCCCCGTATCTGACAACAGGCTGGCGATCTCGGCGCCAACCTCGGCGCGTCGCGGCGGATCGGCGAGATCCGCTTTGCTCATGGCGACGATTCCGTTGCGGATCCCAAGCAGATCGATGATTGCCAAGTGCTCGCGCGTCTGCGGCATTACGCTGTCATCGGCGGCGATCACGAGCAATGCGAAATCGATGCCGGTCGCGCCCGCCAGCATGTTGCGGATGAATTTCTCGTGGCCCGGAACGTCCACGAAGCCCAGCACGGACCCGTTCGGGGCCGGCAGGTAGGCAAACCCAAGGTCGATCGAGATGCCGCGCGCTTTCTCCTCCTTGAGGCGATCGGTATCGACCCCGGTGAGCGCGCCGACGAGCGCGGTCTTGCCATGATCGATATGGCCCGCGGTTCCGATGATCATGGCTTTGTCGGCATCAACGCCGCCAGGTTGACTGTGAACTGCGTCTCATCCTCGAGGCATCGCAGGTCGAAGATCAGCGTCTGGTCTTCGAGCCGTCCGAGCACGGGGATCGGCAATTGCCGGAACGCCGACGCGAGTGAGATGAGAGCCTGTCCGACGCCGCGCGCAGCGGTCGGACGGATCGCGAGCCCGGCGCTCAGTATGGTCTCGAGCGGCAGCGCGCCTGAGCCGATCTGACTGGCGCAGTCAACGATCGCGACCGTGAAGGCTGAACCAAGCCGGGTCGCAACAACCGGAGCGACCCGGTGGGCGAGCGCAACGATTTCCGCTTTCGGACGAGCCAGCAGCCGAATGGTTGGAAGGCGCTGAGAAATCCGGTCAGGATCACGGTAGAGCTTCAAGGTTGCTTCCAGTGCCGCCAGCCGGATCTTGTCGACCCTCAGCGCGCGCTTCATCGGGTTCTTGTTGATGCGTGCCAGCAATTCCTTGCGCCCGACAATGAAACCAGCCTGCGGGCCGCCCAATAACTTGTCGCCTGAAAACGTGACGAGATCGGCCCCGTCCGCAATCGCTTCCGCGACGGTCGGCTCGTGCGCGAGCCCGAAACGCGCGAGATCGACGAGCGTCCCGGAGCCTAGATCATGCATCAGCGCAACACCGCGCTCGCGTGCCAGGGCCGCGAGCTCGCGCGCACTCACCTGCGCGGTAAAGCCCTCGATACGGTAATTCGAGGTGTGAACCTTCAGCACGAGGGCGGTCTTCGGCCCGATCGCTGCGACGTAATCGCCCGCGTGAGTCCGATTGGTGGTGCCGACCTCGACAAGCTTGGCCCCGGCGCGCGCCATGATGTCCGGCAGGCGAAACGCACCGCCGATTTCAATCAGCTCGCCGCGCGAGACAATGACCTCGCGGCCCTTGGCGAGCGTGTTGAGGGCGAGCAGCACGGCGGCTGCATTATTGTTGACGACAGTCGCGTCCTCGCCGCCCGTCAGTTCGCACAGCAGCTGGCGCAGATGATCGTCGCGCTCGCCTCGCCGGCCGGTTCCTACATTGAACTCGAGCGCGACCGCGGCCTGCATGGCGGTCACCGCGGCGTCTACCGCCGCCTGCGCGATGAGCGCGCGCCCGAGGTTGGTGTGCAGCACGGTACCGGTCAGGTTGAACACCGGGCGCAGGCGCGGTAGCGCCTGCGCTTCGAGCTGCGCGAGCGCATCGCCCGCCAATTGTTCGATGGAAAGAACGGATTTTGCTGCGCGTGCGCGGCTGAGCGAACTGCGCACGGCGTTGACCAGGGCGGCACGGCCGTAACGCTCGATCCCGAGCGCCGCTGACGGTGCGTGCAAAACCTGATCGACGGAAGGGAGCCTCTGGAGATCAGCAATTTGACGAACCGCCTCGTCTCGAGCGGTGTCGGCTTTACCCATCACGCATCTCACGAACCTCACGGGCCACGTGGCTGTGCCGTTGGGCACATTGCTACTTTATCGCGGCGACAGACGGCTGCCTAGGCTCAGCGCCGCTTCCAGCGCAGCACATGGCGTTCGACGGCCTGCAGAGCGAGATTGCTGATCAGACCGATCAGGCCGAGCACGATAACGCCGGCAAAGAGATCCGCCGACCGATAGGCACGCGCCGACTGTAGGACATACCAGCCGAGGCCATTCTCGCTGGTCAGCATCTCACCGACCACGGCAAGGATGAGGGCAACCGTCAGGCCGATGCGCATGCCGGCCAGAATGTCGGGCTGTGCGTTGGGCAACGCGATCTTCCACAAGGTCCTCAGCCGCCCAAGTCGCAGGCTCTGACTGACTTCCATCAGTCGCGGCTCGACCGACGAGACGCCGTGCACGGTTGCGAGCAGCACCGGCCAGATCGAGCCGATGGCGATCACGACCAGCACCATCGTGCCGGTCAGCCCCAGGAAGGCCATCACAACCGGCATGAAGGCGGATACCGGCACGGGACGTACGATCTCGAGCATCGGTGCGATATATTCACGCGCCAGCCGCGAGCTCCCGATCAGCGCACCGACCACGATGCCGGCAAGCGAGGCCAGTATCCAGCCGTAAATCATACGCTCGACCGTTGCGCGCGTGAGCCGGGTGAGTTCGCCGCCGTCAAATCCCGACAGCAATGCCCGAAAGGCCCGATCCGGTCCGGGAAGAAAGACCGGTGGGATGCCGCCGTAATCAGCGATCAATTGCCAGCCCCACACCAGCAACGCGGTGACCATGATGCTGCCCGCGATCCAGAACGTGCGCGAAGCGATCGTCATCGCGCGATCTCCGCCATCGCGGCCGGTCCAAACAATCGGCGCTGCGCCAGCAGCAGCGCGCCGTTGAGTCCCCACCCGACCAAGCCAATCCAGAGAACGAGTGCAAACATCAAATCCGGATGCAGCGATTGCGAGGCGGTCATCAGCTCATAGCCGATCCCAAGCGGATTGGCGGCGATCTCAACTGTAACCGCCACGATCAGCGAGACCGCGGTCGCGAGCCGGAATGCCACGAAATAGCGTGGAAGCGTCGCCGGCAGCACGACCTTGGTGACGCGGCCAAACGTTGACAGCCGCAGCACGCGGCTGACATCGAGCAGCTGCGGTTCGATGTTGGCGATCGCCGCATGGCCATAAATCAGCACCGGCCAGAACGTGGCGAAAGCAACAAGTGAGATTTCCATGCCATAGCCGAATCCGAGCGACAGGATCGCAACCGGAATCAACGCCACCGCCGGTACCGGCCGTAGCACCTCGATCGAGAACTGCATCAGCCTTGCGACCGGGGGGACAAGCCCGAGCACGATCGATGCGACCAGTGCGCTTCCTCCGCCAATCGCAAGTCCGGTCAACGCAGCGCGCAGGGTCTCGGCCGTCCGCCGCGGGATCGTGCCGTCGAGCATCGCCGCATAGAAGGCGACCGCGATCTGGGATGGTGCCGCGAGCGAGTCGCTTTGCACGCCGCTGACTCGCATGGCTATTTCCCACACGATCAGGAGCGCGACCGGGAGGACGAGCGCCTTGAGGAGTTTCACGCCTCACCCTCGCGGATGAAATCGAACAATGCACGGCGCAGACGAAGAAACGCTGGGCTTTCGCGCGTCGTCAGCTGGTTGCGTGGCTTGGGCAAGTCCACCTCGAAGACCTGGGCAATGCGACCAGGATTCGGATAGAGCGCAACCACGCGGTCACCGAGATAGATGGCTTCCTCCAGGTCGTGTGTCACGAACAGCACCGTGGTCCGGCTCGCCTCGATGATGCGCAAGATTTCATCCTGCAGCGCCTGCCGGGTCATGGCATCAAGCGCGCCAAATGGCTCGTCCATGAGCAAGACCGAAGGTTCCTGCGCAAGGCAGCGGGCGATCTGCACGCGCTGTTGCATGCCACCCGACAGCTGTGCGGGAAAATGATCCGCGTGGTTGGCAAGTCCGACCTTGCCCAGGAGATCCTTGATGCGAGCCACACGCTCGCCCGACGGTACGCCGCTTGCTTCCAGCGCCAGCGAGACATTGCCAGCGGCAGTTCGCCAGGGCAGCAGGGCTTTGCTGTAGTCCTGGAACATGAACGAAATTTCCTGAGCCGGCCCGGTCACGCGTTTGCCGCCAAACGTGACTTCACCGACCGTCGGAGTCTGCAACCCGCCCACCATCCGCAGCATGGTGGTCTTGCCGCAACCGGATGGCCCGACCATGCATACGAACTCGGATTTGCCCACCGTCAGGTTGATGTCTTGCAGCACCGGGCGGGTGCCGAACACGTGCGACACACCGCGGAACGCAATCAGCGGGGTGGCACCGGCGGCCTCGGTGCGTGGCAGCGGGGAGACATTGGGCATCGTGGAACCGGTTTCGCAACCCTAGGGTTCTGTACTTGCATCGCAGCTTGCCTATCTGGCGCCTTCTTGTCGAGCAACGTGACGGCTTGCCCGTACGCCGTGCAGCGCGATGATGCGCCACGCCACGCGAGGTTGACGCAGGTTGCGTGAACGCGATACGGCCATCCAACGAGGACCCAGCCAGGTCCAGGGAGGAAAACGAATGAAGAGCTCGGCTCGCTTTTTCTGTGCCGCAATCGCGGCGATGCTCTCGACAGCCGGACCTGTGGCGGCCGAAACCAAGCTCAAGATGCTCTACACCGCCGTCACCGGCTTCAGCTCAGCCTATCTGGCGCAGGAGGCAGGCTTCTTCAAAAAGCGCGGCATCGATATGGAATTCATCCTGACGCAGAGCTCGGGCAACAATCCCCCTGCCCTCGTCAGCGGCTCAGTGCAAATCGCGGGCCCGACCATGCCGACGGTGCTGCAGGCCGACGACGCTGGTCTTGATATCGTCGTATTCGCCGGTGGTGCGGTGTATCCGCTGACCGGCGACATCCTGGTGGCGCGTCAGGGCAGCGGGATAGAGAAGCCGACCGACCTCAAGGGCAAGACGGTAGGTGTGCCCGGTCTGGGAGCGCTCCTGCACTTCATGTTGCGCCGGTCGCTCAAGGCCAACGGGGTTGATCCGAACTCGGTCAAATATGTGGAGCTTGGCTTTCCGCAGGCGGCCGATGCGCTCAAGAGCGGCCAGATCGATGCCTACCCGGCGCAGGCTCCGTTCACCGCGCGTATCCTCCAGTCCGGTGCCGGTTATGAGGTCGCCAACTGGCTCAAGAACACGCCCGACGGCACGCTCACGGTGGTCTATGCAACCCTGCGCAAATGGGGCGTAGAGAACAAAGACACGATCATCGCGCTGCGCGAAAGCATGAAGGAAGCAAACGCCTACGCCAAAACCCATGTCGATGAGCTCTACGCGGCGATCGCCAAATACACCAAACTTCCGCCCCAGGTGGTGGCGTCACTTCCACCACCCAATCTGACTGTGGATGTGACGCCGCAACAGGTGCAATTCTGGATCGATCTCGCCAAGGAAGAGGGCTTTATCAAGAACAATATTGACGCAAAGACGATCCTGTACCAGCCATAAAAACAAGGGCCGGGCATTGCCCGGCCCGCACACGACGTTCTCCTAAAAAATCATTCGGCAGCAGCGGCCATCGGCCGCTTCACCCGCGCGAGCGCGGCAGCAGCGTTGTTATGTCGGATCGACTCGCGCTCGTTTTCGGTCAGCCGCGCTTCGTTAATTGCCTTCTGGGTCCACTCCATCCCAAAACCCGTGCCGTCCGACCCGAACACGATCTTATCGGCGCCGTAAACTTCAGCGGCGAGCTCGATTGCGCGCGCGCCGAGCGAGTTGCAATCGACGAGGACCGGCGCCGCGCGGAATTTCTTCGAGGGCAGTTCGGTGCCCGGTGGCATGTCGATCATGGTCCGGTGATCCATGCGCTCGATCTCGAATGGAATATTGCCGCCGAGGTTGTGGCTGAGCACGGTTACATTCGGGAACGATTTGAGGAAGTCTGTCAGGCAGAACGTGATCATGTTCTGCGACAATCGCGCCTGCATGTCGAGCGTTCCGACGCGCGGGTGGCCATTGTCCGATGAGTCGACTTTGATCGGTTCTGCATCGTTGGCGATCCTGCCGTAATGCACCAGCATGATTGCGCCGTAGCGATCGGCCGCTTCCAGGACTGGGCGGAACCGCTCGGCACGCTTGAGCGACAGAAAGCCGTCGCCCGCAAGCATCGCGCCGACAATGCCCGGAAGCGCCATCGCGCGTTCGAACTCAGCGAGCATTACGCCCGTGTCGGCGGTCGGGAGCGAAGCGAGCGCCGAAAAGCGGCCCGGATATTTGACGCAGGCCGCGGACAACGCATCATTGGTGATGCGGCAGAGCGGTACTGATTCCGCCGCAGGCAACCCCTCAATACCGGTCACCGGCGAGAGCGAAAGGATGCCGCGCTCAACACCGGTGCGATCCATCTCGGCGACGCGCGCCTCCAGATCTTCCAAACGGAGCACGGCGGGGGCGAACGTCGATTCCAAATATTCCTTGCCATCTTCTTTGGTGTAGACCCTTGGCTTGGAGGTGCGCTGGCGGAACGCATCGGCCAGGGTGTCGGGGAACCAGTGCGCATGCATGTCGATGGTCATGGGCGCTTCACGGCCGTGGCCGTCCTCCTTGATGAAATCGATTGGCCCAGGCATACCAAAACGGCGCCATGCCAGCAACGCACGTCGCGCCTCAAGAGCAATGCATCGCAGCAGGTGAGCCATGGCACGTCCAAATACGCCGCATGTCTGTTTCATCGGGTTTGGTGAGGCGGGACAGGCATTGGCAGCCGGGCTCCGCGAAGCTGGCGTCAGCACGGTCAGTGCGTGGGATATTCTGTTTCCGGCCCCGGCTGGCGAGGCGCTGCGGACCGCAGCCGACCGTATCGGTGTGCGCCAGGGGACGTCTGCCGGCGATGCCGTTCGGAATGCGGATCTGATCATTTCCGCTGTAACCGCGGCATCGAGTCTCGAGGCGGCCAGCGCCGCCAAACCTTTCCTACTCCGCGATCAATACTTCGTCGACATCAACTCGGTGTCGCCAGGCCGCAAGCAGGAGACTGCTCAGCTGCTCGATAATGCCGCCCGCTATGTAGACATGGCCGTCATGGCCCCGGTGCATCCGGCTCGTCATCAAACCCCGTCGCTGCTGGCGGGCCCGCACGCGCAAGCGATCGAGCCAATCCTGCTTGCGCTCGACATGAAGATATCGATTGCGGGCGCGGATGTTGGTGCCGCGGCAGCGATCAAGATGGTGCGCAGTGTCATGGTCAAAGGGCTCGAAGCGCTGACACTCGAGTGTTTTCTCGCAGCCCGCCGGGCCGGCGTCGAGGAGCAGATTTTGGCCTCGCTGGGGAGGAGTTACCCGGGTCTCGATTGGCGTAAAGCGGTCGAATACAACCTCGAGCGCATGGCCAATCACGGCACCCGGCGTGCCCACGAGATGGAGGAAGTGGCCGACACGTTGCGCGAACTGGGGATCGAACCCCATATGACCGCCGGTACCATCCGGCGTCAGCAGGAAATGGGCGAACTCGGCAAGCGAGAACCGCTCAAATCTGCCGTCCCGGAAGGTCGTGTCGCCATGCTGGATGCGATTGGGACGGCGTTGATCGACACCAAGCCGTCACACTGACGAGTCCTTGTTTTGACAAACATGAAGGCACAAACCGCGTCTGCGCGGGCGCCAAAGATCAGTTTTGTATCGCTCGGCTGCCCCAAGGCATTGGTCGATTCCGAGCGCATCATCACGCGTCTGCGCGCCGAGGGTTATGAGCTCGCGCGCCAGCACGACGGTGCCGACCTGGTGATCGTCAACACCTGTGGCTTCCTCGACAGTGCCAAGGCCGAATCGCTCGGCGCAATCGGCCAGGCGCTGGCGGAGAACGGCAAGGTCATCGTCACGGGCTGTATGGGCGCCGAGCCGGAAGCCATCACCGGCCGCTATCCCAACGTGCTCGCCGTTACGGGCCCCCAGCAGTACGAGAGCGTCCTGGACGCGGTCCACCGTGCCGCCCCGCCGGCGCACGACCGGTTCCTCGATCTGGTGCCGCCCGAGGGTATTAAGCTCACGCCCCGCCATTATGCTTATCTCAAGATTTCAGAGGGTTGTAACAATCGCTGCACGTTCTGCATTATCCCGAAATTACGCGGCGACCTGGTGTCCCGCCCGGCCAGTGACGTGCTGCTGGAAGCCGAGCGGCTGGTCGCCGCCGGGGTCAAAGAGCTTCTCGTCATCTCACAAGACACCTCGGCCTATGGTGTCGATCTGAAATACGCAGCGAGCCGCTGGCGCGAGCGCGATGTACAGGCCCGGTTCCTCGATCTTGCCCGCGCCCTGGGCGAGTTCGGGGTGTGGGTACGTCTCCACTATGTTTACCCCTATCCCCATGTTGACGACGTCATTCCCCTGATGGCGGAAGGGCGCCTGCTTCCCTATCTCGATGTTCCGTTCCAGCACGCGAGCCCCGACGTGCTCAAACGCATGCGACGGCCCGCCGCCCAGGAAAAGACGCTGGAGCGGATCAGGCGCTGGCGGGACATCTGTCCGTCGCTGACGATTCGATCGACTTTTATCGTCGGTTTCCCGGGCGAGACCGACGACGACTTCGCGCAGCTGCTCGACTGGCTTGACGAAGCCCAGCTCGATCGCGTCGGCTGTTTCCGCTACGAGCCAGTGTCCGGCGCCGTGAGCAACGATCTTGCAGCCCCGGTTGCCGATAACAAGAAAGATGAGCGATGGCGCGCGCTCATGCAGCGCCAGCAGGCGATTTCCGCGCAACGCCTCAAGCGCAAGGTCGGGAGCCGACAGCAGGTGATCATCGATCAGGTCGAACCAGGCGGTGGCAAGGGCCGCACCAGGGGCGATGCGCCCGAGATCGACGGCTCCGTGCATGTTACGAGCCGACGACCGTTGCGCGTTGGCGAAATCGCGACCGTCAAGGTCGAACGCGCCGATGCTTATGATCTTTACGGGACCGCGGTCGGGTTCTAAACCGAAGCGCACGAATCCGAACCGGACTGCGTCGCGTCATGGCCTTCGTCGGCAACCTTATGCAGCGCAAGCCGCGGCGAGCCCTGTCGCCTGAGTTTAGCCACGCTTTCAACCGCGAAGTTCTCAAAACAGAGCGTTTGCGCATCATCGCGCTGATCGGTACGGCGACGGCCGTGGCGGCCGGACTCACCGCGGTCTATCTGTTTGCCCCGACCATCTTGGACCGCATCTGGCACGGCCATTTCCCACTGACGTTCCTGTTTACGAGCTACGTCGTGTTCGTCGCGTTCGAAGTCTCAGTGCTGGGGCTCGTATCACGCCAATTGAGGCTCGATCGCGACGTCCCCCGCGTACGACGTTATGTGGGCGCACTCGTCGAAACCAGCCTGCCCAGCGTCGTGATTGTGGCGCATATGAATAACATGGGAGCGGTGCAGGCTCTCGCTTTCGTCGGTCCTCTGCTCTACTTCGTGTTCATCATCCTTTCGACCCTCCGGCTCGAATTCTGGCTATCAACGTTCACTGGCTTCGTGGCCGCGGTCGAATTGCTTGGGCTCGCGCTGTTCCATCCGGCCGCGCAGCTGGCGGCCGGTGACCCGATGCTGGCGCCTGGATTTCTCATATCGCGCAGTGCCGTGATGTTTGGCTGCGGCGTCCTCGCCGGCGCTGTTGGCAGTCAGCTGCGGCGCCAGTTCGAAGCCAGTATCGCGGCGGCGACCGCCCGCGACCATGTCACCAATCTGTTCGGTCAGCACGTCTCCCCGCAGGTGGTGGAGCGCCTGCTCGCCGCCGGCTCGACCAGCGCCAGTGATACCAAACAGGTCGCCGTGATGTTTGTCGACATCCGCGGCTTCACCGCGGCAGCGCGCGCCCGCAGCCCGCAGGAAGTGGTTGATCGCTTGGATGCGGCGTTTGCGGTGCTGGTCGACATCGTCGATCGCAACGGCGGCATCGTGAACAAGTTCTTGGGCGACGGCTTTTTGGCGCTGTTTGGCGCCCCCTTCGACGACCCGGACGCAGCACGCCGGGCCGTTACGGCTGCGCGCGAGATGCTGACGGCGATTAATCACCAGAACAAGGACAGCGATTGGCCGTTGCGCATTGGCATTGGGCTACACCTCGGCGACGTTGTGGCGGGCAGCGTCGGCTCGCCGCGTCGCAAGGAGTACACGGTGATCGGTGATACGGTGAATTTCGCGTCGCGGATCGAAGGCCTCAACAAGGACTTCGGCTCGCAACTTTTGATTTCCGACGCCATACATCAAGCGATCGGCAACGATGCCGGTGCCGACGCGATGTCGCTCGGTGACGTGGCCGTCCGCGGTTACGAGCAGCCGGTGCGAGTGTGGCGGCTGGCGTGAGAGCCACACCCGTCTAATGCCGGATCAACACCTCACGGGATCAGGATCGACGAGCCCGTGGTAGCGCGCCCCTCGAGCTCCCGGTGTGCCTTCTGCGCCTCCTTGAGCGGATAGGTCTGGTTGACCGGAATCTTGACTTTGCCGCTTCCTACGACGTCAAACAGGTCGTTGGCGATTGCGAGGAGATCAACCCGTTTTGCCGCGTAATGGTTCATCGTCGGCCGGGTTGCATAGAGAGAGCCTTTGAACTGCAGGATATTGATGTTAAAGGCGTCGATCTGCCCCGACGAACTGCCGAAGCT
>Ga0066903_100004292_pt1 | contig 12019 bp, 12 predicted proteins | sample PanSoiMetaGPlot1_FD_67491 | JGI IMG/M metagenome (GOLD analysis project Ga0066903, IMG submission 67491) | Tropical forest soil microbial communities from Panama analyzed to predict greenhouse gas emissions - Panama Soil - Plot 1 (version 2) | ecosystem: Environmental > Terrestrial > Soil >...
AGGTAGCCGAGCGCGGTGGACGCGGCCAGCACGCGGGTCCGCGTCTGCTCGCTGCCGTACCCGGTGCCGTTGAGGACGCGCGACACGGTCGAGACGGCCACGCCGGCCCGGGCGGCGACGTCCTTCATCGTCGGCATCGGTGGCCTGGGCTCACTGGCGCTCTGCTTCAAGGTGTCTCCTGCGCGGACGCACGCGCATGATGGCACACGCGCGCGCGGATCACCCCTCCGGCGAGATCAGCCGGGACGGCCGGACGCCCGCGCGGCGCCGGCCGCACGGCGTCACTCCGGTCGGTCGGCGCTCTGGCGTCGGCGAATCCAGGCGAGCGCGACGAGCAGAGGCAGCAGGCCCAGCCCGAACAGGACGCCGCTCGGCAGCTCGGGCGTGACCGTGCCCGCGCCGAGCCCGCCACCGCCGATCGGCCGCCCGCCGACGTCCACGTACGTGCGGCCGCCGTCGCCGTTCCCGCTCTGGTTGCCGCCGCCGCTCCCGCTCTGGCCGCCGCCGCCGTTCTCGTTCTGGTTCCCGCTGTCGCCGGCGCCCGCGCCGCCGACGGCGGCGACCGCGGGGGCGGTGCTGCCGGAGTCGAACGAGCCGCCGGAGTCGAACGAGCCGCCGCCGCCGGCCGAGCCGCCGGCGCCGGGCTGGTCCCCGGCCCCGCCGCCGGCTCCAGCGCCCGCGCCGCCCGCGCCGGCCGCCGCGCCGCCGGACCCGGCCGGGGCGCCGCTCGCGCCGTCGCCGCCGGTGGCGCCCGTCCCGTTCGCGCCACCCGCGGCCGCGTCGCCCCCGGCCGCGTCGCCCCCGGCCGCGCCAGTCCCGGCGGCGGCGCCGCCACCCGCCCCGTCACCGCCGGCCTGCTGGCCGGTGTTCCGGTCGGGAGCCAGCGCCGTCACCCGCGACGCGTCGACCGCGCCGCCGCCGAAGCTGGTCGAGAGGGCCACCGAGCCGCCGTACCCGGAGTGATTGGATCCACCCGACCCGCCGGACATGCCGGGGATCAGGCTCGCCAGCCCGGGGCCGCGCCACACCAGCACGGCGGCCAGGGCCAGCGCAACGAGGAACAGCCCCGCGGCCAGGAGGGGAACTCGCTGGCGGACGCTCGCTTGCATTGCACCTAAGAGTGTCAACAGGTGAGAAGTCACCGCGCTATGGGACCTTTGCCTTGGCCGCCCGGGACTCTCGGGCAGGCACCCAGGGATTTCGGTCCCGGAGTTTCACACGATCGCGAGCGGGTTCACCGGGCTGCCCACGCCGCCGGTGATCCGGAGCGGGGCCATCATGAACGTGAACGTCCACGCGCCGGCCTCGACCAGCGGCTCCAGGTCGACCAGCTCCAGCAGGTACACGCCGCGCTCCTGGAGCATCGCCAGGTGCACCGGCAGCAGGTCGCCGGACCGCGACGGCAGCGCCTCGACCGCGAAGTTGTCGGCGCCGATCAGCACCACGCCGCGGTCGGCCAGCCAGCACGCGGCCTCCACGTCCACGCCCGGCTCGCCCTCGTACCAGGTCGGGTCGCGCTCGTCGAACCGGGACAGCCAGCCCGTGCGGATCAGCACCGCGTCGCCCGGCAGCAGCTCCACCGCGGTGCGCCCCAGGGCCCGCTCCAGGTCCGCCACCGTGATCACCCGGCCGGCCTCCACCGCGCCGTTGGCGCCGATCGCGTCGATCAGCACGCCGCGGCAGACCAGGCCGCCCACCCGGTCGATGCCCAGCCGGCGCGCGCCCGTCGCGCTCCTGACCTCGCTGGCCGGGATGCCGTTGTACATCAGGCCGTTGCGGGCCACGTGGCTCAGCGCGTCGACGTGCGTGCCGCTGTGGCACGCCAGCGACAGGTGGTCGTCGGCGTACTGGAACCCGTTGGGGGCGCGCCGGGCGCCGGCCTCGAAGTCGCCGCCGTCCACCAGCATCGTGTGCAGCACCGGCGGGCGGGGCGGGACGACGGGCACGCGCCGCGCCTGCACGGGCAGGCCCAGCGGGACCACCCGGCCCAGGCGGGCCGCCTCCAGGCCCCGCCGGACCGCCTGCGCGTCGACCAGGTTGAGCGCCCCGCGCTCGTCGTCCTCCCCCCAACGGCCCCATCCCGCTCCGGTCATTCCGTCCTCCTCATACGGCTCAATAAGGTAGAGGCGGGGAGAGTGTTGATGGGACCGGCAGGACCAGGGCGCAAACCGCGATCATTGATGCTCTGCCGACCGCCGTCCGGAGTGTCTGCACGCCATTGAACGAAGCCCATTCGGCGCCACCGATGCTCGCCGGCGCCAGCCGCGGCCTGACCAACGCCGAGGCTGCCGCCCGGCGATCCCGTGGGCACGCCCGGGGACCTGGTGACCGGCCGCTCCGGAAGTATCTGCGGGCGTCGCTGACCGAGCGGCTGGTCCTGCTCCTGCTGGTCGTCGGCGTGATCTACCTGGTCCTGGGCGCGTTCCGCGACGCCCTGGTGATCTTCGCCGTCATCGTCGTCGTGGCGGGCACGGAGACGTGGACCGAGTGGCGCGCCAGGCGTGCGCTCGCGTCGCTGACCATCCTCTCCGCCCCGCGCGCGCTGGCCTGGCGCGACCGCCGGCTCCAGGAGGTCTCGGCCGACGAGCTGGTCCGCGATGACGTGATCCTGCTCTCGGCGGGCTCGCGGGTGCCCGCCGACGTGCGCCTCCTGGAGGCGGAGGAGCTGCTGGTCGACGAGTCCCTCGTGACGGGGGAGTCGCAGCCGGTGGCGCACCGCGTGGCCAGGGACGAGTCGGGCGAGCTGAAGGCCGGCACGCACGTCGTCAGGGGCCGCGCGACGGCGGTGGTGACGGCGGTCGGCGACGAGTCGACGCTGGGACGCATCGCCGGCATGGTCGCCGAGACCGAGGCCCAGAAGACCCCGCTCCAGCGCCAGATGGCGGAGCTGGCGCGGGGCCTGCTGATCGCGGCGATCGTGGTCAGCGTGGTCCTGCCGCTGGTCGGCCTCCTGCGCGGGCAGGCCCTTCGGGACATGGTGCTGACCGCGCTCACGCTGGCGTTCGCCACGATCCCCGAGGAGCTGCCGATCCTGGTCGTGGCGATGCTGAGCCTGGGCTCGCTGCGGCTGGTCAAGCAGGGCGCGATCATCCGCCGCCTCAGCGCCGCCGAGACGCTGGGCGCCACCACCCTGGTCTGCACGGACAAGACCGGCACGCTGACCGAGAACCGGATCAGCCTCAGCTCCGTCGTCACGGCCTCGATGGTCGCGCAGGGCCGACCCGGCCGGCCCGACCAGCTGGAGCGGGTGCGGCAGCTCGCCCGGGTGGCCACGGAGCCGCCCACCAGCGAGGACTCGCGCCTGTCCGACCCCATCGACACCGCCGTCTGGCGCGCGACGGATGCGTCCTGGCCCGAGCCGCTGGTCCGGTTCGGCTTCGACAGCGGCCGGCGCATGGCGTCGGGCCTGGTCCAGATCGGCCAGGAGCTGATGCTGGGCGTCAAGGGCGCGCCGGAGGCGGTGCTGGTCCGCTCCCACTGGTGGCGGGCGGCCGACGGGACGGCGGAGCCCCTGGGCAGCGACCTGCGCAGCCAGGTCGCCGCGGCCGCGGCCGAGCTGACCGCGGGCAGCGCCCGCGTGCTGGCCGTCGGCTCCCGGCAGATCGTCGGGTCGCCGCTCGGCGGCCCGTCGAAGCTGGAGCGCGAGCTGGTGTTCGAGGGCCTGCTCGCGTTCAGCGATCCGCTGCGGCCCGAGGTGTGGGCGGCCGTCCGGGAGCTCCAGCGGGCCGGGGTGGCGGTCACGATGGTCACCGGCGATCAGCCGGCCACGGCGGCGGCGGTCGCCCAGGCGGCCGGGCTCGGCGGCACCACGTTCATCGCCGCGCAGACCAAGAGCTGGACGGACGCCGAGCTGGCCGCCCACGCCGCGCGCGGCTGCATCGTGGCCAGGGCGCGACCGGAGGACAAGCTGCGCCTCGTGCAGGCCGCGGCCGCCGCGGGCGCGGTGGTGGCGGTGACCGGGGACGGGATCAACGACGCGCCGGCGCTGGAGGCGGCCGCCATCGGGGTCGCGATGGGCCGCAGCGGCAGCGACGTCGCGCGCGAGGCGGCCGACCTGATCCTGGCCGACGACAACTTCGCCACGCTGGCCAGGGCGACGGCCGAGGGCAGGCGGCTCTACGAGAACCTGCGCAAGGCCGTCCGCTACTACCTGGCGGTGAAGCTGGCGCTGATCGCGGTCACGCTCGGGATGGCGGTCGCCGGCCTGGCGCTGCCGTTCAGCCCCGTCCAGATCGTGGTGCTGGAGCTGTTCATGGACCTGGGCGCGTCGGTCGCGTTCGTCAACCTGCCGCCCGAGGGCGACGAGATGCGGCGGCGGCCGCGCGACCCGTCCGCCCGCATCCTGGACCGGCGCATGCTGGCGGGCATCGCGGGCGGCGGCGTGACGCTGGCCGTCGTGGTCGGCGCGGCGTACCTGCTCGGGCTGGGGCCGCTCGGGGCCGGGGTCGGCGGCGCCAGGACGCTGGCGCTGGCCTGCTGGCTGGTCGGGCACGCCGCCCTCGGGGTGGTGATGGGCTGGGAGCGGCGGCCGATCGGGCCCGCCGACGTGCTCGCCAACCCGGCGATGGTGCCGTGGGCGCTGGCCGCCGTGGCCTTCGCGGCCGGCCTGGTGGCATGGCCCGCGCTGGAGACGCTGCTCCACGCCGGCCCGGTGCCGCCGTGGGCCGGGGTCCTGGCCATCGTGGCCGGCCTGGCCGTGCCGTTCTGGCTGGAGGGACTGAAGCGGTTGCGGATCCGTCGCTGATGGGCGCCGCCCTCGCCTTCCAATCGGTGACCAAGCGCTTCCGCAACGGGCGGGTCGCGCTCAACGACGTGAGCTGGTCGATCCAGAAGGGCGCGCACGCGTGCCTGCTCGGCCCCAACGGGGCGGGCAAGAGCACGTCCGTCCGCATCCTGGAGGGCGCGCTGCGGCCCACCGCCGGCTCGGCAGAGCTGCTCGGCGAGCCGGTCGACGGGCCCGGCTACGCGGCCGCGCGGCTGCGCACCGGCGTCGTGCCGCAGGGACCGGGCATGTACGCGGACCTGACCGCCGGCGAGTACCTGCGCATCGCCGCCGAGCTGTACGGCGTCAGCCCGGCGCGGGCGATCGCCACGTTCGGGCTGCGCGACCACGCCCGCACGCGCATGGCCGAGCTGTCCGGCGGCTTCCAGCGCCGCGTGACGCTGGCTGCCGCGTTCGTCGCCGAGCCCGAGCTGCTGGTGCTGGACGAGCCGACGGTCGGCCTCGACCCCAAGGCCGCGCACGAGGTCCACCAGTACCTGCGCGAGGTGATGGTGGGCCGGACCGTGCTGCTGTGCACGCACAACCTGGCCGAGGCGGAGGCGCTCTGCGACGAGGTCGTCATCCTCCAGGCCGGCCAGGTGATCGTGCAGGGCCGGCTGGAGGACCTGCGGCGGGGCGCGCGCTCCCGGCTGCGGCTGACGGCCGCGCAGGGCCCACAGGCGCTGGTGGCGTGCCTCGACGGCATCGGTCCGGCGCGGGTGGAGGGCCGCAGCGTGCTGCTGGAGGTCGCCAACCCCGAGGCCGAGGCGCCCCGCCTCCTGCGCAGGCTGCTCGCCGCCGGCGTCGACGTCTTCGAGTGCACCCCGGTGCAGGCCACGCTCGAGGACGTGTTCCTGGAGGCGGTGCGGTGAACCGGCCACTGCTGGTCCGGCCGCGGCTGAGCCGGCCCGTCAGGGTGCTGCTGTTCCGCAAGGAGCTGCGCCAGTTCCTGCGCAGCCGGACGGCGCTGCTGACCGGGCTCCTGCTGCCGGCGCTGATCATGGTGATCGCGCCGGTGGTGCAGCTGATCGCGGCGTCGGCGAGCCCGACCCAGCGCGGGGCGGTGCCGTCGGGGGTGCCCGGCATGGCCGGGCTCGATCACCTGAGCGACCTGTTCCTCTACTTCACGTTCCCGCTGTTCTTCGTGCTGGGCGGCCTGATGACGCCGTCGCTGGCCGCCACCCACACGGTGATCAGCGAGCGGGAGCGGCGCTCGATCGAGCTGCTGGTGGCGCTGCCGGTCAGCGTCAGGGACATCCTGACCGCGAAGATGGCGGCCAACCTCCTGGTGGCCGGCGTGACGCTCCTGCCGCTGTTCGTGGTGGATTCGATCGCGGTGCTGCTGCTCACGGATGCGGGACCGCTGTACCTGGCGGCGGCCCTGCTGCTCGTCCTGTCGTCGCTGGCCGCGTCGATCGGCATCAGCCTGCTGCTCGCGCTGCTGGCGCGCGACTTCCGCACGGCGAACAACCTGAACGGCTTCTTCGTCGTGCCCGCGATGATCATGACCGGCCTGTGCGTCACGCTGGTGCCCGGGCTGTGGCGGTTCGTGGTGCTGAGCGTGCTGATGCTCGCGCTCGGGGGCCTGGCCTACCTGATCGCGGTGCGCTGGCTGACGTTCGAGCGTTACCTCACGTAGCCCAGATGTCACGGCGGACGGCGGCCATCGGGAGCGCGGCGTTCTTCCTCGCCGCCCCGGGCGTCGTCGTCGGCCTGGTGCCCTGGCTGATCACGCACTGGCAGGTGCGCGAGCCGCTGCCGTTCTGGGCGCCGGTCCGGGTGCTCGGCGCGCTGCTGATCGTGGCCGGGCTGACGGTGGTGATCCAGGCGTTCGCGCGGTTCGTGATCGAGGGCTTCGGCACGCCGATGCCGATCGCGGCGCCGTCGCGCCTGGTGGTCGGCGGCGCCTACCGGTACGTCCGCAACCCGATGTACGTGGCGCTGCTCGCCGTCATCGTCGGCCAGGCGCTGCTGCTGGGCCAGCTCGGCCTGCTGCTGTACGCCGTCCTGGCGTGGCTGGCGCCGGCCGCGTTCGTGCGCTGGTACGAGGAGCCGGCCCTCGCCCGCCAGTTCGGCGCCGAGTACGAGGCGTACCGGCGCGCCGTCCCCGCCTGGTTGCCGCGCCTGCGGCCCTGGCGGCCGTACCGCTGATCAGCGGGCGTCGAAGCGCAGCTCCGCGGCGATGCCCACGTGGTCGGAGAGCGGCGTCTCGCGGCCGTCGGCCAGGCGCACGGGGTCGCGGAAGCGCAGCTCGGCCGACGCCTGGACGGGGCCGCGGACCAGGACGTGGTCGATGTCGTAGGGGGACCCGTCCGACGGCGCGGGCCGGCAGGTCGGCTCCCCGCTGCCGGCGAACGCGTCGCGGAGCCCGGTCCGGCCCACGAAGTCGTCGAACAGCCAGGTGCGCGACGGCACGTTGAGGTCGCCGCTCACCACGAGCGGCAGGGCCGGGTCCACCGCCTCCACGACGTCCGCGAGCTGGTTCAGCGCGGCGTGCTCCTGGCGGGCGTAGTCGTTCCCCTCCGACCAGTCGGCGTCGTAGTTGGCCAGCAGGTGCGTGTTGACGACGACGACCCGGCGGCCGCCGGCGTCCAGCTCGACCAGCAGCAGCCCCTTGCGGATCAGCCAGTCCGTCCGTCCCCGGTTGCGCCAGCGCCCCCTGGGCCCGTACACGATGTAGTGCCGGGCGACGACCGGCCACCGCGAGAGGATCACCAGGCCGCCCAGGGCGATGATCCCGAGGGGCCGGAAGGCGACGTCGCGAAAGCTCGGCGCGAGGGACCGGAGCAGCGCGACGCGGGTGCGGAAGACCACCTCCTGGAGGCACACGACGTCCAGATCCGACCCCTCCAGCCAGCGGCCGAGGACGGCCAGCCGGGCCCGGGCGTCGGGCCGCCAGAGGCAGTTGAACGTGAGCAGGCGGAGCGTCGCCGGCGGAGGTGCGTCCACGACCAACAATGATCGCTGGCACGACGAACGCGGAGGCGCGATCCGCCTCCGCGCTCGTCGCCGCGCGGCCGGCCGTCAGCGGGACCGCCGGCCCTCGATCGCCAGCAGCGCGATCAGCGCGACCTCGCACGCCTTGTCCGAGAGGCCGAACGCATCGTAGTGGCCGATCGCCACCGCGAAGTACGCGGCCACCGTCAGCGCCGTGTAGCCCATCAGCGCCCAGCGGGTCAGCGGCTGGACCCGGCGCAGCGCGGGGGCGTACAGCGCGGTGCCCAGCACCAGGTAGCCGGCGAAGTTGCAGTAGAACAGGGCCGCCATGACGCTGAGGGCGGTCGCGCCGCCCATGCTGGCGACCAGCGCGGGCTGCGTGGCCAGCATCATGCTCGTCATCGCGCCCAGCGTCAGGTGGACGAGCGCGGTCGCTCCGACCAGCGCGCAGATCGCGACCTGCAGCGGGCCGACGTGGGTGACGCTTCGGCGGATCGGAAGGGCTGCCATCATCTCTCTCGACTCCTCAGGTTGTTCTTGTCTCTACTGAGGCGTCGAACGGAGCCCCGCGGAATCGACACGATCCCGCGCCGATGTCATCGCCGGCCTGGCCCGCCGCCGCCGTCCGAACAGGGGACGCATGGCGTCAGGGATGCGCGTCCCGCCGGCGGAGCGCGGCCCGGCGGCGCAGGGCGATCGCGACCATCGCCGTGATCCCGGCCGTCGCGACGCAGCCCGCCGCGATGGCCGCGCCGTGCCAGCCGAGCCCGGCCGGCAGGCCGATCACCACGATCCCCGCCGTGACGATGGCCCACGGCCAGCGATAGACGGGGTCGGACGACACCAGCGCGGAGATGGCCCCGCTCGCGGCCAGCGCCAGAATGGCCACGGCGTAGGTCGCCTCGGACGACAGGTGCTGCCAGCTCAGGGCGGCGGCCGCGATCGCGAGGAACAGCGTGGCCGGGAGCAGGATGCGCCAGCCGGGCACGGCCAGCCGGCCGGATCCGTCGGCCGCGCCCAGCCACAGCGCGCACAGCGCCGCCAGGCCGAAGGCGGCGGCGACGCCGAGCGCATGGCCGCTGCTCGGCCACAGGACGTCGACGGCGGTCCCCAGCCCCACCCCGGCCAGCGCGACGGTGCCCACGGCCCAGGCCTCGGTCCACCGCGAGAAGGCGACGAGCGCCACCCCGACGCCGGCCAGCACCGCGCCCACGGCGAGCTCCGGCGCGCCCGTGACCGCGTGCCCGTCCCACGTGAGCCAGCCCCACACGACCGCTGCCAGGCCGGGTGCCTTGTCCAGCAGGCCCCACCCCGAGGACCGCCGGCTCGCCAGCTCCGACCGCATCCAGTCCGCCCAGTCACCCATCGACGCCCGCCTCCCTCGTGCCGCGCGCCGTCCGCGCGCTGCCACTCAAACGCGCGTGCGGCCACGCGCGGTCGCGGCCGTCAGCGGCCCATCCAGCCCCCGTCCACGGCGAGCACGTGGCCGTTCACGTAGTCCGACGCGCTCGACGCGAGGAAGACGGCCGCGCCGACCAGGTCGGCCGGGTCGCCCCAGCGGCCGGCCGGGATGCGGTCCAGGATCGCCTGGTACCGCTGCGCGTCCCGCTGCAGCGCGGCGGTGTTGTCCGTGCGGATGTAGCCGGGCGCGATCGCGTTGACCTGGACGCCGCGGCCCGCCCACTCGTTCGCGAGCGCCCGCGTGATGCCGGCCACCGCGTGCTTGCTGGCCGTGTACGCGACCACGTTGATGCCTCCCTGGGACGAGAGGACCGACGCGATGTTGACGACCTTGCCGCTCCCCCGCTCCAGCATCGGCCGCCCCAGCCGCTGCGAGAGCTGGAAGACCGCGCTGAGGTTGACCGCCAGCACGTCGTCCCAGTCCCGGCGCGGCGAGTCGGCCGCCGGGCCGCGCCGGATGATGCCCGCGTTGTTCACCAGGATGTCGATCCGGTGCTCGGCCAGCAGCTCGTCGCACGCGCGGTCGATCAGCGCGGGGTCCGCGAGGTCGGCCTCGACGGTGCGCAGCAGCCGCCCGGCGGCCGCCAGGACGCCGGCCGTGTCCGTGAGGTTGTCGGCGTGACCCCAGATCGCGACGCGCGCCCCGGCGTCCGCGAGGCCGAGCGCGATCGCGCGCCCGATCCCCGACCTGGCCCCGGTCACGACGGCGGTCCGCCCCTCCAGCGAGAACGCGGCCGTCCCCGTCACCGCAGCGCGCCCATGTCGACGGGGTCCATGTCGTTGTAGACCATGTTCTCGCCGGCCATCGCCCAGCAGAAGCTGTAGGCGGCCGTCCCCGAGCCGGCGTGGATCGACCAGCACGGCGAGATCACCGCCTGCTCGTTGGCGACGACCAGGTGCCGCGTCTCGGCCGGCTCGCCCATGAGATGGAACACGCGCGCCCCCGCGGGCAGGCCGAAGTAGAGGTAGATCTCCGCCCGCCGGTCGTGCGTGTGCGGCGGCATCGTGTTCCACGTGTCGCCCGGCTCCAGCACCGTGACCCCCATCATCAGCGCGCTGCTCTCCACCGCGTCCGCGTTGACGTAGCGGTACAGCCGCCGGCGGTTGGACGTCTCGGCGGACCCGAGCACCGTCGGCTCCAGCTCGTCCATCGAGACGCGGCGGGTCGGGCAGCGGCGGTGGGCGAGCGCCGACACGAGGTAGAGCCGGGCCGGCTGGTCGGGCGAGCCGCTGGCCAGCTCGACGGACTCGGTGCCCTGGCCGGCGAACAGGCAGTCCCGGTCGCCCAGCTCGTGCCGCTCGCCGTCGACGGTGACCGCGGCCGGGCCGCCCCCGACGTGCAGGATCGCCACCTCGCGGCGCGACAGGAAGCGCTCGGTGTTGACGGGCCCGGCCGGGCGCAGCGCCAGCGGCTCGGCGGTCGGCACGGCGCCGCCGATCACCAGGCGGTCCTCCACGGAGTAGACGAGGTTCAGCTCGCCGTCGACGAAGAGGTCATCGACGAGATGGCGGCCGCGCAGCTCCTCGGTCGACGCGCCGCGGACCGAGTCCGGGCTCACCGCGTACCGGAGCCTGACGCCTGCGGTCATGGGATACCTCCTGATGACATGGAGCCTCCGTTGCTGGGATGCACAGGCGACGCAGCGCGCCTCCCCCGGTCAATCATCGGATGTTAGGCTGGCCGCGTGACGCTGGCCGACGTGTCCGCGATCGGCGAGGCGCTCCTGCGCCTCTCGGTCCGGCCGGGTGAGCGCCTGGAGGACGCGCCCGCATTCGAGGTTCACGTGGCGGGCTCCGAGGCGAACGTCGCGTACGCGCTGGCCCGGATCGGCCGCCGCGCGGCCTGGACCTCCATCCTGCCCGACGGACCGCTCGGCCGGCGGGTGGCGTCGACGCTGGCGGCCGGCGGCGTGGACGTCTCCAGCGTGGTGTGGTCGCCGGTCGGACGGCTGGGCACGTACTACGTCGAGTTCGGCAGCGCGCCCCGGCCGACCCGGGTCGTGTACGACCGGTCGGGCACGCCGATGACGTCAGCCGACCCCGCCGCGTTCGACTGGGACCGCGTGTGCGACGCGCGCGCCGTCCACCTGTCGGGGATCACGACCGCGCTGTCCCCCGGCGCCCACGCGCTGGTCGAGACCGCCATCGCCGAGGCCAGACGGCGCGGGCGGCTGGTCAGCTTCGACGTCAACTACCGGCAGCGGCTGTGGAGCCCGGCCGACGCCGCCCGCTCGCTGCGGGCGCTCGGGCCCGGTCTGGACCTGGTCATCGCCACGGTCGAGGACGCCAGGGACCTGCTCGGCATCGCCGGGCCGCCCGCCGAGGGGGTGCGCCGGCTGGCCGACGCGCTGGACGTCGCGACCGCCGTGCTGACGTGCGGGGCCGAGGGGGCCGTGCTGCTGCACGAGGGCGAGGTGCACGCGCGGCCGGGCGCGGTGGTCGAGGCGGTCGACCGCATCGGGGCCGGCGACGCGTTCGCGGCCGGGCTCCTGGCCGGCTGGCTGGAGGGCACGCCCGTGGCCGGGCTGGAGCGGGGCCTCGCCATGAGCGCGCTGAAGATGACGCTGCGCGGCGACCTGTTCCGGTTCTCGGCCGAGGACGTCGACGACCTGCTGGCCGCGCCCCTGCGCGAGGTCAGGCGGTGATCCCCGAGTTCCTGCGCGAGGTGCCGCTCGTCGGCCTGCTGAGACGCGCCGAGCCGGCGCTCGCGGTCGCGGCGGCAGCGGCGGCGGCGCGGGGCGGCCTGCCCGCGATCGAGGTCACGATGGACGGGGACGACCCGCTCAGCCAGCTCGCCGCGATCGCCCGCGACGTGCCCGAGGTCGCGCTCGGCGCGGGCACCGTGCTCTCGATCGACGA
>Ga0066903_100004293_pt1 | contig 12019 bp, 9 predicted proteins | sample PanSoiMetaGPlot1_FD_67491 | JGI IMG/M metagenome (GOLD analysis project Ga0066903, IMG submission 67491) | Tropical forest soil microbial communities from Panama analyzed to predict greenhouse gas emissions - Panama Soil - Plot 1 (version 2) | ecosystem: Environmental > Terrestrial > Soil >...
GATTGGCCCATGCTCGCCACCGAACTTCACGCGTGAAAAAGCGTCCCAACACAATTAGGCCCGGTCAATCCTTCCATGGCAGTTTGGGGCCGACGGTGATTGAGACCACCCGCGACTCACTCCACTGAAAGAGAGTCTCGAACTCCTTCCGCTCCAGGTTCGCCCGGACGACCTCGAATTTGTTTCCCCCCAAATGCAGCGCCACGATCGGCGCCCCGCCTTGACCAAATGCCAGCGTCTCGTGCCACAGGCGACGCCCGGCAGGATAAGCCATCGCAATCGACTCCCGGTCTCCCTCGAACACTCGCAGTCCGTTCGTCAGCGCAGCCGCCCACCGTTTCGACCCCGACGCGGCCGCCACCGCCCCGCGCTCCGAGAACACGGGATCCCCAAGAGCTACCCCGTCCCCATTCTTGAAGCGGTATACCCCAACCGGTCCAGTCCCGCCGAAGAGCAGATTTCCATCCGCCGCGAATGCCACGGACATGTCCTGCAGATGTGCCTCGTGCCCCCGGATGGCCAGCACCCGAAGTGCCTTCTTGGCTTCGCCGCCTGGCAGCAATAGAAGCACGTCGGCCGCGTTATCGGCGACCAGCAGATCACCGGTCGTCGGGTCAGCTGCCACGGCGATTGGCGCTGGCAGTCTGGTCGCATCTTCCAGGATTGTCTCGACCTTCCCGGCGCGCCCGATCCGGACCACCTTACCGGCGCCGCGGGCCGGCAGCGCTGCGATCAGACCAGCACGGTCGGCGGCGAGCCCATAGGGGGTATTCGTCAAGGCGACGGTGCCGAGCACCTTCCCAGTCATGTCCAGTTGCACAACGGTTCCCGCTCCCTGAACTTCCCCGCATCCCAGATAGATCGCGGGGTCCTTCCCGGGCCAGGGTCCGCCGGTGGGCGGTTCCTTCAAGGCGGGGGCCGCACGCGTCGCGCTAGGCCACACGGATGCCGCCAGGCTGGCCGCGACAAGCGTCGTCCAAACAAGTGTCGACCTCATCGCTTCCTCCTTCGTAACGTCTCGCTTGCCGAACGATTCGTGCGCGTTGGGCTGCACGTCGCGGATGAATCGTCGTAAGCGCTAGCGCCCAGTTGACTCCAACCCATGATGGTAAATCGCGTGCATTTGCACCGCAAGCTGTCGCAGGCAACTAACTACACCATGTCTTACTGCTCGCTGAACCGGACCTCGCAGCATGTGACATTCTCGCCGCAAATCCCTTCGTTAGGCCATCGAACAAATGGCAGAGCTGTCGCCAACGGATCCCGCCCATCACTTCCCCGTCCGGAGTGGGCCCAATGACCGTGAACGTGAAGAAGGTTGTCCTTTTCCTCGGTCTAACCTTTACCTCAACCTATCTCCTCGCCTTCGTCTATTTTCGAGCTGGCGGAACGGTGACGTCGCCGGACATCTTGATCTTCGGCGTCACCTACATGTTCATGCCCGCTCTGTGTGCCGTCGTTGTTCAGAAATTCATTTACAAGGAGCCATTGAAAAAGCCGCTGCGGATCAATTTCCGGCCGAACCGATGGTTTGTGGTTGCCTGGTTGTTACCGCTACTCATCGCCGTCGCGACTTTCTGGGTCGCTCTGCTCTTCCCCGGAGTTACCTTCTCACCGGACAAGCAAGACAACTTCCGGTACCTGCTGCTCAAGCCCAAGCACTTCGGATTTGAGATCGAGACAAACCGATATGTCTGGGCTGTCTTCCTGACTTTACTGCAAGGTCTTGTCACAGGAATCTCAGTCAACGCTCTCGCCGGCTTCGGTGAGGAGTTGGGCTGGCGAGGATTTCTGCAGCGCGAACTTGGCGGACTGGGTTTCTGGAGAGCTTCCACGATTATTGGCGTGGTCTGGGGGTTGTGGCATGCGCCGCTCATCGTTCAAGGGTTTAACTTCCCCGAACATCCCTGGATGGGTGTCTTCCTCATGGCCGTGGGGAGCACGCTGCTGGCACCGCTGTTCGCCTATGTCTGCCTCAAGGCAAACTCGGTGATTGCGGCGGCTATTTTCCATGGCACCTTCAACGGCATGTCGGTGTTGGCGACGATGGGTCTTGACGGAGGCAACGATCTTCTTGTTGGCGGGACCGGATTGGCCGGCTTCCTTGTCCTGGTCGTGGCGAATCTTGGGATGGTTGTCTTTGATCGGTGGTTTGGCGGCCAGGCGATCACCCGCGGCTTTGCACTCGCCGCGACAGCAGCCGACAGCAGCAATGGCATCGCAGAGCCGGTCAACGTCAACCCCAAAGGCGGCTTCGGAGAACTTGGCAGATTGCGAGATAGTAATCGGAATCCGATGGGATAGACAGAAGGACTTCGCCCACGCGCCCGAGCAAGCTGTCGAATGCTCGGCTACCCCCCGGTGGGCTTGTCCCCCGGATCGTCGTGCCAAACGACGGCGGCGACCTGGGCCTTCGTCAAGTGGCTGTCCGCGCCCCAGTCCGCCGCGGAGTCGTTGTGCATCACCGCCCCCTTCAGGTTCGCCCCCTTGAAGGATAAACCCTCGAAGCTCGATCGGCGGAGGTCTGCGCGCCGCAAGTCCGCCCCGTCAAACTTACACCGCACGAATTTCGAGGCCCGCACGTCGCACCCCGATAGGTCGGCTTTCGAGAAGTCGCAGTCGGTGAAGTCGTTCCAGCACATCCGCGATTCGGACAGGTCGGTGTTCCGAAAGCTCACGTTGGTCAGCCCCGAACGGCCGAAGAAGGTCCGGAGGAGCGTGCAGTCGCTGAAGTCGTCCTCGTCAGCCGAGGTCCGGAAGAACGAAAACCCGAGTTCGTCATCGTCGTGGTTGGGCATCCGCCGCGGGACGAATGGCCTGCCCTTGCCCTCGCGGGGCATTGGCCGGCCGCTCGCCTCCAGGTGCTTCCATGTCTCGGCGAGTGAGCGCCGTCGCCCCACCGGCGTCCGAGCGCCCTTGGCGGCCGACTCCGTGGGTAGCTTGAAGTCGTGCTCGGGTCCGTAATGCGGTTTGAGGCACAATCGGTAGCCCGCCTTCTGAAGGGCCAACGCGTTGGGGCCTGCATAGGCCCAGTAGATCGGGGATTTTACCTTGGCGTACACTCGCTCGAACGCCTTGGAGATTTCCCGATACAGGCGGAGTGAAGCTGCGTCGGGGGATGGTTGCACGCTGACCTCGCCGCGAACGATCGCCTTCTTCCGATACAAGCCGTTCGCCGTAAATCGAACCATCACCTTGAAGGTTCGCTCGTCGAGATCGTAATAGCTCTGGCCGTCGATCACCTTCGGTTTAAAGAACCGGATTTTCGGCTGCTCGGGGAATACCCAGTATTTGGGCTCGCCGAAGTAGCCCTTCTTGTTGGCGACCCCCAGGTCGGGGAGTGACAACAGACCCTTCAGGCAGGGGAAGGAGTTTTCGCGGTAGGACATATCTCGAACGAAGTACAGGTTCGACAACAGTTCGTCGGAGGCGACGAGTTGCTCGTAATCTGCCTTGGTCGAAAAGTGCGAAAAATCTGGCATTGCTCTCTCGCCGATTCAATGATCATCCAGCCGACCGCTGCATAGTAGCACGCGCTGCGCGAAAACCCAGCAGCCGGCGACCCAGAGCTCACGAGCCCTCCCGGGCTGCCCCGCCCGAGTTCCCACATTGCCGTCAGGACCATCCTGGACTGTGAGTTTGGAGCCGACAGTAAGAAAAATGAGGCGAGGCGCACACTTCGTCGCCGAAATCACTCCGCGTCGGCCTGGCTGACTTGCTCTGGAGAGAGTCGGGAGCAAGACTTGCGGGTAACATCGATTTGCACTCCGAAACTCTCCGGTCGAGGTCGCCCCATGTCCGACGTGAATCCACTTTTCGTAATTATCCCGGCAATCCTGCTGTGCCTCGTGGCCTATGCCGTATTCCAGTTCCTGCGACAGTGCCGGGAGCTTCAGCGTCGAGGCCAACAAACCGAGACGAAGGAAGGCAGCGAGCAAAAAACTCCGGACAGGGCTGGCAACGATTTCTCCTCACGTCGCTTTCGATGAATGAGTGGGCTGAGCCCGTTTACCCAAGAGCAACTCCAACTCCTTCGGCTGCTCGGCAGTCCTTCATCCTACATGTTGTCAATCAGGGGGTGCTCCATCGATTGGTCCGAAAACTAGCAAGTCGTGATCTTGGGCGAGCGGTTCCTGCAGGCAGCGCATTTCTCGAGCGCGGCCTCGTAGTTTCGTGAGGTCGAGCACCAAAATCGTGAGGCCGTCGGCCAAGAATCTACGCCGCACGAGTTCGGCGTACTGCGGGTCAGCAAAGATACTCGAATCGCTGCCCGTGATGTTCGCCTTCGCCACGAGCACACCAAAACTCACGCGGTGGAACTGGCACTTGGAGCCGAAATCACGCAACTCACTGACGGAGATCTTGTCGTCCGACGACTTGCACTCAATCAGGCCGGGCCCTGGCGGTAGAGGCAAAACCGTCAGAGGGTCTCGCTCGTAACGTACTACGAAGTCGATTTGCTGGTCACGGCCGCTCGTTTTCCTTGCTGATCGTACCTCGAAGCCTGGCGTGGCCGAGAACAAGAGCGCTGATGCAGCCTCAAACAGCTTTCCACTTTGCTTTGTCTCCGGGTGACCGATCACTTGGAAGAGTAGGTCTGGGAACGGGGTTCCATGTCTGCCCACCACTTGACCGACATTTAGAAACAGGTTCCAATGTGCTTCCCCAAACCACCTCATCAGCAAGAAGGGTTCAAGGTAGCGAGGCTCACTCACTGGAATTCCGGCGTTCATTGACCGGACGCATTCCCTCCAGCGATAGTGCTCTACGCCCGATTCGAAGGACTCCATTAGCGTGGGCGCCAGGCCACCACTCCGCAAATTCGGGTCTTGGTGCTCCCAATAGATGTCGCCGGCGCTAGAGAGTTGGGCATTGTGGCGCCTAAGCGCGTTCGACTGCAGTGCCTGCCCCAATATGGCGAGTCCGCAGACTGGGTGACCTTTGTGCAACCTGGCGCCGCTTACCGCTTCCTTCTTTTGCGTCTGATCAAGATGGAGTTGCGACACATTCCAAGCCGCCTCAATCATTCCAATGGAGACCAAGTAGCGAGCGACGTTCTCCAGCTTTCCGCGGTCAGTGCGGGCATCCCAGTCGACGTAATAATCGAATAATGACGGATTGGGGTCTGCCATAGCCTCCCTGCATACGTGCGAAAGTTCCCGGCCGGGCCCAACGTTGCCAGGCGCTTGATCACCACCGCGCTGACCAAAAAAGGTTTTGAACGTTGTCAGCATGTCGCACATTCGATGTCTCTAGAAGCCAGAAAAAAGGGGGACGCGGCTGGCCGCGTCCCTCCGATTGGGTCGCGTCCCTATTGCCTCCGGTCAGGGACGGAGCGGACGGCGACAGGATTCACACATGGTCCGGCGAACGGCCGGTTAGGGGAATCGAACCCCTCGCTCTGCTCGTCGGAAGGTCCAGAGTTCCAGCGACGTTATGTCTCCGCGTTGGTGGGGGTAGTCACCAGACACCGGCAGCAGAGCAGCCCCAAACAACGCCACGCAAGTGATGCTGTCCATGAGAGCCTCCCCCAGCCTAAGACAGTGGTAAACCGCCAGTGCGCTGAGGACGACCACCCACCGAACAGAGACATCGACCGTCACTTTCGCGCGGACCCGCAACCCGACAACGCTCTTGGCTTTAGCGCCGAACCACTGATTATCCAGGCTGCGAATGGATGATACCGCGCGAAAGACTAAGACGCAGCACCCTTGGCAAAGAACCCGGCCACCAGTGGCCCAGTACGCGCAAACCCTGCGAGCACTATTTTCTGTCCTCCGGCTTCCCCTCGCCCCCTTCCGTCTTCACCTCAAACGTAAACTCATTCTTCCCACTCTTCACCGTCGCCCTGAGCGGCGTCTCGGTCGCCCTGCCATATTTCGCGGGCACCCAGGTCTTCTTGTCGCCGACGGGGGCGTAGCGGCCGTCGAAGGCGATGGTCACCATGTACTCGCCGGCCGGAACACCGTCGAAGGCGCCGAAGCTGCTCATCACGAACGAGCCGTCGCCATCAACAATGGCGTCTCCGACGAAGCGTGGGGATTTGCCGGACGCCGTCGCCGGGGCGTGGAAGCTGATCGTCGCGCCGCCCGCGGGGACGCCGTCGACGTAGACCCAACCTCTCACCGGGTGCGTCGCCTTGCGGTCGAGCGGCGTCACCGGCTCGACCGTGTCGGGGATCATCAAGTTCTCGGGCAACACGCCGTCGAGCATGATGTTGGCCAGCACCGGGCCGGTCTTCTTCATCGTCACCCAGACGATGTGGTCAAACTCGCCGTAGCGGACGCCGCGCAGCCGGCTGCCGCCGCCGGTCGTCGCGAGTTGGTAATAGTTCATCCCGTTACGGACGAACTTCTCGTAGCGGTGCACGTGGCCGACAAACACCGTGTACTTGCGCCCCGCGAGCGCCCGCTCGACTTCGCCCCAGCCGTTCTTCTCGATGTTCCCGGTCCAGATCGGTTTGTGATAGGCGACGATTGTCCAGCGGGCGTCTGCATTGTCGGCGAGCACTTGCCTCGCCCACTTCACCTGCTCCGGGGATAACCCGGTCGAGCCGGGCGGCTCTTCGGAGTTCAAGATCAGGAAGAGGACGCCGTTGTAGGTGAAGTGGTAATACCGGCGGCCGAATTTCTCCTGCCAGATCTTTTCCATGTCGGGGTTGGTCAGGTCGTGGTTGCCGGGGACGTAGAAGAATGGCATCTGCAGCTTCGCCACGAAGCCCTGGAACTCCTTCCACTGAGCCTGCACCTTCTCTGCGTCGCGCGTGTAGCCCTCGATCAGGTCGCCGACCGACAGGACGAACTCCGGTTGCAAGAGGTTGAGCTGCTCGACGGCCCGCGAGAAGATCCGCTCGCGGTGGTCGCCGGTCCGGTCGCTGACGATGGCGAACTGGAACTCTTCCGGGTTGTTGTTGAGTTTCAGATGCGTCCACGGGTTCCGCGATTCGGCCTGGACTTGAAGACCAGCGGCTGCCGATTCGGGTTTCTTGCTCGCGGGCTGAGACAGGGCGGCCGCCGCCACCAGAACGGCCGTGGCGAGGGCGATGGTGAGCAGGCGCTTCATGGTGTGGACCCGAGGGGTGTCGTAACAGCTTATTCAAAAGGGGCTTGGGCCGACAAGCGCCTGTGTAGGCGCGCTGGCGCGCGCTTTTGTCTATTTTCAGCCCCGAAGGCGCTACGAATTTGGGAAAGTCAAGTTTCCGACCCCGATATTCCGGACGGATTTCGCCAGATTTCCGAGGGGGGTGATCGGAAAAACGTTGGCCGCCTTGGCCGCCTTGGCCACCTTGGCCGCCTTGGTCATTTCTTGACCACCCAAACTAGACAAAACTAGACACGGGCAATGGCCAGTCTGACACGTCAACGGTTGGCGATCGGGGCATATCGCCGAATGATCGCCTTGGCCGTTCGCAGGCCATCCACCGCGGCGCTGACGATGCCGCCGGCGTACCCCGCCCCTTCACCGACCGGGTACAGGCCCGCGAGCGGCGATTCGCGGGTCTGGTCGTCGCGGACGATCCGTACCGGCGAACTTCCCCGCGACTCCGGTCCGACGAGCACGCCGTCGCGCACAAACCTGCCGCGCCAGGCCCGGTCCATCCCCGGCAGGCTGCTCCGAATGGCCCGGACGACGTACGGCGGCACGACTTGCTCCAGATCGGCCAACACGCCACCGCGCGGAAAGCTGAATGGCGGCGCGGATTTCGACATCTCCTTGGCCAGGAAGTCGCTGGCGCGCTGCACGGGGCACAAATAGTTGCCGCGACCCAGGTCGAAGGCGATCCGCTCATATTGCCGCTGCACCCGCACGCCTGAGAGCGGATCATCGCCGCCGAACTCGCTCACGGGCAAGGTCACGACCAGCCCGCTATTGGCAAACGGCGAGTCGCGCTTCGACAGGCTCATGCCGTTGGTGCAGAAGTAGCCGGCTTCGGACACGCTCGGGATAATGTGCCCGCCAGCGCACATGCAGAAGGTGAAGACGTCGGCCGTGCCGCGCGAGACGAGAGAGTAGTCGGCGTTGCCGAGCTGGTCCTCGTAGTGCCGCGGGCCGTATTGAACGCGATTCACCAAGGATTGCGGGTGCTCGACGCGCAGACCAATCTGGAACGGCTTCGGGACGACCGGGACACCGCGGCGGATGAGCATTTCGTAGACGTCGCGGGCGCTGTGGCCCGTGGCGAGGACCGCGACTTCGGCCGGAATCTCTCCAGAAGATGTAGCCAGCGCCGCCAGCCGGCCGTCGCGGAGGATGAGGTCCTCGACGCGGGTCTTGAACCGCACCTCGCCACCGAGCCGCTCGATCCGTTGCCTCAGCGCCTTTACCACGGCCGGCAGCCGGTTGCTCCCCAGATGCGGTCGGTGGTAGTAGAGAATCGACGGCTTGCCCGGCTGCTGACCTTTCGCCTCCGCGAACAACTCGAGGACTCGAACCACGTCCGGTCCGGTGCCGCGGCAGGTGAGCTTGCCGTCGCTGAAGGTGCCGGCGCCGCCCTCTCCGAAGAGATAGTTGCTCTCGGGTTCGAACCGTCCGCCGCCGTCAAAGGCTTTGACATCGCGGATGCGGTCGTGAACGGCTGTGCCGCGTTCGAGCAGAATCGGCCGATAGCCCCGTTCAGCCAGGAAGTAGGCGGCGATCAATCCCCCGGGGCCCGAGCCGATCACGACGGGACGATGCGACAGCGGCTCGCGGCCGGATTCGGGCATTTCGAACGGCGGCTCGTCAAGCGAGTCCACCTGCGCGTTGGTGTAGACTGACCGGCGCAGGATGGCGGCTTCCTGACCCTCCGGCACCGCGACGGCCGCGTTGTAGACGAACTGGACGTCGCGCTTATCGCGGACGTCAAGACTCTTGCGCAGGATCCGCCAGGCCTGGACGTCGGTCGCGGGGATCCCAATTGCCCGCGCCAACCGCTCGCGCAGCGCGGACTCGGGCGCATCGACGGACAGTCGCAGATTGGAAACCCGCAGCGGCATTGGGTGACCGGCAAAGAATGACCAATGACCAATGCCCTCCAATGACCAAGGAATGACCAATGCCCAATATCAAATGACCGAGCCGGAAAAAGGGCTTGGTCATTCAGACTTGGTCATTCCTTGGTCATTGGAGGGCATGGTCATTGGTCATTATTGCTTAATCTGATCCGGCCGGAACTCGACGCCCACGACGGTGGTCGCGGACATTTCCACTTCCTGCCCGGACTCGTTGGGCACCTTCATTAGCCCGCGACGAAGTTGCACCCGCCAGAGTAGTGGCTCGTTGTCCTTACCGTCCTCTTTCAGCCTCTGAACGGTTTGCAATACGTTCTCGGCGCCTCGGATCCCCGCGGGCGCCGCGGTGATCCAGGTCTCGCGTTCCTCGCCCGGGTCGAGCCTCTTCTCGTCCGTGTCCTGTCCTTCGACGACGTACCGCCTCACGCCTGCCTCCGGCGGCCACGGGAACGGTCCATAGAAGTAGTTGCGGCCGATCTGAAGGGCGGTGTAGGGGACTGGCTGGCCATCTTTCTTGGATCGCCGAAAGGCCGGGTCGGTCGGGTCGAAGACTGTGTCGGTCGAGACGTTCTTCACTTTCAGCGTGAGCACCAAAGATTGGCCGGCCGGATTCGTAATCGGGTCACCGACCTCCTTCTCCGTCGTGACGACGATCTTTTGCTGCTCGACCGAAACCGGGGTCACTTTCAGGTCGCCGACGGTCAACTCATCGCCCAGCTTGACGCGCAAGTCTGTCGGAATGTCCATCTTGGGATCGGGCAATCCCTTCACCGCGACCTGCCGCCGGTCCGCCTTCTGGTACTCGCCGTACATGTCGGGCATCGCCTTGTACGGGTGTTCGCCACCCGACGACGCCTTGTCACCGGTGAAGTACTGGTAGCCGAAGAAGCCGGCCGCGATGGTCGCGAGACCGGCATAGATAAGCAGAATCCAGGCGAACGCGGCCGTCGTGGGTGCCGCTTCGCGGGCCTTGCGCGGGTGATAGCTGGATGTGGGAAACTGTCCCGCGGGCGGCGCTGACGCCGGTTGATTCTCTGGGGCGGCCGCCAGCGCGGATGAAGGTGTGACGTTGATATCGAACGCCAGCGGGTTGGCCGTAGCCGGAATGGGCGGTGGCGGCGGAGTCACGACCGCGAAGGTTTCAGCCGGCCCCTGTTGCGTCCCTACGGACGGCGCGATGGGCGGAAGCGGCGCGTCCGGCATTTTGGGCTTTGGCGGCTCGCTGCCGAAGACGTCCTCGTCATGACGCTCGCCGAAGATGCTCTCGTGTGCCTCGGTCTGACGGGGCACGTTGAACGACGGGATCGGGATCGGTCGCGGGGGCGGGGGTGTGATCGCGGGGGGCGCGGGCGCTTCGCCCGGCGCGGCCGGCGCGCGGACCACCTGCTTGCAGTGCGGGCAGCGCACGTTGCGGCCGAGCAGGTTGGTCCCGACGGCCATCAAGTTCCCGCAATGCGGGCAGTTGAAATTCACCGTTTGTTGCATGGGCACGCGGACCCTCATGGAGCAAGCCGTGGGACATTTTAAGGTCACTGCCGGGGAATGACAGGTCACTTACTTGACTGTGCCCGCCGCCGGAGCGCCGGCTCCAGGGCATCCGTCCGGAATCGGTCGGCGAAGACCGCGGCGCCGCGAGGCAGCAGGTGGTGATGGTCGTAGAAGCCGGAGTCGTCCATCCACTCGCGGGCGTCCACGACCGTCACGCCGATTTCTTCGCGCAGCCGGCGGATCACGTCCGCCACGCCCTGGCTGCTCTGTGGCGTATACAGCCGCCGAAAGCCAGTCCCCTCCGGCATGAGGACGATGACGACCTCCGTCCCGCGGGCCCGAGCCGTGTCGATTGCCATCGTAAGTCGGCCCCACGGCGCCGGATCGAGTTCAAACCTCGCGAAGTAGTCGTCGTACTGCCGGTGCGCCAGATTCACGAATTCTTGCCAATAATCGGGTGGTATCTCGCGTTTTCGGTGCCCGAACTGGTCGATTGGCTGGAACGGCGCGGGCGGGCCTTGTCCGGGCTGGTAGACATCCAGATGAAGGGCGTCCCGCAATTCGGCCTGGTGGCGGTTGCTCGGCAGCGCCCGGGCCCAGACCCAGCGGCGAATCGGACCCGTGCGCAACGGCTTCCCGTAATGCAAAAGCCCGGAGGCCTCGCCAGCCGTCAGCCGGGCGCCGTCGAGCAGCGAGTGGTCGAGCGAGCGGATTCCGGTCGAGTTGTAGAACGGGTGGAGTACTTCGAGAAAGAGGACATCGAGGTGAATGCCGGCGTTGTTGAGCCGTTCGAGAATGATCGTCTGCAGGTATGGCCCGGAACCTGGGATGCCGAAATTGAAGACGACGGCGTCGTTGTCTCCGCGTGCGCGGGCGGCGTCGAACCCGAGCGCCACTCGAGAGCTGCCCAGGAACATCGCCACCGGCTTTCCCGGCTGTTCGGCGATGCGGTCGCGGAGCATATCTTGCAGGAGCACATACTCCGGGTCGCGGATTGCGGGCGCGTCCTGATCGACATACACCGCGAGTGCGAGCTGGCTGACGCAGAAGAATCCAGCCAGCCAGAACGCGGCCCGCCGGCTGTGTCGCCGCCAACTCCTGAACATCGGACCGCGCATCGCTCCGCCCTCAGAACTGAAAATAGATGAACGCCTTGGTCACCCCGGGCCGCACAATGAGCGCCGTCACTATGAGCGCGGCCGCCGCGAAACCGAGAACAGGTGCCGGCGTCGCCCGCCAGGCGCGCCACCAGACGAACGGGCTGGTGGAGAGATAACGCCCCATTGCGTGGCCGATGACCATCACCGCGATCGAAATCCAGAATCCATGCATGAGCAGCGGCGGCGGTAAGCCGTTCGCCGGTTCGAACATCCGCGCCACCATGTCGCGGCCGGCGTGCAACGACGTGGCCCGGAAGAAGACGAATGATACCACGCACAGCGAAAACGTGAATGCGATCCGGATCGTGGTGCCCAGTGGCCTCTGCAATTCTTCACGAAGGCCTTTGAATGGCTCCAATATCTTCAGCAGCGCGCGGTGGC
>Ga0066903_100004294_pt1 | contig 12018 bp, 14 predicted proteins | sample PanSoiMetaGPlot1_FD_67491 | JGI IMG/M metagenome (GOLD analysis project Ga0066903, IMG submission 67491) | Tropical forest soil microbial communities from Panama analyzed to predict greenhouse gas emissions - Panama Soil - Plot 1 (version 2) | ecosystem: Environmental > Terrestrial > Soil >...
GCGTACTCGTGCGCGATGGCGAGCTCGAGATCGCCAATGCGAGCCTCGACGGCCAGCTCTTCGCGCAGCTCGCGCGCCAGACACGCGTGATGTGTTTCTCCGGGCTCGCACTTGCCGCCTGCGAATTCCCAATAGCCCTCGAGGTGGACGCCTGGCTGCCGTCGGGTGATCAGATAGCGGCCGTCGCGCTCGATGACAGCCGCGGCCACGACGAGCGTCGTCATGCGGGTGGGCCGGGAAACGAACGGCAGATCCTGGTCATGGGACACACGAGACACCGAGGCGCGCGTGCGACGCAGATCGTCGCGCCGAGGTCCATCAGTGCCTGGTTGAAGTCGAAGACATGCCGCCTCGGCACGAGGACGTCGGACACCTCCCACAGGTGTCGCTTCGTGGCGTGAGCCTTCGGATCGCCTTTCGCGACGAACACACGGAAGAGGACGCGTGCGACGTTGGTGTCGAGGATCGCGGCGCGTTCACCGAACGCAAAGCTGCGAATGGCACCTGCCGTGTATCGGCCGATCCCTTTGAACGAAAGCAGCGTCTCCTCGTCGGCCGGCAGTTGCCCGCCGTACGTCTCGACGGCTTCGCGCGCGATGCTCTGGAGGCGTCGCGGCCTGATGTTGTACCCCAGCGGGTACCACGTCTTGACGACGTCACGTTCTGGCGCCGCGGCAAGCGCCGCAAACGTCGGGTATTTGGCGAGCCACTCCTCGTACTTCGGCAGCACGCGATCGACCTGCGTCTGCTGGAGCATGATCTCCGACACGAGAATGTGGTACGGGTCGCTGGTGTTACGCCAGGGCAAGTCGCGGCCGTGACGGCGGTACCACTTGAGCAGTCGTTCGCGGAAACGCCGGCGCTCGGTCGGCGCCGGCAAGGGCTGCGGTTTTTTCAGGCGTGGCATTCCATATAATCCGAAGGCCGTGAAGATCTATACACGCACGGGGGACGCCGGCGAAACGTCGCTCTTTGACGGTACCCGCGTGATGAAGCACGACGCCCGTGTCGACGCGTACGGCGAGGTCGACGAGCTCAATGCCACCCTCGGCCTCGCACGCGCGGCGACGATCGACGCCGACCTCGACGCCGAACTCGACCGTCTCCAGCGCGACCTTTTCGCCCTCGGCGCGCAGCTGGCCGATCCGTCGGACCGGCTGGCGGCGCGCGTGACCAAGGCTGTCGTCGCCGACGCTGACGTGGCGCGGCTCGAGGCACTCATCGATCGCCTCGAGGCCGAGGTGCCGCCGCTTCGCCGCTTCATCCTGGCGGGCGGGCATCCGGCCGCGGCCACCCTGCACGTCGCGCGGGCAGTGTGCCGGCGGGCAGAACGTCGCATCGTCTCGCTCGCGCCGCCAGTGGACCCGATTCTGCTCCGCTACGTCAACCGGCTGTCCGATCTGCTCTTCGTGCTCGCGCGGGTCGTCAACCATCGGACGGGGACGCCGGAACGCGAGTGGTAGGCGCGCCGTCGCGCCGTTCCATGTCCTGCCTGACGGCGTCGAACACGGCTCGCGCCAGCTCCTGTGAGACCCGCTCGCGGATCGCGCCGCACTCGACCAGGGTGAGGCCGTTGACCGCTTCGATCGCGACATCCCAGCGATCGCGCGCGATGCCCTCCACGTGGTCCTCGAACGTCGTCGGCTGGACGCCGCGGCCTTCGCCCAACCGCCGCGACACGTAGGCCGCGATCGGCGCGCCGTTGATCAGCACGCGGACGGCGGCGACGAGATCCTTGTCGATGGAGCGCTCGCCGTAATAGAAGCGCTTCGCGTCGTAGGTGAAGAGGACGAGGTCGTCCTGGGCCGGGATCTCCGCGACGATGGTGCGGCCGAGTGCGCGCTCCGAATCACGCGCGCGCTGACGCCGCCGCCGGAACAGCTGCAGCGTCGTCGCGAGGCTCGCCGCGACGGCCAGGAGCAGCAGGGCAACGAGGGCGGCCACCAGATCGCGCATCACTCTCCCGTGCGCAGGCTCGAATTTCGGGCCCCGAGGCACGGACGTACAATGCGCTCGTGTCGGAGGCGTCGCAGACGCTGGCGCGCGCGTACGCCGCGTGTACGGCGCTGGCCCGGTCGCACTACGAGAACTTCCCCGTGGCGTCGCGGCTGCTGCCCGCGCCCATGCGCCCCCACGTCGCCGCCGTCTACGCCTTTTCGCGAATCGCGGACGACATCGCTGACGAAGGAGACATGGCGGCGGCGGAGCGGCAGGTGCAGTTGTCGGCCTGGCAGCGGCGCCTTCATGCGGCGGTCGCGACTGCCGCGACGGTCTCGACAGTCTCGACAGTCTCGACAGTCTCGACAGGGCCGGCCGGCGAGGCTCCGCACGACCATGAGGATCTGATCATCGTGGCGACGGCGCACTCGATTCGCACGCTGGAGCTGCCACTCTCGCTCTTCGACGATCTGATCAGCGCGTTCGGTCAGGATACCATGACGAATCGCTACGATTCGTGGAGCGACGTGCTCGACTACTGCCGGCGATCGGCGAATCCCATCGGACGCCTCGTGCTGCGCATCGCCGGCTATCGCGACCAGGCGCTCGATCGATCCTCCGACGCGCTCTGCACCGCGCTGCAGCTGACCAACTTCTGGCAGGACTTCTCGCGCGACTGGCGCGCCGGCCGTCTGTACGTGCCGCGTGACGTGCAACAGGCCGCCGGCGCCGCCGAGCACGACCTGGAAGGTCCGGCGATGACGACCGCGTGGGCGCGCGCTCTGGACGACTGCGTACGGCTCACGCGCAGTCTGTACGGGGACGGGCGGGCTGTGTGCGACGGGGTCCGCGGCCGGCTCCGGGCCGAACTGCGCGTCACCTGGCTCGGGGGGATGCGAATCCTCGATCGCGTGTACGATCGGCGTCTTTCGCTCCTGACCGATCGGCCGACGCTCGAGGCGCGCGACGTGCCAGCGCTCCTCTGGCAGGCGGCCCGTTGGCGGTCGGCGCCGTCGTAATGGCTCGGAAGACCAGCTTCTACTACTCGTTCCTGGTGCTGCCGGCCGATCAGCGCCGCGCGATCATCGCGGTGTGGGATTTCTGCCGCGCGGTCGACGACGCGGTCGACGAGCAGGCGGTCGACGCTGCGCGCGAGTCGGTCGTGTTCTGGCGGGAAGAACTGGCCCGCTGCTATGCGGGCGAGGCGCCGCGCACGCCGCAGGCCGCGCGCCTCCAGCCGTTTGTCGAAGCGTTCGATCTGCCGCGACAGGCATTCGAGGACGTGATCGACGGGGTGGCGATGGATCTCGACACCCATCGCTACCAGACGTTTGCGGCGCTGTGCGAGTACTGCCGCCGCGTGGCGTCGGCCGTCGGCCTCATCTGCATTCGCATCTTCGGCTGCACGAGCGATCGCGCCCGCGAGTACGCCTTGCACCTCGGCGTCGCCCTTCAACTGACCAACATCATCCGCGACATCCGCACGGATCTCGACCGCGGCCGCGTGTATCTGCCGCTCGAGGATCTGGCCCGCTTCGGGTGCACGATCGACGATCTGGCCGCCGGCGTGGTGACCCCGCGGGTCCGGAACCTGCTGACGTTCGAATGCACGCGCGCCCGCGAGTACTATCAGCGGGCGGTCGCGGCCAGGCCGGACGAGGATCGCCGCCGCCTCGTCGCAGCCGAGATCATGCGGGCGGTGTATTTCCGGACGCTCGAGCGCATCGAGCAGGGCGGCTACGACGTGTTCGGGGCGCGGACGCGCGTGCCGAGGCCGCAGCAGGCACTCATTGCGCTGCGCCAATGGTTATGGCCCCAATGAACAATCCTGATGTCATCGTCATCGGCGCCGGATTCGCCGGGTTGAGCGCGGCGGTGCGTCTTGTCCGCCAGGGCGTTCGCGTGCTCGTGCTGGAAGCGCGCGTGCGGCTGGGTGGGCGGGCGACGGCCCTCGAGGAGAAGGCCAGCGGCGACGTCATCGACAACGGTCAGCACGTGCTCCTCGGGTGCTACACCGAGACGCTCGATTTTCTCGGTGACATCGGCGCCCGCGGGAACATCCGGCGGCAGTCGACCCTCGGCGTCACGATGATCGACCGGGCCGGCCGGCGATCGCGGCTCGCGTGCCCGGATCTGCCGCCGCCGTTCCACTTGGTCGCGGGCGTCCTCGACTGGGACGCGTTGTCGTGGCGCGATCGGATGGCCGTGCTGAAGATGCGGACGCCGCTCGTGAACGCGCGCCGCGCCCTCAAGCCGGGTTCGTCGACGCTGGCGGCGTCGCCCGGCGAAACCGTCGAGATGTGGCTCGAGCGAAACGGCCAGACACCCCGCCTGTGCGAGATGTTGTGGGATCCGCTGGCGCTGGCGGCGCTCAACCAGCCGCCGCGCGTGGCTGCGGCGACGCCGTTCGCCCGGGTGCTGGCCGAGATGTTCACCGGTGACGCGCAGGCGGCAGCCATTGTGCTGCCGACGCTTCCGCTGGACGCGACCTACGCCGAGCCGGCGCGCGCGTATATCGAGCGCCACGGTGGAACGGTGCGCACCAGCGCCCCCGCGACGGTCGTCATCGGCACTGGTGGATCCGGTGCGCCGCTCGCCGTGCGCTGCGGCGGCGAGGAGTGGACGAACGCCCAGGTTATTGCCGCTGTGCCGTGGTTTGCGATCGGCGAGCTCGTGCAGGGCGCGCGCGATCGGCTGGAACCGATCCTGACGAGGGCCGCCCAGATGGCCTCGTCGCCCATCGTGACGGTGAATCTTTGGTTCGATCAGCCAGTGCTTGGCGAGCCGTTCGTCGGCTTCCCGGGGCGCGCGATGCAGTGGGCGTTCGAACGCGAGACGCACGTGTCCATGGTCTCGAGCGGCGCGGCGGATCTCCTGGGGCAGGCGGCCGACGAGTTGATCGCACTCGCCTACGGCGAGCTGACCGACGCGCTGCCCCACGTGCGCGAGCGAACGCTGCGCCATGCCGCTGTCGTCCCGCAGCATCGTGCGACATTTTCGCTGGCACCGGGACAGCCTGCGCGCCCCGATGTGATCACGCCGGTCGACGGCTTCCTGCTGGCCGGCGACTGGATCGACACCGGACTACCCGCGACTATCGAAAGCGCCGTTCGCGCGGGCCGCCGGGCGGCTGACACGGCGCACGCACGACTCCTTGTTGGGCGATGATGGACGATGACATCCATCGTCGTCCATTACAAGGAGCTCGCGCTCAAGGGCAAGAACCGACCCTGGTTTATCCAGATGCTCCTGCGCAATCTGCGCACCGCACTTGCGGACCTCGACGTCACGAGCGTCCGCGCAATGCCCGGCGGGATCCTGGTGGAGCTCGGCCCCCACGCCAGCCGTGAGGCCGTCAGCGATCGCGTGCGGCATGTCTTCGGCATCGCGAACTTCTCCTACGCCAATCGCTCGACACATCACTTCGACGAGCTTGCGGGCGACATCCTTGCCGACGTCGGCGGGCAACAGCCTTCGTCGTTCCGCGTGTCGGCTCGCCGCGCGGACAAGCGGCTCCCGTTCACGTCGCCGCAGGTCGAATTTGAAGTGGGCGGCCGCATCAAGGAGGCCACGGGCTGGCACGTGGATCTGTCGAAACCCGCGCTGACGATCCACATCGACATGCTGTCGGACGGCGCCTTCTATGCGTTTGGCAAGGAGCAGGGAGCCGGCGGGCTGCCGACGGGGACCGGGGGGCGCCTCGCGTGCCTCCTCTCCGGCGGCATCGACTCGCCGGTCGCGGCGTACCGCCTGATGCGGCGCGGGTGCTCGGTGCTGCTGATTCACTTTCACAGCTATCCGATTCTCTCTCGCGCGTCGCAGGAGAAAGTGCGGGAGATCGCCGCGCTGCTGACGACATATCAGCTGCGGTCGCGGCTTGTGCTCATCCCGTTCGGCGAGCTGCAGCAGCAGGTGGTGCTCGCGGTCGCGCCTGAGCTGCGCGTCGTCGTCTACCGCCGGCTGATGATGCGCATTGCCGAAAGGCTGGCGCGCCGCTGGCACGCGCGCGCGCTCATCACCGGCGAAGTGATCGGTCAGGTGGCCTCGCAGACGCTCGAGAACCTCACGACGATCGCCGAGGCGACGACGATGGAGGTGCTGCGCCCGCTCGTCGGGATGGACAAGGACGAGATCACCGACGAGGCCCGGCGTCTCGGCACCTACCCGATCTCGATCATCCCCGACCAGGACTGTTGTCAGTTGTTCACACCACGGCACCCGTCGACGCGCGTGACGCGCGAGCAGGTCGCAGAAGCGGAACAACATCTGCCGATCGACGACCTTGTGGCGCAGGCCGTGGCGGCCAGAGTGGTGGAGGATCGTGCATACCCGATGCTAAAATGACCGGTCCTCGGCCATCTCGCTCGCGTTGAGAGGAACATCATGGCTGTCCAATCGTTGACATCAAACATCGAAGAAATCCTCGGAGCGGACGCCGCTTCACTGCTCCGCCATCAGTGCAAAACCGTTCCCAAGGACACGCTGCATCTGCCCGGTCCTGATTCCGTGCAGCAGGCGTTCAGCATGTCGGACCGGCCGACGCGCGTGCTGGGCAGCCTGCAGTCGCTGCTCGATCACGGACGCCTGGGCGGCACCGGCTACGTCTCGATCCTGCCCGTCGATCAGGGGATCGAGCATTCCGCGGGCGCCTCGTTCGCGCCCAACCCGATGTACTTCGATCCGGAGAACATCGTGAAGCTCGCGATCGAAGGCGGCTGCAACGGCGTCGCCTCGACGTTGGGCGTCCTCGGCTCGGTGGCGCGGAAGTACGCGCACAAGATCCCGTTCCTGCTCAAGTTCAACCACAACGAGTTCATCTCCTATCCGAACGCGTTCGATCAGATTCGCTTCGCGAGCATCAAGCAGGCGTTCGACATGGGGGCGATGGGCGTTGGCGCCACCATCTACTTCGGGTCACCGGAGTCGAGGCGGCAGCTGCAGGAAGTCACCGAGATGTTCCAGCAGGCGCACGAGCTCGGGATGTTCACGGTGCTCTGGTGCTATCTGCGGAACCCCGCGTTCAAGACCAAGGAAGCCGACTACCACACCGCGGCGGACCTGACGAGCCAGGCCAATCATCTCGGTGTGACGATCGAGGCCGACATCATCAAGCAGAAGCTGCCCGAGACCAACGGCGGGTACACGGCCGTCAACTTCGGCAAGACGCACAAGAAGGTCTACTCCGAACTGACCACCGACCATCCCATCGACCTGACGCGGTATCAGGTGTTGAACTGCTATATGGGCCGCGCGGGGCTCATCAACTCAGGCGGCGAATCGAAAGGCGAGAGCGACCTGAAGGATGCCGTGCGCACCGCGGTCATCAACAAGCGCGCTGGCGGCATGGGGCTGATTTCCGGACGGAAGGCGTTTCAGCGCCCGATGAATGAAGGCGCCGGCCTGCTGCACGCGATTCAGGACGTCTACCTGAGTCGCGAGATTACCATCGCGTAGTCGAGAAGGCCGGGCGGCATCGCGCTCGGCCTTTCCCCTTCCCTGACCTCCGCATCTATCGGAGCGGATCGATCGCGGGCCCGTACAGGCTCCGATCGACGTAATCGTTGTCGTGCCAGCTCGGGCCGTTCGTCGACGGAATATCCGTCAGGACTTTGAAGATGTGCCCGTCCGGATAGCAGATTCGTCCGGCGGGGAAGTTGTACCCCTGCCACGCGATCACGTTCTCGCCGGCGTTCTTGATCAGCAGGCCCGCGCCTTCGCCGCGCAGCGCCCACGCGACGCGCTTGGTGACGTCGAACGCGCCTTCAACCGTCGGCGGCGGATTCACGCGATCTGTACACACCATTTCGTGCGCAGCTCGACTGCAGAACGCTGGCCAATTCGCGTGATGCGCCTAATTGTGTGAAACGGGGTGCAGAAGGCCGGCCAGATAGTCGCGCAGCCCTTCGTGCGTGCTGCGGAACGCAAGGTTGTCCCACGGCAGCGCGTCGCTGTCGAATTCAGACGTCTCGAGGCACTCGTCGTCGACGCACAGCGTCCCGCCGACCGCTGTCGCCGCGTAAACGACGATGATCGGAGCGCGGCCCGCATACGAGTAGATATTCACCAGGCCATCGAGGCGGACGTCGAGGCCGCACTCCTCGCGCGCTTCGCGAATGGCGGCTGCGGCAAGCGTCTCGCCGCGATCGACATAGCCACCGGGAAACACCCACTTGCCATAGCCGGGATCGATCGCGCGCCGGACAAGGACGATGCGGTCGCGGACGCTTCGGATGATCGTACCGACGGCGATTTTCGGATCGAGGTAGAAGACAAAGGAACAGCGCGTGCAGACGAGGCGCTCCGGTTCGGTCGCCTTGAGGAGACGCCGTTCGAGCTCGCCGCCGCAGCGCGGGCAGTACCGGTATCCGCTGGCATCGTCGTGATGGTGAGCCGGGTGGAACTCGGGCATACCTGCGCGCCGCCCAGTATAATTCGACGGTTATGTCGATCCTGAAAGTGGCGCGCATGGGCCACCCGGTTCTCCGGGCGAAAGCACGGGCGCTCGACCGGAGTCAGATCAAGCAGCCGCTCATGCAGCGCCTTGTCGACGACATGATCGACACCATGATCGAGTACCACGGCGTCGGCCTGGCCGCCCCGCAAGTGCATGAGAGCGTCCGGTTGTTCGTGGCGCTGATCGGTCCCGACGGTGGCGAGCCCGAGGAGAACGCACGCCCGGAGCCGCTCGCGATCTTCAATCCGGAAATCACTCTTCTCGCCTCCGAAACGATCGAAGACTGGGAAGGCTGTCTCAGCATCCCCGATATTCGCGGCCGCGTGCCGCGTGCGCGCGAGATCAGGCTACACGGCGCCGATCGCCGCGGCGAACGCCTCGAGCTGCGGTTACAGGATTTTCCGGCGCGCGTGGCCATGCACGAAACCGATCATCTGGACGGCATCCTGTTCTTCGATCGGATGACGTCGTTTCAGTCGCTGACCTTCCTCGACGAATACTCCCGCTACTGGGCAAAAGACTGAGAAAGCACTCGAAATAGGCCTGATTTGACATATTTGTGAACTGCTTCACATAATCGGCGTGTGATTGCCCTCGATCGGGTCTCCAAGCACATCAGCGATGGACGGTGCTGCCGCCCGGCACGGGGCCGCTCCAGATCGTCGACGCCGGCACCCGCTGTCCGTCGCGTGCACAGGTCGGCGTCCGATGGAGCCACACCGGCTCGGGCGTCGACTACGCGGTCGCCTGCTTCGACGGCCTGAACAACCTGCCGACGCTCGACATCCGCGCGCCGTCGGTCCCGACGGCGCTGTCCGGACCGATCCGTGAAGTCGACGTGACGCGCGTGTATCCTCACATGCGCATGTACGGCGGCGACGCGGCCGTGGCGATGCCCTGGTTCACAATCATGGGCGAAGCGGCGTACTTCACCTCGTCCTCGGTGTCAGCGGACGAATACGTGATGTATGTCGTGCAGCTCGAACGCCAGTGGGGAGAGTGGGCGTTCGTCGGCTGCTATGGCGGCCAGCACGTCACCACACAGCGGACATTCGAGTTTCAGACGTTCGCGCCCGACCGGGGACTGACGGAAACACTCGGGGGAAGGGCCGCGTACACCATCGACGTGAACCGAAGCGTATCGATCGAAGGCGCGGTCCGGCAGAACGGCGACGGCGCGTACGTGAGGGGCGAGTACTCACGCGCCTACGGCCAGCACTGGCGCGTGATCGCCGCGGGCGTGCTGATCCGGGGAGCCTTGACCGATTTTCTGGGGCAGTTCCGCCGTAATTCGAACGCAGCCCTGACGCTCCGCTACAGTTTCTGAGAGTCAAGGGACGCGCCTGTGTTCGATCCGCTCCTTCTCGCCGCGCACAATCCCGGGCCCCTGACCGGCCCGGGCAACAACACCTATCTCATCGCTGGCCGCGATGGAACATCGGCGCTCGTCGACGCTGGAGTCGGCCACCCCGAACATCTCGCAGACCTTGACGACGCGCTCGGCCGCCTGGGCACGCGGCTCGAATCCGTGCTCGTGACGCACGCGCATCCGGATCATGCGTCCGGCGCGCCGGTGCTTGCGTCGCGCCACGGCGCGATCTGTTTCAAGCACCCGTGGCCGGCCGAGGACTCGGCGTATCCGGTGGACTGGCGGGCCGTCGCGGACGGGGATCGCCTGCGCGCGGGGGACGAGTGGCTGACGGCGATGCTGACGCCCGGCCACGCGCCGGATCACCTCGTGCTCTGGCACGCGTCGAGCGGCACCGTGTTCGCGGGCGATCTCGTCATCCCGGGTGCGAGCGTCATCATCAACGCGGATCACGGCGGCGACATGCTCCAGTACCTGGCGTCACTCGATCGCGTGCTCGCGCTTGGCGCCAGCCGGTTATGCCCGGCGCACGGGGCCGTCGTCGACGAGCCGGCGCGGCTGCTGCGCGCTCAGCTCGAGCATCGGCGCCAGCGCGAGCGTGAAGTACTGGCGGCGCTCCGCGCCGGGTTCGACAGCGTGCCCGCGATCGCCGATTCCATCTATGATCGTCTCGATCCGCCGCTCGCGGCCGGCGCACGACACAACGTCCGCGCGCATCTGTTGAAGCTCGAGGCTGACGGCGACGCGGCCCAGGATGCCGCAGGCCGGTGGCGTGCGATAGGAGCGTGAACGTCATGGACACCGACATCAACAAGGTGATCGACCACATCAACGTCAATCGCGACAAGTACGTGGAGGAGCTCAAGGGGCTGCTCGCGATTCCGAGCATCAGCGCGTTGCCGCAGCACGCGGCCGATGTCCGACGCTGCGCCGACTGGTGCGCGGACGAGATGCGGCGCATCGGCATGCAGGGTGTGCGCCTCATCGACACGCCAGGCAATCCTGTGGTCTACGGCGAGTGGCTGGGCGCGAGCGGGGCGCCGACGATTCTCTTCTACGGGCACTACGACGTGCAGCCCGTGGATCCGCTGAACCTGTGGGAGTCGCCGCCGTTCGAAGCCACGGTGCGCGATGGCGAGATCTACGCGCGCGGATCGGCCGATGACAAGGGCCAGGTCTTCATGCACTTCAAGGCCATCGAAGCGCACATGCAGGAACACGGCCGGCTGCCGGTCAACATCAAGATCGTGCTCGAGGGCGAAGAGGAAGTCGGCAGCCTCAATCTCGACAACTTCATCATCGCCCATCGCAGCGAGCTGGCGGCCGACGTCGTGGTCATTTCAGACTCGCCGATGTTCGCGCGCGGGGTACCGTCGATGTGCTACGGGCTGCGCGGCCTGGTGTACCTTCAAATCGATCTCCGGGGGAGCAGCACCGACCTGCATTCCGGATCGTTCGGCGGCGCCGTCGCCAACCCGGCGTTCGTCCTCGCGCAGATGCTGGCGCAGATGAAGGATCGCAGCGGCAAGATCAAGATCCCGGGGTTCTACGACGATGTCCGGCCGCTGCAGCCCGAGGAGCGCGAGGCGTGGAAGGGGCTGCCATTCAACGAGAAGCAATACATGAAGACCTTCGGCATCCCGCGCGTGATGGGGGAAACAGGCTACTCGACGCTCGAACGCACATGGGCGCGGCCCACGCTCGAGGTGAACGGCCTCCTCTCAGGGTTCACGGGCGAAGGCGCGAAGACCGTTCTGCCGGCGGTCGCGATGGCCAAGGTAAGCATGCGGCTCGTGGCGGACCAGAACCCCGACAAGATCATGGACCTGTTCGAGAACTACGTCCGGAAGCTCGCGCCGAAAACGGTGCAGTTGACCATCACGCGCATGCAGGGCGGCAAACCCTGGATGACATCGTACGACAATCCGTACGTCAAAGCGGCCGCGCGAGCGATCGAGCGCGGCTTCGGCCAGCCGCCGGTCTTCACTCGTGAAGGCGGCTCCATTCCTGTCGTCTCGACGTTCCAGGAGGAGCTCGGCCTGCCGTCGGTGCTGTTCGGCGTCGGATTGCCCGACGAGAACGCGCACGCCCCCAACGAGAAGCTCGATCTCGGCAATTTCCACAACGGCATCATCGCGTCGGCGTATCTCTACGACGAGATCGCGCGCGTCGCCGCGGCCGTGTGACGGGTTCCCCTCAGCCGGCCGGTCGTCTCGATCGTCTGCTGGACCGGCTGAGGGCGTTTTATGGGCTCCTG
>Ga0066903_100004295_pt1 | contig 12015 bp, 11 predicted proteins | sample PanSoiMetaGPlot1_FD_67491 | JGI IMG/M metagenome (GOLD analysis project Ga0066903, IMG submission 67491) | Tropical forest soil microbial communities from Panama analyzed to predict greenhouse gas emissions - Panama Soil - Plot 1 (version 2) | ecosystem: Environmental > Terrestrial > Soil >...
TACGACGTCGTCAGCTGGCGGCGGCAGAACCTGTTCTTCGGCGGCGTGTCCGCCGTCGAGCGGCTGGGCGACGGGAGCCTGGCCGCGGCGGGGGACCCGCGGCGGGGCGGCTTCGGCGTCGTCGTCGGCGCATGAGTGGGTTCGCCGTCCGCGCCGCCGGCCCCGGGGACGCTGCCGCGCTGGTCGACCTCGCGCAGGAGGTCGGGGCGGAGCAGGAGGGGTGGCTGATCGCCGACGACTCCTGGCGGGGCATCGGGGATGAGCGGCGCTACCTGAAGGCGATCCGCCGGCACCCGCACGCGGCGGTCTTCGTGGCGGAGGAGAACGGGACGATCGTCGGGCGGCTCTCGATCGCGCGCGACCCTCACCCGGGGAGCTACCACGTCGCGGACCTCGGGCTGATGGTGGTCGCGTCGCACCGCCGGCGCGGGATCGGGCGTGCCCTGCTGCAGCGCGCCGTGGAGTGGGCTGCGGTGTCGCGGGTCCGGAAGCTGGAGCTGCACGTCTTTCCGCACAACACGCCCGCGATCGCGCTGTACGAGAGCTTCGGCTTCGTCCGCGAGGGCTACCGGCGAGACCACTACCGCCGCGGCACGGGCTACGTGGACGCGATCCTGATGGCGTACCGAGTGGACCAGCCCTAGCCGGCCGGTTGTGGACGAAGAGTCACGATCTCGTCACACCCGAGGCACAGACACGTCACGCCTTTGGCGGTACGCTCATCGCGGGTGGCGGGTGGTCTCACTCCCCACCCTGGGCGGGGATATGGGGCGGGGATATGGGGCGGGGATAGGGGGCGGGCCGTGGCCGGCTCGGACAGGATCGGCCGGGACGAGGGCGGGACGGCGTCAGCCCTGGGAGACCTTGCCGTTCGTCGCGGCGCGTTCGCGGACCTCGCGCTCGCGCTGGACGGCCTCGATCGCCGCCTCGAGCAGCGGGCAAAGATGGCGGAGCCGCGCGGGCTCCGACCGGAGCTCGAGCAGCTCCTGCTTCGGCTCCGTCCCGAAGTCGATGCGCGCGCCGATCTGGAACGACAGCGGGCCGACGTCGTCGTCGGGCTCGTCGATGTCGCCGCCGACGGCCTCGACGAGGCGCCGGAAGAGCGCGAGCGCGAGCTCGTTCTCGGCCGTGTCGGCCTCGCCGTCGTCGTCGTCAACGGGCTCGACGTCACCCGTCAGGAAGATGCGGCCCGTCGTCAGCTCCCGCAGCCGGAACCGCTCGTGTCCCTCCACGACGACGTTCATGCGCCCGTCGTCGAAGACCTGCAGCACCTCGACCACTGCTGCGCGGGTGCCGATGTCGCGGCGGCCCTGCTCGTCCTGGAGCATGAGCCCGAACTCGAGGCCGCTGCGGAGGCACTCGCCGATCAGCTCCTTGTAGCGCGGCTCGAAGATGTGCAACGGAACGCGCTCCGTCGGCAGCAGCACCAGCTCGAGCGGGAACAGGCCGATCTCGTTCACGCCCGCCAAGCCTAGTTGCTCGCATACGGCGCTAGAGTCAGACCCATGTCGCGTGACCCCAGGTTCGCGTCTGCGCTGGACGGCATCGTCCCCTACGAGCCGGGCAAGCCCGTGGAGGAGGTCCAGCGCGAGCTCGGGATCGAGCGAGTCGTCAAGCTGGCGTCGAACGAGGGGCCGTACGGGCCCTTCCCCGCGGCACTCGAGGCGCTCGCCCGGGCGGCAGAGGAGCTGAACCGCTACCCGGACGGCGGGGCCTACCGCCTGCGGACGGCGCTCGCCGGCCGCCACGGCGTTCGCTTCGAGGAGGTGATCACCGGCGCGGGCGCGGACGGCCTGATCGACTGCGTGTCCCAGATCTTCCTCGAGCCGGGCGACGAGATCGTCTGCGGTTGGCCGTCCTTCGTCAGCTACGTGATCGACGCCCGCAAGCTGGGAGCGGCACCGCAGCTCGTGCCGCTCCGCGACCAGCGCTACGACCTCGAGGCGATGCTCGCTGCCGTGGGTCCGCGGACCAAGCTCGCGTACCTCTGCCTTCCCAACAACCCGACGGGGACGATCAACACGCGCGCCGAGATCGACGCGTGGTTCGAGCAGGTGCCGGAACACGTCGTCACGGTGGTCGATCAGGCCTATTTCGAGTACATCGACGACGCGGAGTACGTCGACGCCGTCGAGGAGCACTTCAAGCAGGGCAGGAACGTCGTCGTGCTGCGGACGTTCTCGAAGATCTACGGCCTCGCAGGGCTGCGAATCGGCTACGCGGTCGCCCCGGCGGGTGTCGTGACCGAGATCTCCAAGGTGCGCCGGGCCTTCGACGTGTCGACACCGGCGCAGGAGGCGGCGCTCGCGAGCCTCGCCGACGCGGAGGAGCTGCGCCGCCGCCGGGAGCTGAACACCGCCGGCCGCACCGAGCTGGAGCGGGTCCTGCAGGCGAACGCCCTCGACCCCGTCGCGGGCTCCGTGGCCAACTTCGTGTTCGTCGATCTCGGCGAGGACTCCCGGCTCTTCCAGGAGCGGCTGCTGCGCGAAGGAGCGATCGTCCGGCCCACCCACGGCTTCGGCGCACCGGAGGCGATTCGCGTGACCGTCGGCACTCCGGACGAGCTTCGTTTCCTCGACGAAGCCCTCGGGCGTGTGATGGCGGGCGTCACCTAGCACGGGTACCGTGTTCCGTCCGTGTTGACCGGGCCGCGACGTCAGTTCCAACTTCTCGACCGCTCGTCGTCCTTCCGGGCGCTGTTTCTCGCGACCACAGCGTCGGGGCTCGGCACGTGGCTCGCCGTGATCGCGCTCACGGTCGACGTCTACGACCGGACGCACTCCCCCGTGTGGGTGAGCGCGCTGCTGATCGCGGACTTCCTACCGGCCGTCGTGATCGGCCTCGCGTTCGGGCCGGTCGTCGACCGTTTCTCCCGCCGGCGGCTGATGGTGGGCGCGGATCTCGTCAGCGTGGCGGTCTTCATCGCCCTGCTCTTCGCCGACGCCCCGGGCCAGATCGTCGCGCTGGCAGCGGTGGCGGGGTTTGCGACGGGCTTCTTCCGCCCGGCGACGTACGCGGGCCTGCCCAATCTCGTCGACGAGGTGGATCTTGCGGACGCGAACTCGCTCCTGCGCTCGACGGCGAACCTGACCACCGTGTTCGGGACGCTGCTGGGAGGTGTGATCGTCGCTGCGACCGGGCCGCACGTCTCCTATGCGCTGAACGCGGCCAGCTTCGCGCTCTCCGCCCTGCTGCTGACGACGATCCCCGCCGGGCAGATGGAGCAGAAGGGCGAGCGACCTCCACACGAGAGCTATTTCGAGGAGCTGAAGAACGGTTTCTCGCTCGTCCTGCGCACACGGCCGCTGCTGGCCGTCTTCCTGTCCTGGAACCTGATCATGCTCGCCAACGCCTGCGTGAACGTGTCGGAGATCGTCCTGGCCAAGGTCACCTTCGACTCGGGCAGCTTCGGCTTCGGCCTGCTCTGGGCCGGATCGGGCCTGGGCATGGTCGCCGGAGCTCTCTACGCATCGACCTGGCTCGAACGCGGCAGCGTGTCGTTCGTCTACGGGGCCGGGATGGGACTGATGGGCTTCGGCGCGCTGGCGGCCGGGCTGTCGCCCAACGTGTGGCTGGGCGCGGCGTGCATGGCCGTCGGCGGCGCGGGGAACGCGACCGCCATGGTCTGCAACTCGCTGATCGTCCAGCGCGGGGCCCCGGACCACCTCCGCGGCCGCGCGTTCACGACGATCATGAGCGTGAACTTCGCGCTGCTCGGGCTGGGAATGGCGGTGGCCGGGCCGATCACCGAGAAGGTCGGCGCGCGCTGGACGTTCGCGCTGGCCGCCGTCCTCGCGGGCATCGCAGCTCTCGTCGGACGGGCGCTGACCCGCGGGATGGGAAGCTTCACGACGGCCGAGCCCGCACCCCAGCCGGCGTCCGCAGCCGGATAGCGGTGCCGCGCGGCTGGACGCGCGAGGCGCTCGTCGACGCCGTCCGCGCCGGCGACCGGCGCGCGCTGGCTCGCGCGATCTCGCTGGTCGAGAATGGCGATCCGCTGGCCCAGGCGATCGTGCACGACCTCTATCCGCATACCGGCCGTGCGTATGCCGTCGGCGTCACCGGCCCACCCGGGGTCGGGAAGTCGAGCCTGGTCGCGGCGCTGCTGCCGCACGTTCGCGGCCTCGGCCTGTCCGTGGGAGTCGTCTCCGTCGACCCGTCGAGCCCGTTCTCGCAGGGCGCGCTGCTCGGGGACCGGATCCGGCTCGCCGACCACTTCCTCGACCCCGGCGTATTCATCCGCTCGATGGGCACCCGCGGGCACCTGGGCGGCCTGGCCGAGGCGACGCTACAGGCACTCCTGCTCCTGGACGCGGCCGGCAAGGACGTCGTCTTCGTCGAGACGGTCGGGACCGGGCAGAGCGAGGTCGAGGTGATCGGTATCGCAGACACTGTGCTGCTCGTGCTCATGCCCGGTTCGGGCGATTCGATCCAGGCGCTGAAGGCGGGGATCATGGAGATCCCGGACGTGATCGCGGTCAACAAGATGGACCATCCGGCCGCAAAGACGATGCTGAACGAGGTGCGCTCGATCCTGGCCCTCGACACGGAGCGCGAGTGGAGCCCGCCGATCGTCCTCACCGAGGCCGTGCGGGGCGAGAACGTCGACCGGCTGTGGGCCGAGATCACGGCGCACCGGGAGTTCCTGGAGCGCGACGGGTTGCTCGAGGAGCGCCGTCGCCGCAATCTCTCACAGGAGGTGTTCGCGGTCGCGTCGTCGCGCGCGAAATCGCACCTCGAGCAGGCCGTGGGAGACGATCCCGAGCTGCGACGCGTGCTCGACGCCGTGCAGCGGCGGGAGCTCGATCCGCTCTCGGCCGTGCAGGAGATCCTGGAGAAGGTGTTCCACATTGGCGACGGGAACCGCCCCCTCGCTCCGTGACGTCGAGGCGGCGCGCGCCCGCCTGGACGGCGTCGCGCGGGTCACGCCGGTGTTCCGGTCGGAGACGTTCTCGCGGCTGGCAGGCCGTGAGGTATCGCTGAAGGCCGAGAACCTGCAGCGGACAGGCTCGTTCAAGATCCGCGGCGCGTTCAACAAGGTCTCCACGCTCGGCGACGCGGAGCGAACGGCGGGAGTCGTCGCGGCCAGCGCCGGCAACCACGGACAGGCGGTGGCATGGGCAGCGCGCGAGGCAGGGATCGCGGCGACGATCTTCGTCCCGGCCGACGCCCCGATGGCCAAGGTCGACGCCACGCGGAGCTACGGGGCCGACGTGCAGATGGGCGGCACGACCTTCGAGGAGGCGGTGGCCGCGGCGCGGAGGCACGTCGAAGCGACCGGCGCGACCTTCGTGCACGCGTTCGATGATGCACTCGTCGTCTCCGGCCAGGGCACGATCGGCCTGGAGGTCGCCGAGCAGGTCCGCGATCCGGGCACGGTGCTCGTGCCGGTCGGCGGCGGCGGACTTGCCGCTGGGATCGCCCTCGGGCTGCGGTCAACGCACCCCGGCGTCCGGCTGGTCGGCGTCAGGGCGGCGCAGGAGCAGACGATCGCCGACGGAATCGCGATCAAGCACCCGGGTGAGCTTGCCCTGTCGATCCTCGACGGCGCGCTCGAGGACATGGTCGAGGTCACGGACGACGAGATCTCGGAGGCGATCGTGCTCCTGCTCGAGCGGACGAAGCTCGTCGTCGAGGGCGCGGGGGCGGTCGGCGTCGCAGCGCTGCTGGCGGGCCGCATCGACGGCAACGGCCCGGTACTGGCGCTGCTCTCGGGCGGGAACATCGACGCGACGCTGCTCATGTCGGTGGCCCGCCATGGTCTCTCCGCGGCGGGGCGCTATCTCGTCGTCGAGACGAAGGTGCCCGACCGGCCCGGCGAGCTCTTCAAGCTGCTGTCGCTCGTCACGGAGGCGCGCATGAACGTGATCGGCGTCGAGCACCGGCGAGAAGGCGTCGACATCGGTGTCACCGAGACGGGGATCGAGCTCACCCTCGGCACGCGCGACGAGGAGCATTGCGACGAGTTGCTGCAGACGATGCGCAGCTGGGGCTACGGCGTACGTCGCCTGAGCTGACCTCGGGCGGCGCTAGACGGCCGACGTGTGCAAGCGCTCGCGCAGGTCGCGGAACCCCGCGTTCGCGACCGGACGCGCGTCGAGCCCGCGCGCGGCGAGGATGCTCGCCGCCACCGCCGCCCGGGCGCCGCTCTCGCAGATCGTGACGATCGTGCGGTCCGCAGGCAGGCCGGCGGCGGACTCCCCGATCAGGCGGTAGGGAATGTGCCGGCTGCCGGGCAGCGGCGCGTCCTCGCGCTCGTCGGCTTCGCGGACGTCGATCAGCTGGGCGTCGTAGGCGAGCAGTGCGTCGAGCTCGTCGATCAGGACTGGGTCCATCGTCGCCTCCGCAGGTACGGAGAGGAGATAGCCGCGGAGCTCCAGGAACCCGACCGACCGCAGGCCCCGGGCAGCCGCCTGCGCCTCCTCGGGCGACGACGCGTGCAGGACGACGGGCTCCGTGGCCGGGACGACGAATCCGGCCTTCGTCGCGAAGCTCGGGCCCGACACGGGGACGCAGATGGCGCCGGCGACGTGCCCGGCGAAGAAGCTCTCGGCCGGCCGGACGTCGAGGACGATCGCATCGCCCGGATCGGACACCTCGACGATGGCCGCCGGCGAGCCCACGAACGGCCCTCGATTGAGCTCGACGATCCGCTCCATGTTGGGCGGCCGCGGCGTCTCGATGGAGGCCGCGTCGGCCACGAACTCCTGCACCGTCGCCAGCGCCAGGGCGCGGTTGAAGCGCCGCTCGAAGCCGATCGTCGTCGAGCCCTTGGAGCTCATGCCCTGGCCGCACAGCGAGCCTGCGACGTGGCCCGGGTAGACCTCGACGCCGTCCGGGAGCTCGAGCAGGCGATGCAGGCTGTGGAAGAGGCCCTCGGCGCCCTCATGGGCCTCGATGGCCAGGTCGGGCCGTGCGGCGTCGCCGACGAACAGCGAGTCCCCCGTCAGCAGGAGCCAGGGTTCCTCGGCACGCGTCCGGTCGATGACGGCGAAGCAGCAGTGCTCGGGCCTGTGCCCCGGCGTGTGGATCACCCGCAGTGCGACGTTGCCGACGACGACCTCGTCTCCGTCCGCCAGCGCGTCGAAGGGGTACCGGGGTTCCGCCAGCGCGTGGATCGACACCGGGACGCCGTGGTCGAGGGCGAGGCGCCCGTGCCCGGAGACATGGTCGGCATGCGTGTGTGTCTCGAGGACGCGCACGATCCGCACGTCGCGACGGTCCGCCTCCTCGAGATACTGCTCGATCGAGTACGCGGGGTCGACGACGACGGCTTCGCCGCACGCCTCACAGCCGACGAGATACGAAGCGCAGCCGAGGTCGTCGTCGACGAACTGCGTGAACAGCACGCGGCGAGGCTACCACTGCCCCCGGGCTAGAGCCCGAGCTGTTTCGCGATCACCATGCGCTGGACCTCGTTCGTGCCCTCGCCGATCTCGAGCACCTTCTGGTCGCGGTAGAGCCGCGAGATCGCGTACTCGTCCATGAAGCCGTAGCCGCCATGGATCTGGAGCGCCTGATTGACGACGCGGTTGGAAAGCTCCCCGGTGTAGAGCTTCGCCATCGCCGCCTCCTGCGCGAACGGCCGGTCCTGATCCTTCAGCCACGCTGCCTTGTAGACGAGGTTCCGTCCGGCCTCGATCTCCGTGGCCATGTCCGCGAGCTGGAACTGGATCGCCTGGAACTCGGAGATCGGCCGGCCGAACTGGCGGCGCTCCTTCGCGTACGCCAAAGCGAGGTCGTACGCGCCCTGCGCCAATCCGACACCCATCGCGGCGACCGAGACGCGGCCGCCGTCGAGGATCTCCAAGAACTGTGCGAAGCCGCGGCCGCGGGCGCCGAGCAGGTTGCCCTCGGGCACGGCGCAGTCCTGGAAGGACAGCTCGCGCGTGTCCGAAGCGCGCCACCCGAGCTTCCGCATCGGCGCCGAGATCACGTAGCCGTCGTTGCCGTTCGGGACGATCACGTTCGACACCTCGTCGTCGCCCGTGAGCGCCGTGATCGTGACGCAGGCGGTGATGTCGGTGCCGGCGTTGGTGATGAAGATCTTCGAGCCGTTCACGACCCACTGCCCGTCGCGCAGCTCGGCCCTGGTCTGCGTCGCGCCCGCGTCCGAGCCCGCGCCCGGCTCGGTGAGGCCGAACGCCGCCAGCCTGCGCCCGGAAGCCAGATCGGGCAGCCACTCTCGCTTCTGCTCCTCCGAGCCGAAGAGGAAGATCGGCATCGTCCCGAGGGAGGTGTGAGCCGCGACGGTGATCGCGACGGACGAGTCGATCCGGGTCAGCTCCTCGATCGCGATCGCGTAGGAGAGGGTGTCGCCGCCGGCGCCGCCGTACTCCTCGGGGATCGGGAGGCCCATCAGCCCGAGCTCGGCCAGCTCGGCGACGAGCTCGTAGGGGAACCGGTGCTCGCGGTCGAGCTCCTCGGCGACGGGGGCGACACGCTCGACGGCGAACTCGCGCACCGTCCTGCGGATCAGCTCGTGCTCGTCGGAGAGGTCGAAGTTCATCGCGCGGCGAGCCGGGAGGCGAGCTCGGCCAGGAGCCGAACGCCGTAGCCCGTGCCCCCGCGCTGCCAGAGATAGTCGCCACGCGGCCAGGTCAGGAAGGCGGGTCCGGCGATGTCCAGGTGCGCCCAGGGGCCCTCGCCCGCGAACTCGCGCAGGAACTCGGCGGCGTAGACGGGGATGCCCTGGTTCCGTACCGAGTGGTTCTTGATGTCGGCGAAGTCGGACTGGATGAACCTGCGGAAGCGCGGGTGCAGCGGCCAGGGCCAGGCATGGTCGCCGCTCGCCTCCCCGGCGGCGACGATCTGCCCGCGCCAGTCGTCGTCGTTCGCGAACACGCCGGCGTACACGTCGCCCATGGCCCGGCTCATCGCCCCGGTCAGGGTGGCGAGGTCGACCACGTGCGTCGCCCCCTGGTCGCGTGCGTAGACGAGAGCGTCGGCGAGCACGAGCCGGCCCTCGGCGTCGGTGTTCGTGATCTCGATCGTCTTGCCGTTCGAGGCCGTGAGCACGTCTCCGGGGCGGAAGCTGCCGCCGCCCATGACGTTCTCGGCAGCCGCGACGACCGTGAGCACCCGGATCGGCAGGCCGAGCTCGGCGATGGCCCCGGTGGCCGCGACGACCGCGGCCGCGCCGGACATGTCGCCGCGCATGTCTTCCATGTAGAGCGCCGGCTTGAGCGCGATCCCGCCGCTGTCGAAGGTGATCCCCTTGCCGACGAGACCGAGGTGGAGGTCCGGGTGGGCAGGCTCCGCCGGCTCGTGGCGCAGGACGATCAGCCGGGGCGTGTTGTGGCTTCCCATGCCGACGCCGAGCAGGGCGCCCATGCCGCGCTCGCGCATCTCGTCGGGGCCGAGCGCCTCGGTTGTCACGCTGTCGAAGCGGGCCGCGATCTCGGCCGCACGGTCGGCGAACGTCTCCGGCGTCAACTCGCTCGCGGGAGCGTTGGCGAGGTCGCGCGCGTGATTCGTCCAGCCGGCCACGACGGCCGCGCGGCGTGCGGCGGGGTCGGCGTCGGCTCCGCCGACCAGCGTCACCCGCTCGACCGGCCGGCCGTTCCTGTCCGCGGTCTTCCAGGCGCCGGGGTCGTAAGCGCCCAGCACGGCCCCGTCGACGGCGGCGCGGGCCTGCTCGCCGACGGCCAGCGGCAGCGAGTCGTCCAGCAGCAGAGCTGCCGGCCCCCCGACGGTCGCATGCAGCTCACGCACGGCAGCGGCAGCGGCGTCGCGGACGGCGTCGGGCTCGAGCTCTTCGCGGGAGCCGAGCCCGGCGACGACGACGTGTCGCCCGTCGACCTGGACGAGCCGTGCGCTGCCGCGGTCCGAGCTCGCCTCGTGCGAGGAGAGGAGCTCCACGACCCCGTCGACCTCCTGAGGCGGCGATCCGGGAGGATCGGCCAGCGGGACGACCAGCACCGCGCCCTCGGGCGGCCGTTGGGCGACGTCGATCTCCACCGCGCGGCGATGCTACCCGAATCGCGAATCGCGTCCCGCTCCTCGAACGGCTCCCCAACAGGCCCGTGACCGGTGCTGCCCGGCTCAGAGGCATACTCTGAGCCAGCCTCAGAGAGGTCGCAGAGGAGTCTCAGAGGAAGTCTCAGAGACAGCCTCTGAGCAAGCCGCCGAGACATCCTCAGAGAATCGGCGGCGCTGCGTGTCGAGCGAACCGTCCGGAAACGGAGCCTGGAGCCATTCCGGGAGTAGGCTCACGCGATGCGGGCGGGAATCGACCGGCGGGCGATGGCCGCCCTGTCCTCCGGGCACATGGCAGTCGACTTCGCCGGTGGCGCCCTCCCGGCGCTGCTGCCGTTCCTCAAGGACCGCTTCGGCCTCTCCTACACGCTCGTCGCCGTGCTCGTCCTCGCCTCGTCGGTCTCGAGCTCCGTGATCCAGCCGCTGTTCGGGCTCTGGTCGGACCGGCACGGCGCCATCTGGCTCGTGCCCGCGGGCGTCGCGGTCGGCGGGGTCGGCATCGCGCTCGCGTCGGCGGCGCCCGCCTATGGCCTCGTCGTCCTCTGGGTGATCGTCAGCGGGCTGGGCACGGCGGCCTTCCATCCCGAAGGCTCGAAGTTCGCCGCGTACGCGAGCGGCGACCGCCGCGCGAGCGGGATGTCCCTGTTCTCCGTCGGGGGCAACATCGGCTATGCGCTCGGTGCGATCGTGACGACGCCGATCGTCGCTGGGCTCGGCCTCCGCGGCGGCCTGTTGCTGATGGTCCCGTGCCTCGTCGTCGCGGGCATGCTCCTGCGGCTCGTGCCCTTCCTGCTCTCGCTGGAGCCGGGCGAGGGCCGGCGCCTTCGGCCGGCGGCGTTTGCGGGCCGGGACCGGCCCGGCGCGATGGTGCTCCTGCTCGTGATCGTCGCGCTGCGCAGCGTCGCCTGGTTCGGGTTGCTCACGTTCGTGCCGCTCTGGGAGGTCTCGCTCGGCCACTCCAAGAGCTTCGGCGCGCACCTGCTCTCGCTCATGCTCGTCTCGGGAGTGGTCGGGACGCTGCTCGCAGGCCCGGCGGCGGACCGCTTCGGGCGGCGGCCGGTGCTGATGGCCAGCAACATCGTCGTGCCGCCGGCGATCCTGACCTTCGTGCTCGTCGGCGGTGTTCCGGGCGCCGTCGCGCTGTGCGTCGTCGGCACGGCCGTCGTCGGCACGTTCGGCGTGACGATGGTGATGAGCCAGGAGTACCTGCCGCGGCACATCGGCCTGGCGTCCGGCCTGTCGATCGGGCTTTCGATCGGTCTCGGCGGGATCGCGGCCGTCATCCTCGGCGCCGTGGCGGACTCGGTCGACCTCGAGACCGCGTTCTACGTCTGCGCGGCAGCGCCCGTGCTCGGCGCCCTGCTGACGACGATGCTGCCTTCGTCGCGGATCCGCACGCGGTTGGCGCCCGAGATCGCCCCCTCATGAGATAGCTTGGGCAGTCGCATGGACGGGAGGGTGAAAGAATTCTTCGACACGCTGGCGGACCGCGCCAACGGCTCGCACTCCGCGGACTTCGATGCGAGCTACGTCTTCGTCGTGGACGGCGCCGGCACCTGGACGGTGGTCGTCAAGGACGGTCACGTGTCCGTGTCCGAGGGCGACCAGGGCGGTGAGTGCACGTTCGCGACCTCGGAGAAGACGTTCCTGCGCATCGTCGACGGGCAGCAGAACCCGTTGACCGCCTACATGACCGGCAAGCTCAAGGTCAAGGGCGACGTCGGCGCCGCGATGAAGCTGAAAGACCTCCTCGGCTAGCGACCTCGATGCCGCTCGATCCCCAGGCACAGGCTCATCTCGACCGGATGCGTGACCTGGGCGTGCCCGGGATCGGCGAGCTGCCGGCAGAGGAGGCGCGAAGCACACAGGACGAGGCGGCGGCCCAGGTGTTCGGGCCGGTTCCCGACGTGGCGTGGGAGGATCGGGAGCTTCCGGGGCCGTCGGGCCCCGTACCGGTGCGGGTCTACCGGCCGGGAGACGAGCCTGCCCCGGTGTTCCTCTACTTCCACGGCGGCGGCTGGGTGCTGGGCGGCCTGA
>Ga0066903_100004296_pt1 | contig 12014 bp, 11 predicted proteins | sample PanSoiMetaGPlot1_FD_67491 | JGI IMG/M metagenome (GOLD analysis project Ga0066903, IMG submission 67491) | Tropical forest soil microbial communities from Panama analyzed to predict greenhouse gas emissions - Panama Soil - Plot 1 (version 2) | ecosystem: Environmental > Terrestrial > Soil >...
GCTGAATGCTGAATGCTGAATGCTGAATGCTGAATGCTGAATGCTGAAGTCAGAGACGTCTCGTGTCTCGTGTCGGTCTCGTCTCTTTTGTTTTTCGTCTTTTGTCTTTCGTCTTTGTCTTTTGTCTTTCTGTCTACGCTGTCGATCCGGCTCCTGCACCTTCGACTACCGTATGTGGGCGGGAAGCCCCGAAGGAGATGACACGATGCGATTTCTGGTTCTGGTGCCCGGGAACAGGGAGTCCGAAGCCGGTCAGATGCCGACCCACGATCTGATCGCAAAGATGACGCGATACAACGAAGAGCTCGTGAAGGCCGGCGTGATGCTGGCCGGCGAAGGGCTGCACCCGACGTCGAAGGCGAAGAAAGTAAAGTTCGACGGCGGCAAGCCGACCGTGATCGACGGTCCGTTCATCGAGTCGAAGGAAATCGTTGCCGGATACTGGATCTTCAAGGCGGCGTCGCTCGACGAGGCAGTGGAGTGGGTGAAGAAGGCGCCGTTCGGCGGCGGTGTGGAAATCCAGGTCCGGCCGATCTTCGAGGCAGAGGATTTCGGCGCGGAGCTCACGCCCGAGCTCAGAGAGCGTGAAGCGAGGCTGCGCCGCGAGGTCGAAGCGAAGCGACAATAGCCGGATGGCGGCCGGCCTGGACAGGCTCCGACACCTCGTCGTCCTGATGATGGAGAACCGGTCGTTCGATCACATGCTCGGCGCCCTCAAGGCAACCGACGTGCGGATCGACGGCCTCGACGGCACACAGTCGAACAAGGACACGACAGGCGCCGTCGTGCCCGTGCAACCGCTCGCGGAATTCCAGGGACAGCTCGATCCCGATCCGGACCACGACTTCGCCGCCGTCGACCTCCAGATCTTCGACGGCGACAGCAGCCCCAATCGAACCGCGACGATGAACGGCTTCGTGAAGAGCTACTTCGCGCAGCGCCGCGACGTGAAGCACGCGCGCAAGATCATGTACTACTTCACACCGGACAGGCTGCCGGTGCTGACGACGCTCGCGACCGAGTTCGCGGTGTTCAACGCGTGGTTCGCCTCCATACCTGGTCCGACGCCTTGCAACCGCGCGTTCGCGCACTACGGCACCTCGTTCGGGCACGTCGGCGCGGACGTCTTCTATCCGAACGCGCAGTTGAAGAGCATCTACCAACGGTTCGTCGACCGCGGCCGGACGGCCAAGATCTACTACTACGACACGCCGAGCTCGACGCTCGAGGTCGTGAATCTGCTGCAGCACCAGCCGCAGCTCTTCGGTACGTTCAGTCAGTTCCTTGCCGACTGCGGCGCCGGAACGCTGCCCGACTACGCTTTCGTCGAGCCGAACTACAGCGATCACGACGGCGACACCGGCGAAGTGCTCGCGTCCGATCAGCATCCCGATCATCACGTCCAGGAGGGTGAACGGTTCATCGCGGCGGTCTACAACGCGATCCGTCAGCAGCCCGCGCTCTGGGAGACGACCGCGCTGCTGATCGTCTACGACGAGCACGGCGGCATCTTCGATCATGTCCCGCCGCCGGCCTGCCGCGCCGACGGCTTCGTCGCGCAGCCCGATGCCACTGGAACCGGCAGGCCGTTCCTGTTCGATCGCCTCGGCGTCCGCGTCCCGGCGGTGCTGGTGTCGCCGTGGATCGAGCGCGGCACTGTCGTGCCGGGCGACCGTGTCTTCGAACACGCGTCGATTCCCGCGACGGCGACGTCGTTCTTTCTCCAGACCTGGGACGAGCGCTCGCCGCGCGAGAAGGCGGCGCAGACCTTTCTCGATCTGCTGACGCGAGGCGTCATGCGGGACGACGCGCCGGAATTCGACCTGGAATAGCGTCGATGGCGATCATCCGCGTTCCGAAGCCACCGAAGTCGGCGTACAACCCGAAGCGGCGGCCCGGCACGCTGCTGCAGCACCAGCTGATTCACCTCGAGTGGGCCGCGCGTTCCGCCGCCCAGCGCAAGCCACACCTCGCGAAGCAGTGGAAGCCCGCGAAGACCGAGGCGGAGGCAGCGCGCCGGATTGCCGCGCTCACCGAACACGTTCACCGGCACGCGGCGGCAGCGGCCGCGGGTTACGCCACGCCGACGGAAACCCGCCGGCCCACGAAGAAGCGCCAGGCCGTGCGCCGCACGCGCGCCGGCCGATCGAAAGGATGACGCGCGCCGCCGCCCTGGCCTTCGTGCTGCTGACGGCGGCTCCCGCTTCGGGACAGGAGTCGCGGTTCGCGGCCGACCTGCGGCGCGAAGGCGAGGATATCCAGAAGAGCTGCACGAGCGGCGCCGCGCCGAAAGAGCTGATCGGCTGCATCGTCACCATCGCCACCGACGATCCGCTGCACGTCGCGGCGGGCAGCCTCGCACCGCAGAACGGCATGGGCTTCGGCGTCGCGTTCGTCGAGCACTACACGCCGAACGAGCGCTGGCGGATCAGCTGGAACGCGGACACGGTCTTCGCGACATCGGGCGGGTGGCGCGCCGGCGGCTACATGAAGCTGATTTACCGGGCGCCGTCGACGATCGTCGTCGTTCGTCCAGGCGCAGGCACCGCGCCGGCGCCACGCGTCCCTCTCGTCGAGTACCCCGCGGTCAACGTCTATGCGCAGGGCATCTCGCTGCCGTCGCTGACGGTCAGCGGCGGCACGCAGTCGTTCAGTGAGACGCAGATTATCGCCGGCGCGAACGCGATTTATCCGGTGGCGAAGGCCGGCGCGCTCCGCGCCGCGCTGGTCGGCGAACTGAACGGCCGCTGGCTCACGGTGCGCGACACGTCGCTCGGCCAGGAGACGCAGCCGGCCTTCGCACAGTTCGGCGGCGGCATCCGCGCGCGGCCTTCGTTCAAGGAGCGCCTGCGCCTCAACTACCTCGCGACGATCCAGCAGTTCACGTCTGCCGACGAAGGCGGCTCGTTCCACCGCTGGACGCTCGACCTGCAGCACGAGGTGCCGCTCTACGCCGCGGTGCCGTCACGGCTGCCGAAGGACACGAACGGGCCCGATGAATGCTTCGAGTCGATCGGTTCGAGCGGTTGCCCGCCGGTGTCGTACTCGCCCGATCGCGAGGGGACGATTGGCGTCCGCCTGCTCGCGATGCGCTCGATCGCGAGCGAGGGCAGCGCGGTGCCGTTCTATTTCCAGCCGACGCTCGGCGGATCGGACATCAACGGCCAGCGTCTGCTCGCCGCATTCGACGACTATCGCTTCCGCGGACCGAATCTGATCGTCCTCCAGGAAACCGTCGAGCACTCGATCTGGGGGCCGATCGGCGCCTACGCGCTGTTCGAGCAGGGCAAGGTGACGCAGGCCGGCGAGGCGCTTGGGTTTGACGGCCTGGCGCGCAGCTACGCCGTCGGCGTCACGATCCGCGCCGGCGGATTCCCGCTGGTCAACGTGACGTTCGCGTGGGGTGCCGACGGACACCGCGTGATCGGTTCGATGGACTCGACGCTGCTCGGCGGCTCTGCCCGGCCGTCGCTCTACTAGAGCCGTCGTTTACTGCGAGTGACCCCGCGCCGAGATCGGCCAGATCACTTCGACACGATCGTTGCGCGTCCCGTAGATCTGGTCGTATTCGTTCACGACAGGATCACAGTGCGGGACGATCAGCTCGAGCTTGTCGCCGACCTTGTAGACCTTGGAGGCGGTCTCGTAGCGAATGGCGCCGAACTCGTCCGACCCGGCGTTGTAGCTGAAGCCCTTTTCCCCGATCACGATCGCGTCCGGCTTGTTCAGCGTCAGCGCTTTCGCGCCGGCGTCGGTCGTCAGACGACCCGGGAAGTACGCGTTGAGGACCGTCGTCATCACGGTGAGCGACGGCGCAAAATCGGTGTAGATGTCGCCGCTCTCGCCGCCGATCTCGAGGTACTGCGCGTCCATGAAGATGTAACTGCCGACCTGCAGGTCGGTGAAGCCCGGCACCTTCGTCATGATGTTGTAGGTGCCGGTGCCGCCGCCGCTGAAGATCTCCGTGTTCAGACCGGCCCGCTTGAACAGGTCGAACGTCTCGACTGACGGCTCGAAGTTCTTCAGCGTTCGCTCGACGCGGGATTTGAATCCCTTGATGTGCTGCGCGCCGCCGTCGTAGCTGATGATGCCGCGCAGCTTCAGGTTCGGCAGCGTATCGACCAGTTGTCCGAGCTCGAGCGCCTGCTGCCCCGCCGGAATGCCGCTGCGCGTGCCGACGGCGACGTCGATCACGACGTCGGCGACGATGCCGGCGGATTTCGCCGCGTCGTTCAGATCGCGGGCGTTCGGCGGGTAGTCGACGGCCTGGACGAAATGCGGATTCGCCTTGCGGATCGCCATGGCGCGGCGGATCTTGTTCGCCGTCACGTTCGATGTCGTCATCAGGATCCTGTCGATGCCGCCTGCGTGGAGCGCCTCCGCCTCGCTGACCTTGGCAGTGCAAATACCGATGGAGCCGGACGCCAGCTGAAGCTTCGCGATCGCCGGGCACTTGTGCGTCTTCGCGTGCGGCCGCGTCGCCACGCCCGTTCCCGCCAGCTTCGTCTTCATTGCGGCGAGGTTCTGATGCAGCTTGTCGAGGTCGACGACCAGCGCCGGCGTGTCGAGCTCCCATTTCGAGACGCCGATGCCCGGCAGCTGGTCGTCGGCCGCCATGGCGCGCATCTCGGCGCCGGTATACCCGCTCGCCTGCTTCGGCACCCACATCGTCATCCCGCCCGCCCCGGCCGTCTGAAGGAATCCACGCCGTGAGATGTTGCGTGTCATGCGCACACTTTCGACCTGTCGGCGCCGAATGTCAATCGCCAGGAGTCTCCCGGCCTACCTGAGACGTTTGTAGGGAATCTCGCGGAACACCGGTAGGCCGGCGGCTTCGACGATGGCCTTCAGGCTGTCGCGATCGTGGAACTCCATCCGGTCGCGGTTGACGACGACGGTGTTCGGGTAGCCTGGGGCGAGCCGCCGGAACTCGCCGTCGATCAGGCGGAATCGCCGGACCATGTTCACCACATCCTCGTGAGCGCGATTGCGGAGCTTGATGTGCTTCTCGATGGTGTCGGTGCTCGACGTGAGAACGATCGTGCGATCGGGGTTCCACGAGTCGCCGGTCGGCAGTACCGCGCGCAGCCGATCGTGGTATTCGGGCGGGTATTCGGCGATGTGCGCCTCGAGCGTGATGCGTGCGCCCTCGAAGAAAATCACCCGCTCGGGGCGATCGTGCTCCGCGGCGTCGCGATAGTTCGCTTCGTACAAATCCGCGAAATAGGCGGTCACGCCAACCGGGTTTCGGCCCATGGCGATGTCTTCGAGCACGCGCGGATCCCAGACGCCCTCTTCGCCCTCGCCGTATGAGCCGTTGTGGTACAGGTCGCCGAGCTGCCGGAGGAGCGTGCTCTTCCCGATGCCGGGACCGCCGACGATCGCCACGCGCATGGCGGCTGATTCTACTGCGCGCGTGCTAAGACGGGATTCGGGATTGGGGATTCGGGATTTGCGACCACGCTGTCACGCTGTCAAGCGGCCACGCAACCGCCGATCGCGCAGCGCTCGCACAATTCATCGGTACTGATCCACGCTGCGGACTCTGCGTTCTCCACGGTTATTTTCGAACGCGGCGTCAGACCAGCGCTTCCTGGAGCGCGCGCCGAATCTTCACCAGCAGCGGCTCGATCTCCTCGGACGGCGAGAGCTCGATGACCGGCACCGGATCGCCAAGCCTGCCGCGCGGCATACGCTCGCGAAGCGCCGCCCAATCGGCGCTGGCAGCCACGATGAGATCCGGCCGCAGCGCGCGGAAGGCGTCGCGCGCGGCGCCGGGCCCGTGGCATGCCACGACGGCAAAGTTCCGACCGAGCAGCTGCTGCTCCCAGCACGCGAGCTGCTCCGAGTCGCTCGTCACGACGAAGACGAGTGGCGCATGTCCCGGCCGATCGCCAGGCCGCCGTCCGCCGCGTGCGTGCCGACGCCGATCTCCGCCGCGTCTTCGTTCGTGTCCAGCCATTGGCTTACGCACGCTCCGTTCGGGGGAGTGCAAGACGGCCAACCGAGCCGCGCGAGCGCCGGCCGGCCTTGTCGCGGTACATCCGCTCATCGCCCGCCGCCAGAAGCTCCTCGAATGTCGTGCCGTCGTCGGGGAACCGCGCGGCGCCGGCGCTGATCGACAGCGAGACGCGGACGCCTGGCCGCGGTTCGAACGGATGTGCGGCGATCGCGCTCTGCAAGTCGGCGACGCGCCGCGCTTCGTGTTCGGGACTGCAGTCCCAGAGCACGATGATGAATTCGTCGCCGGCGAACCGCGCGCAGAGATCGTTCTGGCGAACCATGCCCCGCAGCACGTTGCCGACCACGCGCAGCGCGCGGTCGCCCGCTTCGTGGCCATAGGTGTCGTTGATCTCCTTGAGGCGATCGAGGTCCAGCACGACGAGGCTGCCGATCGCGCCGGTCCGCGCGGCGTGCGCGAGGCCGACCTCGAGCTGCCGATCGAGCGAGCGGCGGTTCGGCATGCCGGTCAGCACGTCGGTATGCGATTCGTGCTCGGTCTGCTCGAAGCGCGTCGAGTTGTAGACGACGGCTGCGGCCTGGTCGCTGACACGACCGAGCACGCGGCGGTGCTCGTCGGAGAAGCTGCCGGCAACCGTGTGATAGATCACGAGACCGCCGATCAGCCGGCCGTCGAACATCAGCCGGCACGGCAGCAGCGCGGCGAGCTCCTCGCCATGATGGCCGCGGCCGTCGGCGCACGCGGGCAGCCGCAGCGACAGCTCGCTCCACGACTTCGGCGTCCATTTGAACAACGCTTCGGTTCCCGGTCCGTGCGCGTACCGGCACACGAACCCTTCATCGTCGTCGCCAAGGAACAGCGCGGCGGTGGTGAACGGTACGAGATGGCTCAACTTGTCGTGGATCAGCGCCATCGCATCGGCGACGCCCAGGCTCGAGCCGAGCGCCTGCGCGATCTCGTAAAGCGTCTGCGCCTCGCGATGCGCGCCTGCGATATCCCGCAGCGCGGGAGGCCCCGCATCGGACCACTCGTCCGGCGCCGCGGCGGCGGGCACCTCGCTGCCGAGCCGCGTGACGAACAGGTCGACCAGAACCGGGTCGAACGCGGTGCCGGCGAACTCCCGGAGCACCGCAATCGCCGCTGCCTCGTTGCGGGCGGGGCGGTACGGTCGATCGGACCTGAGCGTGCTGAAGCAGTCGGCAATCGCAAGAATGCGCGCGCCGATCGGGATGTGTTCGCCGCGAAGCCCCGCGGGATAGCCGAGCCCGTCCCAGCGCTCATGGTGGCAGAGCACGTACTCCGCGACCGGGCCGCCGAACGGCACGTTCCGAAGGACCTCGGCGCCGACGCGCGGGTGGATCTTCACGCGCTCGAATTCCTCCGGCGTCAGCGCGTCGCGCTTCGACAGGATGTGCTCTGGGACCGCCATGTTGCCGACGTCGTGCAGCAGTGCCGCGGTACGGACCGCCTGGACATCCACGTCGCTCAGGCCGGCAGCTTCGGCGAGCATCCCCGCGTACTGCTGCACCGAGCGCACATGTTCAGGAGTGCAGCCGGCCTTGGCCTCGATTGCCAGCGCGAGCGCTTCGGTCGTCGCCAGCTGGACTTCCATTGCGCGCCGGGTCTGCTCCTGCTCTTCGCGCAGCCGCGCCACCACGGTGTGATAGCTGCGGAACACGAGATAGAGCGGTACCGCCAGGAACGCGAGCCACCCGAACCAGCCGCGGGCGGACGCCGTCGCTGCAATCGCGGCCAGTGCCGCACCGGCGAGATAACTCGGAGCGCTCCAGAGAAAATTGCGACGCCAGACGAGTGCGGCATGCTGGCGCATCGAGAGCGCGATCGCTCCGGCCACGAGCGCGGTGTTCGCGAAGAAGTAGATCGGTGCGACGATCGCAGCCGTCCGCAGCAGTGACAATGCGCCGCCATCGCCGCCGGCAAGCAGCGCGACGGCACCGGCGCAGGCAACCGTGACGGTGAGCGACGCGACGCTGAACACGATGCGATGCGGCGGATTGCGTCCGCCGGCGCGCAGCGTGCACTGCGCCCAGGCGCTCGCCGTCGCGATGCATACGGTCGCCGCCGGACCAAGCACGAACAGCGACCAGAAGTTCACGGTATGCGACAGCGACAGGTTCGACTGGCTGCGGCCGAGCGGCAGCTCGATTTTCGCCGCGGACGCGCCGACCGCGAGCGCGAGCAGCACGGCGAACAGGACGGGACGATCCAGATGGATCAGCGCCGCCGCCGCGCACAGGCAGGCCACACCGCCAACGACAACGCCACCGACGTACAGCCGTGCCTGGAGTGGCAGCGAACGGAACGTCGGGAGCGCGGTCGAGGCGTTCATTGTCCGGTGGCCTCGGCGCGACACAGCTCGCGCGCCCGCGTCTCGCGCGGCACGACATGGAGATGCGGCTGGGGCCGCAGGCGCCACACGATCGGGAGAAAGATGTCGGTGAGCCGCGGATCGAACGTGGCGCCGCGGCGCTCGACGATCATCCCTGTAGCGATGTCGTGCGCGAGCGCGCGGCGATATGGGCGATCCGACGTGAGTGCGTCGTAGCAGTCCGCGATGCCGAGGATGCGCGCACCGAGCGGGATGTCCTCGTGCCGCAGGCCGTCCGGATACCCAGAGCCGTCCCAGCTTTCGTGGTGATGCCGCACGATCGCCGCCAGGAGACCGTCTGCGCCCATGCCGAGCAGCAGGTCCGAACCGATGGCGGCGTGTTGCTTGACCTGTGCGTACTCTTCGACGGTCAGCGGTCCCGGCTTGTCGAGCAGGCGATCGGGTATCGCGAGCTTGCCGAGATCGTGCAAGAGCGCGGCGTGCTCAATTGCGTCGAGCACGTCTGGATCGCCGACGCCGGCGTGCCGCGCGAGCGCCATCGCGTAGCGCTGCACCCGCTCGGCGTGCTCGTGCGTAGAAATATCGCGGCTCGACATCGCGTGCCGCAGCACAGCGAGGCTCGAAGAGCTGAGACTTGAACTGACAATATGAGACAGAACTACCACCACGCCCGTGGGCTGCAACGGGGATACCCGAAGCCCGGCGGTTACGAGATGTCTACTTGTAAGATGCTGATCTAGTTGATGTTACGTGCTGAACTGCAACGGGAATGAGCGCAATCGCTCTAGCCGTCCGTGTGCTACTACGGCACACTTCCACGCCAGATTTGAACGCGTTGTTCGGCGGGTAGCTGCGCGCTCGTGTGCCAGCTCGATTCACAAATCCCGAATCCCCAATCCCGGATCCCCGTTGCTATCGCACACGGGCTACAACCTACCGTCGGGGATCCGCCCAGCCCGGAAGGCCGCGATCTGATCTGCGCTGAAGGGCCGGGAAGAGAGTGTCGCGTCCTGCGCGTAGCTTCTGAACAGATGAACGATGTAATGCATGCGCTGGCGGAGATCGCACCAGTCAGTGGCGCCGCACGCCGTGCCGCCGGGCGGACATGGGTCGTAGTCCGTCACGAAGCTCGCGAGAAACGGCAACGGTGAACCGAGCGCCGCAGGTACCGGCGATTCGATGCCGCGGCCGAGGAAAAGTACGGTTCCCGGCAACTCGAGGATCATCAGCTTCGCGGTGACGACGTCGCGCGTCACCTTCGTGGCCTCGCGACTGATGCGTCGCGCCACGAGACCGGCCAACGCCGACAGCGGACCGTGCACCACGTGCGACCACGAACGCGATTCGGGAATCAGCGCATGAAGGACGCGATCGCCGAGATCGTCCGCGGTGTCGATCGGCGCGTCGACGGCGGCCGCAATCTGCGGCTGCAGACGCGTCTGCTCGTGGAGGCCGATCTTCAGGTTCGCGAGCAGCATCCACGACGCGCGCGACGACGGATCGGCGTCGCGGCGCTGGCGCTGATAATGCGCAAACGCCTCGCGCAGATAATCCTGTCCGCCGGGCGGCGGGCCCGGCGTCAGTCCGGCGGCGAACGCGAGACACTCCGGCGAGTCTTCGCGCGCGTCGGCGGGCACGGTGGCGAAAAAGCGTGCGAACTCGGCGCCGATTTCCGCGAACACCTCGAGGTTGCCGCTGGCGACGTGTGCGCTCGCGCGCTCGAACGCGTCGAACGGCGTATGGATCTCGCGGATGGCGCGGCCGAGCGCAGTATCCGGCTGAAACAGGCCTTTGCGCAGCAGCACACGCGACGCCGATGCGAGCGGTGCGAGCAGCCAGGATCGCGTGCCGAGGTGCTGCGCCAGGAGATCGAGGAGATCCTCGCCGCGGATCGTGCTGCCCGCCTGGCGCGACGCCCATGTCGCGAAGGTGCACCAGTCTGCGGCGCCGCCGGTGCGCGGCCGCATCGCCGCCGACAATTCCGCGTAGCACTCGGTGATCTCGAGGTTCCGGATCACCGGGTTGTCCATCGCAGCAATGCGCCGCACGTCCTCGACGCGCGGCGCGGCGTTGTCGGCGACCTGGCTCAACCGACCTCCTACAGATGCGATTCTACGTCCTCACGATCTCCCGGAGCACCGTGGGCCGCGCTGCGATAGGATGTGCCGCGAGGACACCACTATGCGCAGAGATGACGTGATGCGTTCGGCAGGACGGCTGGCCGTCGCCGTTATTGCCGCGACAAGCCTGACCACCGCGTTCGCGCAGGCGCCGCAGACGCCGCCGCCGGGCGGACAGCCCGCGGGCGGCGGCCGCGGTCCGGCGACGCCGCCGCTGCTGATGACGACGACCGCCTGGGAAGACGGCGGCGTGATTCCCGACAAGTACACGCAGGCCGCCGGGCCGTCGGCTGTGTCTCCCGCGCTGTCGTGGTCGCAGGTGCCGCCTGGCACGCAGAGCTTCGTGCTGCTGATGCACGATCCCGAGCCGGTGCTCAACAAGGGGTCGAAGATGGACATCACGCACTGGCTGATCTGGAACATCCCCGCCACGGCGACCGGCTTGAAAGAAGGCGTCGCTCAGGGCGAACTGCCGGACGGCAGCCGTCAGGTCAGCCTGCGATCCAACGCCTACATGGGGCCGGGCGCGCCACCCGGACCGTATCATCACTACACGTTCGAGCTCTACGCGCTCGATGCGAAGCTCGACGTGCCGCAGGGGACGCCGCAGGAAGCCGCCGCGACGCGCACCTCAGTCGTCAACGCGATGGACGGACACGTTCTCGGCAAGGCGGTTCTCGTCGGCCGCTTCCACCGGCAATAGCCGCGTGCGGCGCTTTTAGCGGGCTCGCTGCTCGAGCGCGCGGGAATCGCGGAGGATGTTGGCGACCGAGCGGTTCCCTTCGTGGCAGGCGTACTCGTAAATGCGGTACGCCGGGTCGCGGTGCAGCGGGACCGAGACGGTCCACGGCCGCGAGTACATCTTCGGATCGTCGATGGTCGCCTGATAGTCGATCGTGTTCGCGTCGATCGGCGTGAAACGCTCGACGACGCGCAGCGCTTCGGTCTGCGGGACGCCCTTGATGCGTCCCGCGGCCGCCTGCGTCGCAATCCATCCCCTGCTGTTGTAGTTGGTCGTTTCGACGACCAGCGTCGTACCGTCCCAGCGGCCCCGCGGGTCGCCGTTCCACTGCCGCACCTCGTCGCGCAGATGCGGCCGGCCGTCGATCGGGATGATCCGCGCTTCGTGGATCATCTCGTAATGAATCATCACGTAGCCCGGCGTCTGTACGATCTGATACGCGTTGTTGTAGCCGGCCGGGAACATTCCGGCCGGCGCGCCGCGAGTGATGCAGCGATCCCACACGCTCATGAACTCGTACGAGTCGCGCTCGTGCTCGGCGTTGTAGTCGCGCGCCGCCTCCGCTTCGGAACGCAGCGGCACGCGGCCGTCGGGCGGATCGATCACGAGCGAGGTCCGCCGCGTCGAGACCACGTGCTCGCCTGAATCGAACCAGAACTGGTTGTAGCTGCCGACGTCGCCGGCGCGCGGCGCCGGATCGTCATCGCGCCTCTGCGCCGCCTGCCGCTCGATCGCGGCGGCCTCCGCTTCGGTGAGAAACGGCTTGTCGCGCAGGCTTGCCGGACGCTCGAACGGCGTCAGCGTCGCGTTGGTCCAGATGCCTTGGAGATCGGGTTGACC
>Ga0066903_100004297_pt1 | contig 12013 bp, 11 predicted proteins | sample PanSoiMetaGPlot1_FD_67491 | JGI IMG/M metagenome (GOLD analysis project Ga0066903, IMG submission 67491) | Tropical forest soil microbial communities from Panama analyzed to predict greenhouse gas emissions - Panama Soil - Plot 1 (version 2) | ecosystem: Environmental > Terrestrial > Soil >...
CGATGTCGGCAAGATCAAGCGCGTGTTCGGCTTCGAGCCGCGGCGCTCGTTCGAGGCGGGCATGGCGGAGCTGATCAAATGGGTCGCCACCGCCCGCGCGCCCGTCAACCGCAGCCAGCAGAGCCTCGCCGAGCTGCGAAAAAACGGGCTGATCGTCTAGTGACCGAAGCGGAGAGCCACCGGCATCGCGGTTTCTCAGTTTGAATAGAGCCGTGACATGAAGAAGCGCCTTCTACGGGCATTGAGTGTTCTTGCGCTTGTCGCCGGATGTTCCGACCGACCGGAATCGGTCGCGCAGTCGCCGTCGCAGGATTTGTCGCTCGGACGGATTCAACACAAGCGGGTGTGCGACCAACCGATGGCATGGCAATACAAGGAACCCGTGAATCACGTTCCCGACAAGTACAAGAGCCTGATGGGTCTTTGGACAGGAGAAGTCGATTTCGTCAGCGGCGGTTCCATGTGCATTGCTGTTGCCATCTCGGAGGTTACCGCTTCCGGCGATGTCAATGCCATCTTTGCCTGGAACCTTGGTGCTTCGTCGTCGGCAGGCGACTTGCTCAACATCCACTCCCAAGGCAAGGCCAACTGGTGGGCGAAGGGCGTCAAGGTCGATCGGAAAGGAGAGGAGACGGTCGTGTTCCCGGCGAAGGACCCATACAACGGTTTGATGTACGAGTATCGCTTCTCCTTCCCGAAAAAGGACAAGATGGTCGGCGCGCTCATTAGCAACAAGCTCGATGGCTCGACCAATTCGTTGGACACGGCCGTCCTCACTCGCAACACATACCCCGCACCTCTCGTCGCGGCCGCGGGAAAGTGACCGAATTGGAAACCGCCCTCGGCATGCTTGGTCAGGTCTGGTCCGCCGTCATCGGCTGGTCCGACTGGCTTCTTCGGTTGGAGATGCCCGTCTGGCTGTATGAATATCTGGATGCGATCTTCATCGCCGTGATGGTGGTCAGCTTCGGCATCTGGTCGGTGGAACTCTTTTGGTTTACCCGAAAGGTCCGCAAGGTCGACATGTCGCTGGTCGACAGGCTTGATCCGGACAAGAGCACGTGGCCGTACATTGTCCTCTTTTATCCAGTTCTGCACGAACTGCAGAAAACGATGGATACGACGTTCGCTTCGTTGGCGGAGATGGACTATCCTGTCGATCGGTTCAAGGTCATCGCCATTCCCAACCTTGATGACACCAAAACGCTGGCGTCGATCCGGCGCCTGCAATGCAAGTATCCCTTTGTGGAACTGATCGGCGTACCCAAGACGAGCCATCCGTCCTGGGCGCGGGTGTGGCAGGCATGGGACCGCTGCCCGCACGTCTACTGGTGGCATCGCGGGAAGCGCGAGCGCAACCGCGATCTTCCGCCCAAGAAGACGAGGCAGCTGATCTACGCGCTGTACAAAGTGGTGGCCGATCTTCGCGACAAGGAGGATCTGAGCAACGTTCTGATCGACTATATCGATGCCGACAGCTGCCCTCCGAAGGATCACTTCAAGGCGGCGGCCATCGGTGTCGCCGTCCAGGGCTTTGACGTATTGCAGGCCACGAATGTGGCAGGCAACCCACTGAACAGCATGGCGGCCACGATGAACTCGCTGGATCACATGGCCTGGGACGGATGGAAATATCCGCATCAGTCCAGCGGCAAGACTCCCTTTTGGGTCTTGGGCAAGGGACTCTTCTACAAAGCCTCTGATCTGGTGGAACTGGGGGGCTTCAATCCGTGGCTCACGATCGAGGACCCCGAAGTCGGCATGCGCTTCTACAAGAACGGCAAGCGTCTCGGTATCATTGAAGGAGCGCTGATCGAGGAGGTGCCCAACACATTCCGCAAGAGCGTCATCCAGCGCAAGCGCTGGGTCGCCGGCTTCTGGCAGTCGCTGACTTCGCCGTTGACGGCCATGGGCTACACCTTCAAGGAAAAGCTCTTGGCGTGGTTGATATTTGCGCCGTGCCTCAGTCTGCAGTTCAATGCACTCGTTACTCTCATCTCTGCATGGCAAGTGTATCGGTTCATGGAGGGGACTGGCACTCTTCCCGAATGGGTGAACTATCTGGCGTCGCTCAACTTGGCGTGCCTAGTCACTTCATTGAGCCTGCTGTACGTGAATACCTGGACGCGCACTCGCCTTGTCCTCGACAATTTCTGGCTCAGGGCTTGGTACATGGTGCGCATCAACCCTGTGTTCATTCTGGTCTGGTGGCTGTTCTGGACCGTGCCGCTTACGATCGGTCTTTGGATGTTCATGTTGGACAAGGGATTAGTCTGGCAGCGGACAGAAAAGCTGGCCAAGCACCGCGCCTTGGTTCTCGACAGGATCGAACGCGGCACGCTGGGCTATGTCGACAGGCCGCGGCTGACTGACCGGACATACCAGGCGGCGGACTGGCGCGGCCATCATGAAGAATGAGTGATGATCCATCCGCTTATCGCCCACCATGATTCTCGCCGCGGTGATCGCCGCTTCCCCCAGCCCGCAGACTGGCATCTCGCCGCGCCATCGCGGCCTGGATCCTGACGAGGCCGACAGCGCGGGCAACGTCACCGAAGGCCCGGACATCATCCGCTATGAAGACAGCTACGCGCGGGTCCAATCGATAGCGAACTCGCCTGGAAAGGACTGCTACCTACTAGGAGCTGCGCAATGAATTCTTCCGCATTGAGGGGACCTTGCGGCCACAGCAAGAAGGAGGCGGTCGACACAACGACTGTTCATTGCAGGTCAATAGGCACGGCCAACGTGACGTTTGAGGCTGCTCAACCACTATCGTCTGGGGTTTCGTCGGGATGCTCAACAGTCCCTCCCAATGCCAGAGGCGCTGCGGCTCGCACCGAGTCTGCCAGAGCCTCGGCCCGCGTTGGAAAGGTCTTTGCTGAACGTGCTATCTCAAGCGAGTCGTCCTGCCGGATGATTTCCCAGCCAAACGGCGCGCTTGATGGGCCCCGGCGGGTGATGCGCAAGAGGTAACGGCTTGGCTGGCTCATCTTTGAACCAGATCTTGAGAATGATCGATGCGTTCGAAGGGACTTGAGATGCTCCGGAGCGAAGCCCTGTCCATCGCCTGGACCATATGCCATCGACTTGAGGCGTGGCCACGACCGACCATCTGGCTTTCGGCTGGAGCACATGCACGGGCCGCGAACGGCCGCCGGCTGGCCTCCCCATCGCCCATCCCCATACCCATCCCCAACTGTGTTTCCTTAGACCGGCTCGCAACAAAGTCTACGCTCTGTTTGAGATGAGCCGTCCCCAAAAGTCGATGGAGCGTCGCTCCTTTCGCAAATTTGTCCCATTTCGGCAAGCATAAATTGCATTGGTGCCAGTAGTGATTCGGCTGGTTTACCGAAACTGCAAACGACTTCGCCCTCACACCACGACGCCCGAGTGCGGCTAAGCGGACATTCGGCTTTCGTCGGTGCTGCTGCGCTTCCGTCTCCGCTAAATCGAGCCGGCGTGACCGTCTTTAGACCTTCAGCGGTAATGAACATTCTGGCTTGCGACTTTGAGCCCAAATGAATGTTTCGATCCAAGCAATCTCGGCATCCAGACGTGGGACGATCGGCCGATGCTCCTTCAAGCTCAGTCGGCGGCAACATTCACCGCCTGGATGTCGCGAACAGGTGGCCGCCGGAGATTGCCGACCTGATCAACTGTCACCTCACCAGACAAGTCGGGCTGGGGCTGGCCGACCACGACCACGATGATCTGGTCACCACACCGAGCCGATATTCTTGCTTAGCCGTCGGTTGCGCCGCAACAGGACCAATTTGCTCACGCCTCAAGAACAATGAACAAGGCCACTATCGGACCGACTACAGTCAACGAAGGCCGCCAAGCCCGCATGTATCGCCGCTTGCCAGAGTTGAGGCCATTGCTTGTCGGCTCCATCGAGCGCGTCGTTGAGCAGCAACTGTAGACAGCTCGCCGAGCACTGGGATGCAAATTCGAGAAGACTCGACAATGACCTCTCCAAAAAGAGGTACCTCTAGTGCCCAATTCGATTTTCGAACTTCGCCTTATGTGCCACTCCCCATCCCGTCTCAATCTGTTAACGTTTCTTTTGCTGATGCAGATACGCGGTATCGGCATTTATCGATCAGGGTTGGAGGTTCCATGCTGACACAGGCATGGGTCGCCTGTTTTGTTTGCGATTTGGGTTGGCGGGATACCGCTCACCTGACCGCCTGTCTTGGCGATAATCCGAAATGCAGAGGCGCTTAGCGGTGTCTTTCCAAGCGAGGAAAGGTACTCGAAACGACCCGGCTCAACCGGACGGCACTATTCGTTCAAGCGAAGAGGGCAAAATGGGAATGTTCATTGCAAAGGAAAGCGTGGTCAGTCAGGGACACACGCCCGGCCTGGAACACTGGCCGTCCGACGTCGATGGTGTGCCGATTCAGGTGATCTTGGTCGAACACGACGACTACTACCGCGACGCCGTGAAGCTTGAACTGGCCGACGAGGGTTTTGCTGTGCATGCCTTCAAGGACGGACGAGCGATGCTGACAGCTGTCGCCGAAGGCCTGCAGGCCGACCTGGTCGTCCTGGACTGGGAGCTCGAGAACATGTTTGGCATCGATCTCCTTACCCAGATGAGGCAGGAAGGATTGCAGTGGCCTGTTGTTTTCCTGACGGGACGCAGCTCGCCCACCCACGAAAGGTTGGCCTTGCAAAGGGGCGCTGCCGATTTCGTCGACAAGGCGCGCGGTACTCAGATTCTCGCCGCTCGTCTGCGGCTGATCACGAGACAACGGCAAGCGGTTCCCAACGCCTCTTCAGAGGACAACTTTCACTGCGGTCGGCTGACACTCCGCCCCAGGATGAGCCGAGCCTATTGGAACGATATCGACGTCTGCTTGACCGTTGCTGAGTTCAAGATCGTGAAGCTGCTGGCGTCCAACGTGGGGACCTTCATCACCTACAGGCGTATTTACGATTGCATGCATCACGTGGGCTTTTTGGCTGGAAGCGGCACGGACGGTTACCGAACCAATGTGCGTTCCGCGATCAAACGGATCCGCAACAAGTTCAAAGCCAACGACCCCGGCTTCAACGAGATCCAGACCTACACTTCTTTTGGATACTGTTGGGGAAAGGCGAAGAACTCTCGCTAGGCGGCCGAGAGAGGTTGTCGCTCTTGCTGCAACCTCAATTTGGCTGACGCCTGGGTGCTGATCGGCCCTCTGGCGCGTGGCCCGCTGGGTCCTCTCCGGAAGGCCGCAGTCTTGACCGAGAGGCACGGTAGCTGCGTGCGTACGCGACTCTCACGCATGAGATCGAGCACCGCAGACGTCCGATGCAGCTCTCAGCTGTTGGAAGCTCGCTGGTGCAGATGACATCTCGCGTTTGAACCTGCTGGTTACCGACATTCATGCATGCATGCGCCGTCCTAGCGGGCGACACCGCAGATCCTCTCAACCAACGTGTTCTTTCCGCTGCGGTCCATGGCAATCACGAAAATGGCCTGACGTAATCACTCGCAACCTGCGTACGCCTTGCCGTTAATAGCTGCACAATCACATGGATGACCGAACATGAAGAGTGATACGGCCAGTGGCATTCAGGGCATTGCGTGTCGTTTTTTCACTGCGCTGGTGATGCTGATGGTCGCTGCGTGCGGCGAGTCCGATCCGACGCCGATCCTCGATCAGCCGCCCACCAACGACCAGGCGCTGCCCTTCGTCAGCTTGACTGCGAACCAGGCGGGCCTAGTCGGCCGATCTTCCACCACTCTTGTCGCAGGCAACTCGGGCTACCGGCTCGGCGCGCACGACCGGTTGCGGATCATCGTGTTCGGCCAGGACAAGATGAGCGGCGAATACGTGCTTGCCGGCGACGGGTCCCTAGCCTTTCCCCTGATCGGCCAGGTGGAGGCCAATGGAATGACGATCAAGGAACTAGAGAAGGCGATTGCGGGCAAGCTCGAACCCGATTACCTATCCAACACAAGCGTCAGCGTCGAGGTGCTGACTCGACGGCCGTTCTACGTCGTCGGCGAGGTGCAGAAACCCGGCAGCTATGCGCACATCTCCAGGTTGAACGTCATCAACGCTGTGGCGACGGTCGGGGGGTACACTTACCGCGCCCGCACGACAGCGTTTTTCATCAAGCGCACGGACGAGCAGGGCAAGCTGTATCGTATTCGCGCGACTGCCGAAACGGCGGTGCAGCCGGGTGATGTCGTCGAGGTCTTGCAGCGCTATTTCTAACCCTTTGTCCTTTCGGGAAGCCGCGTGATGGCTGGCAGTTCCAAGGTGGCGCAGCCATCCCGTGGCCTTCGCGCTGTTGCCATCCCAGAGACCAAGAGGCTGACCGCCGGCTGCGCGATTGTGGCTGTCTTCTTCCTGGCCTGTCACTCGAAGCGAAAGTGCACTCAAAGATGACGGACAAGATCGCTCTAATCACGGGTGTCACAGGCCAGGACGGTGCCTATCTCGCCGATTTCCTACTGCGTCGCGGCTACATCGTTCACGGAGTCAAGCGCCGTTCGTCTTCCCTCAACACGGGACGGATCGACCACCTATATTGTGATCGCCACGAGTACGGCGTGCGGTTCTTTCTCCACTACGGCGACATGACAGACTCGAGCAATCTGTTGCGCCTGCTGAACGAGGTGCGACCAGTCGAGGTCTATAATCTCGCCGCTCAGAGCCACGTCCAGGTCAGCTTCGAGACGCCGGAATACACCGCAAACACCGATGCTTTGGGAGTTCTGCGCCTACTCGAGGCCATCCGCATCCTCAAGATGCAGGACCGTATCCGCTTTTATCAGGCCTCGACCTCGGAGCTGTTCGGAAAGGTGCAAGAAACGCCGCAACGTGAGCTGACGCCGTTCTATCCGAGAAGCCCTTACGCGGTGGCAAAGCTCTACGCCTATTGGATCACGATCAACTACCGGGAGGCCTACAACATGCACGCCTCCAACGGCATTCTGTTCAACCACGAGTCGCCGATCCGGGGGGAAACTTTCGTAACACGCAAAATAACGCGCGCCGTTGCGGCCATCGAACGTGGCCTTCAGCGCCGGCTCTACCTGGGTAATCTGGATGCCAAGAGAGACTGGGGTCATGCCCGGGACTATGTCGATGGAATGTGGCGCATCCTGCAGCAGGAAACGCCGGATGACTACGTGCTTGCAACTGGCGAGACGCATTCCATACGTGAGTTCGTGGAGCTGGCCTTTCGGCGCATCAGCCGCACGATCGTCTGGCGAGGCACCGGTGACGATGAATGCGGCCACTGCGACCGGACTGACGAAGTGCTCGTGGCAGTGGATCCGGTCTACAAAAGGCCGACCGAGGTCGATCTCTTGCTCGGAGACCCCAGCAAGGCGATGACCCGCCTGGGCTGGAAGCATCGGACGACGTTCGAGCAGCTGGTCATCGAGATGGTCGATGCTGACCGCCTAAGTCTGAGAACAATGGGAACCTACGATGCCCCTGAATCCTTGCTACACGCTGCGCAGTAAACGCGTTTGGGTGGCTGGCCATCGTGGCCTGGTCGGGTCGGCCCTGGTCAGGCGACTACAGCGCGAGGATTGCGAGGTTCTTACGGTACCGCGGGAGGCGGTCGATCTGCGGCGACCGGCCGAGGTCGAGCGCTGGATGAAGGAAACACGGCCGCATGTCGTGTTTCTCGCGGCCGCGCGCGTTGGCGGTATTTACGCGAACGAGTCGCGACCGGCCGAGTTCATCTACGAGAACCTGATGATCCAGGCAAACGTCGTGGAAGCCTCGCGTCTTGCAGGCATCGAAAAGCTGATGCTGCTTGGATCTGCCTGCATCTATCCACGCCTGGCGCCGCAGCCCATACCAGAGAGCGCCCTGCTCACTGGTCCCTTGGAGCCGACCAATGAATGGTACGCCGTTGCCAAGATTGCGGGAATAAAGCTCGGCCAAGCTTACAGGGCGCAATATGGTTGTGACTTCATCTCGGTGATGCCGACCAATCTCTATGGCCCCGGGGACAATTTCGACCTTCTGCAGAGCCATGTCGTGCCGGCGCTGATCGTGAAGGCGCATCGCGCCAAGCAAACTCGGGCGCCATCGCTGGAGGTGTGGGGAACCGGCACGGTCCGGCGGGAATTCCTGTTCGTCGATGATGCCGCTGACGGCATGGTCTTCATGATGAAGCACTATTCGAAACCGGACTTCGTCAACCTGGGCTCGGGAATGGACCTGCCGATCCTCGACCTGGTTGAGATGATCTGCGAAGTCGTCGGGTACCAAGGTGGCATCGAGTTCAACTCCGACCGGCCCAATGGCGTGCCGAGGAAGGTGGTCGACACCTCACTGGCGGCGTCCTTGGGATGGCGGGCGCAAACCGGCTTGCGTGAAGGATTGGGAGCGACCTATCGCTGGTATCTGAAACATCTAGCGGCGCGGAACAGCGCAGCTGTGGCCTGACGTCGCCGGCCATCGTCGACGTCAAGCTCAGGCCAAAATCGATTGGCGGCTATCAAGCGCTACGCTCTTTGGCCGCGCAAGTGGCGCAGCTGCTCATTGACCAGCATGATGGCGAATCGAGAGTTGCAACCGAGGTACCGCCTCCAGAGCCGGCCCGGCTCCTGCATCACCCGGAAAGCCCACTCACAGCCGGTACGTTGCATGAAACGGGGGGCTCGTTTGACGGTGCCGGCCATCATATCGAATGCCGCTCCCACGCCAATCAGTACCGGTGCGTTCAATTTCGCCCGGTATGCCCCCATCCAGCGATCCTGCTTGGGCGCGCCTAATCCGACCCAGACGATGTCGGGGGCTGCTTCATTCAGCCGGCTTACCGTATCGCGTTCCTCTTGAGCCGTGAGCGCGCGGTAGGGAGGGGAGTAGCAACCGACAATGGTTGCGGCCGGAAATCGAGCGAGCAGGTTTCTCTTCAACAGCACCAAGGTGCTTTCGCTGGCACCGTAGAGAAAGTGGCGGTAGCTGGCATGCTGCGATCGCTCGAACAGCGCTGGCATGAGGTCCGGACCGCAGATGCGATCAGCTTGCCGGTAGCCAGCTCGCCGTAGCAACCACACCAGCGGCACGCCGTCCGGGGTCACGATCGAGGCGGATTGGTAGATGTGTCGGACATCGGGCGCGGATTGGCTCTCCATCAAAGCATGGACATCAAGGGTGCAAAGATAGTGGCGTTCTCTCCTCACGATCCAGCCGTCGATCATCGATAGCAGCTCGCCCATGGTGAGAGCACTTATCGGCACACCAAACACCGAGAGTTGACGATGCCCGGCAGCGTCCTTCTGACCTTTGGCCGGCAATAAGTCCGATGGCCTATTTTCGATGCGGTCAGGCGAGAGGGCGACCGGCTGACCGTTGATCGTTGTCATTCGATAGGGATCCAGGGTTGTTTGAATGCCCTATCTTATCCAAAAAGAAAGGAAAGAAATAAGAAAAGAAATACAAGATGCTGTTGCTTTTTTGAGCGAATGCCCACATACGTATCACACGCCTGTCACGACGAAAGATTCTTCGCTGATTTCATTTTCGGGAGGCAAAGCGAGGAGCCATGTCCTCTGCGAACGTGAGAATTCGTGGAAAAATCCGCCATGACGAATGGCCGAAGATCGTTGAGCGCTTTGAGAATGGCGAGTCGCTTGCGGGAATTGCCCGCAGCTATCGTTGTACTGCACCAGCTATCCGCTACATTGTCGGCCGGGCAGCACGGGGCCGTGTGCCCGTTTCCGGCAAGCTTGCGACTGCGGTTGGGCAGGACAATCGGCGTAGCATCACCCCATCAGCGCGCGGTGACGAGCGTGCGCCAGCGGTTGTTGCGAAACTCGTGCCGTCAAACCCCGCCGGGAACGATATTTGGGGGCGCATCAATAATGACATTGCGACTTTTCTGGCCGCGATGGACGCCGTGTTCGTGACTGACAATGACAGCAATTACGAAACATTGCTGAGGGCGACCGATCGCCTGCTGTGGGCGTGCGCCCGAACGCGGTTGGAGTTGGAGCGCGTTATCGGAGGTCGAAAGGCGGCAGCCGACAGGCGCCTTTCCGGTTGAAATCCAAGCGCCGGGCTTGCAGGCGGACGCCACACCCTAGTAGGCATTCGTGCCGCGGAATACGGCGGGGATCGTCATCGCGAGCACCTTGAAGTCGAACAGTAGTGACCAATTCGCGATGTAAAGAAGGTCATAGTCCAACCGGCGCTTCATCTGCAGAGGGCTTTCCGTCTCGCCCCTAGCGCCATTGACCTGCGCCCACCCGGTAATACCAGGTTTCATGCGGTGCCGAGCGAGATAGCCATCGATCAATCTGGCGTATTTTTCGTTATGGGCGGAGGCGTGTGGCCGGGGACCAACCAACGACATGTCCCCCCGCAGCACATTGAAAAGCTGAGGGAGCTCATCGAGACTGGTGCGACGAAGGAAGGCGCCGACGCGGGTAACCCGTGGATCGTTGCGTCTGGCTTGTGGAACCGACGGATCTCGTTCCGACCGATGATGCATGCTGCGGAATTTGTAAACAACGATCCGGTTGTTGTTGAAACCATAACGCTCCTGCCGAAAGATTATCGGACCGCGTGTCTCGATCCTGATCAGGATGGCAATTGCGAGCATTATCGGCGCGAGCATCATCAGGAACAGACTGCCGAAAAGGATGTCTTCGATCCGCTTCGCCGGCGCTCCCCAACCGGAAAGCGGCCGACGCTGAAGTGTCAACGTAGGGACACCGGCGACGAACCCAAAATCCCGGGGCACGACCTTGAGCGCGGAAAGTCCAGGATCGATCTTTATCTCGGTCTGTAGCGCGGAGAATCTCCCGACGAGATCGTTCAACGAATTCTGCGACCCCAAAGGCAAAGCGACGATGACCTCATCGACCTTACCGGCAACAGCCAGAGAAAGCAGGGCATCGGTATCCCCCGCGACCTCGTCAATGCCGGAGGGCGCCTCGCTGTCAAGAAAGAGCCCAACCAGCACCGCTTCCGGCGCCGTTCTCAGACGATGCGCAATTGCTGCAGCCGCCGGCCCACTGCCGAGGACCGCAACTCTGCGGGCGAGCCTTCCTCGACTTCGCCATTGCAACAGCTGCCAGTGGACTGCGCATCGGATGCCAAGCAGGTAAAGGAACACGCCGGCGTACCACAGGCGCGCAGAGTCGTTGAAGACCTCCTTGGTATCGCCCACGAGGTAGTTTATGCCAGCCAAGCTCAGAATAGTGGCCATCCATGCTAGCAGCGCTCTGGCGACCTGCCCGGTGGCATGACCGACGCTACGAACGCAATAAGCTTGACTCAAATAGAGGTAGTTAACGGTAAGCGTCGCAGCCAAAAGGATGCCAAGAGGATGGATCGCAGTTCCAACCCCGGGCGCCGCCACAAAGATGTTGACGAGATATCCCACGCTTGCCACGCCCACCCAGTCGAAGGCGCCGAGAAGACCTGGCAACCGACTGAGCCAGTCGTGGCCGTACTGTGCCGCAGGCAAAGGTAGTGACTGAGGTTCAGACTGCCAGGGTGCCCGTCCCGCTGCCTGGGATTTTCCGCTGGTGATCAAGACGTCTGCATCAGCAGGCATTGCACGAACCTCCACCCTGGCCATGGTGGTCAGGATTTGCTATTTTCTTGTTCTTTTCTTATTTTCTTACTGCATCACTTTTCAAGGTGCAATAGCAATGTCCGCAAGATCGCGGGTCAGAACGCAGCATGCCAAGACGAAGAGGGGCCGGATGTCCGAGAACGTCAGTGCCGCTAGAAACGATACCTAGAGAGCGATAAGTGCTTCGCCAGCCACACATATCGGTCGTCATACCGTCATACCGGCGGCCGGCCCTGCTCATGCGGGCGCTCGACAGCGTATTCGCTCAGACTTTCCGGCAGTTCGAAGCGATTGTCGTGCTAGACGGGCCGGATGACAACACCGTCCGAGCTCTCAATACGATTGTCGATCCGCGCATGCGAGTCTTCGTTAACCCACATTCTTTGACAGCAGCCGGAGCTCGCAACGTCGGCGTGTCTCACGCGCGTGGAGAGTGGATCGCGTTTCTCGATGATGA
>Ga0066903_100004298_pt1 | contig 12012 bp, 17 predicted proteins | sample PanSoiMetaGPlot1_FD_67491 | JGI IMG/M metagenome (GOLD analysis project Ga0066903, IMG submission 67491) | Tropical forest soil microbial communities from Panama analyzed to predict greenhouse gas emissions - Panama Soil - Plot 1 (version 2) | ecosystem: Environmental > Terrestrial > Soil >...
CTGGCACGACAATGCGCTGCCTACCGCCAATCCGCCCGTCAATGGCATACGTATCAAGACGATGCCCGACGGCGGCGCCGCGTTGATGAGCGCCGGCACCTTCAACCTCTACGGCACTCGCGGAAGCTAAAAGGTGAGCTGATGATACTTCTCACCTCGGTCAATGATCAGCTGCAGCTCGTCACCGATTCGGCTGCCGCTCTCGACGTGCACGCCACCTGGGTTGATATCGTCACGTCCAGTGCGACGATTACCCCCGGGCGGCTCAACACCAAGATCGCGGCAGCGACCACCACCTCGGTGGCTGGTTCCCCCGCTACTTCGACACAACGCAACATGAAAACGCTGCATGTGCGTAATCACGATGCGTCGCTGAGCGTTAATCTCTCGGTCAAGCACACCGACGGCACGATTGTGGTGCAGCTTTATCAGTGCAAGCTGAGCGCAGGGGATGCGCTCGAGTACGTCGATCAGGGCGGTTTCATCCTCAAGCCGGCGGCGTAAAGTGGGGAGACAATGGCCAACGGGAATGGCGTAACCCCCACCGAGCATTATCGCAACGAGAGCGATATCTTTGGCGGTCTTAGTGGTGGTGGCGCGGGCCTTGGCGATTCAAGCGATCCTGTAATCGTCGTTCTTCAAGAAGATGCCGAGAAGCCGGTCGAGAACATCGGCGTCGAGCAGGCCGATGGCTCGCTGATTATACGTTTAGACGGCAAGCGCATGCCGAAGGAACCTTCGGGCAGCGCCAAGCAGCATGACGCCAATCTCGCTGAGTTCATCGATGACGCCGAGCTGGCGCGCATCTGCGATGATCTCTTGAACGGTATCGACATCGATCTGCAGACGCGCCAAGAGTGGCTCGATCGACGCGCTTCCGGCATCAAGCACCTGGCGCTGAAGATCGAGAACCCGCGCGCTCCCACAGTCGAAGCCGACACCGCGGTCGAGGGCCAGACCACGATCCGCACGCCAATCATGCTTGATGCGGTGCTGCGCTTTCAAGCCAATGCGCGCGGCGAACTGCTTCCCGCCGCCGGCCCGGTCAAAATGCGCAACGATACGACCACGCCGACGCCGCATCGCGCGTTCCTCATGCAGGAGATGCAGGTACCGCGTGAGCTGCGGGGTGACGATCGCGATATCCAGGCTGAGGCGCTGGAAACGCTCTTCAACAGGTATTTGACCGTCGTCGACAAGGAGTACTACCCCGACACGACAAGGATGTTTTTTCTTCAAGGTTATGGTGGTTCCGGTTTCAAGAAAATCTACCGCTGTCCGATCAGGCGGCGCCCGGTCTCACGCAGTGTCGACGCCAAGGACATCATCGTCTCCGACAACGAAGTCTCGCTGCACGAATGCGGCCGCGTCACCCATCGCATCGAAATGCGACAGAGCGTGATGCGGCGCATGCAGCTCTCCGGCACGTACCTCGACGTCAATCTCACCACGCCGGTCGGGCCGGTACCCGACGCCATGGAGGCGGCCGAGCATGACGTCGCCGGGCTGTCGGCGTGGTCGCAGCGTCCTCAGGATTACAAGCACACCGTCTACGAGTGCTACTGCGAGCTGGACATCGCCGGCTTCGAGCACATCGACGGCGGCCAGATTACCGGATTGCCGCTGCCCTACCGGGTGAGCATCGACAAGGATTCTCAGACTGTCCTCGAGGTGCGCCGCAATTGGGACGAGGACGACGATCGCTACCTCAAGCACATGCCGATCGTGAAATATTCCTTTGTCGATGGCATGGGCTTCTACGGCATCGGCCTGCTGCACATCATGGGCAACGCCACCGCGGCTATCACTACGGCGTGGCGGCTTGCGCTCGACAGCGCCGGCTTTGCGTCGTGGCCGGGGTTTCTCTACAGCGAAACGGTAGGGCGTCAGGACACGATGACGTTTCGCGTGGGGCTCGGCGCTGGCGCGCGCGTCAATACCGGCGGCCAGCCCATCGGACAGCATATCATGCCCCTGCCCTACAAGGATGCTACCGCGGGCCTCGTGCAGGTCACCACGCACATCGAGGAGGAGGCGCGGCGCGTCGGCGGCACGCCCGAGCTGATGGTCGGGGAAGGACGGCAGGACGTCCCCGTCGGCACCACGATAGCCATGCTAGATCAAGCCGTGAAGGTCTTGGATAGCGTGCACAAGGGCATGCATATCTCGCAGAGCGAAGAGTTCGCGCTCTTGCGTGACTTGTTTATCGTCGATCCAGACGCGCTTCTGTGTGCGGTGCCGGGATCGCAGGCGCTGTGGCAGTGGTCGAAGGAAGACCTCGTCCAGGCGCTGCGTGACTGTAATCTCTCGCCGCAGGCCGATCCGAATACGCCGGCGCATACCATCCGCGTGATGAAGGCAGTCGCCCTCGTCCAACTGGTGCAGCTCAATCCGCAGATGTGGGACCTGCATGCCGTTGTGCGGCGTGTGGCGACGATGGTCGGCCTCGGCAGCGTCGACGAGCTGTTTGCGCCGCCGCAAGATCCTAATCAGCAGCCGCAAGATCCGAGGCAACAGCAGCAAATCCAGCAAGCCATGGCCAAGATGGCGGATCTGGCGCAAAAGGAAAAAGACTCGCAGCGCAAGGCGCAGCTCGAACTGGTAACGCAGCAACTCAAGACCGCGATCGAGGGCGCTAAGCTCCAAGACAATCAGCAAGAGCGCGCTTCACGCGAGAGGATCGAGGGCGCTAAGATTTCGCAGAAGCAGTTCGAGCTGGCGCAGTCTACCTTAGTCCACCCATTGGCCGCCCCCGTTGCCCAGACGTGGCCTGGCGTCCCAGGGGGTGCAGGCGTAAACCGGGTGATCTGAGGAGAATCATCATGAGCCATCCGATGAAGGGCAAAGCAAATAGCTCAGAGAAGGCGCGCCTGAGGCGACTTGGCGCGCGTGCTGGCAAGCCCTTTGGTTCGTCTTCGATGTATTCGAAGAAGACCTACCCAAAGAAAAACGCCGGCACCGAGCGCGAGTTCACCATCCCTGGTGGCAAGGGCCGGCATCGCCCCGATCGGATGGCGCGTGGTGGCGGCGTCAAGCACAAGCCGCATGCGACCACGAACATCATCATCTCACATGCAGGCGGCCGCGGTGGTTCGGGTGGTGGTGGTGCTGGGCCTCAGTTGGGCATGGGTGCCGCGCGACCGCCGATCCTTCCGCCGCGCCCGCCCATCGGAGCAGGTGCGCCGATTGGGGCTGGCGCGATGCCGCCGCCGCTGCCACCGCCTGGCGTTGGCGCGATGCCGCCGCCAGTGGTGCGCCCGCCCATGCCAGTTGGGCCGGCGGGGCCGGTCCCCGTGCGTCCTCCCGGCATGAAAAAAGGTGGCCGTGTCGCAGGCCTGATCGACGTCAAGGACAGCCCAGGCAAGGGCTATGCCGGCTATCCGCATTCGCCGACCACCGAGGTCGACGATGCTGTGTCGGCGCGCAAGCGGGGCGGTGGTGTCAAGAAAGCGCGGCGTGGTGGTCACATCAGAGGGCTTGCCGATGGTGGTGAAACGGGCGGTCCTCCGGCGGGTGACGGCGGTAGCGAGGATGGCGTCGACAAGATGCAGTTCGGCGGCGCTTTCGGTGGTGCTCCCTTTGGTGGTGGCGCGCCCGGTGGTCCGGCGCCCGGTGCCGGCGGCCAGAATCCCGGCGGCGTGAGCAGCGTGCTCGGGCAGATACCGGGGCGCACGCCGACAAGGCCTATCCAGGGGCCGCCCAACATCTCCGGGCGTCCGATGATCCCAGCGCAGCCGGTGACCGTGCCGATGCCAGCGACGATGAGTTCATTCCGCGCATGGCCCGCGCCAGGGACGCGCGTGGGCTTCTCGGCGCGCGGCGGCAGCGTCGAGCACGACGATGAGGCCGAGGATCGCAAGCTATTCAAGAAGATGATGAAAGAGAGAAAGCGCGCGCGCGGTGGCCATGTCGGCGAGATCGGCGGCTCCTCGCGCGAGGGCCACACCGTGCTGGGTGCTGTTCATAGTGAACGGCACACGCCTACGCCGCCGGCTAAGTCCATCCCGAAAGGGCACAAGACCGTGCTCGCTGGCGAGAGGTACGAGGATTGGGGCAAGGGCAAGCGCAAGCGCGGCGGCAGCGTGCGCGATTCGGTTCAGCAGAGCAGGCCACATGGTCAGGCTGGCGAGATTTACCACCAGCAGGGAGTAGGTTACCGTGCGGCCGGCGGCACCGTGGTTCCCTCCGTCGGCAGACTCGAGGGTGGCTCGGGCTCGGGAATGGGCCGGATACGCAAGATGAAGGCGGCGGAGAAGATCCCGGACAAGACTGAACTGTAGATTTAGATGGATGATCTGTTCGATAGCGAGGCCTTTGCAGCCCTGCAAGGGCGGATTAAGCATGAGCTGCATGGCGACGGCGAGACAGGCGGGCTCTATCGTTCGGTTGTGGCTTCGAGCAATTGGGACGATTTTGTCCGCGCCAAGGGCACCATCTACGCTTATGAGGAAGTGCTGAAGATGATGCAGGAGATCGTCCGCAAACTGAACGAGCCGCATCGGCGTGAAGATCCACCGAGGCGGTGGATGGGCAGCTGAAATGTCGCTGATACTCGACAGGCCCATTACCAGCACGCCGGCGCTGGGGACATTGCACCAGGGGCCGCTGCCTCCCTATCGCACCGACGACGAAAAGGAAGATTACAAGAACGATCCGCGCGGTTTCCTGCTCGATCGTTGTGCGCTGTGGCTGCCCAGAATAAAAATCTTCCACAACTGGATCATCACGGCGACGTATTACCTGCCGGACTATCTCGAGACCGCGACAGGGCAGAAGCTCTATCTGCCTGAAAAAACCCATGATGAGGCGTTGTGGCAAGGCAAGATCGGCCTGGTCATTGCCAAGGGCCCGCTTGCGTTTGTGGATAGCGATTACGTCAAGTTCGAGGGGCAGAACGTCGAGGTCGGCGAGTGGGTAATCTACGACATCATGGAAGGACGCCAGTTCACCATCGAGCGTATTCACTGCCGGCGGATGAAAGACACCCAACTTGTGGGCACGATCGAAGATCCGCGGCTGATCTACTGAGCGAGAACGACCATGGCCGATGAAGAGGACAAGGGAGAGAACCTAGTCGTTAACCTCGATGAAGAGGAAGAAAAGGCCCCGGCTGGCGAGAAGCCCGTTGCGGCAGTTGCCAAACCGCCGCCTGTTCCTGGTCCCGGCGCCCCTGCGCCGGCGGCGCCCTCGCAGACCGGCCTAGCCGAGCTGCAACGGCAGATGCAGCAAGAGCGCGCCGATCGCGCGCGCGAGCAGCAGGTGTCTCGTCAGATCGCGGTCGAGCGCGACCAGGCGATCGCGTTTGCGCAGGAGGCCGAGCGGCGCGGTGTCTCCACCTACGAGCTGTACAATGAGAACCAGATTCAGGCGGCAACGGACAAGATGGCGGCGCTCGCGGGTGCGGCCGAGAGTGCCATGCAGGAGGGCGACTTTAAGCGTGTCGCGGCGCTTAATCTCGAGATGGGGCGCCTTGGCGGTACGCTTGCGGTGCTCGAGCGCGATTATGCGATCCTGAAGCAGCAACGCGAACAGATGGCGTCGCAGCCGCAGCCGCGCCAGCAACAGCCACAGCCGCAGCAGCCACAGCCGCAACAGCCACAGTTGCCAGCCGATCCGTTTGAGCGCGCCATCCACGGTCGCACCGAGCTGACCAAGAATTTTCTCCGCAAGCACCCCGACCTGGTTCGCAGTGATGGCACGCTCAAGAATTCGGCGGTCCAGGCTCACGAGCGGGCCCTGGATGATGGCCACAGGCCGGATACGCCGGGGTATTTCGAGTACATCGAGAAAGCGCTCAACATGCCACAGACGGCAGGACAGCCGATACCCGCGCGCGGGCAGGCTCCCAGCATTGCCGCGCCTGTCGCCCGCGGCGGGGCTCCCGGTGGTGCTGGCGGCGGCAATGGGACTTTCACGATGACGCCCAAGATGCGGCGCCTCGCGGAAGAGCAGGGCGTCACCCCGCAGGAGTGGGCCAAGAACTACGTGCGTCTTCTGGCTGAGGGGCGCATTACGCCGATCACTTGAGGCTATCAATGGGCAGAATCCCCTCTCCAACTTCTCTCGATCCGGCCGACGATCCGTTCCGCGCGCCGGAACCGGGTTTGGCTGAAGGCTCCGCTACTTTGCGTTCGGAGATCCATGGCGAGCTTACGGTTGATCCCCATCGTGAACGCCGGCACCAGGGCATCGCCGCCATTGATCCCTACGATATTTCCGACATCATGCACCGATACGCGCCGACGCGCGGTGATCCGAGCAAAGGCAATATCGACAGGGAGATCGATTTTAACTGGAAGCGCTACGAGACCTACGGCAAGCCGGACTATGCCGAGCAGCGCACCTACCAGGATCAGGGCTGGCGCGCGGTACAGCATCATCATTTCCCGGGCCGATTTGCCCCGGAAGGGACCAATGGCCCGGTCATCATCAAGGACATGATCCTCATGGAGCGGCCGATGCGCTTGACAGTGCAGGCCAGAAATGAGGAAATACTGGCCGCGACTCGGGCGATGCAGGTACATCGCCAGAAGGTTAGGGAGACGCCCGAGGGCTCAGCTCCCCGTGTTGTGTACGCTGATCGCAGCTCGCGTGAGGCGATCAGCATCCCCGACGAATAGGGGAACGCATCCACTGCCTGGGTGCGAATAGCGATTTAACCGCTCGGTCGGAGGCGACGCCCGCCAAAGCCGGCAACCCTTGGAGAGGGGAGCCAGCTCATGGCGAACACCCAGGCCCCGTTCGGTTTCCGTCCCATCAAGACCGGCGCCGTTCCTTATTCGGGCGCCTTTTCAACCCTCGCCGCACAGCCCACCGCGGGCGCCCTCAACCGGGGCGACATGGTCACGCAGCTTGCCGACGGCACCGTGAGGCCGTATGCGGCAGCTGACGGGCACATGGCGCGCGGTGTCTATATCGGGTGCCACTATCTGAGCGCTGCACTCGGCTATCCGATCTGGTCGAACTACTGGCCAGGCTCGGGTGCGCTCGGCAGCGCGCTGATCCAGGTTTTCGTCATCGATGATCCGAGTGTGGTGTTCGAGGTTGCGGCGCTCGCTGGGCCCATTGCGGTTGCCGATATCGGTCAACGCGCAGAGGCGAACGTGCTCGCGTCGACGACAGGCTTCTCGAAGTGGTCGCTGACCGGACTTGCGGTCACTGCCACCTTGCCGTGGATCGTCACTGCGCTTGGCAACTCTCAAGCTGGCACGTTTGCGGGCGTTCCCATTAGCGACGGCTACGACTCCACTACCGCGTACAACATCGTCGAGGTCGCCTGGAACGACATGTTCCTGAAGACCGGCCTCGGTATCTAACGCGGAGAGAACGGGAAAGGGATGAGCCATGGCGATTGATCTGGCTGCAATCAAGAACGAGCTTTTCCCCGGCCTCGCCGCGGTCGAAGGTCGTTACAAGAAGATCGAAACGAAATGGTCGCGCCTCTTCGAGAAGCGCACATCGAAGATGGCGCTCGAGCGTAGAACCCAGATGGCTTACTTGCCGCTGGCAAGAGAAAAAGGCGAAGGCGCTTCAACGTACTTCGATGATCGAGCTGGTGAGCGCTGGCTCTACAGCGCGGAAATGAAGGAGCTGAGTCTCGGTTACATCATCACGCGCAAAGCCGTGGAGGATAATCAGTACAAAGCGGAGTTTAATCCGAGCAACCTCGGGCTGCAGGACGTTTTCGCGGTCACCAAGGAAATCTACGCTGCCAACATCTTCAACACCGGCAGCGTGTACGACAACACGATCGGCGGTGATGGGCAGGCGCTGTATTCCACGTCGCATCCGGTGGACATCGGCGTGGTCGGCAACCGCCCAGCTGCGGATATCGATCTCAACGAAAGCTCGCTGCTCACGGCCATGACCGTGATTCGCAACAACTGGGTTGATGAGCGCAACATCAAGATCGCGGCCCGCGCAGAACTGGTGCTCGTGCCTGCGGCGCTCGAGCAAGTAATCGTGAGGCTTCTACGTACAGAGCTTCGCCCGGGAACAAATGATAACGACGTCAATGCTATTCAGCACGTCGGCGGAGGTCTTCGCGACTATATCGTGAATGAGTTTCTCACTTCACCTTTCGCGTGGTTCCTCAAGACTGACAAGCGTGGCCTGATATACTATGACCGCGTACCCTTCGAAATGGATATGTACGTGGATTTCGATACGGATAACTTAAAAGTCAAGGGCCGAGAGCGTTACACCTTCAGCTACTTCGATTGGCGTTCGACTTACGGAACGTATCCGACTTCGTGAGGTCGTTCGCGATGGGAGAAGCTGATGGCGCGCCAGCCTGCAGGTCCGATCGGCAACTCCCCGCGTGATCTGCGCGACGACTTTGTCGGCGAAGTAGCGGAAAACGCCAAGGGCGGCGAGCCTCCGCGCTGGCCACCCGGTCCCAAGCGCGTAAAGACTAACAACTTCCACGCCAAAGTGAGCGGCGGCACCTCAAGCAAGCGTGCCGATCGCGAGCCGCATTTCCGTCGCGGAGGCTTTGTCCGCAGATGAAAGACGATGACGAGATTGATAGCGAGAACGAGCAGGAAGAGCTGCGCAAGAAGAAAAAAAAGCGCTTCCCGTTCCACGCCAAAGTCGGAGGCCGCCTCGCACGACGTCGTGCCGATCGCAGGCCTCATAGGGCGCGGGGCGGAGCTGTGGACGCCAAAGCCGATCTCGATCCGATCAAGCCCGACGAGCCGAATGCGCCGGCTGGCGGGCGCACGACGCATTTTCAAGATGGTGGCGATGTGCTACCGCGCGAGCCGTTACCACCGCGGCGGGAAGTGTTGCCGCGTGAGCCTCTCAGCTCAGTTCGTCGCAAGCCGGTTCTTGGGCCCGAGGATGCGCCATCGGGAAGGAAGTTTACTCCGGAAGAAGTCGAACCCTTTGGACGCAAGAGCGGCGGCCGTATCAGCATGGCGCAGCGCAAGGCGCTGCCCGGTTCCGATTTCGCTCTACCCGGGAAAGGCACTGGCCCATCTGGCAAGGGGCCTGGTTCTTATCCGATCGATACGGAAAACCGCGCACGCAATGCACTGGCGCGTGGTGCACAGCACGCCTCGCCGGGGCAACTGGCGACCATCAAACGTAAAGTGAAAGCGAAATACCCCGACATCAAAGTCGGCGGCGAGTGATTACCCGGGTGGCCCCGCCGGCACGGTGCCTTATCCGGGTGACAAGGAGAGGCTGGAACTTGGCTTAAGCCCACCCTCCTGAGCTTTCGGCGAGGTCCAGCCTCTCCTCAGATTGCGAGCGCAGGATGGCAAACGTACCGATAGCCCCAGTCAACACGGTCCCCGCCGTTCAGGTGGCTACTCCCTCGTCGCCGTGGCCGACGGTGATGCCGATTCCTGTCGTCACCGGCAACGTGCCGATGCCGCCGCAGGCGCAAATTGCACCGCAGGCGGTCGTCGTGATGACCGCTGGCACGCCCTACGCGCCGGTCCAACCGACGCCGATGGTCATGTTGACTGCTGGCACGGCGACGTCTCCCGCGGAGCCGATCCCTGTTGTTGTTGTCGGGTGAGCGATGGCACCGAGCAGTGGAACTTTCAACTTCTCTCCGCCTTTCGCCGACATCATCATTGCGGCTTACGGGCGCTGTCAGATACGTCGCGGTGCGATTACCGTCGAGCACCTGTTTGACGCAGCGATGGCGGCGAATCTTCTTCAAGTCGAGTGGTCGAACCAGCAGGTGAACCTTTGGACGGTCGACCTACAGACGATAAGCCTGACGCCAGGTGAGGCAACTTACGACGTCGATCCGACGACGATCATGATCATGTCGGCGTACATTTCGACCGGCGATCCGGCGCACGACAGAATCCTTACGTCGATCGATCGCGATACCTATGCGGCCTATCCCGACAAGATCACGCCGGCGCGGCCGACGGTTTACTGGTTCAATCTGCAGCTGCAGCCGACGATAACTCTGTGGCAGCCGCCTGACGATGCCACGCCTTACGTGCTCAACTTTTTTCGCGCGCGGCAGATGCAAGATGCGAGCGTGCCGGGCGGGCTCGGCCCGGAGACGCCGTATCGTTTCATGGAGGCCTACGTGGCTGGGCTCGCATTCAAGCTTGCGGAGCTGTACGCGCCGGCACGCATGCAGGAACTGGCAACGCGCGCAGGTGGTACATTCGACAATGCCAAGAATCGGGACGTGGAGAACGCGCAGCTGCGCATCGTCCCGGCGATGGGTATCTATACGAGCGCGGTGTACTGATGTTCGCACCCAAGGGCCATGCCAGAGTTGATCCAACGCGGCCGCGGGCGTTCGGGATGTGCGACATATGCGGCTTTCAGTATCTGCGCCAGGAGCTGCGCGCCGAGGTGAGGTGGATGGGCCGGGAGCTGCGCAATACCGGCCATCTCGTGTGTCCGACGTGTTGGGATATACCCAATCCAACGACGCGGCCCATCGTTCTTCCGGCCGATCCAGTGCCGATCAATCAACCGCGCCCGGAGAAGCATGGACCGGACAAGACTGGGCCCGACTACATGCCGCCGAAGATACCTTGAGGGAGGAGGGCTGTGGCAAACTCAGTCTATCCGCTTTGGAAAAATGCTTTGATGAGTGAGCTGCCAGCGAACAAGTCGCTCGATCAGCCCACTCCAAACAACGCTGCTGTGGTGCTGCTCAGCCTCGGTGGCGGTGGCTATACCTATTCGGACTCGCATCAGTATTACACTGACCTTGCCGGCATCGTGAACGTGGCGAAGCTGCTTCCAAGTCCGGTGCTCACCTCCAACGTCTTCAGCGCGAATGGGATTGTGTTTACCGGAGTGACGGGAGCTACGATTGGCGCGTTTGCCATGTTTCGTCAGAACTCGGGCGCCAACTCGACCTGGCGCCTTGTGCTTTACGAGGACACAAACATCATTGGTCTGCCGATGATACCTAACGGGGGCAACTTGCTCGTGACGTGGGCAACTCAGGGGATATTTGCGCTATGAAAGATCCGATCGTCGAAGCACTCGAGACAGCACCGAATATCCAGGAGGTGTGGGATATGCTGATCCGGCGGCTGGAAAACATGCCGATGGATCATGTGTACCTTCTTGCGGTGAATTTGATCGTTCACGGCGTTCGCATGGCGGTGCCGTATCGAGCATCGGCTGAAATGATTGTCGACAATCTGTTTGCGCGCACCAAAGAGGCGGTGCTGATGCATTACGACAGCACGACAGGCAAAAAGAGGGCGGTAGATTTTCCCTACACGCAGATGATGCAGCCATCCTTCTTCCGCAACGAGAGCAAAATCTTTCCGCCAGGAACTTGAGGGATGCGATGCAGCCGGCACAGCTACCTCTTGACCTCTATCGCGGTGACAGCCAGCGTCTGCGCGTCCTGTTGTGGGCACAGGCACCAGTGAATGGGACTCCCGGCGTTCCCTATGATCTGACCGGCATCACCGTCAAATCCGAGATACGGGATCGGCCCGCAGGTCCGAAGATCACCGAGATGGCGTGCACCGTCACGCTGCCCAACATCATCGATCTCTTTCTCGCGCCTGGAGACAGTCATCAGCTGCCAGCCAAGGGCGTCTGGGACCTGCAGCTCACCCATGCTTCCTCGGGCGATGTGCTTACCCCGCTTGCGGGCCCCGTCACGGTTACACCGGATGTGACCGACAGCACGCCGTGAGGACTGATGGTTGATATCGTTTCCATCGAGGTCACAGAGCTTGGCGTCGACGTCGATCTCACCGTCGAGCCTGTTCCGCCGGTCAACATCGAGGTCGAGATGGGCCCGCAAGGCCCGGTTGGTCCTGTGGGCCCGCAAGGTCCGATCGGGCCCAATGGGCCGCCAGGCTCGCCAGGCCCACAAGGCTCCACAGGTCCCGCAGGGCCCACAGGTCCAGCAGGTCCCACCGGCCCCACCGGGCCGCCGGGGCCCTCGGGACCGGGGACTGGCAACGTCTCCAATGTCGGCACGCCCACCGCTAATCAGTGGGCGCAGTGGACTGACAACACGCACATTCAAGGTGTCAATGCCGGCGCGCTGACCGC
>Ga0066903_100004301_pt1 | contig 12007 bp, 11 predicted proteins | sample PanSoiMetaGPlot1_FD_67491 | JGI IMG/M metagenome (GOLD analysis project Ga0066903, IMG submission 67491) | Tropical forest soil microbial communities from Panama analyzed to predict greenhouse gas emissions - Panama Soil - Plot 1 (version 2) | ecosystem: Environmental > Terrestrial > Soil >...
TGGTCGGGCTTACCGCCTTGCTCGTCGGCGGCGTCGGCGTCGCCAACGCGGTCAAGGGCCATCTCGACCGCAAGCGCGACGTCATCGCCACGCTGAAATCGCTGGGCGCGACCGGCGGCGGCGTATTCGCGATCTACCTGTCGCAGACGATGGCGCTCGCCGCGCTCGGCGCATTGCCCGGCCTGGCGATCGGCGCGGCGCTGCCGTTCCTCATCGCCTGGGGCTTCGGCGCCGTGCTGCCGCTGCCGATCGCGCCGGCGCTGCAGCTCGGCGATCTCGCGCTCGCCCTGCTCTATGGGCTCATGACCGCGCTGGCGTTCGCGCTGTGGCCGCTCGGCCGCGCCCACGACGTATCCGTCTCGGCCCTGTTTCGCGACGAGGTCGCGCGCGAGCGACGGCGGCCGCGCCTGCCCTATGTGGCGGCGACCGTGCTGGTCGCCTGCACGCTCGCCGCGTTTGCGGTCCTGCTCGCTTACGACCGGCGCATCGCCACGATCTTCGTGGCCGCCGCCGTCGGCGTGTTCGTGATGCTGCGTCTGGTGGCGGCCCTGGTCATGCTGATCGCGCGCCGAGCGCCGCGGGCACGCTCGACAGTGCTGCGGCTCGCGGTCGCCAACATCCACCGGCCGGGCGCGCTCACCGTCAGCGTCGTGCTGTCGCTCGGGCTCGGGCTTGCGCTCCTCGTCACCGTGATCGAGATCGACGGCAACCTGCGCCGGCAATTCATGGCGGCGTTGCCCGCGAAGGCGCCGTCGTTCTATTTCCTCGACATCCCCTCGGTCGAAGCCGAGCGCTTCGACGCCTTCATCCGCGAGCGCGCGCCGCGCGCCGTGCTCGAGCGCGTGCCGATGCTGCGCGGACGCATCGTATCGGCGAACGGCGTCCCGGCCGAGGAGCTCAAGCCGTCGGCGAGCAGCGCCTGGGTGCTGCAGAGCGACCGCGGCATCACCTACACGGATGATGTCCCGGCCGGCTCGCGGCTTGTGGAAGGCGAATGGTGGAAGCCCGACTACCAGGGCGAGCCGCTGGTCTCATTCGAGCAGAAGATCGCCGAGGGGCTTTCGCTCAAGCTCGGCGACAAAATCACCGTCAACGTGCTCGGCCGCAACATCACGGCGCGCATCGCCAACCTACGCACGCTCGACTGGCAGAGCCTCGGCATCAACTTCGTGATGGTGTTTTCGCCCAATACCTTTCGCGGCGCGCCACATACCCACATCGCCACCCTCACCTATCCGGGCGGCAGCACGCTCGAGGAGGAAACGGCGCTGCTCAGGGCGGCAGCCGAAGCCTTCCCGTCAGTGACGGCGCTGCGCGTGCGCGACGCGATCGAGGCCTTCGCCGCCCTCGTGACCAACCTAGTGCTGGCAATCCGCGGCGCGAGCGCGCTGACGCTTGTCGTCGCCGTGCTGGTGCTTGGCGGCGCACTCGCGGCCGGCCACCGGCACCGGGTTTATGACGCGGTAGTCCTACGGACCGTCGGCGCGACGCGCGCGCAGCTCGTCCTCGCCTATGGCCTGGAATACCTGCTGATCGGCCTTGCGACCGCGGTGTTCGGGGTCGCCGCCGGTTCGCTCGCCGGCGCCATGGTCGTCACCCAGGTGATGAACCTGCCCTTCGTATGGCTGCCGGCGCCGGCCGCCGCCGCCGCGCTCGGGGCGGTCGCCGCGACGGTCGTGCTCGGTCTCGTCGGCACCTTCACGGTCCTCGGCGAGAAGCCGGCACCGGTCCTGCGCAGCCTCTAGGCCGTGGGCGACGCCGGCAAATCAGCGCTATCCCTGGCGCATTTTGTCACATTACGGTTTGGTGAGATTGTTAGAGTGTTCACTATGGCGCGGGAAATCCTCGGTTACCCGCCTGTTTACAAATCCCATCCCGGGTATCTGGCGCGGCCACCCAACCCGCACTAGATTCCACGCATCTGGCATTCGCCGGCACGTCGGCGCATGCCTGCTTACCGGCCAACCGCCGGTTCAGAGAGAGGGACTTTCCATGTCGGACTTCGACCGGAACTACGCCCTGCGCGGCGCTGGTACGGACCGCGCAGTAGCGGTTGATGAAGGCCTGCGGGCCTACATGATCCGCGTCTACAACTATATGGCCATCGGCGTTGCGCTGACCGGCGTCGTCGCGTGGCTCGCGTTCCAGCTCGCCGGCGGCGATGCGATCGTGATGGCGGGACGCACCATCAGCGGCTTGACCCCGTTCGGCCAATTGATCTTCAGCTTCCCGGGCCAGCTCGTGCTGTTCTTTGCCACGCTCGGCCTGGTGATGTACGTCAGCTGGCGGATCGACCGGCTGAGCCCCGCCGCGGCGTTCTCGTTGTTCCTGGTCTACGCGGCGTTGGTCGGCGTGTTCATTTCGTCGATCTTCGTGGTCTACACTCACGCCTCGGTGACGCGCGTGTTCTTCATCTCGGCGGCCGCGTTCGGCGGGCTGAGCCTGTGGGGCTACACCACCAAGCGCGACCTGACGGCGATGGGCACGTTCCTGAGGATGGGCCTGATCGGCTTGATCATCGCCATCCTGGTGAACATGCTCCTGGTGGCCTTCGGCGTATCGACCGGGCCGCTCGACTTCATCATCTCCTGCATCGGCGTCCTGATCTTCGCTGGCCTGACTGCCTATGACACGCAGAAGATCAAGGAGATGTATCACGAGATGGACGACGGGACGATCGCCGGCCGCAAGGCGGTGATGGGCGCCCTCACGCTCTATCTCGACTTCATCAACTTGTTCCTGTTCCTGCTGCGCCTGCTCGGCGACCGGCGTTAATCACCTGTCCGCCGACAGCGGACAAGCGCCAAAGAAACTAAGCCGACACGGCTTCCCTGCGCAGCGCCCCGGTGACGAACCGGGGCGCTGTCGTTTCTGTGCATTGCCGCGGCCGCGCTTGACCCGGCATCATCTGTGACAGAATCTCGGCGATTCCGCGCAGGCGGCATCGATCGCGCTGTATGCGACCGCGGGGTTTCGCCGGATCGGCACATTCGATGCGGTCGGTTTCAAATTCGGCCGCCGGCTCGACAGCGTCCTCATGCAGCGCGCGCTCGGCGAAGGCGCGACGACGGCGCCATCGCCATTCAGCCGGTGACCACGCTGAGCGAGCGATCGATGGCTCGCAGCACACGCTCAAGCTCGTGACCGCGCCGCACGATCAGTCCGGTCGCCGAGATCACGCTGTAGACGCCCTGACGGCGCGCCAATCTTGGATTCTTTTCGATTCGATAGATCGGCACTTCCGAGCTGCGGCGGAAGACGGAGAACACCGCGCGGTCCTTGAGGAAGTCGATCGCGTAATCGCGCCACTCACCGGCGGCGACCTTGCGGCCATAGAGGGAGAGGAGACGGTTGAGCTCGCGCCGATCGAAGGTCACGCGGCTCGCTGGGACGGGGGCTGGGGCTGTTATCGTTTCGGCCCCACCCCCGTAATACTGGCTGGGTTCAACGTCGCCTGGACCAAGGGTCATCGGCGCCTCCATTTGTCGTCGTCATGCGCATGTCATTCATGATGATTGCGCCATACGTGGATAACGGCAAGGGTTTTCGCGGTCCCCGGGTCCCACCGCCGCCGGGAGCACTGAGACACCTGCGACATGCCGCTGCGACACTTGGCGCTCACGTCGATCGGTTGCTTTTCGCGCGACTCACGCAGTCGTTAGGCGAATCATAATACTGCCCAATTTCTGACAAGTGGGGGTCAACCTACCCTGCGATAGGAAGCACTGTTGCCTCAGGGCCCGGTTTGCATTCGAGCGCCGGATTCCTCAGCCCCCCAGCCCCCCGGGGCTTGGATCAAACCGGGCCCAACTGGTTTTCGCGTTCTGGTTTTCGCTTTGTGGTTTGGCGTAGAGTTTAATCTCAAAAGCTTCGGTTCGTCGCGTAGAGTTCAATCTGCAAAGTTTTGAGGCCGGCGCGAGCCGGCCTTTTTTTGTGCAGCCACGCACGGTGCTGCGGCCTGTGCGGACGCTGCCGCGCCATGTGCGGCCGATTGTCTCGGCGTGGCACACAGCATAGGCTGAGGCTACCACTGTCCGACGATCATCATTGCAGGAGCGCACGATGGCCCGTGATTTCGAAGACCACTGCTGGAAAGACGTCATCGACGCCGAGACTCGCGAGATCTACCAGGCCTATCGCCGCAAGACCTATATCGGCGACCGCCCCGCGGTGTTGGCGATCGATCTCTACAACAAGGCCTATCTCGGCGGGAATCGGCCGGTGAAGGAGGTCGATCGCGAGTTCTCGGGCTCCTGCGGCGAGCATGCCTGGGCCGCCATGGCGCCGACCCAGCGGCTGTTCGCAGCCGCGCGCCGTGCCGGCGTACCGGTCATCTACACCACGCGCCATGTCGACACCGGCGGCGTGCAATCGACCAATCGCAACCTCAAGCGCATGGCCGATGACATCTATGACATCAAGGCGGAGCTTGCGCCGCAGGCGGGCGAGCTCGTCATCTACAAGGAGCGCGCCTCCGCGTTTTTCGGCACGCCGCTCGTCGCCCACCTGCAGATGAAGAAGATCGACAGCCTGATCATCTGTGGCGAAAGCACGTCGGGCTGCGTGCGCGCCTCCACCGTCGACGCCTATTCTTACGGCTTCCACAACACCGTGGTGGAGGAATGCACATACGACCGCGCGCTCATCAACCACAAGGTTAATCTGTTCGACCTGCATCACAAATATGCCGACGTGATGCATATCGAGGACGTGCTGGCGCATCTCGACGGCCTCGCCGCCCTGCGCAAGGTCGCGTGACCACAAATAACTCTCGCCGCGTGATGGCCCGGCATAGCGCGCCAATAAGGGCGGTTACGCCCGTCTTCAACCGGCTATGGACGCGCGTGAACGCGCTTATGTCCCGGCCATCTGCGTTTCTGCGGCCCGAGAACCCAAGAAACATCGATGCCCGGCGCCAGGCCGGGCATCCGGAATACCGCAATCGTCAGCCGAAATGCCGCTTCAGTGAAGCGCCGCCATTGCGGCACCGAGGATGAGGCTCGGATGTTCGAGAGTGCCGTCCTGCACCATGACGGCCGCGGCGGTGACGCCCTCGGCTTCGATCTGGTCGAGCGGGACCGTCCAGAGCTTGCCGTCGGCGCTCTCGAGCTTGGTCCAGCGCCGCGCCACGTTGTGATAGGTGATGCTCTTGCCCTTGTTCTCGCCGCGCTTGATCGCGACGGTGATCGCTTTCGCCAGCCCCACGACCACGACTTCCGCGGGAGGCCGCGTCAGGCCGGCCTCGGGCAATGTCACCGTCAGGCGTCCGCCGCTGATTGATACGTTAAGCGGCAGCGAAACCGCGGCGGGATTCTGCCGGCTTTTCGCGATCATGTGATCGATCGCGGCCTTGTCGCTGCCGAGCGCCTGATAGCTGCCGTTGACGACGACCTGCGGGGTGTAAACCTCACGGTCGCCCCGCACCTTGGAATAAGCGCGCTGGCGGACGGTGTGGAGCGGATCGGCCAGCGTGTCCTTCCAGCCGAGGTAATCCCAATAGTCGATCGGCACGCTGATCGAGATGAGCGACGGGTCTTTCGAGAGCTCGCCGATCAGTCGGTCGGCGGCCGGGCATGACGAGCAGCCCTGGCTGGTGAACAGCTCGATGACCGCGCGGGTCTGTGCATGGCCGACGGAGAGCGTTGCCGCCGACGTGCAGGCGACCACGACCACGTACGCAAGGCTGCGACGAACCATTCCGGTCTCCGACCTCAGTCGCGTTCCACCCCAATCAGCCGTTTACTTTTTAGGCGTCCTAATGATCACCCGCTACTCAATTCAAGGTGAGCAAATCGCGCCTGGCGCGCGGCTTAGGCTACCAGTTGCCGCAACACGTACTGCAGGATGCCTCCGTGCTTGAAGTAGTCCAGCTCGTCGACGGTATCGATTCGGCACACCAGCGGCACCCGCTTGAGCCCGCCGTCGGCGGCGACAATCTCCGCGATCATGCGCTGGCGCGGCTTGATCTCGCCGTGCAGCCCGCGGATCGTCACCTGCTCGTCGCCCCTGAGACCGAGCGACTGCCAGGACGTACCCTCCTCGAAGCACAACGGCAACACGCCCATCCCGATCAGATTGGACCGGTGGATGCGTTCGAACGACTGGCAAATGACGGCGCGGATGCCGAGCAGCACCGCGCCCTTGGCGGCCCAGTCGCGCGATGATCCCGAGCCGTACTCCTTGCCGGCGAAAACGACGAGCGGAACCTTTTCGCTCTTGTACCGCATCGCGGCGTCATAGATCGACATGCGCTGCCGCGACGGAAAGTGCACGGTCACACCGCCCTCGACCCCTGGCACCATCTGGTTCTTGAGCCGGATATTGGCGAAGGTCCCGCGCATCATCACTTCGTGGTTGCCGCGCCGCGTGCCGTACTGATTGAAGTCGGCCGGCTTGACCTTGTGCTCGATCAGATACTTGCCGGCCGGCGAGTCGACCTTGATCGAGCCCGCCGGCGAAATGTGGTCGGTGGTGATCGAATCGAGCAGCAGCGCGAGCACCCGCGCGTCAACGATGTCGCTGAGCGGCGTCGGATGCCGGGTCATGCCGACGAAATAGGGCGGATTCTGCACGTAGGTCGACTTCTTGTCCCAGGCGTAGGTCAGGCCGCCCTTCACGCTGATCTTGCGCCAGAGCGCATCGCCCTTGAATACGTCGGCGTATTTCCGCGCGAACATCTGTTTGTTGATGGTCTTGCGCACCAGGCTGTTGATCTCGCGGCTGGTCGGCCAGATATCCCGAAGAAAGACCTTCTTGCCCTTCTTGTCCATGCCGAGCGGCTGTTTGGCGATGTCCGAATACATCGAGCCGGCGAGCGCATAAGCCACCACCAGCGGCGGCGACGCGAGATAGTTGGCGCGCACGTCGGCGTTGATGCGGCCTTCGAAGTTGCGGTTGCCCGATAGCACGGCCGCCGCGACGAGGTCCTTGTCGTTGATGGTCTTGGAGATCTCCGGCGCCAGCGGACCGGAATTGCCGATGCAGGTGGTGCAGCCGAAGCCAACAAGGTTATAGCCGAGCTTGTCGAGGTCCTTCTGCAGGCCCGACTGTTCCAGATACTCGGCGACGACCTGCGAGCCCGGCGCCAGCGAGGTCTTCACCCACGGCTTGACGCTGAGGCCCTTGGACAAGGCTTTGCGGGCCAGCAGTCCGGCCCCCATCATGACGGTTGGATTCGACGTGTTGGTGCACGAGGTGATCGCGGCGATCACGACGTCGCCGTGGCCGAGATCGTGGTGGCGACCCTCGACTGGAAAGCGCTTCGCCGGCCCGGCCTTGGCGAAGTCCTTGTCGAGCGGGGCCGTTGCGATCGAGGGATGCAGTTCGAAGACGTCCTTGCCTCCGCCATCGCCGCCCTTGTTGAACTCCTTCACCATCGCGGTCGCAAAACCGGTCTTGACGTCCTTGAGCGCGATGCGGTCCTGCGGGCGCTTGGGGCCGGCGAGCGACGGTTCGACCGACGCCAGATCGAGCTTGAGCACGTCGGTGAACACCGGGTCGGGCGTCGACTTGGTCCGATACAGGCCCTGCGCTTTGGCATAGGCGGCAACGAGCGCAACCCGCTCGGCGCTGCGGCCGGTGTCGCGCAGGTACTTGATCGTGTCGTCGTCGATCGGGAAGAAGCCGCAGGTCGCGCCATATTCGGGCGACATGTTGCCGATGGTGGCGCGGTCGGCGATCGACAGATTGGCGAGGCCGGGCCCGAAGAATTCGACGAACTTGCCGACCACGCCGCGCTTGCGCAGCATCTGCGTGACCGTGAGCACGAGGTCGGTCGCGGTCACCCCTTCCTTGAGCTTGCCGGTGAGCTTCACGCCGATCACTTCTGGCAGCAGCATCGAGTAGGGCTGGCCGAGCATGGCGGCCTCCGCCTCGATGCCGCCGACGCCCCAGCCAAGCACTGCAAGCCCGTTGACCATCGTGGTGTGCGAGTCGGTGCCGACCAGCGTGTCCGGATAGGCGATGTCCATGATCGCCGTCTTGCCGTCGATCTTGACCTTGTCCTTCCTGGTCCAGACCGTCTGCGAGAGGTACTCGAGATTGACCTGATGACAGATGCCGGTGCCGGGCGGCACCACGCGGAAATTGTCGAACGACTTCTGCGACCACTTGAGGAACTGATAGCGTTCCTGGTTCTGCCGATATTCCTCCTCGACGTTCTTCTTGAATGCGCCAGGCATGCCGAAAAAATTGACTGCGACCGAATGGTCGATCACCAGGTCGACGGGCACCAGCGGATTGATCTTCTTCGGATCGCCACGGAGCGCCGCCATGGCGTCACGCATGGCGGCAAGATCGACCACCGCGGGCACGCCGGTGAAGTCCTGCATCAGCACGCGCGCCGGCCGGAACGCGATCTCACGTTCGGAGGTCTTGGTCTTGAGCCACTGCGCGGCGGCCTGAAGATCCTCCTTGGTGACGCTGCGTCCGTCCTCGTGCCGCAGCAGGTTCTCGAGCAGCACCTTCATCGAGAACGGCAGTCGAGAAATTCCCTTCAATCCGTTCTTCTCGGCGGTCGGCAAACTAAAGAACGCATAAGTCTTGCTGCCAACCTTGAGCGGCTTGCAGCAACGAAAACTGTCGAGAGAAGTCATGTCTTGTCCCATCCGACCGGAGGGCGCGCCATTACGGTAATAAAGTACCGGGCTCGCCCGATGTCGCCGGTCGCTACCTCCGCGCTGTTGTTGAAGGATTAACGCGGTTTCGAAGGGGCTTATAGGGTCTTTTTTTCCGCGGTTCCAGACAATCGACACCCGTCAACAACACGGATAGGAAATGGCGGGCTCCTGATGGTCCGCCGCGCCCTTGCGCCCTGGGCCGGGCCGACAGAGACGGGGGATCAGCGGAGGCGGAGAGGGGTCTGATGCGGCTTCAAGCGTCCGATCTCGCGTGCAGCCGGGGCGGCCGGGAAGTGTTTTCGGGCGTTGGCTTCGGGCTCGGCGCGGGCGAGGCGCTCGTCGTCACCGGTCCCAACGGGGCGGGCAAGTCCTCGCTTCTTCGCCTGATCGCCGGGCTGGTGCGGCCAACCGGGGGCACACTGTCGCTCGATGGCGGCGATCCAGACCTCACGTTACCCGAACAGGTCCACTACCTCGGCCACCAGGATGCCCTGAAACCGTCGCTCACGGTGGCCGAAAATCTCGCCTTCTGGGTGCAATTCCTGGGCGGCGGCACCGTCATGACGCCGGCGCTTGCGACTGCCGGCCTCGCTGGCATCGCCAACCTGCCCGCGGCCTATCTCTCCGCGGGACAGCGGCGGCGGCTTTCCATTTCACGCCTCGTCGCTGTGAAAAGGCTGCTCTGGCTCCTCGATGAACCGACTGCCGCGCTCGACACCGCGGGCCAGGCAATGCTGGCGGCGCTCATGGCCGAGCACCTGTCGGGCGGCGGGCTGATCATCGCGGCGACCCACGGCCCGATCGGCCTCGAACCCGCCGCCGAGCTGAAATTGGGAGCCGGTCAATGATGGCAGGTTCGCGCATGCTGTCGCCGATGGTGCGAAGGCTGGTGCCGCAGCGTACCCTCCCCCCTTGTGGGGGAGGGACAGGCAGAGGGGTAGCAACAGACGCCGAGCTTACCGCCACCCCCCTCCCCAACCCTCCCCCAGTCGAAGTCGGGTTTACCCGATTTCGACCAGTCAATACGTGGGCGAACCCCGGCAGGCCGGGGTTCGCATGGGGGAGGGAGCACACCGCCGTTGCCGCCTGCCTGCTGAACACACCGCGGAGCGCGCATCCATGACCGCGCTCGCGGCGCTTCTGGTGCGCGACATGCGGCTCGCCGTGCGGGTCGGCGGCGGCGCGCTCATCGGCGTGCTGTTCTTTCTGATCGTTGTCGCGATCGCGCCGTTCGCCATCGGCCCCGACCTCGTACAGCTGACGCGCATCGGACCGGCAATCCTCTGGCTCGGCGCGCTGCTTGCGAGCCTGCTCGCGCTCGATCGCCTGATCGGCGGCGATTACGAGGACGGCTCGCTCGATCTCATCCTGACCGCGCGCGTGCCGCTCGAACTCGTCGTCGCGGTCAAGGCGCTCGCGCATTGGCTCACCACCGGGCTGCCGCTCGTTGCCGCGGCGCCCCTTCTCGGGCTCCTGCTCAATCTCGATCCGACGCCGACCGCCGCGGTGGCGCTGACTCTCGCCGCCGGGACGCCGGCCCTGACCTTCATCGGGCTTATCGGCGCCGCGCTGACCGTCGCGCTGCGACGGGGCGGACTGCTGCTCGCGGTATTGATCTTGCCGCTGACGATCCCAGTGCTGATCTTCGGGGTCGCAGCCGCGAATGCCGCGGTGGTCGGGCCGGTCCCGTTCGGCCCGCCGTTCACGATCCTGTGTGCGCTGACCCTGATCAGCGCCGTCATCGGCCCCTTTGCGGCCGCTGCCGCGCTCCGCCACGCGCTCGACTAAAACCGCGCGTACGATCGAAATGCGAAGTGCATTGCGCCGGTGCAGGCACGTTCCTAAGGTAGCTCCATGGCGCTGATCGATCTGGCCAACCCCTCGCGTTTCCTGGCGCTGTCCGGGCGCCTGCTGCCATGGCTCGCCGGCGCGACGCTGCTCGCCTTCGCGTTCGGGATCAAGGAGATCATCGTCTCACCCGACGACTATCAGCAGGGTGCCGCCGCCAAGATCATGTTCATTCATGTACCGTCGGCATGGCTCGCGATGTTCATCTGGGTGACCATGAGCGTTGCGGCGCTCGGCACCCTGGTCTGGCGCCATCCGCTCGCCGACGTTGCTGCCAAAGCAGCGGCGCCGATCGGCACCGCCTTCACGCTGCAGTGCCTCGTCACCGGCATGCTGTGGGGTCGGCCGATGTGGGGCACCTATTGGGTCTGGGACGGGCGGCTCACCTCGGTACTGGTGCTGTTCCTGATGTATCTCGGCGTGCTGGCGCTCTGGCGCACAATCGAGGAGCCGGCGCGCGCGGCGCGTGCGGTGGCGGTGCTCACGCTGGTTGGCGCTATCAACCTGCCGATCATCAAGTTCTCGGTCGACTGGTGGTCGACGCTGCATCAGCCGGCATCGGTGCTGCGGCTCGGCGGACCGACCATCCATCCCTCGATTCTGATCCCGCTGCTCACCATGGCGCTCGCGTTCTTTCTCCTGTTCTTCACGCTACACCTCGCCGCCATGCGCAACGAGATCATGCGACGCCGGGTGCGCACGCTGATGCTGATGCAGGCGGATGCGGCGGCCGGGCGTTAGCACCATGGACCTGGGTCCCAACGCGGCATTCCTCGTCGGCGCCTATACGTTCGCGCTCCTGATTGTCGCCGCATTGATCGCGTGGATTGTCGTCGACAACCGGCGGCAGCGACAGCTCCTGTCGGAACTCGAGGCGCGCGGGATCACGCGCCGGTCGGAGCGCGCCGCCGAGCGAGTATCATGACCGTGAGCGCAAACGACCACATCGCAAAGGGCGAAGCCGCACGGAGCCGATGGCGCAACGTCATCGTGTTCATTCCGCTCGCCATCTTTCTGCCGGTGGCGCTGCTGCTCCTCATCCGCCTCAGCGCCGGCGACGCGTCGCGCATTCCCTCCGCCCTGATCGGACATCCGACGCCGGTGACCGTGCTGCCGCCGATCGCCGGGCTCGACCGCAACGGCCAGCCGGTGCCGGGGCTCGACGCCCGAAGCTTCAAAGGCGAAGTGACCCTGCTCAACGTCTGGGCGTCCTGGTGCCTGCCCTGCCGCGACGAGGCGCCGCTGCTGCTGACGCTTGCCGCCGACAAGCGCATCCGCGTCGTCGGCATTAATCAGAAGGACGCCGCCGCCGACGCGCGGAACTTCCTTCTGCGTTACGGCAACCCATTTGCCGCCATCGGCGTCGACCGCAGCGGCCGCGCCTCGATCGAATGGGGCGTTTACGGCGTGCCCGAAACCTTCCTGGTCGGACGCGACGGAATCATCCTCTACAAGCTGATCGGCGAGGTCACGCGCGCCAATCTCGAGACCGTGATCAAGCCGCAGATCGAGAAGGCGCTGGCGGCGCCGTCCTCTTGACC
>Ga0066903_100004303_pt1 | contig 12005 bp, 9 predicted proteins | sample PanSoiMetaGPlot1_FD_67491 | JGI IMG/M metagenome (GOLD analysis project Ga0066903, IMG submission 67491) | Tropical forest soil microbial communities from Panama analyzed to predict greenhouse gas emissions - Panama Soil - Plot 1 (version 2) | ecosystem: Environmental > Terrestrial > Soil >...
TGGCGTGCTCGCCCATCAGGTAGACCGCCGGGTACTTCATCGTGACCTTGGAGCCGATGTTCCCGTCGATCCACTCCATGGTCGCGCCCTCCTGCGCCACCGCCCGCTTGGTGACCAGGTTGTACACGTTGTTCGACCAGTTCTGGATCGTGGTGTAGCGGCAGCGGGCGCCCTTCTTCACGATGATCTCCACCACCGCGGAGTGCAGCGAGTCGGAGGAGTAGATCGGCGCGGTGCAGCCCTCGACGTAGTGCACGTAGGCGTCCTCGTCGACGATGATCAGGGTGCGCTCGAACTGGCCCATGTTCTCGGTGTTGATCCGGAAGTAGGCCTGCAGCGGGATCTCGACGTGCACGCCCTTCGGCACGTAGATGAACGACCCGCCGCTCCAGACCGCGGTGTTCAGCGAGGCGAACTTGTTGTCGCCGACCGGGATCACGCTGGCGAAGTACTCCTGGAACAGGTCGGGGTGCTCCCGCAGGCCGGTGTCGGTGTCCAGGAAGATGACACCCTTCTCTTGGAGGTCGTCCCTTATCTTGTGATATACGACCTCTGACTCGTACTGGGCGGCGACGCCCGCTATGAGCCGCTGCTTCTCGGCCTCGGGGATGCCCAGCTTGTCGTAGGTGTTCTTGATGTCCGCGGGGAGCTCGTCCCAGCTCGCGGCCTGCTTCTCGGTCGAGCGCACGAAGTACTTGATGTGGTCGAAGTCGATGCCGGACAGGTCGGAGCCCCAGGCGGGCAGGGGCTTGCGCCGGAACAGCTTCAGGCCCTTCAGCCGCAGGTCCAGCATCCATTGCGGCTCGTTCTTCTTGGCCGAGATATCGCGGACGACGTCCTCGTTCAGGCCGCGGCGCGCGGATGCGCCCGCGGCGTCGGAGTCAGCCCATCCGAACTTGTAACGCTCCAGGCCCTCAAGCTCGGGGCGCGCGATTGTCGTCATGCGGAGATGCCTCCGGACTGTGTTGGGTTACTGCCGGTTGTGGTGGTGCGGTGGGACATGTGCACGAGCGATGGCGCGGTGACGTGCGTGGTGCAGATCCCGTCGCCGCGGGAGATCGTGGCCAGGCGCTGCACCGGAGTGCCGAGCAGGCGGCCGAACGCCTCGGTCTCGGCCTCGCAGAGCTGCGGGAACTCGGCGGCCACGTGGGCGACCGGGCAGTGGTGCTGGCAGAGTTCCTCGCCCGGCTGCTCCCCCGAGCCGGCCGCCGGGGCGGCGCGCGCCGAGGCGGCGTAGCCGTCCGCCGACAGCGCCTCGGCCAGGGCCTGCACGCGGCCGGCGGCAGGCGCGGCGTCGACCACCGGGCGGTACCTGCTCTCCAGGTCCGCGATCTGCCTGCGGGCGAACTCGGCGACCGCGCCGGGTCCCGCCTTCTCGGCCAGGAAGCGCAGCGCGCTGGTGGCCAGGTCGTCGTAGGCGTGCTCGAAGGCGCTGCGGCCCGCGTCGGTGATCGCGAACAGCCGGGCCGGGCGACCCCGTCCCCGGCTGCCGTAACAGCGGGCTTCCTTCGCCTCGATCATGCCGTCGGCCAGCAGGTTGTCCAGGTGGCGGCGGACCGCGGCCGGGGTCAGCCCCAGCCTGCCGCTCAGCCCGGCCGCGGTGACCGGGCCGTGCTCCAGGATCAGCCGGGCGATCCTGGCCCGGGTCCCCCGTTCGGTGCCCGGATACCCCGCGCCGGAATGTCCCGTCGTAGGCTGGGCCGGGGCAGCACTGAGTTCGGCGCCTGCCGCAGCGCCGGACAGCGTGTCCTCCAGTTCCAGTCCCACGTTTTTCACAACATCATTGTGCCGTAAATGCTTCCACGCCCGCAAACGAATCGCCGGCTAGAGGCCGAGCCGCCGGGACAGGTCTGAGGCCAGGACGGCCTTCGGGTCCAGGCTGGCGCGCAGCGCCCGGAATTCCGCCAGCCGCGGGTACATCCGCGCCAGCACGTCAGCAGGCACCCGCGAGTCTTTGGCCAGGTAGACGCGGCCGCCTGCGGTGACCACGAGATCGTCGAGCCTGCCGAGCAGCCCGTCGAGCCCGGGCGTGCGCGCGGGAAAGTCCAGCGCCAGCGTCCAGCCCGCCACGGGGAACGAGAGCAGCCCGGGGTTGCCCTCGCCGAACCGCTTGAGCACGGTCACGAACGAGGGCGCGCGCACCGCGGAGACCAGCTCGAACGACCTGCGCACGGCCGCTTCCTGGCCGAACGGCACGACGTACTGGTACTGCCGGAAGCCACCTGGGCCGTAGACGCGGTTCCAGTTCCGCACGCCGTCCAGCGGGTGAAAGAACTTCCCGATGGTCTGCAGCTCTCCCTGGCGCAGCCGCGGTGCCTTGCGGTACCACGCCTCGTTGGCCGGGGCCACGGTAAAGCGGCTGATCAGCCCGGGCGGGAACCCGGGCGGCACGCCCAGGCGGGCTCCGGGACGGAACGCGAACGGGTCCGCCCGCTCCCGGGCAGGCAGGTCGGACAGGCCCGCGAAGTCGCCGCTGGTGACCACCGACCGCCCCAGGCCGGCCCCCCGGGCCAGGCTGTCCGACCAGGCCACCGTGTAGCCGTAGGCGCGGTCATGCTCGGCCAGCACGGCCATCGTCTCGTCGATGTCGGCCGTGCGCACGGTGTCCACCCGCACCCGCGAGGTGGCGACCCGTTTCAGCTGTACCGTGGCCCGCACGATGAGCCCGGTCAGGCCCATGCCGCCCGCCGTCGCCCAGAACAGCGAGGGGTCGGCCTGAGCGGTCACCGTGCGTAGCTCGCCGCTGGGCAGCAGCAGGTCGAATGACGGCACGTGCCGGGCGAAGCTCCCGGCCACGTGATGATTCTTGCCGTGCACGTCGGCCGCGATGGCACCGCCCACGGTGACCTGCCGGGTGCCGGGCGAGACCGGCACGAACCATCCGCCGGGCAGCCCCGCGACCATGAGCTGCTCCAGGCTCACGCCGGCCTCGCAGGTCACCAGGCCGGTCGCGGCGTCCAGCGCGAGAATCCGGTTCAGCCTGGCCGTCGAGATCACCAGGCCGTCCGCGCACTGCGCGGCATTGTTGTAACTGCGGCCGAGGCCGCGGGCGATCACCCCCCGGGACGGGGTCGCGGCCTGCAGCGCCGCGGCGGCGTCGGCGTCACTGGCCGGCTCGGCCAGCTCGGCCGAGGACGGCGCCAGCCGGCCCCAGCCGGTCAGCGTGACGGTACGGCTCGGCATGGGCGGTCGGTCTCCTCCGGTGGGCAGCGGACTTGCCGTCTGAATTGAACCAGTGATATGTCCCATCGTGGGGTGAGGACGCAAATGAACGATACGGCGGGCGCGGCCAGGCGGATGTGGACCCTGTTCGAGCCGGTCCACGTGGTGACCTACTTCACGGCCGAGGCGCGCGCCGGGTTCGAGGACGCGGGCCTGCGCGGATTCTGGCGCGGCTACTTCGCCGGGCGCGCGGCGCCGCTGGGCCCGGCCGGCCCGGCGGTGGTGACGGCGTCGTTCTACAACTTCGCTCCCCCGATGGTCGCCCGGGCCCTGCCGGCGGTGTGGGACCTGATCACGCCGGAGGACGCGCTGGCCGCGCGCTCGGCAGGCGCGGTGGCGGCGCTGCGCCGCCTGCTGGGCGAGCGCGCGGCCGGGCTCACCGCCCTGGCCGACGGGCTGCTGCGCGCTGTCGACGGCCTCGACTGCTCGGGCCGGGTGCTCGCCGCGGCGAACGCGGCCCTGCCGGTTCCCGCCGAGCCGGCGGCACGGGTCTGGCACGCGGCGACCCTGCTGCGGGAGCACCGCGGGGACGGGCACAACGCCGCCCTGCTGGCCGCGGACATCGACGGCTGCGAGGCGCTGGTGCTGCGAGCCGGACTCGACCTGTCCCGCGAGATCCTGCAGCCGATACGCGGCTGGTCCGACGAGGAGTGGGACCAGGCGGCGGGCCGGCTGGCCGGCCGGGGCTGGCTGGGCGAGGACGGCCGGGTCACGCCGGAGGGCGCCGCCGCCCGGCGGGCCGTGGAGGACGCGACCGACCGGGCGGCGGCGCGGCCGTGGGCCAGGCTGGGGACGCCCGCCACCGAGGAGCTGGCCGGCCTGCTGGCGCCGGTCGCCCGGGCGTGCGCCGCGGAGCTGCCGTTCCCCAACCCCGTCGGCGTGCCCGAGCCGTGATCGAGCCAAAGGGGCGCGGCGGCGCCTGGACTGAGGAGCGAGAGAGCTTGCGACCGAGCGCGGGGCCCCGGAGGCGAGCGGGAAATAGAGCCCTGGCCTCCCTGGCCGACCCGGCGGTGCTGCCGGATCCCTACCCGGTGCTGGCCCGGCTGCGCGAGGCATCGCCGTTCACCGAGGCAGACGGGGCGCTGGTGGTCGTCGGCCGTCACGAGGACTGCTCGGCGATCCTGCGTGACCCGCGCGCCAGCAGCGAGCGGAACAACTCGCTGCTGGCGCCGCCCGAAATGCGGGCGCAGCGCGGCCCGTCGTTCCTGTCGCTGGACCCGCCCGACCACACCCGGCTGCGGCGGCTGGTCTCCAAGGCGTTCACGCCGCGGGCCATCGCCCGGCTCGAGCCCAGGATCCGCGAGCTGGCGGACGAGCTGCTGACCGCGGCCGCGGTGCAGCGGGATGGGGAGTCGCGGGAGCTCGAGGTGGTGAGCCAGCTGGCCTACCCTCTGCCGGTCCGGATCATCTCCGAGCTGCTCGGGGTGCCGGCCGGGGATCACGCCCGGTTCGCCGGCTGGTCGGCCAGCCTGGTGCACTCGCTGCAGCCGCAGTTCATCACGGCCGACGCGGCGTCGGCTGGCGCCGCCGCGCAGCAGGCCAGGCTCGAATTCGCCGACTACTTCCGGGACCTGATCGCCGTCCGCCGGGAGCGACCGGGCGATGACCTGCTGTCCGAGCTCATCCGCGCCGAGGACGAGGGGCAGCGCCTCAGCGAGCCGGAGCTGACCGCCACCTGCGTGCTGCTGCTGGTGGCCGGGCACGAGACCACGGTGGGACTGATCTCCAACGCGATCCTGGCGCTGCTGCGCCACCCGGACCAGCTCGCCGCGCTGCGCGCCGACCCGGGCCTGGCCGCGGGCGCGGTCGAGGAAACGCTGCGTTACGACGCGCCGGTACAGCTCACCGGCCGGGTCGCCCGCGGGGGCATGCAGGTCGGCCCGGTCAGCGCGCCCGACGGCGCGCTGCTGCTGCTCCTGCTGGCCGCGACCGGGCGTGACCCGCGGGTGTTCGCCGACCCGGACTCGTTCGATATCCGCCGCCCCGCCGGCAACCACCTGGCCTTCGCGGCCGGGCCGCACTTCTGCCTCGGCGCGCCGCTGGCCCGGCTGGAGGCGGCGATCACCCTGCGGGCGTTCGTCACCCGGGTGGCCGGGCCGCAGCTCGACCCGGCGGGCCTGGCCTACAAGCCGAACCTCAACCTGCGGGGGCCCGCGCGGCTGGTGGTGAGCTTCGCGGGCATCCGGCCGCCGCAGGACCGCTAAAGCGACGGCGAGGACGCGGCCCTTCCCGGCACCGCGGACGGCTCGGCCAGGTCCAGCGGATGGTGGCAGGCGGCCAGGTGGCCGCCGCTCCCGTGCAGCACAAGCGGTGGCTCCTGCTTTGAGCAGATCTCGGTGGCGTACCGGCAGCGGGGGTGGAACCGGCACCCCGACGGCGGGACCACCGGGCTGGGCACGTCGCCCTGCAGCACGATCCGCTCCCGCCGGGCCGACAGATCCGGGTCGGGGAGCGGGACGGCCGACAGCAGGGCCTCGGTGTAGGGGTGGACCGGCCGCCGGTACAGCTCCTCAGCGGGCGAGATCTCGACGATCTTCCCCAGGTACATGACCGCGATCCGGTCGGAGACGTGCCGGACCACGCCCAGGTCGTGGGCGATGAACACGTACGTGAGGGCGAGCTCGTCCTGCAGGTCGTCCAGCAGGTTGATCACCTGGGCGCGGATCGAGACGTCCAGCGCGGAGACCGGCTCGTCGGCGATGATCAGCTTGGGGTGCAGCGCGATGGCCCGGGCCACGCCGATCCGCTGACGCTGGCCGCCGGAGAACTCGTGCGGGTAGCGGTTGAGGTGCTCGGGCGACAGGCCGACCAGCTCCAGCAGCTCCCGCACCCGGTTCTTGATCTTCGTGCGGTCCCCGTAGTTGTGGATGCGCAGCGGATCGGAAATGATCGTGCCCACCCGCTTGCGGGGGTTCAGCGAGGCGTACGGGTCCTGGAACACCATCTGCAGCTCGCGCCGGACCGGGCGCAGCTGGCGCCGGGACAGGCGGGAGATGTCGCGGCCCTCGAACGTGACCGAGCCGGCGGTCAGGTCGTACAGCCGGGCGATGCACCGGGCCAGCGTCGACTTGCCGCACCCGGACTCGCCCACCAGGCCCAGCGTCTCCCCGGTGCGCACCTCGAGGCTGACGTCGTCCACGGCGTGCACCCGCGCCACCTCACGCTGCAGGATGCCCTTGCGGATCGGGAAGTACTTCTTGACGTGGTCGGCCTGGACGAGCATCTGGCCGTCCCAGGTCGCGGTCATCGTGACTCCTCGGTCAGTTCCGGCTCGGCCAGCCCGTCCTGCCCGAGCAGTTCGGGGTGGATGGCGGTCTCGCGCAGGTCCTTTTTCTGAGCCGGGTCGAGGAAGCATGCGTCCAGGTGGCCGTTGCCGAGCCGGTCCTCGAGCGCCGGTATCTCTGTGCACCGATCGAACCGGTACGGGCAGCGGGGACCGAACGCGCATCCCTGGGGCAGCTGAATCAGGGACGGCGGCATCCCCTTGATGGCGGTGAGCCGCGGAGGCCGGGGCCGGTCCAGCCGGGCGATGGACCCGAGCAGGCCCCACGTGTACGGATGCTCGGCGTCGTAGAAGACGCTGCGCAGGCTGCCCTGCTCGACAATCCGGCCGGCGTACATCACCGCCACCCGGTCCGCGATGCCGGCCACCACGCCCATGTCGTGCGTGATCAGCACCACCGCCGTGCCGAAGTCGTCCCTGAGCTTCTTGATCAGCTCCAGGATCTGCGCCTGGATCGTGACGTCCAGCGCGGTCGTGGGCTCGTCGGCGATCAGCAGGTCGGGATTGCAGGAGAGCGCCATCGCGATCATCACCCGCTGCCGCATGCCGCCGGAGAACTGGTGCGGGTAGTCGTCCACCCGCTCCTGGGCGTGCGGTATGCCGACCGCCCGCAGCAGTTCGACCGCGCGGCCGTGCGCGGCCTTGGCGGAGATCTTCTCGTGAGCCCGGATCTGCTCGGCGATCTGCCAGCCGACGCGGTAAACGGGGTTGAGCGAGGTCATCGGGTCCTGGAAGATCATGGCGATCCCCGGGCCGCGGATCTCGCGGATCTGGTCCTGGGGCAGCTCCATCAGGTCGCGGCCCTTGTAGATCACCTCGCCCTCGACGCGCATGTTCGGGTCGTTGATCAGCCGCATCACCGACATCATGGTCACGCTCTTGCCCGAGCCCGACTCGCCCACGATGCCGAGCGTCTCGCCCTCGGCGACCTCCAGGGAGACGTCGTCCACGGCCTTGACCGTTCCGTCTTCCGTGCGGAACGACACCTTGAGGTTGCGCACCTCCAGCAGCGGCTCGGCCATCAGGTCGGCCGTACCCTCGGGTCGAGCCAGGCGTAGGCCACGTCGACCAGGGCGTTGATCAGCACGATGAAGAACGCCCCGAACACCGTCACGGCCATGATCGTGGGCAGGTCGAGATTCGTGAAAGCCTGCCAGAGGAGGTAGCCGACGCCGTGGATGGCGAACACCACCTCGGTGATCAGCGCCCCGCCGGCCACCAGCGCGCCGAAGTCGAGCCCGAACAGGCTCACGAACGTGATCATGGAGTTACGCAGCGTGTGCCGGGCCACCACGCGCGACTCCCGCAACCCCTTGGCCCGGGCGGTGCGCACGAAGTCCTCGTTCTGGATCTCGAGCAGATTGGCCCGCAGCACCCGGGAGTACAAGCCGATGTACAGGATCGACAGCGTGATCCAGGGCAGGATCAGCCCCTTGAACCACAGGGACGGGCTCTGCGTGAACGGCGTGTACCCGAGCGGCGGCACCCAGCTGAACAGGAACGAGTCATGCAGCTTCCCCTGGCTGACGTAGTTGGCCAGCGTGCCCACCCAGACCACCGGTGCCGAGAAGCCGATCAGGGCCAGGACCATCAGCACCGGGTCGAGCCAGGTGCCGCGCAGCAGGGCCGCCGCGACCCCCATGGCGATGGCCACCACCACCCAGAGCACCGCGGCGCCGAACACCAGCGACAGGGTGGCCGGCGCGGCCGCGGCGATCTCCGGTACCACCAGCAGGCCCTGGTTCGAGTAGGACACCAGGCTGCGGGTGACGAAGAGTTGCTTCATCATCAGCAGGTACTGGACCGGGAGCGGCCGGTTGAGCCCGAACTGGGCCCGGATCTCGGCCAGGGTCTGCGCATTGGGATTCCGCCCGGCGAGCGCGCGGGCCGGGTCGACGCCCGGCGTCTTGAAGAAGATGAAAAAGGTGATCACCGAGATCACGAACAGGACCAGCACGGTCCACGCCACCCGGCGGACGGCGAACGTCAGCATCGGAACCCCCCGGCCGCCATTACCCCTCCACCCGCAGCTTGGCGCGCGGGTCGAGCGCGTCCCGCAGGCCGTCCCCGAACACGTTCAGGGCCAGGACGGTGAGCACGATCATGATCCCGGGCGCGATCGACACCCAGGGCCGGGTGTACAGCAGGGCCTCTCCGTCGTTGATGATCGTGCCCCAGCTGACGTTGGGTGGCTGCACCCCGATGGACAGGAAGGACAGCGCCGCCTCGGTCAGGAGCGTGGTGGCGATTATCAGCGGCAGCAGCACGATCACGGTGGACACCACGTTCGGCAGGACCTCCGAGAAGACCAGCCGCATGGTGGACGCGCCCGAGGCGATGGCCGCCTCCACGAACTCCTTCCGGACCACCGAGAGCACCTGGCCGCGGACCGGGCGGTAGACGTACGGGATGAAGACGAACGCGATGATGAGCGTGGGCACCCAGAGGCTGGCGGAGCTGACGTGCAGCGGCCCGAGCTGGAAGCCGTTAGAGTGCGTGAGCAGTTCGGTTGCGATGCAGATGGCCAGCAGGTACAGCGGGAAGGCCCAGATGATGTCCATGATCCGGGACAGGATCGAGTCCGTGACCCCGCCGAAGTAGCCCGCGATGAGCGCGACCACGGTGGCGATCAGGCAGCAGATCACCGCCGAGGCGACGCCGATGAACAGCGAACTGCGCCCGCCGTACAGTAGCAGCGCGGCCACGTCACGGCCGAGGTTGTCGGCGCCGAGGGCATAGTGGTACGGGTCCCAGGTGGGGGCGATCGGCGTCTCGCCGAGCTTCAGCGTCCCGCCGCCCTGCTGCATCAGCGGCACGATCTTGCCGTTGATGACCGTGGTGCCGTTCAGGTTCGGCGCCAGCGGGTTGGTCACGTGCGCCACGTGGTCCGCGTACAGCGGCGCCGCCAGGCACACCACCACGATCAGCAGGAACAGCCCGAGCGCCGCCATCGCGAGGCGGTTGCGCCGCAGCCGATGGGCGGCCAGGGCCCACGGATTGCGGCCGACGACCTCCGGCCGCAGATCCGCGGGCGCCTCAACCTGTTCGATTATGGCGGCCATGAGCCTCTCCCTGGGCCGGCCGCCGTTCCTACGACAGCCACATCCTGTCGATCAGGATGTACCACTGCGGGTTCCACTCGTAACCATGCACGTTGCTGGACAGGAAGTCGATCTGCTTGGGGTTGTACATGTCGACCCACGGCGCCGCGTTGGTGTCCTCGTGGTCGATCTGCGTCCACAGCGAGGCGGCCCCCTTCGGGTCGGTGGCCTCCATCGACTCGGCCTTGACGATCTGCGCGTTGATGTTCTTGTCGCAGAATGCGGCGATGTTCGGGCTGGCGTCGCTGTTCGGGTGGATGGTGCCGCAGCCGAGCAGCACGTTCAGGAAGTCCGACTGCGCCGGATAGTCCTGGTACCAGGCCGAGTAGGCGACGTTCCAGTGGGCAGAGTTCGCGGAGTTCTGGATGAACGGGTACTGGACGCCCGCGGTCAGCAGCGCCACGCTCGCCTTGTAGCCGATCGCGTTCAGGTCGGAGACCATCTGCTCGGCCAGGGCCTTGCCGACCTGGTCGGTGGTGCTGTTCACCACGACCTTCATCCCGGCCGTGCCCGACTGCTGCACCAGCTGCTTGGCCTTGGTCAGGTCGGGCGCCACCCACGCGGTATGAGTCCCCGTGGTGTACGGGCAGTACGCCACGTACGAGGGGTAGTTCGGCGGCAGGATCTGGCAGGTCGGGACGGCCAGCGACGGGCCGCCCGCGATCTTGACGTACGCCGCCCGGTTGGCCGCGAAGTTGATGGCCTGGCGGGCCTTCACGTTGTTGAACGGCGGCGTCCGGGTGTTGAGGGCCCAGTACCAGTCGGCGGTGAGCGTGTTCACGTGCACCTGGTTGGTGTACTTCGGGCTGTTGAGCTGGCTGAGCTGGTCGGACGGGATAACGTCGCCGTCGAACACCTCGTTGGCCTGCCCGTTCTGGACCGCGGTCACCTCGTCGGAGACCTGCTGGCCGTACTTCTCGACGATCTCGTTCGGATAGCCGGCCGGCTGGGCCTGCGCGCTCCACACCTTGAAGTACGGGTTGCGGACCAGCACCAACTGGGTGTTCGGGTTGTACGACTTCCACATGTACGGCCCGGTGCCCGGCGGCACGTTGTTGCCGAGCAGCTTCAGTGAGGTGCTGGCCGGCACCGCGAACGCGAACGGCAGCGCCAGCTGGTCCATGAGCTCAGGGTCGGGCGCGGTCAGGTTGAGGGTCAGCGTGTAGGCCGAGTCGTCGGCGACCACGCCCTGACTCAGGTCACAGCCCTTGGTCGAGCACTTGGACGCGCCGACGAGGTCGGAGTAGAACGACGTGGGCCCGGGCACCGTGAACTGGCGCTCGAACGTGGTCACGAAGTCGCTCGGCTTCATTACCTGGCCATTGGAGAACTTGATCCCCTTGCGGATGTGGAAGAGGTAGGTCTTGCCGCCGTTGGTGGCCGCGGGGATCGAGGTGGCCAGGTCGGGCACGATCTTGGTCCCGGCGACGCCGTTCACCTTCGCGAAGGTGGTCAGGCCGTCGTGGGTGTCGATCAGGAGCTGCCACTCCTCCAGCGTGTAGTTCTGCGCCGGGTCGGCCACGCCGAAGTTGGAGTTGGCCAGGATCGTGAACGTGCCGCCGGGCTTCCCGGTAGACGAGGGGGCGGCACTGGGGGCCGACGAGCTGCCGCTGCTACAGCCCGCCACGGTCAGGGCCAAGGCCGCCACGACCGCCCCGGACCATCGCAACGGATGACGTGTCACGGCGGTGTGAACTGAGCGCACAAGCCTCATTTGATGCCTCCCTGGGGCTTCTGCCGACGTCTCACGTTTCCCGGGGATCATATGCGCGGCGAGCAGGCCGTACGAGGTGCAGGCGGTAACGCTTTGGGATCAATAAGTAAGGGAGGTTGCCAAATGTTATGGTCCGGCCGTGGCTACTCACGCGCCGTGACGACGGTAAAGCACTACGTCATCAGGCCAGGAAGCCGCGGAGCAGGGCGGCGGTGCCCTCCAGGTGCTCGGCCACCGCGTGCCGGGCCCGCCCGCTGTCGCCGGCCAGGATCGCGGTCACGATGGCTGTGTGCTGGCCGGCCGTATGGTCGATGTTGCGCTGCAGCACGGGGATCGCGTTCAGCAGGTCGTTCAGCCGCATCCGCGCGTCCGCGCAGGCCGCGGTGAGCAGGGTGGACCCGGTGAGCTCCGCGATCGACAGGTGGAACAGGGTGTCCAGCCGGCGGTAGTCCTGCGGGCTGGCGCCGTTCACGTCGGCCAGCCTGGCCTGCAGGATCTGCGGCGTATCCTGCCGGGCCGAAGACTGGGCCATCAGCTGGGCCAGGGCGTCGGCCGAGCCGGTCTCCACGGCCAACCGGAACGTCAGCGCGTCGGCGAGCTTGTCCCCGTCCTCGCGGGCCAGGCGGCGCAACTCGCCCCGGCCCGGCGCGGGCGGCGTGCCGGTCACGAAGGTGCCGCCGGACCG
>Ga0066903_100004304_pt1 | contig 12003 bp, 7 predicted proteins | sample PanSoiMetaGPlot1_FD_67491 | JGI IMG/M metagenome (GOLD analysis project Ga0066903, IMG submission 67491) | Tropical forest soil microbial communities from Panama analyzed to predict greenhouse gas emissions - Panama Soil - Plot 1 (version 2) | ecosystem: Environmental > Terrestrial > Soil >...
AGCATCTGCTGGTAGAGCTCGTAGCCGACCTCCTTGATGTGGCCGGACTGCTCCTCGCCCAGGAGGTTGCCGGCGCCGCGGATGTCGAGGTCGTGCGAGGCGAGCTGGAAGCCGGCGCCGAGCGTGTCGAGCGACTGCAGCACCTTCAGCCGCCGCTCCGCCTGCGGCGTCAGGCGGCGGTTGACCGGCAGCGTGAACAGCGCGTAGGCGCGCGCCTTCGAGCGTCCGACCCGGCCGCGCAGCTGGTAGAGCTGGGCGAGGCCGAAGCGATCGGCGCGGTGCACCACCAGCGTGTTGGCGGTCGGGATATCGAGGCCCGACTCGACGATCGCGGTCGACAAGAGCACGTCGTACTTGCCGTCGTAGAACGCCGACATGACGTCCTCCAGCACGGTCGGCGGCATCTGCCCGTGCGCGGTCGCGACCTTGGCCTCCGGGACGTTCTGCTCGAGGAAGACTTTTGCCTCGCCAAGGTCCTCGATGCGCGGGCAGACGTAGAACGCCTGGCCGCCGCGATAGCGCTCGCGCAGGATCGCCTCGCGGATGCTGAGCGGATCGAACGGCGTGACGAAGGTGCGAACCGCCAGCCGGTCGACCGGCGGGGACGCGATGATCGAGAGCTCGCGCACGCCGGTGAGTGCGAGCTGCAGGGTGCGCGGGATCGGCGTTGCGGTGAGGGTGAGCACATGCACCTCGGCGCGCAGGTTCTTCAGCCGCTCCTTGTGGGCGACGCCGAAATGCTGCTCCTCGTCGACCACCAGCAGGCCGAGGTCCTTGAACTTGATCGCCTTGCCGAGCAGCGCATGGGTGCCGATCACGATGTCGGTCGTGCCGTCGGCGAGCCCCGCCTTCACCTTGGAAAGCTCCGGCGCCGGCACCAGCCGCGACGCCTGCGCGAGTTTTATCGGGAACCCGCGGAACCGCTCGGTGAAGGTCTTGAAGTGCTGGCGCGCCAGCAGCGTGGTCGGCACCACGACGGCGACCTGCTTGCCGCTCATCGCCGCGATGAAGGCGGCGCGCAGCGCCACCTCGGTCTTGCCGAAGCCGACGTCGCCGCAGATCAGCCGGTCCATCGGCCGGCCGGACGCGAGATCGTCCAGGGTCGTGTTGATCGCGGTGAGCTGGTCCTCGGTTTCGGCGTACGGGAAGCCAGCACAGAATTCGTCATAGGCGCCCTGCTCGATCGTGAGCCGCGGCGCCTCGCGCAGCTGCCGCTCGGCCGCGATCTTGATCAGCTCGCCCGCCATCTCGCGGATGCGGCTCTTCATCCGCGCCTTGCGGGTCTGCCAGGCGGCGCCGCCGAGTCGGTCGAGGTCGACGGCGGTCTCCTCCGAGCCGTAGCGCGACAGAAGTTCGATGTTCTCGACCGGCAGATAGAGCTTGTCATTGCCGGCGTAGTGGATCTCCAGGCAGTCGTGCGGCGCGCCGGCCGCCGGAATCGTCTGCAGGCCGACGAAGCGGCCGATGCCGTGGTCGACATGCACGACGATGTCGCCGGCCGACAGGCTCGTCACCTCGGCGATGAAGTTCTCGGCGCGCTTGGCGGCGCGGCGCGGCCGCACCAAGCGGTCGCCGAGGATGTCCTGCTCGCCGATGACGGCGGCGTCGGCGGTCTCGAAGCCGGCCTCGATCCCGAGCACCGCGAGCGACACCTCGTGGCGCGGCCGCGCCTGCGCGGCGCGCCAGTCGGAGACGTTGACCAGGTTGACGATGCGATGATCCGAGAGCACGTGGCTCATGCGGTCGCGTGCGCCGTCGCTCCACAGCGCGATGATGGCGCGCTTGCCGGCGGCCTGCAGCGCCTCGACGTGCTCCTTGACGGCCTCGAACACGTTGCGGTCGGCCTGCCGCTCGGGCGCGAAATTGCGCCCCGTCCGCGTGCCGGCCTCGATCACGGTGCCGCCGCCACCGTCCGGCGCCGCGAACGACGTCATGCGCACCAGCCGGCCCGCGTCGAGCCGCTGATGCCATTCCGTGTCCGTCATGTAGAGCCGCTCGGGCGGCAGCGGCTGGTAGGGCGTCGCGTTGCCGTCCATGGTGAGCGCCTGCCGGCGCGCCTCGTAGTAGTCGGCGATCGTGGCGAGCCGCTCCCGGGCGGCGTCCTCGGCGAGCGGCTCGAGCGCGATCGCGCTGCCTGGCACGTAGTCGAACAGCGTGTCGAGGCCGGTGTGGAACAGCGGCAGCCAATGCTCCATGCCGGGGAAGCGGCGGCCTTCGCTGACCGCCTGATAGAGCAGATCGTCGGTGCGCGGCGCGCCGAACTCTTTGACGTAGCCCTGGCGGAAGCGCCGGATGGTGTCGGAGGTGAGCTGGAACTCGGCGACCGGGACGAGGTCGAGGCCGCGCAGCTGATCGGTGGTGCGCTGGGTCTCGGGATCGAACGAGCGGATCGACTCGAGCGTGTCTCCGAAGAAGTCGAGCCGCACCGGCTCGTCCATGCCGGGCGGAAACAGGTCGAGAATGCCGCCGCGCACCGCGTAGTCGCCCGGCTCGCGCACCGTCGAGGCGCGCAGGAAACCGTTGAGCTCGAGCCAGCGCACGATGCCGTCCATGGCGAGCATGTTGCCGGGCGCGGCCGACAGCGTTTGCGTGCCGATCAGCAACTTCTGCGGCACGCGCTGCAGCACCGCGTTGACCGTGGTGAGCAGGATCGAGGCGCCCTCGCGGCCCTTGAGGCGCGCGAGCCGCGCCAGCGTGGTCATGCGCTGCGCCACGAAGCCGGCGTGCGGCGACACCCGATCGTAGGGCTGGCAGTCCCAGGCCGGGAACTCGAGCAGCGCGATGTCGGGCGCGAAGAACGCAAGCGCGCGGACGAGCTGCGCCAGTCGCTGGCCGTCGCGGCAGATCACCGTGAGGCTGGTCGCCGGCGCGCCGGCTTTTGCCGCGATCGCGCGTGCGAGGTCGGACAGCACCAGGCCTTCGGCGCCGTCCGCGACGCTCGCGAGCGTCAGCGGCCGGCCCGGCGCGAGCTGCTCGACGGGGGAACGCGGCAGGATATTCACTTGGCTGGATTCCTTGCGAAGTGGCGCAGCCGGTGAAACAGCGCGGTGTCGTGCTCGGGCGCGACCGGCCGCTCTCCGGTAATCCAGGCGTAGAGGTCGGGTTCCGGCACGTCGGTCAGGCGCTCATAGGCGTCGACCTCGGCCTCGCTGAGCGCGCCGATGTTGGCGTCGGCAAAACGGCCCATGATCAGGTCCATCTCGCGCGTGCCGCGGTGCCAGGAGCGAAACAGGAGGCGCCGCCGGCGCTCGTCCAGCCCTTCGCTCGATCGTGTCGTCCCGGTCACCGCCGCCTCCAAACGCCGAAAGCCCGGACGGGCCGGGCGGGGCTGATATAACGTCGCGGCGGCCCGAAGTCAGGGGCCTCGATTCCACTTTTCGTCATGGCCGGGCGGCCGTGACGATAAGGGACGCAGTACCTTCCTAAGCGAGATGCGCGGGACAAGCCCGCGCATGACGGTTTTGTTGGCAGACAGCCATGCGCCCGAGCCTGCTCAACCCCCTGTTCGCGTCGGTCACGACCTTGCCGGGCGTGGGGCCGAAGGTCGCCAAGCTGCTGGCGCGCGTGAGCGGGCGCGAGGACGACGGCGCGCGCGTTGCCGATCTCCTCTTCCACTTGCCGACCGGCTCGATCGACCGGCGGGCACGGCCGAAGCTGCGCGATGTCGAGCCCGGCACGGTCGTGACCGTTGCGGTCACCATCGACCGCCACCGTCCGCCACCGCCCGGTCGCGCGCGCGCGCCGTACCTCGTCTACGCGAGCGATGAGACCGGCGACCTCGTGCTCACCTATTTCGGCGCACACAAGGACTACGTCGCAAAACTCCTGCCGGTCGGCGCGCGCCGCTACGTCTCCGGCACCACCGCGCTCTACGACGACATGCTGCAGATGGTGCATCCCGACCGCGTGGTCGACGAGGCCGGGCTGGCAAAACTGCCGCTGATCGAGCCGGTCTACCCGCTGACCGAGGGGCTGTTTCCCAGCCAGCTGCACAAGGCGATCGACGCCGCGCTCGACCCGCTGCCGACCCTGCCGGAGTGGCAGGACGCCGCGTATCTGGCGCGCGAGCGCTTTCCCGGCTTCGCCGAGGCGCTGCGCCGCATTCACCGGCCCGCGGCGCCGGCCGACATCCTGCCCGATTCACCCGCCTGGTCGCGCCTCGCCTATGATGAGCTGCTCGCCGGCCAGCTCGCGCTGGCGCTGACCCGCGCGCACATGCGCCGGGTCAGCGGCCGGCGCACCACGGGCGACGGCAGGCTGCGCGAGAAGATCGTCGCGGCCCTGCCCTATCGGCTCACCGCCTCGCAGGAACGCGCGGGCGTCGACATCGCAAAAGATCTCGCCGCCCCGCACCGCATGCTGCGCCTGCTCCAGGGCGACGTCGGCTCGGGCAAGACCGTGGTGGCGCTGCTCGCCTGCGCGGTCGTGATCGAGGCCGGCCGCCAGGCCGCCCTGATGGCGCCGACCGAGATCCTGGCGCGCCAGCACCTCGCCACCATCGCGCCGCTCTCCGAGCGGGTCGGACTGCGCGTCGCGCTGCTCACCGGGCGCGAAAAGGGCCGCGAGCGTGCAGAGATCCTCGCCCGCCTGACGGCCGGCGAGATCGATCTCTTGGTCGGGACGCACGCGCTCTTTCAGGAGGACGTTGCATTCCGCGACCTCGCGCTCGCCGTGGTCGACGAGCAGCATCGCTTCGGCGTGCACCAGCGGCTCGCGCTTGCCGCCAAAGGCGAGGCCGTCGACATGCTGGTGATGACCGCAACGCCGATCCCGCGCACGCTGGTGCTCACCTATTTCGGCGACATGGACGTCTCCGAGCTGCGCGAGAAGCCGGCCGGCCGCAAGCCGGTCGACACCCGCACGGTGCCGCTCGGCCGCATCGACGACGTGGTGGCAGCGGTCGGCCGCGCGCTCGACGAGGGCCGGCGGGTCTACTGGGTATGCCCGCTGGTCGAGGAGTCGGAGACGACCGACCTCGCCGCCGCGCAGGACCGCTTTGTGTCGCTGCGGGAGCGCTTCGGCGATCTCGCCGGCCTGGTGCACGGCCAGATGAAGGGCACCGAACGCGACCGCGCCATGGCGAGCTTCGCGGCGGGCGAGACTCGCCTCCTCGTGGCCACCACGGTGATCGAGGTCGGCGTCGACGTGCCGGCCGCGACCGTGATGGTGATCGAGCACGCCGAGCGGTTCGGCCTTGCCCAGTTGCACCAGCTGCGCGGCCGCATCGGCCGCGGCGCCGAGCGCTCGACCTGCCTGCTGCTCTACCGTGCCCCGCTCGGCGAGACCGCGAAGGCGCGGCTCGCCATCATGCGCGAGACCGAGGACGGTTTCCGCATCGCCGAGGAGGACCTGCGGCTGCGCGGCGAAGGCGACGTGCTCGGCACGCGCCAGAGTGGCATGCCGGGCTTCCGCGTCGCCCGCATCGAGACGCACGGCAAGCTCCTGCAGGCCGCGCGCGACGACGCCGCGCTCGTGCTCAACCGCGATCCGGAGCTGACCGGCGAGCGCGGCGAGGCGTTGCGCGTCCTGCTCTATCTGTTCGAGCGCGACGAGGCGATCAGGTTGATCAGGGCGGGGTAGCAGAGCACCACCCAGGAAGCGCGGAGGCTGCTACCATCCACCGCAAGTTCGGGGGGCGTCCCGGCATTTCGGTTGAGAGAATTTCGCCGGCGCCGCACCCCCATTTCAGTAGCTGAAGCTGAATTCGTGCGCCCGACAATCGCATCATCGTTTCGGGTGAAGTCGCCTCCTCTGCTCAGGGAATGACAAGCACGTAAAGTTCTTGTGCCTGCAAGCACGTCGCATCTCATCCGCGTCATTTGGGGAAATCGGATGCAGAATCTCCGCAAGACGATCGCAGCAGCTTGCATTGCACTCGCCGCATTCATTGCCGGCCCGCCGACCGCAAGAGCGGATGACGATGACGGCATCCGCCTGGTCACCCAGAACATGTACGTAGGGAGCGCGTTGCCGGCGTTGAACGGCGCAGCGACACGGGCGCAAATCGCTGCCGCGGTCACGACGTTCTACAACAACATCCTGGACAGCAAGCCGGCCGAACGCGCGGCCGCGATGGCGCGCGAAATCGCGCGACACCGCGCCCATCTGGTCGCGCTCCAGGAAGCAGCGGTGCTGCGAACCGGAACCGGCGGGCCAGCCACGACGGTCCGAGCGGATCTCGTTCAATTGCTGCTCGATGCGCTCGCCGGCCTCGGCCAGCGCTACGTCGCGGTGGCAATCGTTCCCGGATTGGATATCCAGGCGCCGAGCACACTTGGTTTCGACGTCCGCCTCACGAACCAGGACGCCATTCTGGCCCGTGCCGACCTCCTGCCCGGTGAGCTCGATGTGTCGAACCTACAGATCGAGCAATTCGGGATCAAGCTGACGGTGCCGACCATCCTCGGTCCGTTCACAGACCCACGCGGGTGGGCGGCCATCGATGTCAAGATGCGCGGCCAGCGCTTCCGCTTTGTGACCACGCACCTCGACTCCAGTGTCCCGGCGATTCGCGTGGCACAGGCGGGCGAGCTGCTCCAGACCGCCGCCAACACCAGCCTTCCGGTGATCATCGCTGGCGATACCAATATCGCCGCCGACACCTCGCTCGATCCGTCGTTCCCGGCCTATCAGGCCATGATCAGCGCCGGATTCAGCGATGCCTGGCAGGTCCGGCGGGCGCCCGATCCCGGCTTCACCTGCTGCCAAGCCCCGAACCTGCTCAACCCGACATCCCTGCTGAACCATCGGATCGATCTGGTCATGGTCCGCGGTGAGTTCGGCGTGACCGACATCAGCCTGATCGGCAACCAGCCGGCCGACCGTACGGTTTCCGGCCTGTGGCCATCCGACCATGCGGGTGTGGCGGCGACCCTGCGACTGCCGTCCCGCCAAGCCGACAACCGATAGGCCATCGGCTTCGGCCGACCGAGCAAGCAAGAGGCCTCATGAGCAAAGCAGCGACGTGCCAAACATTCGGCGCAACCATCAGGCGATGGCGGCTTCCCAAGGCGACGGCGTTTTTCGTCCTCGCCCTGGCATCGCTGGCGCCGACCCCGGTCTCGGCCGACGACGATCAACTGCGGGTCATGACCCAGAACCTCTATGTGGGCTCGTTTTTCCAGGAATTAAACGCCGCCAGGACTCTAAGCGAGATCATCTCTGCCGCGACGCTGACCTACCAGCACATTCTGGCCACCAGGCCGGCCGAACGTGCGGTCGTCATCGCCGACGAGATCGCAAAGCTCCGGCCCGATTTCGTCGGCCTCGAGCAGGCGGCGATCCTGCGCACCGGCATCACGCCACCGGCCACTGCGGTGACGTTCGACCTGCTGCAATCGCTGCTGAAGGAACTCGAGGCGAATGGCGTGCGCTACAAGACTGTCGCCGTCAAGCCGGGTCTGGACGCCGAGGCGCCGACCGCGCTCGGATTCAACGTCCGCCTCACCCTGCGCGACGCCTTGATCGTGCGCGCCGATCTGCTCGACGAAGGCCATGTCAAGCTGTCGAACCTGCAAATCCGCCAGTACATCGCGGCGTCGACGGATACCGAAGGATATTCGTCCATCGACGTCACTTGGCGAGGACGCCAGTTCCGGTTTGTGACGACACACTTCTCTGTGGCATCGTTCGCCACGGCGCAGGCCCTGGAGCTCGTCCAGACGGCCGCGAACACGACCATGCCGGTCGTGCTGGTCTGCGATTGCAATACCAACCCGGACAATCCCGCCGACCCGATCTTCCAGAACTTTCCGGCCTATCTCTTGCTAAAGAACGCCGGCTTCATCGACGCGTTTCGCACCGCGCACCCCACCGATCCGGGCTTCACCTTCGGCCAGGCCGAAGACCTGCTCAACGTGACCTCCACCATGAGCCGCCGCATCGACCTCGTGCAGTTCCGCGGGCCCTTCACCGTGACGGACGCGCAGGTCGTGGGCGCCTCCCCGGCTGATCGGTTACCGCTCGGCCTGTGGCCGTCGGACCATGCCGGTGTCGTCGCGACCTTGTCGCTGCCGCCCAGCGGCGGCGATGACGATTAGGGCTACCTCACCGCGATCGGCGCCACGCTTGACCCCGTCCCGCCGCGCAGCTTGAGCGGTTCGACGATGAACGCGAACTCGTGCGCCTTGTCGCGCGCGAGCGCTTCCAGATCGAGGTTCTCGATCAGGTAGACGCCGTTGACGTTGAGCAGGAAGCCGTGCACCGGCAGAAACAGCCCCTTGTCCGGATAGGGCCGCACCTCGACGGCCCAGTTGTCCGAGCCGACGATCATCACGTTGCGCTTGACCAGAAAATCCGCCGCCTCGAGCCCGATGCCAGGCTCGCCCTTGATGAAGCGGGCATTGTCGACCGTCCACAGCCGGCCCCAGCCGGTGCGGATCAGCACCACGTCGCCCTTGCCGATGTCGACATTGGCCTGATTCATCGCCGCCTCAAGGTCGGCGACCGTGATCATGTACTCGTCGGGCAGCATGTCGACGCCCTTGAGCGCGGCGATGTCCAGGAGCACGCCGCGGGCGAAGAACGAACCCGCCTTCTCGACGCCGAGTTTTGTGAAGCCCGTGCGCCGTGCCACCTGCGCGACCTCGATGCAGTTGTAGAGATGCGGGCCGAGCTGCTGGTGCGCGAGCCCGTCGAACTGCGTGCCCATCTGGCCGAGCTCGGTGAACACGGTCTCCTCGTTGCCGCCCTGCTGGTTGCGGCCGTTCGGCCCCGAGGTGCGCTGCATACTGAGCACGAAGCTGCGCCCCGGCGACATCGGGATGGTGCGGTCGAGGATTTTTCCGAGCTCGTAGATCTTCCCCTCGCGGATCAGCTTGGCGGCGGCGAGCACGCTCTGCGGCGTCTGCAGGTTGGCGGCGCCGCGCTCGTCCTCCGCGCCGTAGGGCGAGGGGCAGCGCTTCTCGGGGGAAATCCAGTCCTGCGCCGAGACGGATGACGAAACGACAAGTGAAGCCGTCAGGATGCCGGCCAACGCGGCGCGCTTGCTTGATCGGCGCATGGTGCCCTCCCCGATTTATTTTCTGGTCGCACAATTCTAGCCATTGCGAGCCCCCGCGTCTCGCCTTCGGCGAGCGCAAGCATCCCGCGCGAATGGCGGAGATTGCTTCGGCGTGCTGCGCACGCCTCGCAATGGACGCGGAAGCTCACTCCGTTCCGACCGGCTCCGCCTTGCGCATCGCCTGTGCGGCGCGCGCGGTGTCGGCCATCGCCTGCAGCTTCTTCTGCGTATCGGCGCCGCCGTTCGGCTGGATCAGGCCGGCCGTCATGATCAGCTTGGCGGCCGCCTCGACCGGGATGTCGAGCTCGATCACGCCGCGCTTCGGCACATAAAAGAAGAAGCCGGTCGTCGGGTTGGGGGTGCACGGCATGAAGGCCGACACGTAGGCGTCCTGGAGCGGCAGCCGCCCCGTGATCTCGCCGCTCGGCGGCTGCGACAGGAACACCAGCGACCACATGCCGGGCGCGGGAAACTCCACCAGCGCGACCTTGCGGAAGCTCGAGCCCGACTCCGAGAACAGCGTCTCGAACACCTGCTTGAGGCCCTTGTAGATCGAGCGCACGAGCGGCATACGGTCGAGCAGGGTCTCGCCCGCCTCGACCAGCGTGCGGCCAACCAGGTTTGCGGTGAGGAAGCCCAGCATCGTGATGGCGAAGAACGCGATCACCAGGCCGGTGCCGGGAATGCTCCACGGCAGGTAGGTCTCGGGCCGATAGGCGACCGGGATGAACGGCCGCACCAGGTTGTCGACCCAGGTGATGAACGACCAGGTGAGATAGACAGTGATCGCCAGCGGTCCGGCGACGACCAATCCGGTGAGGAAATAGTTGCGCAGCCGGTAGGTGGCGCTGGCATGATGCACGGGTGCCGGGTCGGGCCCGGGGAGGAGCGGCTTATCCTCGGCGGCCGGCGCGGGTTCGTTGAGGCTCATGCGGGGGATTTTTCTCGCTGTTGCGGACTGGCGTCCGGCGCAGCCGTCCGATTCCCCGCACTATATGGGAAAGCCCCGGTGCTTCGCCAGTTGGCCGGCGGTCCCGCGACATCCGGCCCGTTGCCTGGTTCCGGCGTCGCTACTCCACCGTCACCGACTTCGCCAGATTGCGTGGCTGGTCGACATCGGTGCCCATGATGACGGCCGTGTGATAGGCGATCAGTTGGACCGGAACGGCGTGGACCAGCGGCGTCGCGGTCGCCGGCACCTCGGGCACCGTGAGCGTGACCAGCGATTCGACCGTCGCCTCACGCGCACCCTTCGGATCGGTAATCAGGATGATCCGTCCGCCGCGCGCCGCCACCTCCTGCATGTTCGACACCGTCTTCTCGAAGACGCGGTCGTAGGGCGCGATCACGATCACCGGCATCTTCTCGTCGATCAGGGCGATCGGACCGTGCTTGAGCTCGCCGGCCGCATAGCCCTCGGCATGGATGTAGGAGATTTCCTTGAGCTTGAGCGCGCCTTCGAGCGCCAGCGGAAAGCTGGTGCCGCGGCCGAGATAGAGCACGTCCTGGCTCTTGGCGAGGTCGCGCGCCAGCCGCTCGATCGCGGGCTCGAGCGCGAGCGCCTCCGCCATGTGCCGCGGCACCTCGATCAGAGCGCGGACCAGCTTCTGCTCGTCGTCCTCGGAGAGCACGCCGCGCGCGCGCCCGGCCGCGACCGCAAGACACGCGAGCGTCGCGAGCTGGCACGTGAAGGCCTTGGTCGATGCAACGCCGATCTCGGGGCCGGCCAGCGTCGGCATCACCACGTCGCTTTCGCGCGCGATCGTCGAGGTCGGCACGTTGACGACCGACACCACGTGTTGCTTCTGCTCGCGCGCGTAGCGCAGCGTCGCCAGCGTGTCGGCGGTCTCGCCCGACTGCGACACGAACAGCGCCAGATCGCCGGGATCGAACGGCGCCTCGCGGTAGCGCGCCTCGGAGGCGACATCGATTTCGACCGGCAGGCGGGCGAAGCGCTCGAACCAGTATTTTCCGATCAGCCCGGCGTAGTAGGCGGTGCCGCAGGCCGAGATCGTCATCCGGCGAATATTTTTGAAGTCGAAGGGCAGCGGGGCCGGCAGCGCGATCCGCCCCGTCGTCATGTCGATGTAGCGCGCCAGCGTGTGCGTGACGACTTCGGGCTGCTCGTGAATCTCCTTTGCCATGAAGTGGCGGTAGTTGCCCTTGTCGACCTGGAATGCGGCCGCGTTGGTCATCCTCTGGATCGCGCGCGGCGCCCGGTGGCCGCTTGCGTCAAAGACCTCGGCGCCGTTGCGCCGCACCACGACCCAGTCGCCGTCGTCGAGGTAGCTGATCGAGTCGGTGAACGGCGCGAGCGCGATCGCGTCCGAGCCGAGATACATCTCGCCGTCGCCGTAGCCGACCGCGAGCGGCGAGCCGCGGCGCGCCCCAACCAGCAGGTTGTCCTCGCCCTCGAACAGGAAGACGAGCGCGAACGCACCCTTGAGCCGGGGCAACGCGGCGGCGACCGCCTCGACCGGCTTGCGCCCCTGCTTGAGCTCGCGCGTCACCAGATGGGCGATGACCTCGCTGTCGGTTTGGGTCGTGAATTTGGCGCCCTCAGCGGTGAGCTCCTGGCGCAGCTCGTTGAAGTTCTCGATGATGCCGTTGTGCACGACCGCGACCCGGTCGGTGGCGTGCGGATGCGCATTGTTCTCGGTCGGCCGGCCGTGGGTCGCCCAGCGGGTATGGCCGATTCCGATCGTTCCGCGCAGCGGGTCGCGGTCGAGCCGCTGCTCCAGGTTCTTGAGCTTGCCCTCGGCCCGCCGCCGCTCCAGGTGGCCCTGTTCCAGAGTGGCGACCCCAGCCGAGTCGTAGCCGCGGTATTCCAGCCGCTTGAGCGCGTCGATCATCAACGGCGCGACCGGCTCGCGTCCCAGTATGCCGACGATTCCGCACATGTGCGTGCTCCCCCGCGTAGCACCAGTAGCAGTGTCCTTTAAGCGAGCGCTTCAACGCTTTGAAATCACGAAGTCTTTCGCCGCATTGCTGCTTCGTGAGCG
>Ga0066903_100004305_pt1 | contig 12002 bp, 14 predicted proteins | sample PanSoiMetaGPlot1_FD_67491 | JGI IMG/M metagenome (GOLD analysis project Ga0066903, IMG submission 67491) | Tropical forest soil microbial communities from Panama analyzed to predict greenhouse gas emissions - Panama Soil - Plot 1 (version 2) | ecosystem: Environmental > Terrestrial > Soil >...
CGAAGCTCGCTAATGAGCATGATGGCGGACGTCGCGAGCGGAAACGAGGAAGATGACGTCTTCGGCGATGTTGGTGGCGTGGTCGCCGATCCGTTCCAGGTGCCGGGAGATCAGGATCAGGTCGAGCGACGGCTCGATCGTGTGGGGATCCTGAAGCATGTAGGTCAGGAGCTCGCGGAAGACCTGCGTCTTCAGCGCGTCGAGCGCGTCGTCGGCGTCGAGGACCTGCTGGGCGAGGAGCGTGTCGCGGCGGACGAACGCGTCGAGCGCGTCGCGCAGCATGCCCTGGGCGATGTCGGCCATGCGCGGGATGTCGATCAGCTCCTTGACCGGCGGATGCGAGAGATAGCGGATGCTCGCCTCCGCGATGTTGATCGCCAGGTCGCCGACGCGTTCGAGGTCGGTGTTGATCTTGACGGCCGAGAGGACCGCGCGCAGATCCACCGCCATGGGCTGATGGAGCGCGAGCAGGCGCACGCAGCGGCTGTCGACCTCCATGTGGAGCTGGTTGATCGGGCCGTCGCCGTCGAGGACCTCCTCGACGAGCCTCTGATCGCGATCGACGAGCGCCTTGACCGCCGATCGCACCCGATCCTCCGCGAGGCCGCCCATCTCGAGCAGGCGCGCCTTGAGCTGATCCAGCTCCTCCTGGAAATGCGGAACGTTCGTGTTCGTGGCTGCCATCGTTACCCGAATCTTCCGGTGACGTAGTCTTCGGTCAGCTTCTGTCCGGGGTTGGTGAAGATCCGGTCGGTCGGGCCCACTTCGACCAGCCGTCCCAGCCAGAAGAACGCGGTCACGTCAGAAACCCGCGCCGCCTGCTGCATGTTGTGGGTCACGATCACGATCGTGAACTCGGTCTTGAGCTGATAGATCAACTCTTCGATGCGCTGCGTCGCGATCGGATCGAGCGCCGACGCGGGCTCGTCCATCAGCAGCACGTCGGGCTTCACGGCGAGCGCCCGCGCGATGCACAGGCGCTGCTGCTGCCCGCCCGACAGGGCGAACGCCGACTCGTGAAGGCGATCCTTCACTTCTTCCCAGATCGCCGCCTGCTTCAGGCTCTCTTCGACGCGATCCTGCAGGTCCGCGCGGCTGTGCGCCATCCCGTTGATCCGGACACCGTACGCGATGTTCTCGAAGATCGATTTCGGGAACGGATTGGACTTCTGGAAGACCATGCCGACGCGGCGACGCAGCGCGACGACATCGACGCCGCCCCCGTAGATGTCCTTGCCGTCGATCGTGACGTCCCCCTCGACGCGCGTGCCGGGAATGATGTCGTTCATGCGGTTGAGCGTCCGCAGGAACGTGCTCTTGCCGCATCCCGACGGTCCGATGAACGCCGTCACCAGGTGCGTCGGGATGTCGATGGAGATGTTTTCGAGCGCCCGCTTCGGGCCGTAGTAGAAGTTCATGCCCTGCACCGCGATTTTCGCGGACCGACCGGACTGCTCGGCAGAAGCGGGTGGAGTCGGGCGCGACTGAAGGGCCGACTCGAGCGTGGACATCTGTGAATCCTACGCAACTGTCGTTTCGACGCCGTTTCCGCGCTGTAACGACTGTGTAACGGAGATTGAAGGTTGGTCTCGGGGTCGCTCGAATGTCAGCCTTCCCCGAAACCAACCTCCATCCCCAACCTCCAGCCTCCTCGCGAATCACCTAGACGTCGGGCCTGCCGATCGCGGCGAGCGGCGAAGGAGCATCCGACTCAGCCAGGAAGGCGGCAATCTGACGACGAAGTTCGTCCTGGATCACCTCGACCTTGCGGCGCGCGTCGAGGACCCGGAAGTTGAACTCGTCGGCCATTGGAGTGTACTCCTTCAGGAGCGCGCGCTGGTAGGCCCGGAAGCTTTCGTAGATGTCGTCCCCGAGCTTCATGTCCATGCCCGATTCCCAGTAATCCATTCCGCGCGACTGCAGCACACGTCTGATCAGCGTCCGCTCGTCGATCTTCAGATAGAAGACGAGGTGCGGCGCAATCGCAAAGCCGTACAGGTTGCGGATCCACGCGCGGTCCACGCCTCGCACGCCCGCGCGCGCCAGCGCCGTGAAAATGTAGCGATCCGACAAGACGATGAAGCCCGCCTTGAGCGCCGGGATGATTTCCTTTTCGAGGCGATCGGCGAAGTCGGTCGCGTAGAGCAGCACGAACGTCAGCTTGTTCAGCGTATTGCTCGACTTGGCGAGATCGATCGTGGGAGACATCAGCTCGGATCGCGTCCAGCCCGTCTCGATGACGCCGTACCCCTGCACCTCGAGCCATTCGCGCAGCAGCGCGATTTGCGTGGATCGTCCGACGCCGTCCGTGCCTTCGATGGCGATCAGCTTGCCGGGATAGTTGCCGATGGGCAGGTAGGGGATGGCGTAGCTGTAGTAGTGTCCCGGCCCGCCCCCTTCGGCGAGGGGCTCCTCAGGCCGATTCGTCGACGAGCTCGTCATGATGCTCGATCTCCATGTGCTGCGAGACCAGCCGCCGGAAGACGCGCTGCTGGTCGGTGATGCTGCCGACGGCATTCACCACGCTGAGCCCGTATTCGTCGATCAGCCGATCGTATTCGTCGAGGACCTTGCCCTGGAAGATGCGGAAGCTCTCGACCGCGTTCGGGCTCCAGCCCATGTCCAGGCCCGCCTCGTAGAACTTCAGCTTCAGGCGGCGCGCGAGCAGCCGATCGACCGACACGTCGATCGGGACGCGGAAGTAGACCGCGAGGTCGGGCTTCACCGCGAAGCTGTAGAGCTCGCGCACCCAGCGCCGGTCGACGCCGCGCGCGACGTCGCGCGCGAACGCCGTGTAGGTGTAGCGATCCGCGAGGACGATCATGCCCGCCTTGAGCGGCGGAATGATGTGGTAGAGCAGCCGATCCGCGAAATCGGTGGCGTGGAGCAGGCTGAACGTCATCGGCGTCAGGGCGTTCTTCTTCTTGCCGGTCTTCGTCGCGGCCTTCACCAGCGCCGACGAGTTCCACTCCGTCATGAAGACGGGATGCCCGCCCGCCTTAAGCCACTTTGCCAGCAGTGCGAGTTGTGTGGTTTTTCCCGACCCGTCGATGCCTTCCACGACGAACAGCTTTCCGGGATACTCGTGCGGCGTGGTCAGGTTGTTCGGCATGTGATGAGCGTTCCTTCTTGTCGCCACGGCGCGGCGGCGGCGTCGAGCGCGGCGGCCTGCCGTTGACCTCGAAGCGGAGCGGACGCTGCAGCACCTCCTCCAGGGGTGCGGCGTGGCGGTGCGCCGCCCACAGCTCGAGTTCCGCGTCGCCGGCGACGCGGAGGCGGATCACGTACGCGTCGCCTTTCGGCACGACATCCAGCGTCGTGACGATCTGCGTGTGACTGCGATCGAGGCCCTCCGCCAGGCGCAGCATGGCGGCGAGGGTGCGGACCGTCCGCCGGAGGCCTCCCTTCAGGAGGCAGTAACCCTCGTGCGACTTCTTCGGCGTCGCTTGTCGATGATATCGCGCCAGCAGCGCGACGATTTCGATCTCCTGGGGATCGAAGCCCCTGAGCTCGCCGTTCTTGATCAGATAATACGAGTGCCTGTGATGCCGTTCGTAGCTGATGTGCGCACCGGTGTCGTGCAGCAGGGAGGCGTACTCGAGCCATTCGCGCTCGCGATCTCCGCACTTGTGGACGGCGCGCGTCTGGTCGAAGATGGCCAGGGCGAGCTGCGCGATGTGCCGCGCGTGCGCCGCCTGGTAGCCGTACCGTTCCCCGAGCTCGAACACGCTGCGCCGCCGCACGTCGGGGTATCGTTCGATCTTGCGGATCGTCGCGCTGTTGCGCTGGATGTAGTCGAGCACGAGCCCTTCGCGCAGCGCCAGATCGCACAGCGTGATCTCGGATGCGCCGAGACGGCGCAGGATCGTATCGAGGAGGACGCAGCCGGCGACGGAGATGTCGGCGCGGCGTGGATCGAGCCCGGGCATGTGGAGACGGCCCTCGAGATCCGCCTCGGTGAGCCGCTTTCGCAGCCGATGGATCGCCTTCGCCGGAACACGGACGTTGCGGATGCCTTCGGTCTGGACGCCGCCGCCCTCTTCGTCGGCGTGCGCCAGCGCGCCGAGGCTGAGGATCGTTCCCGAGGTCCCAATCACGCGGTCGAAACGCTTCTCCGCGATACTGTCGAGATGCTCGCCAATCTCCTCGTTGATGTGCTTCACCATCCGGCGCTCGTCGCGCGGCGACAGCGGATCCGTTCGCACGAATCGCTCGGTGAGGCGGATGACGCCCAGCTTGAAGCTGCCGGCCTTGGACAGATTGGAGGCAGTGCCGAGCGTGACCTCCACGCTCCCGCCGCCGATGTCGATCACGACCGCCGGGCTGCCGGCCAGTTGCACACCGTACACGGCCGCCATATGGATGAGCCGTGCTTCCTCGGTGCCGACGATGATCCGGATGTGGATGCCGGTGCGCTTGTTCACCTCGTCGATGAAGTCGCCGCCGTTGTCCGCCTCGCGAATGGCCGAGGTCGCCACCGCCACGATCTTGTCCACCTTGTGCACGTCGGCCAGGCGCCGGAATTTGGCGAGTGTCTGGACGCCCGACGTCATGGCCGTCGTCGTCAGGCTCCGGCCGTCGAGGCCGCCGGCGCCCAGGCGGACCATTTCCTTTTCTCTATCAATGACTTCGAAGGACAGGTCGGGTCGAACCTGCACGACGATCATGTGAATCGAGTTGGTGCCGATGTCAATCGCCGCGATGCGCATGCGAAAGGAAGGAGAAAGAGGCTGGTTTTTACGGCAGAATATGCGACTTGTTACATAGACGTTATATACTGACCATCTGCGTTGAATCGGCCGAATCCTACCATGAACCACCGTTCGTCACCCCTCGTCCGCCTTCTCGAACGCCGCACGCGTGCGCTGCGTCGTGAACTGTCCGCCGCGATTGCGGGAAAAGACACGGGCGTCCACCAGGCACGGGTCGCCTCGCGACGGTTGAGGGAAGCTCTGCCGGTCCTGACCGATGGCCTTCAGCACACCAAGGCAGGCAAGGCGACGCGGAAGATCCGCCGCCTGACGCAGGCGCTCGGAACGGTGCGGGAGCTGGACGTGGCGCTCCGGCTCATGGACGAACTTGCGGAGCGTCCGGCCGTGCCGCGCGCTGCGCTCACCGAGGTGCGCGCCCTCATCATCGAAGAGCGCGAGCAGCGGCGGGGCGTGATGCTCGAGCGGATGAAGGACGTCGATCAGGACAAGCTGGCGAAGCGCCTGGGTGAAGTGCGTCAGGCGCTGGCACAGCCCGGGCCGGATCACAACTGGCGCTCGGCGCTGGCCCTGCGGATCGCCCGTCGCGGGCGCAGGCTGGAAAAAGCCATCGAAGGAGCGGGGCAGATCTACGCGCCCGAGGGCCTCCACCAGGTGCGCATCGCCGCGAAGAAGTTCCGGTACGCGCTGGAGATCGCGCACGACAGCGGCGCGGCACCCTGTGCCGTCGCGCTCGCCGCGATCAAGCGCGTCCAGGAGACGCTCGGGCGGTTGCACGACCTTCAGGTCCTCCAGCACCACGTTGCCGCCGTCGGCGCGGCGCCGCGCAACCGGCGTGGCACCCCCGACGCTGCGCTCGCCGTGCTGTCGCGGCTGATCGAGGACGACTGCCGGCACCTGCACGGCCGCTACGTCGCGGCGATCCCGTCGCTGCGCGAGGTCGTCCAGACCGCGCGGAAGGAAGTGCCGGTGCGCCTGACCGCGCGCCGACCCTCGGCGCGGACGGTGAAGATGACGCTGGCGGCCCGGCGCCGCGCGTCGCGTCCCGAGCAGAGCGGCGGAGCGGGTCATTAGCCGATGGCGATGCTGGAGCTGTACCTGATCAGACATGGAATCGCGGCGGATCGCGGACGGGAGTGGCCGGACGACTCGAAGCGCCCGCTCACGCCGATCGGCATCGCGCGCCTGCGGAGGGCGGCGCGCGGGCTGAACGCCATCGGCGTCAGCTTCGATCAGATCGTCACGAGCCCGCTGGTCCGTGCGCGTCAGACCGCCGAGGCCTTTTCAGAGGAACTGAAGTCGAAGCCTCCGGTCGTGACGTCCGACGCGCTCGCGCCCGCCGGTACGCCCGCGGCCGTGGTGCAGGAGATTGCCAAGCACGTGCGCAAGGCCCGCGTCGCGCTGGTCGGGCACGAGCCGAATCTCGGCGAACTGGCGGCGCAGTTGATCGGCGCGAAGGTCCCGATCGAGTTCAAGAAGGGCGCCGTCTGCCGCATCGATTTCGACGTGCTGCCGCCGAAGGGCACCGGCGCGCTGCGCTGGCTGCTCACGCCGAAGGTGATGCGCAGGCTCCGATAGCGCGCGGCTAGGCGAGCAGTTCCTTTCGCACCGTCCGTCCCATTTCCTGCGCCGCCCGCGTGTCGTACACGTGATCGCCGCCGCGCACGCCGATCCGCTCGTAGAGCTGCGTCATTGCGTCCTGATCGCCGACGTCGGGGGACTCGGCGATCTCGATGGCGTGCTGCAGCTCGTGCCCGAGCGTGGCGATGGTGTCCTCGGGCGCGCCGCGCTGGACGATCTGGATGCGCACGTAGCGATGCTCGTGCGCGCGCGGCAGCATCATCATCCGGCCCTCGAGTCCCCCGGGCAGCCGCGGCACTTCCTCGATGTAGACGAACACGTCGCTCTCCTGCAGGCGCGTGATCAGCCCGGCGAACGTCGGCGAGTGGCGATAGCCGCGCGCGAGCAGTTTGGCGATCGAGCGATCGACGGTGCGGACGTGGCGGGTCGGCGAATCCAGCGCCACGCTCTCGGGCAGCAGCGGCGAGGCCGCGATCAGGCCTGACAACATCAGCGGAGCAAATGACAGCATGGGACCTCCCAGACGGGCTGTCCCCTCATCGATCCTCAGGCCGTTAGACGGTAAGTCGAGCTAAAGGTTTGTATTCGTTCGGTTTCGCCACGCGCGGACAGATTCCGTGACGAGCCTCGTGATTATTCTCGCCGGCTCGCTGCCGGGCGACGTCGCTCCGGCGTTCGCTCGCTCAGGTCGTCACGCCGCTGGTCACAACGGCGCCTTTGGGCACGACGATGATGCCGTCCCGGATGTACCAGCCGTCGCCGTCCGCGTTGGCGATGTTGCCCTCGTTCACGAGCCGCACGCCGTCGGCGATGCGCGCGTTCTTGTCGACGATCACCTGATCGAGCACGGCGTCGCGCCCGATGCCGAGCGGCACGCCGTTGCCGCCGCCGCGATCCTCGTAGAAATCCGCGCCGAGGAGCACCGCCCGCGAGATCCTCGCGCCGCGGCGAATCGAGGTGCGGATCCCGACGACCGAATCGCGGATCTCGCACGAGTCGAGGAAGCAGCCCTCGGACACGATCGACGTGTCGATGCGCGAATCGAACGTGCGCGTCGCGGGCAGGAAGCGCTGATGGGTGTAGATCGGGCGGTGGGGATCGAAGAAGTTGAACGGCGCCGATCGCCCCGTCAGCTGGATGTTCGCGTCGTAGAAGGCCTCGATGGTCCCGACGTCGGCCCAGTAGCCGCGATAGAGGAACGCGTGGACGTTCAACGATCCCAGCGCGCCCGGGATGATCTCCTTGCCGAAATCGATCCCCGTGCGGCCGAGCGTCTCGAGCAGCACGTCGCGCGAGAAGACGTAGATCCCCATCGACGCGACGAACGGCTTCTCGGCGGTGAGGCCGCCGATCGACGCGCCGCGCGGGGCGCTGCCCTTCATCTCGGCCAGCCGCTCGCGGCTCGGTTTCTCCTCGAACCCTTCGATGTGTCCCAGCGCGTCGAACCGGAAGATCCCCATCTGCGTCGCGTCGTCCGCCGTCACGGGCTGCGCGGCGATCGTGATGTCGGCGCGGCTCTCGATGTGCGCGTCGATCAGTTCGCAGAAGTCCATCCGGTAGAGATGATCGCCGGCGAGGATCAGGTAGTAGTCCGCGTCGTAGCCGGCGAAGTGGCGCGCGGCCTGCCGCACGGCGTCGGCGGTCCCCTGGAACCAGTCGGAGCTGTCCGGCGTCTGCTCGGCGGCGAGCACCTCGACGAAGCCGTCCGAGAACATGTCGAGCCGGTAGGTCTGCGCGACGTGGCGGTTCAGCGACGCCGAGTTGAACTGTGTCAGCACGAAGATCTGCTTGAGCCCCGCGTGCAGACAGTTGCTGATCGGAATATCGATGAGGCGGTACTTGCCGCCGATCGGGACGGCCGGCTTCGATCGCATGTGCGTGAGCGGGAAGAGCCGCGTGCCGCGTCCTCCGCCGAGGATCAGTGTGAGCACGTCCTTCATGCGGACGATTTTAACGAACTCGTGATCGCGCCGTCATGACGACGTTACCTGCGTATGCGAAGGTACGAGCATCCCCGGCCGGCGGCCGGTGGTCGGTTTCCCCACGGGGTCGAGACGAACCGCGAACGGATGTTTCGCGGCGAGTCCCGAGCGATCCCCGGCCGATCACCGGGCGCCGGCCGGTCCGCGTACCCCGCCGAGCTGGTCCTTCCGAGCGCGGAACCGCGCGCGCAGCCCTCTCGATACACAATGTCCGGATGCAGATTCGCTCCGGCGTCGTGACCGCGATGTACCTCTTCGACGTGGCCGAGCAGATCGATCTCCCGCGGCTGCGCGGGGCCGTCGGCGGCGGGTCCACTCCGCGGTTTGCGTCGAAGTCGATGACGCCCGCGTATCTGCAGTATCGGGTGCCGCCGCTGGTCGTCGAGGGCGAGGCGGCGGGCGTCGCGATCGACGGCTTCTCGAGCCGCCTGAAGTTCTTCGACTACGGCGTCGTGTCGCTCGCGCTGTCGCGGCGGTTCAACGGCAGCTGGTCCGATCTGGTGGCCACCGCGCACGAGTACATCGAGAACGCGGCACTGGAGGAACAGGCCGAGCAGACCATCCGTCGCGTCGTGAGCCGCTGCGCCGAGGCGATGACGCGGCTGCGGCAGTCGTGGGTATCCGAGGACTACCTGGTGATTGCGGTGACCGACGTCGAAGGGCAGCCGCACGCCGATACCCTGCTCGCGGAGCACGGCCGGTTCATCGCGCAGGGGCTTCGCGGCGAGACGCAGACGCTGAGCGCGCAGGAAGAGGAAGAGGTCCTGCGCAACCGGCTCTCGTATCTCGCCACCGATCTCGTCATCCCCACCTGGAACGCCGCGTTCGTCTACGACACCGAGGCCGGGGCGTTGGCCGCGCTGGAGCTGTTCGAGTTCGCCAACTCGCAGCTGCTGGAGTTCCGCTACTACGACGGGCTGCTCGACGCCGAGCTCGCGCGCATCTATCCGTCGCTGCCGCACACGACGTGGCGCAAGAGCCTGTTCGGCGGGCGCGCGGTCCAGGCGGCGAACCAGCTGCACACGCTCTTCATCGAGGTCAACGAGATCACCGATCACACGGAAAACGCGCTGAAGATCGTCGGCGACATCTACGCGGCGCGCGTGTTCTCGATGGTAGCCGTCCGGCTCGGGCTCGCGCGATGGAAACAGAACGTCGAGGAGAAGCTGAAGACGCTCGACGACATCTACACCTCGGTCGTCGAACAGGTCTCGATCTCGCGCGGGCAGTTCCTCGAGCTCGTCGTCGTGCTGATTCTGGTTCTCGAACTCATCTTCTTCTTTTTGGGTCTCATGAAATAGGGCCGTCCCTATTTCATCGATCCTGTCGCAGCCGGGCTCGAACGGGAGTCGGCCGACGGGTCGCCGTTGATGCTGGGTACCGGAAGCAGTTCCCAGAGCCAGAGGCGCGCGCCCACCTCGTGATTCCGCACGGGACAGGCCGCTCCCCGGCTCTCGACAATCCTCGTATGCGCCAGTCCTGTCTCGGGATGGCATGACACGTACACGACGCAGCCGCACCAGAGGGAGACGTTATAGGACATGGAAGCGTTATACGCTTCTCAAGCGACACCGGCGCGAAGGCGGTGTAACGGTTGGGGCAAGTTCCCGTGAATCAGTAGTTTGGGCCAATGCCCCTTGCAGAGTTTACCGACTGTTTACAGCTCTGTTACACGTTCTGAGATACAAGTACAGTTTCTTTTACTGCGATAGGACTCATCTGTATGTTCGAAAAAGAGCTCAGACAGGCCGGCCACACCAGAACCTTCAGCATCAAGGACCGAAGCGATGCCGGCTGGGAAGTGCGCGACGTTCAGGACGACCAGGTTCTCAAGCAGGCGTACTACACCGACTGGCACCGGGTCGAGCGTGCCCTGACCATCTTCAACCTGCAGATCGACGAACTCGAAAGCAACGGGTGGTCGAGCTATTCGTTGAAGCGATAACCCAGCCCAATCACGGTCTCGATCTGCTGTCCCGCCACTCCAAGCTTCGCGCGCAGTCGTCCGACATGGACGTCCACCGATCGCGTCTCGATGAACCGGTCGTAGCCCCAGACTCGTTCGAGCAGCCGGTCGCGTGACAGGACCCGGTTCCGGTTCTCCACCAGGAACCTCAGCAGTTCGAACTCCCGGCGGGTCAGACGGACAGGGTTGCCGTCCACTGTCACGGCGACCGCCTCGAAGTCGGCCTCGAGATGCTTGCCCTTGTAGGTCGCGGGCCGCGCGGCCTCCTCGGGTGAGCGCCGCCGGCGGAGGACCGCGCGCACGCGGGCTCCGAGCTCGCGGAGGCTGAACGGCTTGGTCACGTAGTCGTCGGCCCCGAGATCCAGTCCCGCGACGCGGTCCGATTCCGAGGTGCGTGCCGTCAGCATGATGATCGGGATTTCCTTGGTCTCGGAGCGTCCCCGCATGACGCGGCAGACTTCCTCGCCGCTCATGACCGGGATGTTGAGATCGAGGATGACCAGGTCGGGCGGACGCCCGGTGATGGATCGGAGGGCTTCATCGCCACGGCCCACGATTTCGACCGAGGCGTCGCCGGATCGTTCGAGGGTGTGCTTGATGAGGCCGGCGATGTCGTTCTCGTCTTCGACGACGAGTACCCGCGGAGCTCCCATGGACTGCAGGTTACCGGCTGACGTTCTCAGCAATGTGACGCCCCTGTTACTGCGAGGTTAAGACTGATCCGCTACCCCCCTCGCATCTTCTCCATGCGCGCGGTAGCGAAGCGCGCCAGCAGCGAGCACGACAACACCATGGTCACGAGGACGAGCGCCCCGGCCCACGCCTGCCGGTGCCAGTCGGGATACGGCGATACCGCATAGGTATAGACCTGGACGGTGAGCGTGGAGATCGGCTGCCGCGGATCGGTGGAGAAGTAGGCGTTGTTCAGCGACGTGAACAGCAGGGGCGCGGTCTCGCCGGCGACCCGCGCGAGCGCCAGCAGGATGCCCGTCATGATGCCTGGAAGCGCGGCCGGCAGCACGACTGTGAAGACCGCTCGCGCGCGTGTGGCGCCGAGCGCGAGCGCGCCCTCGCGCAGCGACTGCGGCACGAGCAGCAGCAGTTCCTCCGTCGTCCGCATCACGAGCGGCAGCATCATGACGCCGAGCGCGAATCCGCCGGCGAATGCGGAGAAGTGCTGGAACGGCAGCACGGCGATCCCGTAGGCGAAGATGCCGATCACGATGGACGGGACTCCGTTCAGCGTGTCGGCCGCGAATCGCGCGGCTGAGGCGATTCGAGTCCCGCGGAACTCGGAGGCATAGACGCCCGCGATCACGCCGACGGGGATCGCGAAAAGCGCCCCGATCGCGGTCACGATCAGCGATCCGACGATGCTGTTGGCCATGCCGCCGCCGACTTCACCCATCGGCGCGGGCATGTGCGTGAAGAAGGCCCAGTTGAGCGACGTCAGCCCCTGGGTCAGCACGTAGAACAGGATGAGCGCCAGCGGCACGAGGGCGAGCAGGACGGCCCCCGCGCACAGGGCGACGATCACGTGCGAGAGCAGCCGTCGCCAGCGGTCGCGCATGATCAGGCCGGCTCGGCGACCGGGGCTGCAGCGGTACGCCTGCGAGGCACGCGCTGGCGGCCCAGCGACCAGATGAATCCGCGCGAGATCATGTTCACCGCGAGCGTGATGAGGAAGAGCACGAGTCCGATTTCGACGAGCGCCTGCACGTGGAGCGGGTCCGACGATTCCGCGAACTCGTTCGCGATCACGGC
>Ga0066903_100004306_pt1 | contig 11999 bp, 12 predicted proteins | sample PanSoiMetaGPlot1_FD_67491 | JGI IMG/M metagenome (GOLD analysis project Ga0066903, IMG submission 67491) | Tropical forest soil microbial communities from Panama analyzed to predict greenhouse gas emissions - Panama Soil - Plot 1 (version 2) | ecosystem: Environmental > Terrestrial > Soil >...
CCACGTCTGCTGTTTCCCAGGCAAGACGTGGATGGCCGGGACAAGGCCCGGCCATGACGAACGAGAGATTCGGCACGAGTGGACGGCTCTAGCTTCAGAATCGTAGCCCGGACGGAGCGAAGCGTAATCCGGGATCCGTGCCGCGGTTGCATTTCCCGGATTGCGCGTCGCTCCATCCGGGCTACCCTACGAGTTCTCTTTAACTCAATCGAGCTTCACTCCGATTACTCAGTCGAGCTTCACTCCGATTACTCAGTCGAGCTTCACGCCGACCAGCCCGGCGCGCTCGATCACCGGCCGCAAGCGTGCTGTCTCGAATGCGATGAACTTGTCGAACTCGGCGATGCTCATCGGCAGGGTGACAAATCCATCGCGGCGAAAACGCTCCTGCACGTCGGCCGCGGAGAGGCCGGCGACGATCGCGCGGTTGATCTTCTCGGCGATCTCGGGCGGCAGGTTCGCGGGCGCCGAGATCGCAAACCAAGTCGTGGACACGAGCTCCGGATAGCCAAGCTCCTTGAGCGTGGGCAGGTCGGCATAATCGGGCAGGCGCGCGTCCGCCGTATGGGCGAGCGCGGTCAGACTGCCGCCGCGGATATAGCCCGCCGCCGACGACACGATCTGCGCGCTGAATGCGATGTGTCCGCCGATCAGGTCCATCAGTCCCTGCGAGGCGCCCTTGTAAGGAACGTGCTCGACCCTGGCGCCGGTGCGCTGGGCGAAGAACTCGGTCATCAGGTGGCCGTTGCCGCCGAGCCCCGACGACGAATAGGCGAGCGGCTTGGCGCTCGAGCGCGCGTGTGCGACGAAGTCCGCGAAGGTCTTCAGTCCGCCCGACGGGCTCACCAGATAGACGATCGGCGAGCCGCCGATATAAGCGATGTTGGTGAGGTCGCGCACCGGATCGTAACCGACGCCCGGATTCATGATCGGGATCGTGACCAGCAGCGACTGCGTCGAGAGCACGAGATTGTAGCCGTCGGGTTCGGACTTCATGACCGAGCGCAGGCCGATCAAGCCGGTGGCGCCGGCGCGGGTCTCGACGAAGAACTGCTGCTTGAAGGTCGCGGTGAGCGCGTCGGCGACCAGCCGGCACAGCACGTCGGCGGTGCCGCCGGCCGCGAATGTGTTGACGATCCGCACGGGTTTTGTGGGCCAGGTCTGCGCTTGTGCCGAAACCGCGAGCAGCACTGCCCCGGTCAGCGCAACGAGCGTCGTGACCCAACGCTTCATCGGACAGCCCTCGCGCTACTTCTCGATCAATCCAGTCTTTTCGATCACCGGTCGCCAGAACGCGGTCTCGCGCTCGATCAGCGCCTTGAACTCCTCGGGTGTGAGCGCTTCGGTCACCATGCCCTCCTGCCGCATGCGCTGCTGCGTCTCCGGCTTCGCCATGATGTTGGCGATCTCGCGGTTGACCTTGCGCACGATCTCGTCCGGCAGCCCGGCCGGCGCCGACAGCGAGAACCAGGTATTCGTGCTCAGCTCCGGATAGCCAAGCTCCTTGAAGGTTGGAATGTCGGGAAAGTCCTCCATCCGCACGCCCGCGGTCTGCACCACGGGATGCAGCGTGCCGCCGCGGATCTGCCCAGCGGTCGAGGTGAGGCTCTGCGCAGCGAACGCGATGTGACCGCCGACCAGGTCCATCAGGCCCTGGGCGGCGCCCTTGTAGGGCACATGCTCGACCTTGAGGCCGAACTTCTGCGCCAGCGATTCGGCGAACAGATGCCCGTTGCTGCCGACGCCCGACGATGAATAGGTGAGCGGGTTGGGACCTTTGCCCCACGCGACGAAGTCGTTGAGCGTCCTCACGTTCCCCTTGGCGTTGACCGACAGCACGATCGGCGACCCGCCGATATAGGCGATGTTGCTGAGGTCCTTGTGCGGATTGTAGCCGAGCTTGGGATTGGTGATGGGCGCGAACACCAGCATGGTGATGTTGGTGAGCACGAAATTGTAGCCGTCGGGCGGCGTGTTGATCACCGCCTGAATGCCGAGTTGGCCGGCCGCGCCGGCCCGCGTCTCGACGAAGAACGGGTGGCCGAAGGCGGCGGTCATGCCGTCGGCCACGGTGCGGCACAGGAAGTCGGCGGCGCCGCCGGGTGCGAACGTGTTGACGATGCGCACCGGCTTCGACGGCCAGGTATCGGCCTGCGCCGGCGACGCGACGAGCGCCGCGGCGGCGATGGCGAGCGACGCAGCGGCGATGCGATGCATGAGGTGACTCCGAGTCGCGAGTACGGGCAATGGGCGCGAGCCTAGTCCTTCTGTATTCTTGGAACAATCGGGCGTGATGAAGCAGACGAGGTGAGCCATGAGCACACCGGAGATCAAGCGCGTGGGCGTGATCGGGCTCGGCAAGATGGGCCTGCCGATGAGCCGGCGCCTCGCCGAGCGCGGCTTCACGGTGGTCGGCTACGACGTGGCCCTTGCGGCCATCAAGGCCGCGGCCGCCGCCGGGGTGCAGCCGGTCAATTCGGCAAAGGCGGTCGCGGCCACGACCGACCTCGTCATCGTGGTGGTCGGCTTCGACCAGGAGGTGGAAGCCGTGCTGTTCGGCGACAATGGCGTGCTCGCCGGCGCGGGCGACGGCTTGATCGTGGCGATCGCCTCGACCATCGCGCCGCGCACGATGAAGAAGCTCGCGGCGCGTCTGCCGGCGCGGCCCGCAGTGACGCTCCTCGACATTCCGCTCTGCCGGGGCGAGGGCGCCGCGCAGGACGGCAAGCTCCTGATCATGGGCGGCGGCGACAAGGTGGCGTTCGACGCCTGCCGCGGCGCCTTCGCGGCGTTCGCCGACTCGGTGTTCCATCTCGGCCCGGTCGGCGCCGGCCAGGTCGGCAAGATGGTCAACAACCTGATCCTGTGGGCGTCGATCTCGGCCAACGAGGAAGGCCTCAAGCTCGGGGCGGCGCTCGGCGTCGACCGCGAGGCGCTGCGCACGGCGCTGATGGATTCGAGCGCCGCCAACTGGTCGCTGGCGACCCGCCCGGAAGAGAAGCCGATGCCGTGGGCCGAGAAGGACATGACCATCGTGCTTAAGGAAGCGGACGCCGCCCGCCTTTCGATGCCGCTCTGCGGCGTGGTCAAGGAGGTGATCAAGAGCGTCAAGACCGAACGCGGCTGGCCGACGCCGAAATCGCCCGAGGATTGACGGTGCTCCAACCCTGGCGCAGTTTGCGCTCGCGCACACTCCATCCACGTCATGCCCGGGCAGGCAAGTTTACGCAGCCTGCGCAAGCTTGGCCGCGAGCCTGGCCATGACGGTGGAGAGTTCGACGCACATGCCGTGGACCACCGTAATGCCTTTTGTAACGTGTCGAGCTGCTGCTCTTTTCATCGTCGCCGCCGCAGCGACGCTGCCGCACCCCGCGGCGGCGCAGACCTATCCCGATCGGCCGATCACGTTCGTCGTCCCCTACCCGGCGGGCGGCGGGAACGATGTGCTGGCGCGGCTCGTCGCGGAAAAGATGGTGTCCTCGCTCGGCGGCTCGATCGTGGTCGAGAACCGCGGCGGCGCCGGCGGCACCATGGCGACCCGGCAGGTGGCAAAGAGCACGCCCGACGGCTACACGCTCCTGATCGCCACGAGCTCGCTCGCCATCAACCCGTCGCTCTATCCCAACGTCGGCTACGATCCGCGCCACGATTTCGCGCCGATCGGACTCATCGCTTCGAGCGCCAACGTGGTGCTGGTGCATCCCTCGCTGGCGGCGCGCTCGATCGCCGAGCTGATCGCGCTCGCCAGGGAGCGGCCGGGCAAGCTCGATTTCGCCTCGACCGGCAGCGGCAGCAGCGTGCATCTCGCCGCCGAGCTGTTCGCCAGCATGGCCGGCGTCAAGCTCAACCACGTGCCCTATCGCGGCTCGGCGCCGGCGCTCACCGACCTCATCGGCGGTCACGTGTCGATCATGTTCGCGACGCTGCCGCCGGCGATCGGTCTCGTGCGCGACGACAAGGTGCGCGCGCTCGGCGTCACCGGGCCGAAGCGCTCGAGCGCATTCCCCGACCTGCCGACGATCGCGGAGGCCGGCCTGCCCGGCTACGAGTCGGTGCTGCACTACGGGCTCGTTGCGGCGGCCAGCACGCCGCGCCCGATCGTCGACAAGCTCAACGCGGCGCTGCGCGAGGCGCTCGCCGACGAGAGCCTACGGGCGCGCCTTGCCACGGAGGGCGCCGAGCCGCTGCCCTCGACGCCCGAGGAATACGCCGCCGACATCGACCGCGAGGAGATCAAATGGTCGAAGATCGTGCGTGAGTCAGGCGCGAAGGCGGAGTAACCTCCGCTTCGCGGACACGGCGTGCTGGGGCAGGCACACATGCGGCTGCTGAAGACGGGTCTTCTCGCCATAGCGCTGTGCGCGGTCGCGTCACCCGCGCTGGCGCATGGCGAGGAGATTTTCCTTCTGGCACTCGGCGCTGCGGGGGCTGTTGCCGGCTTCATCGGCGGCGTCGCGACGGCAGCGCACCGCTTCAGGGTCTTGGTTGGATTGGCTACCACCATCGGCGTGGCCGTGATCGGTGTAGCGCTGCTCGAGTTCACCGTGATCCTGGGCCCTGCCTATCCGCTTCACGCCTTCGTCGTTTCGATGCTGGTTCTTCTGTTGGTTGTTGGCCCCCCAACTGGTTATCGTTTTTCTCATAACGTTCGCAGTCGTCTCCTTCGCTCGCGCGCGCGCCGGGTCCAAAAGGAGAAAGTGATGAACATGCCGCCTACTTCCCGCCCTTCATGTAGTCCAGCACGAACGTGCGAATCTCGGGCGATACGGTGAGTGCCCTCCGCACCCTCGCATTGATGTCGGCGCCGGTCTCGTAGTGCGGCACGAACTGAATCGATTTCATCGCCTCCTCGGCATAGTCCTTGTCGTCGTTGAGCCGGGCGAGCGCGCTGCGCAGCGCATCGACGGCAGCCGGCGGCACGCCGGGCGGCATCACCACCGTACGCAGCATCGCCGAATCGACCGCGAGATTGGTCCGATAGACGTCCCACAGCCGGCCCGACGGCAGCGCGCCCTTGACGCTGCGGTAGAAGTCCTGGAACGCCGGCACGCTCTGACCTTGCATGACTTTCGGCACGCTGAATTTCTCGCCGTCATAGAGGGCGTCGTAGTAGAGCGGGATCACGATGCCGGGCCGCACCAGGCTCGGCTCGACCACGCCGAAATAGGCCGGCGTCGATTCCGAGTGCAGATGGATTTCGCCGCGCTGGAGCGCGAGCCGCGCGGTGGCGCTGCTGCGATAGCCGGTGACGTATTTGTGCGGCACGCCGAGCATGTCGAGGGTGGCGCGGATCAGCAGGTCTTTCGAGGATTCAAGCGCGAGCCCGCCGGCGACGAGGCCCTGCGCCTTGAGGATGTCTGCGCCCTGCTTCATGCCGGGGGACAGGTCTGAGCGTACGTAGTAGACCGCGTTGCCGGGCTGATAGCCGATGAACTCGTAGGTCCGGAAATCGACGCGGTGATTCTCGGGCTCGATCACATATTTCCAGGCGGCGCCGGTGAAGGAGCCGAACATCGAGCCGTCGCGCGGCCCGACCTCGCCCAGGAAGTTGGTGCCGACGAGACCGCCGGCGCCGTCCTTGTTCTGCACGATGACGAGCGGTTGTCCGTCGATGTGCTTGACGATGTGCTTGGCCAGGAGCCGGCCTTCGATGTCGCTTGGTCCACCCGGCGCGAAGTTGATCACCAGCGTGAGCCGCTTGCCCTTGTAGAACGGCTCCTGCGCGGCGGCGGGAGAAAGGAAGGCTGCCACCGCACACGAAATGCTCAGAGCACGCCACAGCCAGGCTGAGAACATTTAGCCCCCTACCAACACCGCCGAACGACGACCGTCATCCTGAGGCGCGAGCCTCAAGCGCGTTTACGCGCGTCTTCGACGCGCTATGGCGAGCCTCGAAGGATGCGGCCCCGATGCGCGGCCACGGCCGTCGCCCTTCGAGGCGCCTTCGGCGCACCTCAGGGTGACGGAGAGGGAGCGCCGTCACTTCAAGACTGAGTCCGAGAGTCACCCGCGTATCACCTGTTTGCATTCTTGATGTAGTCGAGCACGAAAGCCCTGATCTCCGGCTTGACCACCAGCGCCTGGCGCACCTGCCGGTTGGTCTCGGGACCGGCGACATATTCGGGCACGAAGCCGATGGTCTTGAGCGCATCCTCGGCGAACGCCGGATCGGCATTGAGCGCGCGCACCGCCGCGCGCAGCGCCTCGAGCGAGGCTGGCGGAACATTCGGCGGCAACACGAGCAGCCGCTGCATCGCCGAGTTCACGGCCAGGCTCGCGAGATAGACGTCCCAGAGCTGGCCGGACGGCTTCGTCCCCTTGATCTTCTGATAGAGCTCATGGAACGGAAGGATCGAGAGCCCTTCGATCTGTTTCGGCACCATGAGCGTTTCGCCGTTCCAACCCGGATCGTAGTGGGTCGGGATCACCTGCCCGGTCTTGACCATGCTCGGCTCGACCACGCCGCGATAGCCGGGCGGCGATTCCGAGAAGAAATGGATCTCATTGCGCTGCAGGGCCAGCCGCGCCGTGTTGTTGCTGCGATAGCCAGTGACATGGCGGAACGGCACGCCGAGCATGTCGAGCGCGAGCCGAATGAGCAGGTCCTTGGAATTGTCGGCCGCGAGCCCGCCCGAAACGAGGCCCTGCGCCTTGACGAGATCGGTCGCGTCCTTCAGGCCCGGCGGGACGTCGGTGCGCACATAATAGATGCTGGTGCCCGGCTGATAAGCGACGAACTCGTAGGTCCGGAAGTCGACCCGGTAGCGGTCCGGCTCGCTGGCATAGACCCACGCGGCGCCGGTGAGATAGCCCATGGCGGTTCCGTCCTTGGGCGCAACGTCGCCGAGCCACAGCGTGCCGGTGAGGCCGCCCGCGCCATCGATGTTCTGCACGATGATGCCGGGCTGGCCTTCGATGTGTTTGGCGATATGACGGGCAAAGAGCCGGCCCTCGATATCGGTCGGACCGCCGGCCGCATAGTTGACCATGATGGTCAGCCGCTTGCCCTTGTAGAACGGATCGGCCGCATATGCGGTCGAAGCGCTGAAGACGACGGCTGCGATCAGGGTGGCACACAAGCGCGATGCACGCATCGGAAACTCCTACTTCTTGTGCGCGCTGTTGATGTAGTCGGCGACGAACGCGCGCACCAAGGGTGAGGCCCTGAGTATCGTGCGCACTTGGTTGTTGATGTCGGGCCCAGTCTCGTACTCGGGCGCGAATTCGATCGTCCTCAGCGTCTCGGCCGCGAACTCCTGATCCTGATTGAGGCGCGCGACTGCGGCACGCAGCGCGTCGATCGCAACCTGCGGCGCACCGGGTGGCAGCGCCACCACCCGCTGCAGCGTGGAGTTGACCTCGTGGATGACACGGAAAGCCTCCCAGTGCGTCCCCTCCGGCACCTTGCCGGTGACCATCCGGTAGAGCCGGGCGAACGGAGGGATGGCGAGCCCTTCGACCTGTTTCGGATCGGCGTTGTCGCCGGACGCGTCGCCCCAGTCGTACCAGACCGGCATCACCTCACCCGATTTCACCAGGCTCGGCGCCACCACGGCGCGATAGCTCGGCGGCGACTCCGAGAACATCTGGATCTCGCCGCGCTGGAGCGCGAGCCGCGCCGGCGAGCCGCTCCCATAGCCGGTGACGTAACGATAGGACACGCCGAGCATGTCGAGCGCGAGCCGCAGCCGCAGGTCCTTGGGGTTGTCGACCGTGAGCCCGCCCGCGATCAGCCCCTGCGCCTTGACGATGTCGGCCGGCACGCGCATGCCCGGCGGCACGTCGGTGCGCATGAAATGGATGGTCGTGCCGGACTGGTAGGCGACGAACTCGAAGCTCTTGAAATCGACCCGCCAGCGTTCCGGCTCGTTGACATAGGTCCAGGCGGTCCCGCTGAAGTAGCCGAGCATGCTGCCGTCACGGGGCGCGACCTCGCCGAGATAGGCCGGTCCGACCAGACCGCCGGCGCCGGCCTTGTTCTGCACGACGAGAGCAGGCTCGCCCTCGATATGCCGCGCCAAGTATTTCGCGAACAGGCGGCCCTCGATGTCGGTCGGGCCGCCGGGGGCGGACCCGATCAGGAGAGTGAGACGCTTGCCTTTGAAATAGGGTTCCTCGGCGCGCGCATCGGACGCCGCGAACGCGGCGACGCTACAGAGGACGGCGATGGCGGCGCGGAGCATTCCGTTCCCAGGTCTCGCTGGAGTTTTTGCCAAGCTTTGGCCTTGCTAAGATACAGGCCGGGACGCGCCGAGGATATGCCGCAACCGGCGCTCCATTGACGCGGTTGCGCGGGTGTGGCGTGAGTGCTCGGCATGGCCAGGATTTCACGGCTCAAGACGACGCTCGACAAGAGCAACACAGCGCTCATCCTGTTCGACGCGCTGCACGGCTACCTGCATCCGACCGATCCGAAAAAGCGCGCGTTCCTGGAGCAACACAATATTCTCAAGAACCTCGAGCGCCTGCTTGCAGGCGCCCGGCGCGCGGGGCTGACCACGTTCTATCCCTCCGGCTCGCACGCGCCCGACGGCGCCGACGTGGTCGAGCGGCTGACCGATACCGACATGGACCTCAATCCGATCGGCGAGCGCGCCAAGCCGATCGTGCCGCACATCCGCAAGGACTCGAAGGATTCGCAAGTGGCAGCCGAGCTCGCGCCTGCGCCGAGCGACGTGTTCATACCGAAGAACCGCTGGAGCTCGTTCTTCGAGACCAATCTCGAACTGCAGTTGCGCGTGCGCGGCCTCGACACGATCGTAATCGCAGGCGGCTCGACCGATGTCGGCATTGCCGCCACCGTCTATGCGGCACGCGACATGGACCTCGGCATCGTCGTGGTGCGCGACGCCTGCTATTCGATGCGCGGCGACAACAATGCCTTCTTCATGGAGCGCGTGTTCCCGCGCATGGGACGCGTGATGACGGTGGACCAGGCCGTGAAGCTAATGGGATCGTGACCAAATGACGATCTTGACCCGTCACCCTGAGGTGCGAGCGGCGCAGGCGCTTGCCTGCGCCCGAGCCTCGAAGGGCGACGGCCCGCTTTTCTCGCGAGTCCGGGCCGCATCCTTCGAGGCTCGCTTCGCTCGCACCTCAGGATGACGGTCATAGTGTAGAGCATGTGGAGGGAAACATGACAATCGCCGCACGACACGTCGACATCACCACGCAGGACATCGTCTGCGACAACGGCATGCCGGCATTCTTGGCCTATCCGACCGGCGGCGGCAGTTTCCCGACCGTAATTCTGATGCACGAGCGCTATGGCCTGGTGAAGCACACGCGCGACCAAGCGATGCGCTCGGCGCGCGACGGATTAGCGGTGCTGGCGCCGAACTTCTTCTTCCGCCATCCCGACCAGAAGGTCCTCAACGCCGGCGACAGCCGCTACGACATGACCGACCCGGAATCGGTCGAGCTGATCAAGGCGGCGCTCGCCGCCATGAAGAAGCAGAAGGTCGCCGACCCGAGCAAAGTCGCGGTCTGCGGCTACTGCCAGACCGGGCGGCATCCGCTGATCTTCGCTGCCGAGGTTCCGATCACGGCCGCCGTGGTCTGGTACGGCGCCGCCTCAAAGCGCGAGTGGGAGGACAACAAGCTGCAGCCGAAAGCGCTCGACGACGTGATCGCGGCGCTGCCCTGCCCGGTGTTCGGCGCCTTCGGCGAGACTGACCACATCATCTCGCTCGACGACGTGCGGCGCTTCCGCGACAGCCTCGAACGCCACAAGAAGACCTACGACATCCACGTCTACAAGGACGCGCCGCACGGCTGGCTCAATGACACCATGCCGGGCCGCTACCGCAAGGCGCAGGCCGACGCCGGCTGGGCGGCGCAGCAAAAATTTCTCGCCGAAGTGTTCAGCCCAGGTTACGACGCCAAGACCATCCGCTGGCGCTTCGAATGCGAGTCGAGCCCAAGCTACGATTTCTCGAAGAACGTCAGGTTGGAGTAGCGTGTTGAGAAGAGTTTGGAGTAACGCGTGTTGAGACAAAAGCTGATGTCAGCAGCTGCAAAGGCTCGTGCCGCAACGTTCCCTCCCCCCTTGTGGGGGAGGGACAGGGAGGGGGGTAGCCACAAGCACCGGACTTGTGTTTACCCCCCTCCCCACCCCTCCCCCGCAAGGGGGGAGGGAGCAGACCGAGTCTGCCGCCCGCTAAACGTCCCATCTCACGAGCGGACGAGCGCTCCATCAACGACTGCGCTCAACTTTGCGATCGCGTTTTTCTGCACTGCCTTTCTTTCCACTAGCCCCGCCCGCGGCGACGACGTCGCCGACTTCTACAAAGGCAAGACCATCACGCTCACGGTGAGTTCGAGCGCCGGCGGCGGCTACGACACGCTCGCTCGCACGGTCGCCCGCTTCCTCGGCAAACATGTGCCGGGCAACCCGATCGTGGTGGTGCGCAACATGGCCGGCGCCGGCGGGATCGTGGCGACAAACTTCCTCTACAACAACGCGGAAAAGGACGGCAGCCACATCGGCCTCCTTCAGAACAACACCCCGTTCGAGCCGCTCTACGGCACCAAGGAGGCGCGCTACGAGCCGACCAAGTTCAACTGGCTCGGCACGCCGAGCGTCGAGACCGGCATCTTCGTCGTGTGGAACACGGTGCCGGTGAACTCGCTCGATGATGCCAAGGCGCGCGAGACCACGGTCGGCGCGGCCGGCGTCAACTCGACGCCCGCCTTCTACGCGCGCCTTCTCAACGAGGTGTTCGGCTTGAACCTCAAGGTCATCGTCGGCTATCCGGGTCAGACCGAAGCCTTCTTCGCCATGGAGCGCGGCGAGATCGACGGCTATTCGAGCGTGTTCTACTCGACGCTGCAGGCGACCAAGGCCGATTGGCTGCCGCAGAAGAAGATCAAGGCGATCGTCTACTATGGGCCGGAAAAGCGGTCCGAGCTCGCCGGTGTTCCTTACGCGCCCGAAGTCGTCACCAACGACGACGACCGCGTCCTGCTCGATGCGGCGTTCGCGCCGCTCGCGCTCGGCCGGCCGCTGGTGCTACCGCCCGGCGTGCCCGCCAACAGGCTTGCCGCCATGCGCAAGGCAGTCGCGGACACCTTTGCGGATCCGGACTTCCTCGCCGAGGCGACCCGGCTCGGGCTGCAGCCGGAACGTCCGCGCAATGGCGAAGAACTGCAGGCCGTGATCGCGCGCGCCTACGCGGCCCCGCCCGCCGTAGTCGACCGATTGCGCAAGCTCAACTCGGTATCACGCTGAGTTACGGTTGCCGACGAAAAAAGCCCCCGGCGAGGCCGGGGGCTTTTCATTCAGTTGCTCTGGACTAGTACCTGCCGACCACCGGCCCGGGGTTGAAGCCAAAGCGATAGTTCACGCCGGCCTTGAAGACATGGACCTTGCCCTCGAGGTCGTCGCCAAAGCTCAGCATGTTGTATTCGAACTTGGCGGTCCAGTTGTCGCGCAGAGCATATTCGGTGCCGAGGCCAAGCATCCATCCGCTGGCGGTCCGGTCGGTCGACACCCCGGCAGTCAGACCGGCAAAACTGGCGGTGGCATCGGCGCTGACGTGGGCCCAGGCGCCGCCCAATTTGCCGTAGACGAGCCAACGATCGTAGGCCCAGCCGAACCGCGCGGCGAACGTGGATACCCAGTCGAGGCTCGCCTCGGCGTGCGCCGTCCCGAATCCGCCTCCGGGAACGAAGAAGGTCGCGGATACCGAATCCTTGATGCTCGTCCCCGAGAACGTTCCTTCAACGCCGAACACCCACTGGTTGACCTGATAATTGAAGCCGGCCTGACCGCCGCCGATAAAGCCGCTATCGCCATTGTCGCCGCCATCCACGCCGAGTCCGACATGACCGCCGACGTAGAAGCCCGTCCAGTTATAGTACGGGACTGGTGGTGCGTATTGGCGAGCGGGAGGTGGCGCATTGTCGGCGGCGACGGCCAGAACCGGCGCCCCGACAAGCACAGCCGCGATGATGGTACTCCTTACGCACGTGTACAAGCGCATGTTCATTTGCCCCCC
>Ga0066903_100004307_pt1 | contig 11998 bp, 21 predicted proteins | sample PanSoiMetaGPlot1_FD_67491 | JGI IMG/M metagenome (GOLD analysis project Ga0066903, IMG submission 67491) | Tropical forest soil microbial communities from Panama analyzed to predict greenhouse gas emissions - Panama Soil - Plot 1 (version 2) | ecosystem: Environmental > Terrestrial > Soil >...
GGTCCACCGTGGGCGCCGTGCGCAAACGTCGGACTGTTTTGGAACGGGAATAGTTCACTGGCGTTTTTCCCAGCATGATTGTAAGTGCATGGGCCAGGCAAACCCTGACCCATGAGCGTGCAATCAAGCACGATTAGGAGAGAGACAATGCCAAGACCAAGAGTATGGGAACCCGAAGACTGCGTGTTCCCACGTGGCCGCCTTGAGGTTATCCAAGTGCTAGCGCGCAAGATACCGCAAGGCGGCAATCCCGAAGTTTGGGAGCAGGGTGATCACCCAGCGCGTCTCACCTTTACTATCGCACTCGTGCGATGGGATGGCGAAGCGCGATTGGCTTTTCGCTACGATGGTTATGGAGACCACCCACTTGGATGGCCTTCATCGAATAGTTATCCATCATGGGATATCCTGCCACGACCCATGCAACCACTACTGCTACCGATGATACCACTCGAGTATCATCAACTGGTGCAAGACCACTTTCGGAGAAACAACGCCGAACGTAACCTGCGCGTGGTTGCATAGTAACGATTGCAAGTGCATGGGCCAACTCACGTTGGTCCATGAGCGTGCAATCACGCACGATTAGGAGAGAGAACATGTTGACCAAAAAGCAGATGAAGGTCGAGTTGACCCGCGCCTGCAAGTCGGCACTCCACGAGTACATGCGCACCACGCGCGGTGCGTTTGCATTCGGTCCGCACGTTGAGATCACTGAACCAACACCCAACAAGTTGTTGCTCAGGGCGAAGACGGAAGTGGGCGTGCAGTTTTTCGAGGTTATCGTCAAGGAGACTTGGTGATGACCGACGGAAAACCCTTTCCCAAGATCCAGGTCAAGGAGGTCTTCAAGGCAAAGGGTGCCGACGATGCAGTGACGTTGGGACGTTCCCTCGGTATCACCGAAGGACGTCTGCAACGTTGGATGAGTGAATGGTCCAACGGTGAGATCAAACAGATCGCACGACGCAAGTCGCTGTACGTCAACCCGAATGCAAAGAAGGTCTACGACAAGTACGTACCGGCTCGCACCGGTACGGTTATTGTTGAAGGCGAGCAAGTATCGGAAGTGCGTTGGGACGATGATGAAGGTGGGCTGTGGCCCATCACTAGTTTCGTCAGCAACGAACACTTAGTCGAGGTGAAAAAATGAAGATCACTCCCGATGACCACGCCGCATACGAGATGGAATTGTTTCGTCATGCGGCGTACTTCACGGTTGTTCGACCCGGCTTCGCGAAGAAAGAGTTCAAAGACTTCGCGGAGGCGGCGTTGGCAGCTGCGTCGGTGGAGCGTGCAATCTTGTACGCTGTCACGGCACAGGGCCGATCGGTTGTACTTGTTCGCAACCGATGGGCGGAGTACCTCGCGGTTTGGAGACAATCGCGTGGTTTAGCGACCCCGCCCTTACCTGTGGTGGATTTAGTAAATGCATGTATCGGCGATTCCGTCTATCATGTTGATCCGCGTCACGTCGGAAAGATCATGAAGTTCTATCAATCCGGTGTTGCGTTGATCGAGTGGGAAAACGGTTGGCACAGTTACGTGCATGCTGACGAACTGACGAAGGTGAAGGAAGAATGATTGCAAGCCCATGCCTCAGCAAACACTGGGGCATGCACGTGCAATCTGCACGATTAGGAGAGAGGATATGACGACGAGAAGTAAAGAAGAGTTAACTGCTAAACTTCACGCGCTAATGGACAAGGTAGAAGCCGAGAACCCTTTTGAGACATTCGAACCTAACGAGTCTGAGGAGGGGAAGTTCGACATCTACGACCTCTATGAGTCGCGGTTGAATAAGCTATTCGTCATGGCAATAGGCGAGACCGGAGACAAAGAATTGCAAAAGTGTTTCCTTGACGAAATTGCCGCCGAAATTAAACGTGACCAAAACTGAGGAGTATGAGAATGAACGCAATGGAACATGTGGCGTTTGTGTTGAGTAACCGGCTGGAAAATAATCAAGTCCAGCCGGAGGAGTTGAAGAAGATCGTTCGCACCATGTTGGCTGCGGCGGCTTATGTCGAACCCGTCAGTGAGAAGGCGGCGAAGAGCCCGCAGTGGAAGGCGTTGGAGAAACTGAGCGAGCATATGCGATAGCAACGATTGCAAGTGCATGTGCCTGATGAACTCAGGCACATGAGCGTGCAATCATGCACGATTAGGAGAGAGACATGGCGGCATCCAAACAACAGATGACCAGGGCACTCGGCAGATACCTCGTCGCAGCTGAACTTACAAAGCGCGATTACATAGTTTCACTAGTAGTTGGTGACGCTGCAGTCGGCGTGGATATGCTCGTCACTGACCAACAGTACCGCAAGTCATGGTTGGTGCAAATTAGAATTAACGGTGAATGGGCCAAGTTCTGGCTCTTAAATGAGACGGCGGAAAAGATAGAATCGATGGCCGACGCTTACGTCTTTGTCAATGGACTAAGTTCCCCGATGTTTCATGTGATGACGAGTGAACGAGTGGTTGCTACTATGCGCAGCAATGACCCATGGTACTCGTTCTACCTAGAAGATGCCCTGCGCATTGACGGAACAGATTATCAGGATAATTGGAAAATGTTTGGTGATCCATTCTAGAATTGTAAGTCCATGCTACCAGGTGAGGCTGGAAGCATGAGCGTGCAATTCTGCACGATTAGGAGAGAGAAAAGGAATGAAGTACATTGACGTTCGTATCCGCATTCCCATTGCTAAAATGGGTATGCTGGTTGAGGAGTTGCCCGAGTGGGCAGCGATGGTCGGTTATGACAAGCTCCAGCAAGCAGAATCGTCTCCTGCATCACGGAAGTATGCGCGTAATGGCTCATATAAACCGACCGGTGCAAGAGAAGCTGTGCTGCGAGTGCTCGCCAATAGACCGCTCCGTCGTTTCGAGATCATCGAACGATTGAAAGGTAAGCAAAAGGAAAAGGCAGTCAGTTCTGCAATCCACGCGCTCGCCTTCAAGAAGATAATCAAGAAACATGCGGATGGTTCATATGGCCAAGCCTAGCCGAACGTTGAAGGTATACCGGTCCTATAACTTTATCGATAAGGATCCGGTGATCGATTATGCACGGACTCGGGTGTACGCGAATGGAGGTCCTAGCAAAGTTGCGAAGACTTCTGACGTGTCACCACAGACTTTGTATAATTGGTTTCATAAGCGCACGCGACGACCACAGTTCGCGACGGTCGCCGCCGTGTTGATTGCTTGTGGTGAAACCAACATTGATCTTCGCGCAGTGCTGCGCGCTCCCAAGCGTAGCAACGTTCGTGTGATCAAAGGTGGACGTGGATAGCAAGTGCATGCCCCGGTAAGTCCCGGGGCATGAGCGTGCAATCGCACGAAAGGAGGGAGACACTATGAAGAAGACACGCCCGTTCAAGTGGCGTCCGGTCCTCGATAAGAGGGTACGGGTGTCAGTGACGGCGTTGGACATCAAGTGGGCTAAAGGCTGTGACCCAAACAAGTGCATGATCAAGGTGGCAACGGCACGTGCCATCAACGTCCCGCATGGTTACATCCGGGTGGACTCAACCGGTGTTGCGGTGACGCGGAGGAACGACTTTCGCGAGAAGGCATTCCTTCCAAGGGTTGCAGTTAAGGCTATGTTGATGTTTGACGACGAGACTACACGCGATCTGGTTAAGCCATTTTCGTTCTGGCTTGAGTTTCATAAGACCAGTCGGGTGCACAAGGCCTCTGCCGAAAGGAAGGAAGCAATCAATGCCGCACGGCGTGCGCGCGTTGCAGCAGGAAATCCTGACCGGAGGTACACGTTAACGAAGCGCATCAAGGGCATCGCGATCACTCAGGAACTTGCTGAGGAGATCGATGCTGAGAGGAAGCGTGGTTGATTGTAAGTCGATGCACCTTGCGAGGTGCATCTACGTGCAATCCTGCACGATTAGGAGAGAGAACAATGATCATGTATCATGGTACTGCCGAGCGTCACCTTGCTGCAATCCTCCGGGAGGGCATCAAGCCGCGCGGTAAGACTCGCAAGAGTAACTGGAAGCATACGGTTGAAAGCAATCCGAAGGCTGTCTACATGACGACGACTTACGGAATGCACTTTGCTACCTGTGCCTGCAACAAGGGTGAACGCATGGCGATCTTAGAAATCGAGACCGACTTGCTCAACCCTTGGTTGTTTGCGCCTGACGAGGATTTCCTCGAGCAGGTATCACGCAACCAGGAAGTCACTGACCACTTGGGCAATGAATGTCCTACGTGGAACAAGGACGATACTGGGCGCGGTAACATGAAGGAGCGCACGATGTGGTACCGCAAGCGCGCACTTTCAAGCTTCCATCACATGTGGGAGAAGTCAACGGAGTACATGGGCACGTGTTGTTACTACGGTGTCATCCCGCCGAGCGCCATCTTGCGCACGGCATTGGTGCCGAACGACGGACACCTCAGTTGGATGTCTGACCCGACCATCACCCCGCTGAACTTCAGGATCATGGGAGATTACTACAAGCAGTTAATGCGTCACGTCTTTGGCGACGAAGTCGTCACGGACGAGAACGATCATCTCAACCGCATCGGTAAGTTACGCGAAGTACCGCGTGACGGCGTTGTGGTTGAAACCGTTGCCAGCCAGAGGTAGTATCCTCGCCGGGCAGCGGTGGGGTCGGCGCAACAAGAAAGGTGACCTGCGGTCTCTGGCTGGTTGTGTCATAGTTGCCGTTCAAGGTCATCGACCACCGCATCCTTGATTGCAAGCCCATGCACCGAAGCCCATTCGGTGCATGTTCGTGCAATCACGCACGATTAGGAGAGAGAACATGAAACTACTACTGGTAGTGCTCGCGTTGATGCTACCAGCATCAGCGTGGGCGCAAGCTGACACCAAACCCATGATGGGTGATTGGTGTAAGATCGGAAACTCAGTTTCCGGTCATGAAGGTTTCCACCATGGCAAGCTTCGGCAATGCTTGAAGCGAAGTCAGTATGGGATCTTCATGACAGTCACACCAACCTACTTTGAGCAAAAAGAAACGGTCGAAGTCGGATATGTCACGACTCGATGCACGTTCGACAAGTTCGAGGAGCTTGAGCGTTGGTGGCAAGTCAAGGCGCATTGCTCCGGACCTCAGATTGAGGGCGAGCATGTGATCTACTTCAACACTCAAGTAGACAATGGTGTGCGGACTCTATCAATGTGGGAATCGGAGAAGTAAAATGTTCCACAAGAAGGTCGCAGCCGAACTTAGGAAGCGTGGTTATGATGTGACGGATAGCGAGATCGTTAATGCAACCGGTGCCGGTGTTATTGGACAGGGGCCGATAACAGTGAAGGAAGCAGCCGACATCTTAGAACGGTTGATGAAGAAAGGAAAAACGAAACTATGAAACTAGATCTAGACGCCGACAACGTTTGGATTGTCGATACAACCGTAGCGGCTGTCAGGTCCAATGACTTCTCTGGTCAGATGGATCTTGACGAAGCGATGGATAATGCGCAGGCAAAAGTTTTCAGCGGTGATGAAATTGTTGCCTACGTCGTAATCTGCATCAAGAAGTAGCAAGCCGATGCGTCAACCAAGTGTTGGCGCATCCACGTGCTACTTAGTTGAGAGAGAACCAATCGAGGAATTACTACCAAACAATTTTCCTTGATTGTCCGCCTCGCCTGCTTTACGCTGTGACGTCTCGCTTGAGGCTGACGAGTAGTTCTCTCCTAGTCGGCGCGGGGATCGCCGATCAGCCAAATCCCCACCTTCCAAACTTTGTAAACTGAGTGGGGCGTAACCGCGATGAAGATCGATCTAGACCCGCTACCAGAAGACTACAGTTACGAAGACCGCTATCAACAGTACATGGCGATCTTCAAGGACATCGCGCATACGCCCGGCGATAAGGACCTCGTTGTCCACAACGCGCCGTGGTGTTGGATTCCCCTGCTGCATCACCTCAACTGCAAAACCGTCACTCCCAAACAAGTCTTCGAACATTGTGACCGCGTGCGCGGCGCGTGGCCGAACACGAAGAAGATGGATCGCACGACGCTGGAGGTGTTGAGTTGCTTCCGTCCCGAAACGGTTGACGCACTGTGGAAGTGTGACATGCAGTGGGAGATCCCTCCCGGGCGCGTGCGCATTTATCCACACCAGCGTGCGTTCATCGTCACGAACAACGGCAGTTACCATCGCCGCGAAGTGACCGAGTTCAGCAAACTATTGCGCTCATATAAACCAACGAAACAAAAAGTACTGCTCGTACCCTGCGCAGCAGATAAACCATATCCCTCCCCGATGATGCAAGCATGTCTCGACATGCTACCACCCGATTACTATCTCATGAACGCCACCGGTGTGCTAGGTCTCGTGCCACAGGACCTATGGGAGTACATGCCCTACTACGACTCGGGCATCCCGAATGAGTGGCGGCTGTACCGCACGATCAAATGGTACTTCCACGAACACGCACACACCGACATTGTGGTTTATTGCGACTACTACTCCGAAGCGATCTTGTATGCGTTCAACGCCCTGCACATGTTGGAACGGGTAAAGTTCGTGCTGCCGGTCAAGTTTTACTACGACTATCTTGACCTGATGCTGCCGAACCGTCTAGAACAGCTACGAGCCGCGCTATGGACTGGCAACAATTCTTAACCGATCACCAGATCAACTACGTCACGCGCGGACCGAATGTCTCGCATGGCAACATCGCCATCAAGTGCCCGTTTTGTTCTGACGATCCCTCCGAGCATCTGGTAATCAGTTTACAGGACAAGGGTTGGTTCTGCTGGCGTGATCGAACCCACAGTGGCGTATCGCCTGTGCGGTTGATAGCGACGCTGATCGGCTGCTCGTATGATACGGCGCGCAAACTCGCTGGATTCAACACGTTCGTTCCCGAAGACCTGCTGGCGCGCGTGCAGGCATCACTCAACACGGTTGATGAACCAATCGAGGACCGCACACTGACGCTGCCAAAGGAATTCAAACCGTTGTGGCGTTCACGCTCGATCAATGCCGCCTTCGTTGGTTATATGCATCGTCGCGGTTTCACCGATCACCGCCGGCTGGAGTATTACGGTTTACATTATGCGACGATGGGCCCCTTCCGCTACCGCATAATCTTTCCTGTGGAATACCACAATCGGTTGATGACGTGGACGGGACGCACCATCGATAACCGTGTTGACTTGCGATACAAGGCGCTCTCACATAATCCCGAGCAGACGGAAGGACTGGACCCCGCTGTCGCACCGATCTCACACTTCCTCCTGTGGTACGATAAACTGAAACGCGCCGACGCCCATACACTGGTCCTCACCGAAGGGCCATTCGATGCCTTGCGTATCGATATGCTCGGACGCAATCACGGCATACGCGCAACGTGTTTCTTCACCGCGTCACCGTCCGAGCAACAAGTTTCTCTGCTGCACGAACTGACGCCACGCTACAGGAAACGCTATTTGTTGTTGGACCGAAACACAACCGCAACCGGTTTACGGATCGTCTATCAACTATCAAGTCTTGGCGTGCTTCAACTACATCTGCCAACCAACGTGAAAGACCCCGGCGAAATCTCCGAGCATGACTTTCATAAAATTTTCCTTGAAGGAAGTACAGGTCGTGCTAACATACGTTAATCGATTGCCGGCGACACTTTTCTTCCGTCTCAGGTTTGGGGAGGGCGTCAATGAAGGCGTTTGTGCTGCTGAGTGGTGGTGTGGATTCAACCACGTGTCTGCATATCGCGGTTGAAGAGTTCCCCGAAGTCGAAGGCATCAGCGTCAATTACGGACAACGACACTCGAAAGAGATCGAGTACGCCAAGCTGTCATGCGAGGGTCTTGGTGTCGACCATCACACATTGAAGATCGATGGCATCGTCCCATTAACCATGCTGACCGATGCCGACGCAGCCATTCCGAATATCTCCTACTCAGAGATCGAAGGCGTCTCCCCGACATATGTTCCCTTCCGAAATGGGTTGATGCTGTCGGCGATCAGTTCATATGTCGCGGGGCAATGGGACAAGGAGATGCGCGAGTCGGAGCCCGTTACTGACGAGTGGGCAATCTATTTCGGTGCGCACGCTGAGGATGCGCAGAATTGGGCGTACCCTGATTGTACTCCCGAGTTCATCGGTTCAATGGCAAACGCAATCTACGTGGGCACGTATCGCGCCATCCGATTGCATACGCCACTTCAATGGTTGACGAAGCGCGAGATCATCAAGCGCGGATCGGAATTGGCGATCGATTGGCGCAAGACGTGGTCATGCTATGCGGGCGGTGAGTTGCATTGCGGCACGTGCCCGACATGTCGCGCGAGACGGCAGGGATTCGTTGATGCCCACGTAACCGATCCAACGGAGTATGCGGCATGAGCCGATGTGAGATCACCCGCCGAATAGAATTCGATGCAGGGCATCGCATCCCTGACCATAAATCGAAGTGCCGGAACGCGCATGGTCACCGCTACGTGTTGGAGGCAACGGTTGAAGGACCGGTGCAGGATGAACTTGGACGCTCCGACACTGGCATGGTTGTAGATTTCGGTGACCTCAAGACGGTTATGGTTGACAAGGTCGGTGATCGGTGGGATCATGCCTTCTTAGTTTATGCAGGTGACACCAAAATGATTGCCGCCCTGTCCCAACTCGGCACCAATCATCACACGGTCATGCTCAACTACGTGCCGACGGTTGAAAATCTGGCGCGGCTGGCATTCCAAATGATCGACAGCGCACTGCGCGAAAGCAAAAGTCAGTTTCATCTTCAGCGGTTGCGGTTGTATGAAACGCCCAACTGCTGGAGCGATGTGGTTGCGGTGGGCCTGAAAGGAGAGCGAGCAGATGGACATGGAGACCGAGCTTCAATCGGCGACGAAGATAATGCCGGACAAGAACGAGGATCGGCAAGCGTATCTGATACGGTTGACGACGGCGGCAACCGAGTTGCCGGATGAGGATTTCAAGAAGCTGTCGAAGGATGCGAAGGCGTGGGTTGATGGTAACGTTGATGCCCACAACGAAGAACATCCGATGAACGACTTCCCGATTGCGAACGGCAAGGGAGTAGAAACAAAGGAGGACAAAGTGACGGACGCACCTGCGCCCACTGGCAAGAAAAAGTCAACCAAGAAGGCGGCACCTGCACCCGCGCCCGCGCCCAAGAAAAAGGCAGCGGCGCCTGCGCCCGCACCTAAGAAGAAAGCGGTGGCTGCGAAACCTCCGACGACAAGCACGGGCAACGGCAAGGATCGTGGTGAGAAGTCAGCGCGCAAGGTTGGTGCGCAAACCATGATCAAGAAGTTGATGTTGAAGGACCCGAACATTTCCACGAAGGACGTGGTTGAGAAGTTGGATAAGGCGGGCTTCAAGATGTCGTCGCTCGCTGTGTCAACCATTCGCTCTGGCTTCCGTCACTCGTTGAAAGTGATCCAGGAAGAAGGTCTACTGAAAAGCGTCAAGATCACGTGAACGACGATCTACCAGATCCGTGGAATCCGCTTGAATTCCGCCGGGCAGTTGAAGTGCAACTACGTTGTATAGGTGAAGACTTATCTCGTGAAGGTCTACGCGACACGCCGAGGCGCGTAGAAATTGCGTGGGATTTCTGGACGTCAGGTTACGGTGTCGACCCTGCCGAAGTACTGACCACGTTCAACGATGGCGCAGAATCATACGATGAACTCGTGTTCCTCAGCTGCATCCCATTCTACTCAATGTGTGAGCATCATATGACACCGTTCTTCGGCGTCGCGCATGTTGGTTATATCCCGAATGGACGGATCGTCGGACTATCCAAACTGTCACGCGTCGTTGAAATCTTCGCGCGCCGACTGAGTGTTCAAGAAAGAGTTTGTGCGCAGACTGCCGACGCCCTGATGGAACATCTAAAACCACTCGGTTGTGGTGTTGTGTTGCAGGCACGGCATATGTGCATGGAGAGCAGGGGCATTCAGAAGCCGGGCACGATCACAGTCACGTCGGCATTGCGTGGTTGTATCAAGGACCATGCTGGAGCGCGTACTGAGTTCCTAGGCATGGTCCAATCTGCGAGCCAAGGACTCCGGTCGTTATGAGCAAGCGTGAGACATTAAAAGTGGATGTGTTGTTAGACTCAGGCGCGTTCTCTGCCTGGACGCGGAAGGAAGAGATCGACATTAAGAACTACATTGCGTTTCTGAAAGAGTACGACGACTACATCTGGCACAGCGTAAACCTTGACGTGATACCCGGTGCGCGCGACGAAGTGCGTACTCGTGCGCAGGTTGAGGAATCCGCGAAGCTCTCATACCGCAACCAACAAATAATGAAGGACGCAGGGTTGCGTCCCGTACCTGTGTTCCACCAAGGCGAACCGTTCACATGGCTGGAACGGTTGTTGAAGGATGGCGAAACCTACATCGGCATATCGCCATTCAAGGATATTCCGATCTCGATACAGTGTCAGTGGCTTGACGAATGCTTTACCGCGTTGACCAACAGTAATGGTGTCCCGTTCGTTCGGATACATGGCTTCGGCACGACGCAACCCGAGTTGTTGATCCGCTACCCATTCTATACGGTTGACAGTACGACTTGGTCGATGACGCCAGGCATGGGTCAGATCATCGTGCCGTCATATCACAAAGGCAAGTTTAATTACCTGGACAAGAAGATTACGCGCTATGCCATGAGCCATCGCGAGATGTCGGTGGCGCAGAAGCGCAGGTTCAACTATCTCCCGCAGATGCAGCAGGACATAATCGAGAAGTACTTGCAGGAGGAGGTTGGTTGTTCTGCGATACAGGCGTGCTATAGCGCGCAGTTGCGTCGGAAGGCTGTGCTGATCTACTACATCAGACTCGCACAACAACTACGAGGCACGCGGTTCAAATACAAACGCGCGACGCTCACCGATCAGATTGAAGTCCCGAGAACGTTCAAGCCAATCGAGAACATGCCGTTCTGGATCGTGTTCGCAACGAACTTCTCTGCTGGCTGGTCATTGGAACTCAACGAAGTCAACGCGCGCAAACGCCTGCTCTCGTATTACGAGGTACGCAATCGCCCGGAGGTCATCGTGACGTACGCCCGCGACGGCATACTAAACAAAGCGTTTGAACGCAAGATGCCTCGACCGTGGTCTTCGGGTTATGAGGATTACCGACGCCTGAAACTGATCAACAAAATGAGCAAGGTGATCGATGGCCAAAAAGATAAAGAAGAAGTCACGTGACCACGAGCGGGTGGCGTTTCTAAATAAGCTTCGATTGGTTGCACCGGCACTGTCGGACTCCGATCTGATCCCTGCGCTGCGTCACTTCTGGTTCACCGGTGAGACGTTGATGGCGTTCAATGATCGAATTGCAATCAGCACACCATTCGCAACCAACTTCCAAGGCGCTATTGCGGGCGACATCTTGTTGAACATGATGGGTGCGTCCCGCGGTGGGATCGAATTTAACCAAGCCGGGGAGACGTTGGAGGTGCGCGTCGGTCCGTCACGGATGAAGTTTCACCTGCTGCCGCCCGAGTCATTCGTGTTTGAGATGCCCGTACCAGACGCAGCCAAAGCGTTTCCTGTCGGGAAGCAGTTCCTCGAGTCCGTCAGCACGTGCATGCTGTCGGTCAGTCTCGACACATCGGTACCCGATCAGTTGGGTGTCACCCTGATCCCGAATGGCAAAGAGGTGTTGCTGTTCACAACCAACAACTCGACACTCACCCACGCTCGCGTCCCATTGATGAAGGCAACAACAATCAACCGCGTGATCCTACCGACGCAATTCTGCGAAGAAATGTTGAAGCTGGCGAAAAAGGATCTCCAACTCGAGATCTACGATGACCACGCACTGTTCGTGTCAGGCGATACCATACTGTTTGGTCGACTGATCGAGAGCAGCAAGCCGCTTGACTTCCCCAACTTGTTGAAACGTAACTTCCCCGATGAACGCCGCAAGCAACTGATCGCCATGCCTGATCACATGAAGCTGGCGCTGAAGCGGGCGGTCATCATCACCGAGTCTCGCGTTGACAAAAC
>Ga0066903_100004308_pt1 | contig 11998 bp, 5 predicted proteins | sample PanSoiMetaGPlot1_FD_67491 | JGI IMG/M metagenome (GOLD analysis project Ga0066903, IMG submission 67491) | Tropical forest soil microbial communities from Panama analyzed to predict greenhouse gas emissions - Panama Soil - Plot 1 (version 2) | ecosystem: Environmental > Terrestrial > Soil >...
CCAGCCTGCCTGGCTGGCTCCGTGGTTTGCGGCAAACGCCGACGTTCACGCGACCTTCGTGGCGTCTGCTGACTATCGATCCGGCGATGAGGATGTCGTGCTGTTCGATCGCTGGGCGCCGCAGGCGGCTGCGGCGAAGCCCGCGTTGTACGTGGCGCCGCCGGGCACCGCGTGGCTCGGATCCGCAAATCAAGTCGAGCTGCGCCCGCAGTGGACGACGGTGGGGCTCCATCCCCTGCTCGAGGGTGTCGATCCGCTCAGCCTTTCGATCGATCGCGCCCGCGGCTATCAGCCATCCGCGTTGCGGGCGATCGCGCGCTCGGGGAAAGGCACGCCGCTCGTGTCAATCGGCGACGCGACGGAGCGTCCGCGAGTCGTGGTCTTCTCGTTTGGTCCGGCGGACTCCAACATGGCCTCGGCGGCGGCCTTCCCTGTGCTCATGGGAAATGCGCTCGACTGGCTGGGACGGCCGATCGCCGGCGGCGCGCGCCGCATGGGCCGCGTGGCGTTCGACGGCACGATCGAGCGCATCACCGGACCGCAGAATGCCGCGGCTCCGCTGTTGAAGCTGCCGGGTGAGACGGTCGCCGGACTCTACACGCCCGGCCTCTACACCGCCGAAGCTGGCGGTTCGCAAGCGATCGTTCCCGTCAACGTTGCCGATCCGGACGTATCGAATCTCTCGAAGACGACGCTTCAGACAACCCCATCAACGCTGCTGGTGGGGAGCGCCGTCTCGACGCGGTCGTGGTGGATTGCGCTGGTCGTTCTCGGCTTCGCGGCCGTCTCCCTCGAATGGTGGACCTGGCTACGGCGGGTCACGGTATGAGCGGGATCACCTGGACCGTGCCGGCGGCGCTGTGGCTCCTGCTGGCAGTGCCGCTGGTCTGGATCGCGCATCTCGCCGCTCGCACGAACTTCAACCCGCGGCAGCGCCGCCTGCAGGCGACGGTTCGATCGGTCATCGTCGGCCTGCTCGCGCTGGCACTCGCACGTCCGGTGATCTCGAGCCGTTCGTCGCGCGAGTCGATCGTCTACCTGGTTGACGCGTCGCACAGCATCGGCAGTCACGCAATCGAGGAGGCCGCGCGACGGATCGACGAGACGAACGCCGCGCTGCATCCCGCACATTCGCGGATCGTCGTGTTCGGCGCGACGACGCGGACCATCGAGAGCACGACGGCCCTGCGCCAGCTCGCTCAGAGCGATCCCGAGTCCACCCAGCCGCAGGAGATCGATCGCGCGGGGACGGATCTGGAGGGCGCGCTCGACGCGGCGACGGGCGAGCTCGCGGCGGGATACGTCCCGCGCATCGTGCTCTTCAGCGACGGACGGCCGACCGCCGGCGACGTGCGAAGTGCCGTCGGCCGGCTCACGGCGGCCCGCATCCCCGTGTCCGTCGAACCGCTGGCCGTCCGCTCGCTCGGCGATTCCTGGATCGACGCTATCGACGTGCCCGCGCATCCAACCGCCGGTGCGACGATTCCCATTAGCGTGACGATCGGCAGCCAGCACGGCGGCGACGCGCTCGTCGAGCTGAGATCCGGCGGCAAGGTGCTCGTGCGCCGAACGGCTCCACTGGGCACGGGCGTGACGCCGATGACGATCGAGACCGTCTTCGACGCGCCGGGCGCAGCGACGCTCGAGGCGGCCGTCACCGTCGCCGGCGACCCGCTTACGGCGAACGACACGCTCGGCCGCGGCATCTGGATCGAGCCGCGCGTCCGCGTCCTCTACGTCGAGGGGGCGCCTGCGAGCGCACGCTACCTGTCGTCGGCGCTGACCGCGTCGGGGTTCGACGTCACCGTCCGCCCGGCCTCCGGCATTCCTGCCGCGCCGGCGGATCTCGAACCGTACGACGTTGTCGTGCTCAGCGACGTCAGCCGCTCGGCCGTCCCGGCCGCGGCCATGTCGGCACTGGCGGACTGGGTCGAAGCCGGCGGCGGACTGCTCGTCGCGGGCGGCGACGCCGTGTTCGGCGAGGGCGCGGGCGGCTACCGCAAGACGACGCTGGAGCGGCTGACGCCGGTGACGTTCGAGCGGAAGGACGAACCGTCGGTTGCGCTGATCCTCGTGCTCGACAAGTCCTGGAGCATGGCCGGCTCCTCGATGGACCTCTGCAAGGCCGCCGCCGCGGCGGCGCTCGACGCCATGACGCCGGAGCAATCGCTCGGCGTCATCACCTTCAACGACAAGTTCGACTGGGACGTGACGCTCCGCAACGTCGGACAGAACCGCCAGCAGATCCACCAGAAGATCGCGGCGATCGAACCGAGCGGCCGGACGCTGATCTTCCCGGCCCTCGAACAGGCCTACGTCGCGCTCCGGTCCGTGAAGGCCCGCGCGAAGCACGTCGTCCTGCTCTCCGACGGGCGGACGTACCCGGATGACTATCAGGGGCTCGTCAGGAAGATGACCGACGCGCGGATCACCGTGTCGTCGATTGCCGTGGGTCCCTCCGCCGACCAGGAGCTGCTGCGCAACATCGCACAGTGGGGCAGCGGACGCGAGTATCTCGTCGCCGACGCGCGCGAGCTGCCGCAGATCTTCGTCAAGGAGGCCAGAAACGCCGCGGCCCCCGCGTTCGAGGAGAAGCCGATCACGGCGATCGTGAAGCGGCCGTCGTTCCTGCAGGACGTCGATCTCGCGCACATGCCGCCGCTTCGGGGCCTGACCGCCACGGTGATGAAGGATGAGGCGACCGAGGTCGTCTCGACGGCCGACAACGATCCCGTGCTGGCGTTCTGGCCCGTCGGACTCGGGCGGACGGCTGTCTTTGCATCGGACGTCAAGGATCGCTGGGGCGCCGATTGGGTGCGATGGCGCGGGTACGGACCGTTCTTCAGCGCGGTGATTCACGCGCTCGAGCGTCAGCATCCCACGCCGCTCACGCTCGACGTGACGCCCGACGCGATTCGCGCGAACACCCGCACCGTCCGCCTGGCGACCGAGGCGCGCGATGCGCAGGGGCGCTATCGCGATCTGCTGAAGCCGGTGTTTCGCGTGACGTCGGGGACGAGCGCGGCGCGGGAAGTGCCCGCGCGCCAGGTGGCGCCCGGACGCTACGAAGCGGCCGTCGTCGCCGACGCGCGGCAGCCGCTCACCGTCAGCGTCCTCGACAGGCGGACGGACGGGACCGGACCGTCGCGAACGATCGTGCCGGATCCGGCGGCCGAGTACCGATTCCGGCCGCCCGACGAGGATCTGTTGAAGGCGATCGCGACGGCCACCGGCGGTGCGTGGCGGCCTTCACCGTCCGCGCTCGCGCCGAAGGCGGGAGAACGGGGCACCGAACGGCGCCCGCTCTGGCCGGCGCTGGTCATGACGGCGCTCGGACTCTGGTTCGTCGATCTGCTGGTCCGGCGCGTCAGGCTCTTCGAGTGACCGCTACCAGGTTCTCAGCCAGATGTTCCTGAAGCTCGCGGTGAGCGGGCCCTCGGCCGGGTTGCCTTCGATCTGCACGGCGATGAGTCCCTTGTCCTTCCGCATCGTGGGATCTTCGTCGAGCGAGATCGTCATCACGTGCCCGTTGAGCATGTGAATGAGCACGCCCTTCCGCGCGATGATGTGAACCTGGTTCCAATCGTTGGGGTTCATCACGCCGCGCAGCGCATTCGACTCCCCCACACATCCGATGATGCGCGGACGCCGTCCCTCGATCATCTGGACGACCTGTCCCTTGTAGGTGATGATGCCGCGGTTCGGGCCGGGCGCGCCGGGCGCCCTTCCGCCGTTCTCGTACAGCTGACCCGGATACTGTCCCGTGGCGTTGAAGTCGTACTGATAGCCGCCAATGTTGCGCGGGTTCGGCGGACGCGGCGCGGCGCCGTTCGGCTGTGCGGCGCCACCCTGACCGCGCCCGCGACCCCCTCCGCCGCGACCGACACCGGCGTACTGCGTCATCGAACACGGCTCCGCCACCGGAACAGGAGGAGATCCGGCCGGACTCGCGGCAGCGGCCGGCGGACCCGGGGGAGGAACGCCGTCAGCCGGGCCGCTGCCGCGATTGCCTCCCGGTCCCCCTCCGCGCGGCGGCTGGCGGAAGCTTCGGTACTGGATGCCGCTGTTGGTGTTCCCCGTGAGCTTCATCTCGAGCTTCAACTCGAAGTCCTCCGGCTCGGCCCCGGTGTAGATGCAGTAGACCGTGCCGGCAGGTTTCTCCGCGGTTGATTTCGCGATCAGCGCGCCGTCGGCGATCGACCAGAACTCCGGATCGCAATCCCAGTTCTGCATCGACGCGCCGTCGAAGATCCGCGTCCAACCCTCGTGATCGTCGAAATCGAGCGGATCGGGCTGCGCTCGTCCGGGACCGCCCCTGCCCTGCGATGGGGCGGCCGACGGGGGCGCCGGCTGTTGTGCGTCGATCGAGACGCACATGAGGGCCGCCAGCGCCCCGGCGAACAGGGTTGCGCGGATCATCAGAAGACGAAGCGCGCGCCGAGCTGGATGATCCGGTTCGAGCCGTCGCGCGAAGCGGTGACGCGGCCGAAATTCGGATTCAGCTGTTTGCCCGTGGCGAAGTCGAACCGCGCCGCGGTATCGACGGTGCCGTACTGCGTGCTGTTGAAGAGGTTGTACGCCTCCACCCGCAGCTGCAGCCGGCGCCCGTGGCCGCCGAGCGGCACGTTCTTGAACACCGACAGGTCGTGGTTCTGGTACCCGAGGCCGACGTACTCGTCCTGCATCGAATTCCCCAGGAAGTAGATGTCGCTCGCGTCCGTCAGCGGACCGGGCGCGACGATGCATTCGGTCTTGAACTGACGGTCGACGGTGCGCTGGCTCTTCGGCAGGTTCGGGTCGCACGAGAGCGACACACGCGACGTGATGCCGTTGCCGGTGTTGCCGGCGCCGGTCATGTCGGTCAGCGGCGCGCCGGTCCACGTCATCGAGAAGCCGCCGTGCGTGCCGCTCTGGAAGATGCTGACGCCGGACAGCTGCCAGTTGTCGCCGAGAATCTTCGCCGCCAGATTGTCCCAGTGCCGGCTCAGGTTCGGGACGATGTAGTTGTAGTTGACCACGAGGTTGTGCGGCCGGCTGCCGTTCATCGTGTAGTTGCGCGCCTTGTTCTGTTCCGGCGACAGGTTCGGATCGAAATTGCTCAGGCTCTTCCGGACCGACCCGGTATAGGCCGCGCCCCACGCGAACCCGTTCGAGAAGCGGCGGTTCACCGACAGCTGAATCGAGTGGTAGTCGTTGTAGCCGTCCCACGTGCGCTCGGTGATCGTGGTGAAGCCGCGATACGGACGCAGGTAGTCGATCGGCTTGGGCTGCGTGTTGTTCTGCGTCGGGTCGGCGTTCTGCGGATTGAGATCCACGCGCAACGTGCCGTAGGGCACGCTGTTGATCGAGTTGGTCGAGGCGAAGTGCCGTCCGGCGTTGCCGACGTAGGCGACGTCGGCGGCGAGCTTCCACGGAAGCTGGCGCTGCACGCCGATGCTCCAGTTGTAGACCGTCGGCGGCGTGAACGGCTCGCTGAAGGCGAAGACGGTCGGGTTCGTGCTGGCGACGAGCTGCGACGAGAGCAGCTGCGGCAGCGTCGTGTAGTTGGTGACGCGCGTGTCGAGCAGCGGCGGCGCTTCGATGAGCTGCAGGATCGTGTCGTCGGAATAGCGGTCGTAGAAGACGCCGAAGCCGCCGCGGATCGAGGTCTTGCCGCTTGCAGTCGGATCGTACGCGAAGCTGATGCGCGGCGCCGGCTTGAAGGCGTGGTCCAGCGCGGTCGAGTCCTTCACCGTGATGCCCTCGTTCGGGTCGCCGGTGCCGGGGACGATCTTGCCGATGAAGGTGTTGTTCAGGACCTCGCCGGTGATCGGATTGATCGCGCGGCGGTTGGTGCCGCTGCAGGTCGCCGCGCCGTTGGCGCAGCCGAGCGAATAGAGCAACGGCGCGCTCGCCAGGTTGTACTGCGACGGATCGAAGACGGCCACCTGCTGGCCGGCCACGTACGACGGTCCGATGTAATAGAACCGCATGCCGTAGTCCAGCGTGAACCGGTTGTTCATGCGCCAGTTGTCCTGCGCGAAGAACTCGACCTGGTTGTAGCGCCCCTGCGCGAAGGGATGCGCGTTCGATTCGGTGTAGGCCTGCACGCTGCCGAGCAGGGCGTTGGCGAAGCCGTAGTTCGTGTCGAACGGGTTCGAGACGTCGCCGTCGAAGGAAATCGTGCCGTTGAAGCTCGACGCGCGCGACGCCGGACGGACGGTGTGCTCCACGAAGACGCCGCCCTTCAGGTTGTGGCGGCCCATGATCCTCGTCAGGTTCGAGGAGACGTTCCAGATGTTGTCGCGGCCGGTGAACGGGAAGCGGTTCTCGATGCTGAAGCTCGCCCGGTTCGGCAGCGCGTTGGTGCCGGCGAAGGTGACGTTGGGAATCAGTCCGAGCGGATTCGCGTCCGGGAAGAACTGGTTCAGGCCGGGCATCACGTTGGCGCGCTCGTTGCGCGCGAGCGAATCCTCGTCCACCACCAGCGTGTCCTGCCGCGCCCAGTTCACCCCCTGCGTGACTTCGAGCACGGTGGTGTTGTTGAACGAGTGCAGCAGCGTGTTGACCATCCCGTGCGTCGTGTTCTCGCGCGACGTGTGGAACTGCGGCCATCCCCCGTTGCCGGAGCTCCCGAGCGAGGCCGAGAGGCCGCGCTGGACCACTTCATGGCCGAACTGGAAGCGCGTGTAGAAGGTCGATCCCGGGCGGATGTTGTAGTCCAGGCGCAGGACCTGATCGTTGCGCGGCTTCTCGAAGACGTTCTGGAAGCGGTAGTTGTACTGGCGGGCGCCGGTCGGATCGACCGAATTGGGCTCCGGCAGCAGGTTCAGGATGTTCTGGCCGATGGCGTTGATGCGACCTGCCGGAACACGGTTGTCGGGGAAGCAGCCCGGTCCGCCCGTCACGACGTTGCACGCCTGGTTGGACAGCGGATCCCGGATGTGGATGAGACGTCCCTGCGTGTCGAAGGTCTGCGAGAAGTCGCCCGCGCGCTCGAGCGCCGTCGGCATCGTCACCTGCGTCAGCACGTTGGGGTCGGTCTTCGGCAGCAGGTCCTGCGACCAGAAGAAGAACAGCTTGTCGCGCCGCTCGTTGAAGCGGCCGAGCGCGCCGGGGAGCAGCACCGGCCCGCCGAACGTATAGCTGGTGTTGTTGTACTCGTAGGGGGGCTTCGAACAGCTGCTGACCTGGCCGGCCGCGCACTGCTGGTTGCGCTCCCACAGGTTCGCGTTGAACTTCTCGTCACGGCGGAAGAAGGACGCCGTGCCGTGGAAATCGCGGCTGCCGCTCTTGGTGACCGCGACGATTGTCGCGCCCGCGCTGCGGCCGTATTCCGCCTGGAAGTTCGACGTCTGGACCTTGATCTCCGCGATGGAGTCGAGGGCCGGCGCCGCGAAGTTGTTGCTGTTCGATCCGGTGTCCTTGCTCGTCACGCCGTCGTAGGAGAAGTTGACCTGCGACTGGCCGTTGATCGACAGGCCGCCGGTGTTGCCGGCCGCCGGAGCGTCGCGGTTGCGCGTGTCGACGACCCCCGGAAGGACGTTGAGCGTGCCGAACGGATCGCGTCCCTTCAGGCCGCGGTCCTCGAGCTGATCCTTCGTGATCACCGCGGAGCGCTCGCCGCTCTGCGTCTGGATCACCGCGGCGTCCGCCGTCACGGACACCGTCTCGGTCATCCCGCCGATGTCGAGCGTGATGGGCGGGAGCGACAGCCGCTCCGTCGCGGAGAGCTGCACGCCCTTCTGGCGGTAGGTCTTGAAGCCGTCCATCGTGACGCTGACTTCGTACGACCCCGCCAGCAGATTCGTGATCACGAAGGCGCCGTTCGCCTCGGTGACGGCACTCGCCGTGGCCTGCGTGTTCTCGTTCCGGACCGTGACCGTCGCGCCGGGAAGGACGCCCTTCGAGCTGTCGACGACCGTCCCGCCGATCTGGCCCGTCAGCCCCTGTGCCGATACACGCGCCACGCCGCCGCCGCACGCGAGAGTCAGCAGGCAGAGCGCGCAGACCCGATACCAAAGACGGTGAATCACCACGTTTACTCCTCCCTCGTGGGGGTACGCGACGCCGCCGCACGGTGACAGGGCGCCCCGCTCACGCTTGCGGCGCTATTACCGCGCGTCATTCGTCGGAGAAGCAAACCGTATTACGCGGTGGTAAACAATTTCGTGTTGCAAAACGCCGCGACCGCGTAGAAACGGGGCTGTTTGCAGCAGGAATCCGTTCTCAAGCTGGTTCGGCTTCGATTCGGCCGGGCTCGATGCTGTTTCGCAAAACAGAACGTGAAGAATGTGTGGCGTACGCGGGAAGGGCCGCCGATGCGCGGCACCGGCGGCCCCTGATGACTGTGTCGGGTTCGCTGAACCGGAGAGAACGAGCCTAGAAACAGACGAGCCGATCCCGGCGCTCGTCGATCTTCTTGAACGGCACGCCGACGACCTTCTTGAGATCGTCCAGCGACTTGCACGGTCCGTTCTTGTTCCGGTACGCGATCCAGGCGGCTGCTTCCTTGCGCAGCAGTCCGGCGACGCTCTCGAGCTCGACCGACGTCGCGCTGTTCATGTTGATCGGTTTGGCCGCCTCGCCTTTGTAGTTCTCGGCGAGGTAGTCCGTGATCTTGCCGAACTCGGCGTCGGTCGCGCGCGCGCCGAGACCGATCATCTTGGCGATGACCTCTTCCCATCCTTCGTGGGTCAGCCGCACGGAGGCCGCGCGCTGGGGCTCGTGGCAGGGCGCGCACGTGCGGACCATCACCTCGCGCGCCTCGCCCGGCGGCATCGTCTGCGCCATGGCCGCGATTTCTTCCGGCGTGAACGTGCGCAGCTGCGCTGGCGGCTGAGCCTGGGGCGCCGCGGCCTGGTCCTGCGCTCTCACCAGCACGGCGCCTGCGAATGCCGCGAACGCCAGCGCCAGCGCAACCGAACCGATCCGTCCCGCCCGTGTGCCCCTTTTCATCCTTCCCGTTTCCGGTTTCCCCTTCGCCGAGTATCTCACTTTTCGATATCGAACCCGAAGGCGTAGAGCGTGCTGTCGCTCCCCGGCACGTAGACATTGCCCTGCCCCGCGGCCAGCCCGCCGCGCACGCTGGACGTGATGGCGCGTCCGCTGTTCCACAACTCCTTCCCCGACGCGGCGTCGAGCGCGTAGAGCGTCGCCGGCACCGTCTTCGAGCCCGTCGACGCCGCGAAGAGCACGCCGTTGACGACGAGCGGCGGCAGCGGCGAGGCGATCTCGCGCGACGTCCAGCCCGCCTGGAACGCCGGCTTCCCGCCTTCGTCCACGAGCTTGAAGGTCACGATGCCATGCGGCGAGGGCGCGGCGAACCAGCGCGTGCCGCTCGCGTCGGTCCAGGTCGACAGCGCACCCGTCTCGAACTCCGGCGTGCCGAACGACGCGCTCGTCGCCACGGGACCGCTGCCGAGAGATGCGGGATCGAAGACAAGGAGCTTGCCGCCGCCCGCAACGACCACCGCGTCCTTGTCCTTCCACGTGAACACCACCGGGGACGAGTTGAAGTTGACGCCGGCCACTTTTGCCGAGGCCCTGCGTGTCAGCGTCTTCGGTTCGAGCGCGAACACCGAACTCGACAGCGGATCCTTTCCCGCCGTCGTCGCGATGTACACCGTTCCGTCGCGTCCGATGGCGGAGCCCTCGGCACCCGCAATCGTTGCAGTATCAACCTTGAATGCCGTGACGGGTTTCTGCGCGTTGCCGAGATCCATCGCCCACAGCGCATCCGGCTGACTGCCGCAGCCGTGGGTCGTCGCCGCGTAGGCGACGGGCGCGGCGTCGTCGCTCGTGGCGACGATGAGACCGGTGGCATGCGTATTCGCCGGGAGGAACAGCGCCGGCGTCATGTTGTCCCAGCCGTTCTGCACGTTCAGCGCGTGCAGGTACCCGTCGCTGCCGACGACATACGCCGCATCCTCTCCAGGCTGGAAGGGACCGCCGCGTCCGCCGCCGGGGCCTCCCTGGCGCGCGCCTGCGGGAAGCCCGCCGGGCTGATTGCCCGCCACCGCTGCCGCCGAGCCCGGAACCGCTCCACCGGCGCCGGCCGGGGGCGCCGCGTTCGGCGGACCGCCGCCGCGCGCCTGTCCGGCGGTCGCGAGGGTGATCGAGCCTTTCCCGGGCTCGCCCACTCCACCGCCCGATCGTCCGCCGCGGCCGCCGCCGCCACCGCGTCCCAGCAGCGCCGAGGGCGCGATGGCCGTCGGACGCGACGGCGCTGCGGACAGCCCCGCCGGACAGTCGGCCGTGCCGACCGTGAGCGGGGGCGGGCTCGCCGTGTAGTTCACGTGGTACTTCCACAACGGCTCGCCGAAATCGAGATCGATCGCGTGGATCGTCTGCGACTGCGTGCCGAGGAAGACGATCGACTTGAACCCGCGGAAGCCGATCAGCCGATCCAGGATCACGGGGGGCGTCAGGGTCGTAGCCGCCTTCGGGTCGTATTCGAGCTTCAGCTTCCACAGGAACTTGAACGATCCGAACGCGCCCGGCTTCACCATGGACGCCGGGGAGATGCGTGGATCCGTCTTCACCCACGCGGTGCGCTGCGCGTCGTACCCGCTGGTGGTCCATTCGGCGCCGCCCCGTCCCTGCGCCTGCAGCAGCGCAGCGCCGGAGGCGCACGAGATCGCCAGAATCACCGCCGCTCGTCTCTTCATCGCCCTGCTCCCTGTGCGGTCGTGGTGCGCGGCGCGAGACCCGGCGCGCCGAAGCAATACAACATCCCGTCGAAGGTCCCGATGTAGACGCGGCCGTTGGCGACGGAGAGTCCGGTGAAGTGGTTCCACGACGCGATCTGATCGCCGCTTGACCACAACTCCTCTCCCGTCTGACCGTCGAGCGCATAGAGCACCGCGTGCGTCGATTCCTGGATGCGGCCTTGCGCGCCGCCGACGTGGCCCGGTTCGGCCCACCGCTGCGTCGTGCTCTCCCCGCTTCCATAGCCGAAGACGATGCCGTTGGCGATGACGGGAGGCTCCGCCATGTACATGTCGCGCGAGATCCACGCCGGCGTCAGGACGGCCTTGCCGGCCTTGTCCTCCATCTTGAACGCCGCGACCGCGCCGTACACGACCGGCCCGTGCTCGATCGGCGCCTTGAACTGCGGATGCTTCGGTCCCCAGAACGGCGTCAGCACCCAGCGGGTGCCCGACGCGTCCTGCCACGACGCCATGGCGCCCCACACGCCCATCGTGAAGTTGACTTCCTCGTTGCAGATGAGCGGCGTGCGATAGACCGGCGCGCGATGGTCTTCGCCGCCGAGCGCGGCGGTGTCGAGCACCCAGATGCGGCATTCCTTGCTCGACGAGACGAGATACTCCTTGCCCTTGTAGTCGAAGATCGGCGAGCTCGTGTTGAAGTCGAGATCCCGCTTGCGCATCCAGTACGCGTTCGACGGCGTGTACCAGTCCTTCAGCTCGAGCGCCTTGGTGTCGGGATTCTGCTTCACGCCGATCATCGACTGTCCGAAGATCTGCTGCTCGGGGATGTAGTCGCCGTCGCCGCTGCCGGCGTAGACGGTGCCGTCCTTGCCGACCGACGGTCCGGTGCGCGGCCACAGGCCGCCGCTGCCGGGCGCCCAGTTGCCGACCTTCTTCGTCTTGAGATCGAAGGCATAGAAGTTGTTCGGGTTGCCGCCGCATCCCTGCGCGGTGGAGGTGTAGATCACGCCGTTCACGAGATTGAGGCCGTACGGCTTGCCGTTGGGCGGCACGAAGAGCTGCGGGGGCTCGACCTCTTCGCCGGTGGCGACGTCGAGCGTCCGCAGGCGGCCGTCCCAGGACACCGCGTAGGCGACGTACTTGTCGGGGCCCACCTTGTCGAGGACGGGCGTCGCCGTCAGGCCGCCGGGACAGAGCACGCTGCCGCCGCGGCCGGTAGCGGGCGGCTCCTTGAACGTGCTGTCGAACTTGCGTTTCCAGATCTGCCGGCCGCTCTCGACGTCGATGCCGTACACGACGTCGGACACGCCGGCGACGACCGCGATCTCCTTCTTTCCGGCGGGCGT
>Ga0066903_100004309_pt1 | contig 11996 bp, 24 predicted proteins | sample PanSoiMetaGPlot1_FD_67491 | JGI IMG/M metagenome (GOLD analysis project Ga0066903, IMG submission 67491) | Tropical forest soil microbial communities from Panama analyzed to predict greenhouse gas emissions - Panama Soil - Plot 1 (version 2) | ecosystem: Environmental > Terrestrial > Soil >...
CGTGGTGCATCTGATATCCTCGATGAGGTGAATGAGGCGCGCAAGGTTGTCGAGCGGGTGGCCGAGTATCTGCGCTCGGCGGATGTTGGGGTTGTGACTTATCATGATGATGTGAGCGATGACCAAAGTGAAAACCTCAACCGCATCGTTGACTTCCACAACAGCCAAGCCCGCGATCTAGATGTCTCAGTTCACTTCAATGCATACGAGCACACATCCAAGCCGATGGGTGTCGAGGTTTTGTGGGTCACTCAGCGGGAGCTCGCGGCTGATGTTTCGGCTGAGATTGCTATTGCCTCAGGGCTGATAGATCGCGGCCAGAAGGAACGCACAGATTTGTTCTTCCTTAACAACACAGAGGAACCGGCAATTCTGATTGAGACGTGCTTTTGTGACAGCCAGGCTGATGCCGACATCTATCGTAGCCGTTTTGAGGATATTTGCAAAGCGATTGCCGAGAGTACAGGCCTGGTGACGATAGGAGATGAGCCTCCGCCAATACGGCCACCAGGTCCAGAAGAGCCTCCACATGAACCGCACCCGCCGTGGCCGGGACGGCCGGAGAGCATTCCTGTCGAAGATCGACCGACACTAAGGCAGGGCGATAATGGTCAGCACGTCCTCGATATGCAGCGCATGATTCCTCGGTTCACCGGGGAGTTTGATGGCGATTTTGGCCCCACAACCCATGACAATGTGGTGCGCTATCAGCGCTCGCGCGGATTAGAGGCGGACGGCATTTGCGGGCAGCAGACCTGGGGCGCTCTATACGACCATGCGCTTCCAGTGCCTCCGCCACCTCCTCCGCCCGGAGCGCTCACAGCCCAGCAGCAACATGACATCATGCGTATTGCCAATGACAGCCGCATTGCCGACTACAGCTGGGATGACCGTGGGGTGGCTCCAACCGGATTTATACAGGGTATGGCCTTGAGCTTTGCCCAGACTTACAAGAAGCTACAGGCCAACCACCCGGCTGCGGTGGAGATGGCGAAGGCACGGACGAGCTCCGACAAGGATGTGCTCGATCTGTGGCGTGAGGAATTTGAAGATGCTGGCATGCCCAATGAACAATCTGGTGTGGACACTCTGCGGCATTTATATGCGTTCATGTTGGGTAGCGGAATGCGTGAAAGCAGCGGACAGCACTGTTGTGGCCGGGATCAAAGTGCCGACAATGTGGAATCCGATACCTGTGAGGCTGGTGCTTTTCAGACCTCATACAATGCCAGCAATGCCAGCGACCCTGAGTTTGATAATCTCATGGACGAATTCCTAGCGGGGTTACACCCAGGCTATCTTGACGCATGGAGTGAGGGAGTGTCATGTTCATCGAGCGATTGGGAAAACTACGGCAGCGGCAGGGGCGAAGATTTCCAGCGCCTGTGCAAAAACGAGCCTGCGTTTTCTGCCGAGACGCACGCGCTTACCTTGCGCAATCTTTGCAATCACTATGGGCCAGTGATTCGTTTCGAAGTCGAGTTGAAAGCAGACGCGGACGCGATGTTCCAGGACATCCAGGACTACATGGACAGAATAAGTGATGTCTAAAATGAAACAGCCCTATTTCAAAATGGTTTCGGTGCAGTCATTGCACCGCTCCGATGCTGGGTGGAACATGGCAGGCATAGGAGAACCAGAGCGGCGCGTTGTTCGAACTGAGCCGGAAGTGCCAGTCCGCCCACCGGAGCCGGTGGAGCCCGCTAAGCGCCCAGAGCGTGAGCCTGAAAAGGTGCCATGAGTGTTGACTGGACGCATGTGAAGGCGGGCGATCCGATTGAGTCCGCAGTCATCGGTCATCGTGTATGGCGCTATCGTCTTGGGCCTCCGCTGACGTTGCTGTCATTCTGTCTCGGTTCAAGCCGGCCATGGTTGCCCGGCGAGGTGTACGAAGCGCACGCAGTGCCGAGGCTTGAAGACAAAGATGTCGTGCCCGGCGTGTATGCGTTTCGAACTCTTGCGCAGCTTCGCAGATACTTCCGCGATCTACCCGGAACGCTTCGTTATCAATGCGTTTATGAGAATGGCCGTAGCAATCCGGCTTGGTTTGATGGCGTAGTGCGAGGCACGGTCATGCTGTGGGGCGCGTGCGTCGATCATCGTTTGGGGTATCGCGCGCAGTTCGCTCGGCCTGTCAGCTTCGATGAAATCTACGGCGCTGACACCGTCAACGTGCTCACCCGCCTAGAGCGCATGTTCTTATAAGGCTTCGCATGGCCGACACGCCGACGCCGATCCGCAATGGCTAGCCTAGCGAAATGAGTATCGGCAATCGCATCGCTTTGACGATGGTGATTGTGCTCATCATTTTATTTGCACTCGCGGCGTTTGGATATTTCTCAGGTAGATGGGATGAGGCTGAGGGGGCGACACCGGAGCTCTATCAGGATATTCCGTTCGATGCGCATCTGCTCGAACTGGACAAACGCGCGCTCGATGAGGCGTACCATCAACAGATCATAAAGCTGTTCGGCGTATGGTTGACCGGACACCAGGCGGGTGATGCTACCCATTTTACTAACGGGCTGCGTATCGCGCGGCGCGGCTACACTCAAGCGGCTCAGCAAATCGCGAAGCGTGAACAACAGTTGCAGCGATGAGAATTCTCAATCGCACAGTCATCGAGTTGATAGGAGGAAGGTGCATGGCTTACACGCTCATGGTTGATTACGGCCTCAACGTCACGGTTGCTTACACAGATAAGTACGGCAACCCAGCTCAGGTCGATGGTGATGTGGTCTGGGCATCATCCGATGATAACATCGCCACGGTCGAAGCAGACGGCACCAACAGCCTCAACGCGACCGTCAAAGCCCAGACCAAGACTGGGCAGGCTCAGATCACAGCGACGGCGGATGCGGACCTCGGTGAGGGTGTGCGCAACCTGGTCACGCTGATGGATGTGACTGTGGTCGCAGGCGAAGCGGTCGCGGGCACCATCAGTCCATCGGGCGATCCGATACCGCCCTCAACTGCGCGTTGATGGCGCAACCGCGATTCGTCGATGATCCTGAGCATTGGCAGCATCGGGCCGAAGAGATACGCACGCTTGCGGATATGATGAAGGATGAGCAGTCGCGCATGGCCATGCTGCGCATTGCTCATGACTATGATCGCCTGGCCAGGTATGCAGAGGAGCGGCAAAAGCGACAACAAGACCAATAGGAGGAAACAATGACTGGTTCAGGTTTAGTGAATTTTGTTATCAACATTATCGCGATCTTAGCCGCTGGAGGTATCTTCTTCGCCTCCATCGATAAGGTTGCGCCGGATGGGTTCTTCACCAAAATAGCCAAGATTGCAATTGGTGCGTTATTGCTGATTGCCTTGGTTGTTTCGGTAGCCGCCGTCTTCGGCCTCGCAGGCGGAGTTACGGTCTCACCGCTCGGCATTGTGTGGTTTGCTATTGCTGTGATTGTGGCAGTGGTGATCCTCTACATCATCAACCTGGTGATTGACTGGGTGGCCCAGAACATGGGCGGCGGGGTGTGGGTGGTGCCGGTGAAATATGTACTCGGCGCTATTGTGTTAGTAGGTCTGCTCATCGCCGCTGCTGACATGCTTTTCGGCCAACGCCTCGCAGCCCTGCATTGAACATGACTCCACGCCAATCGCGAGCGGAAACACGGTTCATCTGGACGGTGATCGTCCTGGTGCTAGTCGTGCTGGGGGTGATCTCCTACGTCTATTTGACGCCAGGGTCTTAACCGGCTATACTTCCAGCTGCCCAACACTCTGGACTAAACCGCACCCCAGCTACCCCGCAAGGTAGCTGGGTTTTTTGTTCATCTCCTACAATCCCATACTTGATCATTAGTATGGCATTCACCTAACCCCAACCATCGATCTTCAAAGCTTCCTTCCAACAACATGGGAGTAGGAGGAGGTTCCTGGCCCTGACTCTGAGGGATATTAGAACCTCCTCCACCCTCCGCTGGCCGGGGCGATGAACGTAATGGCCAGCGAAGCTCTACTTTTGACTTATATCCTCGGCCAGGAAACCAACATAGCTTCCCGTCGATCCATCGCCATTGCCAATATTCTCTTGCGTTGATTGGTTTGCGTTCGTGGCATTGAATATATCCTGGTACTGGATAATCTGCTGCGAGAATTGGCATTTGACATCGCTAATTCAGTGAAGTGGAAGCAACCCGTCACGCGTACGTGACGGGGTATCAGTTGCTAAGAGTTTCCCGTAGTAAAAGGCGGGAGCCGTGCCTCGCGCGCGAATAACGGTCATTGGCCGTGCTCCCTTGCGGGCATCTGATCGCTCCCACTATCGCCGCACGGTCGCATGGAGCCGTAGCGTGGTGGGCAGCGCCCGCAAACTAACTGCGCCCAATTAGGCGCTGTTGGGTGTCGTCAGCGAGGGAATTCAACTGACGGGAATAGTCGCGAATCATTTCAAGTGCGTCCGCAATCTTGTCTTTTTCAATCGAGATTTTTTCGACCAATTCGCGGATAGCATCAGTTTGAGTTACGTTGCGTGCGGCCATGTTGCTGTCTCCTCTTTGCGGCCATTCTGCCCAAACATTCGGCACAAGTGCGCAGAATTTCGGGCTCAGTCGCGCCTAGCGCGAGCGCGGCTGAGAATGCAATATCGAGTGTGTTTTTGATGATGACTGCCCCCGCGTCTTTTGGCCCCAAATTACATCGCTTACACGTATCAGTCGTGTCCTCGATGAGCGTATAGAGGCGGTCGCGAAAATGCTTCGATAGATCGCGCACCAACTGAGCGTCACTGATCATCAGCGTCACCGGCGAATTTGTGGAAGTCAGCATCGCCCAATCCTGACAACAGAATCTCGCGCTGCTCTGGCGATAGGTCTGGCAATGCCTCTTGTATCATTAAGCTGCCATCTCGCCATAGTTTGTAGCGCTGATACTGGTCAGGGCTCAAGTATATGGATTGTTCAGGCAGGCCAAACATAGCGGGCGGCTGCACGTACACAATCCAGAACTGATCGCGTTGTTCCTCGCGCCGTCGCGGAGCCCACTCGGGCAGTCGGTCGATTGGTTTCATGGACGACACTCCGGTGGCGGCTTACCCTGATCCAGGCAGGCTTGTTGTTTAGCCCGCTGTTGTTCAACGCTCATTGTGTCCCAGCGGTGGGGGTGTGAGCAGGACATCAGGAGCAGACTTAGCAGCAATGCGATTGCGCTCATGGCTATGTAGGTACTTGTTTTGTCGTCGATAGGCACTGGCCAGGGCATGTTCGATGATGTTGGCCCGCTCGGGTGGAACCTCTTTGCGCGCGATGGCTCGCGCCAATTTGCGCAGTGATGAGTTACTTGCCAGTTTCATTCTTTACAAACTCCAATAGCAAACGTTTTCATTTCTTCTTCTCCTTTCGATTGAGATTGACGATTTCAAGCGGCACGAACTCCTCCTTGCCTTCCTCGCAAAAGTAGACCGCTTTGATACCTCTGCGTGTTTCCTCACGGCCGACCCGAAACAACGGGCCGTGCGAGAGAGGTTGGCAAACCTTGTAGAAAACACTGACCATGCTGCGAGCCTCGTTGTCGTCCTCGGCCAGGAATGTGAAATTGAACTCATGCGTGTGAAGCCACGCGTGCAGCCGATAGGCGTTCATCGCTCCGACCTCGAACGGCGGCGGCTCCTTGAATGCCAGCCAAACCTCGGGTTCAAGACCCACCCAATGATCGCCGTTGGTACGCGGCGCGCGCAGCGTAATCATGAAGCCGTCATAGGAGGCATAGAGGCCATCCCCAAGATAGGTTTCATTAGCCAGTTTCATCAGAAGGGTTTCTCTTGCACTTGACGTGTGACCTTGGCAATCTCTTGCTCTATGTCGTCTAGCTTCGGCGATGACTGCGCCATATCCATTGCGATGTCATGAGCGGCAGCGATATTCTCGCCACATGATTTCAGTCGCTCAGAGATGCTTACAGCATAACGCAAGTAGCGTTCTTTGTTACGCTCTGCTTCAGCAAGGCGCTCGCGCAGATGGGTTTCAGCCTTGGTCAACCGATCATCAGACGCTCTTTTCTCGTCTTCAAGCTGTTGACGAAGGTTGGCGATTAGCGCAGTCTTCTCAGCGTCAACGCGACGCAGCACTTCGTTATCGGATGCCAGCTTGACATTGTCGGTATTCAGGCGCTCGTTTTCATCCCAGACGGCGGAGTATTTGGCTACTGCTTCCGCCGCAGCAGGATGCAAGTCACGTGGGGGTTGTTGTTGTTTGAGTATAGAGGGTACGAGTGGGGGTTGCGGCGAATTGCCGCCACGCGGGGGTTGTGGTGCCATAGTCTGCTCCTCTGTGATTCCTAGATGACGCGCCAGCGAGGCATCGAAGTCACGTTTGATCTGGGTCCAGTCTATGTCATGCAAACGCGTGAAGCTAACTGGCATTTAGATTACCCACTCCCTCCAATTAGCTCCCGTGATTGCATTGCTCAGATCGATCTTCTTGCGCAGCACGCGGAGTATCTTCTCATCCACTGTGTTACGCGCGACCAGATCAACATAGGTGACGCTCTTGGTCTGCCCATGACGGTGCGAGCGGTCTTCTGATTGGGCGCGTAGTTCGAGGTCATAGGTGTTGGAGTGGTACACAACCAGGTCAGCGACCTGCCAGTTGTTCCCAACCCCACCGGCTCCCGGCGTGGCCAGCATGAAGCGGCAGCGCGGGTCGGTCTTGAACCGTGTCTCCTCATCGAGGCGGTCGGGGCGATTGCCACCCCAAAAGCAGGCCACTATGTTTGGGTCTTCGTATTCATCGGCTATGGCCTTACGCAGCTTGCGGATTGTGTGATCATAGCTGCACCATATCACCGCCTTGCCATCATGCTGGGAGAGCACGTCTAACAGCGCGGCTGTGCGGTGCTCGGTGACGTCATGTATGTTGCCGTGTTCATCGATCAAATGGCCGCAGAGTAGCTGATGCAAGCGCAATATCTGCGTGATCACTGACTTGGCCGTGACGTGGGCTTCGTTCTCTAGCTGGGTAGTGGCAAACTGCTTCAACTCGCGGTAAGCCTTCTGTTGCTTCTCGGTCAGCGGTATATCGCGGGTGGTATACACCTTGGGCGGCAGGTCCAGGCATTCCTCTTTTGAGACGCGATAGCAGTATGGCGCGATCTTCTCCCATAACAGATCAAGGTTCTGGAACCCGATCACAATCTGGGTTGGCCAGCGAGCGCCGGGGAACCACTCCTGCTTTGTGATGGCGTAGATCGAGCGGAACTCGGCGAAGGTTCGACAGCCTATGATGTGTGGGTCCAGAAACTCAAACTGGCTATACAAATCGAGCGGCGACTTCGGCGTGACCAGGCCGGTCGCGATGCGCCGTGCATAGGCTTTCCTGCCCAGCTTGAGAACCTGGCGAGTTCTGATGGTATTGCGATTTTTGACCCTGGTGCTCTCATCGAGACACAGGAGAGTGCGTCCGGAGGCAATAAACTGTTCACATGCAGCCCTAGCCCTGTCAACACTCGACAAGGCTTCGACATTCATGACGAACATGCGCGGGCGGTCGGTCGGAGCCATCAGGGCTTCTAACCCCCGCTGCCACTTCACACCGCCGCTGGAATCCCAGTAATGCATCAGCATGTGTGCGCGTAGTTTCGAGTCTAGGTGCTTTGTGGCCTCACTGGGCTCCTCTGGCGAGCGGTCCAGCCACCAGTTGGCGTAGGCTCCCGCCGGGGCGATAACGAGCAGATTCTGAAGGTCACCGCTCATGACCCGCTCGCCCCACTCATCGAGGATCACCTTGGTCTTGCCTGTGCCGGTGCCCATGAGCAGAGCAAAGACGCTCGGGTGACTCCGCAGATGTGCCAGCGCCTCTGATTGGTGAGCGCGATTGAGGGTGCGGGAGGAATATTGCGTCACAATAAAGTTCTCTAGCGGATAGAGTTCGTCTGCGACGCGTAGGTGGGTTGGCATGCCCCTACCCCTAGCTGGAAACTTAAGTCAAAGTCAACAATAAATAGCTGGCTGCGTAATAGCAGGAATGAGTTTGATAAGTCAGCCCCCAGCGTACATTTAGCCTGTTGCTTAACACTTGGATGTACTCCTCGGAACCAGGGTTGACACAACCGTAGCGAAAGTAATTCAGATGCAAATAACGTATCGCACTGTCTGTGATCTGGACCCATTTGGGTTTGCGCTGAACCACAGCATCAATCAAATCGACTTTCCATTGGCCCTCACGACGGTCCATCAAGTCCATAATGGTGAAGCGGTTAAAATCGAGTGACACACCCCATTGATAGGGAAGCGTACATGTTTGACTTAACAATGTTCTAGCATCTGTGTGGATACAGTCTGCGTAGTCGAGTTGTAGATCATTGTAAAGGCGAACACATTCTTCGTCGATGTCAGCCGCAAGGATACGGGAGCTTGGGAAGCGCTCAGCGAGCACCTGGGCCGTCTTGCCGATGCCGCCAAAAGCCTCGAAGATGAAAGAGACAGGGAGAGCCTTGGCGAAAATCGCGCGCATGCACGCTTGCTCATGCGCGATCTCCGACTTCGGCCGCTCCCTGTATGGAGTGGTATCCTTCACCGGCCAGCCTGGGCGCGAATTGCCTTCAGCTGCTTATCGGCGTTGGCATGATCGCCGAACAATGAGGTGTGGTGCTTGAATTTCTTTGAACCCTTCTTATCGGGGTCATATTTGGCATTGGCAGGCTTCACCAGGTCATTGAACTCCTGGGTTTTAGCCTCCAGGGTCGCACCGTTGGCAGACTTGGCACGCGGCTTGCGCGCCTTCTTTTTCCTTGCCATCTCGTCCTCGCTCTTAGTTTGCGGCTCCTCTTGAGCAGCCGCAGTTTGCTCAGCGACCGGCTCAGCCGGTTGCTCAACAGGCGGCTCTGCTGCTGCCTGCTGTTCCTCGCGCTCCACCACCCGCTCGCTCTGCTGAGCAGCCCGAATCGAACTCTTGATCTGCTCGATGCGGGCCAGCCCGACTTCCTTCGACTTGAAGCGGCTGATGGGCTTGTAGTTCGTCAGACCCAAAGCTCGCGCATCTGGAACCAGATGGTTGTACTCAGACGCAAGCTCATTGAGCGACTTGTTAACAACTTCAACTTCATTCATATCCAACACTCCTCTTAGTTGCAAATGGCTTGGGCGTCAAGCCCAACCATGGTTAACCGCAGTCGGTTGAACTACGGATTACAGTTTGCACTCTTTTTTGAGTGACAAAATCCATCGTTGCTGCGCAGCGGTTGGCATTGCATCATCAACCGCCAACGCATTTATCATCTCACGCAAGAAGCGACGGTCAGGACCGTACAAGCAGCGCTCTTGTTTCTCCAGGGCAGCCACAAGCTTGAACCACTCATCAGCCGTCTCACCGTGGGCATAATGGGCCGATAGAGCCAACACTACAGCCACAAGCCCGAGCAGCAAAGCAGCGGCCACTAGCCCATGTACGGTCATCGCTTTGCTCGCAATTGTTGAGGCAATTAGGCAATCTGCGGGTAGATATAAGCCCAGATTGAGTTGAAGTCAAGTCTGGGCATAACGCACGCCGTTATCGCTCTTGTAAGGTATGATGTACAACACCGGCTCACTACGAGCCGATTGTCTGCTGGCGATCATCAGCGTCAGCGGAACAAGCGCAAGTGCGGTCGCGACTAGAAGCGCCGCGAGATACAAAAGTTGTCTTTTGGTCATTGGCACACACTCAGCGGAACACCCGCTGTCACTGAATAGGTGTAGGTGGGCGCGAGCGAGCAGGCGGGTGCAACCAACACCCAATTACCGTCCTTTTGAAGCGGGATGACCGGGGTACCGTTGGCCAGAGATAAGGCCACAGGCCCATCTGGCATCACGCGGACGTTTGCCCCGTCAGCTTGCACGCTCACGGTTAGCATGGAGCACTCAGGATTCGCACAAGGCGCAAATCTGCCCCAAATCCAACCCAACGGTGACGGCGGAGGTGGCGCGACCGGGGCATAGGCCATCGGTGGTGCGTATGGGGCACCTAGCACAACCGGGCATGGGCCGAAGCCACCATAGCAGAACGTTGGAACCACCGGCCACACAGAATGGTCGGGACCAACGATGATCTGGGGATGAGCGCGACCGTCGCGGCCCATGTAGATACCGTTGTAGCCCTGGGCTGGCGCTGGGCGGATGCTCAGCATTATCAGGAAGATGGCCACACAAAGCACAACCATCAGAGTAAACCAACTGAAGGGTTTCATGGTTACCTCGGTTGCGTTGTGCTCTGCGAAGAGCCAGTGAAGTGGCCATTCTTGTCGTAGAACGATGTGGTACCGTCGCTGTTGCGGATTGCAGACCCGCTAAAGCGACCGTTGCGGTCATAGAAGCTGGAGTTCTTGCCGTGGTCAATCGAGCTACCAGAGAAGCTGCCACCACGGTCATAGTAGCTGCGGCTCTGGTCGCGCTCGCCTGCACGCACGGCGTTGCCGCCAAAGGTGCCAAATAGTAAAAGTGCAAGGCTGATGATAAAGAAGAGTTCCATAGTTGTCTCCTATTTTTTCAAAGCTATTGCAGCAGTGGCTCGCGATACCCGTCTACCATCTATGTAGAAGATCGCGCGATTGTGCCGGCGCACGCCGGGGGCATGTACACCGGCTAGACGCACTCGCACAACTGACCCATCAGGTCGCGTGTGCGAGGCTTCGAGCGACCGCACGTCTGGGTGCATATACCCTCGCGCTGCGGCGCACCGAATCAGATCATCAGTTGTGATCATTTATTTATCTCTTTGGGAGTGAAGTGAAGTGCTTCAGCCTTTTGAAGCTTGGCTAGCAGCTGTCTAGCCCACTCTCGGTTATCAACCTTGTTCAAGTAGGCTCTGAGTGCCTTTTCAAGGGTGACGAGTTCCCACACATCGAATTGTTGGCGTGGTTGCGGTGGTTTCATGAGCGTTCCTCTATGCTCTCAACAGCCTCCACCGCGATCCAGACAGTGTGAGTGCCTAGATCGCGGAGTTGGGCTGTAGCTGGACCCAGATTGGCAATGGTTATAACGATACAGCCGTTATTCTTCAAATCAACCTTGCCAGTGTGTAAGTCGCCTGAGACCGTACGCACATGATACTCTTGATCTGGGTCCAAAACAGTACTCAAAAACAATAGAGATTGAGGCGTCATTTGAATTGCGCCCGATAGGCAGCCATTTCCTCTTGTGACCATAGGTCTTTCACCCAGGGCCACTCCTGGTCTTGGCAAAGATTGTTGAAGTGACGACACAGACCGAAGCCATATGCCGGGAAAACACGCCACATATAATCGCTCGCGCGCCATGCGACCCGCGCCTTCTCTTCGTCGGTCTTGGCACCTGCCGCGATGTGCAACAGGTCCATCAGTGCTTGTGGATCCATTTCCAACACTCCTCTTTCTGCTGCAAGTGCAGCGTGACGCCCACCGACTTAAGTGGACGCTGCGCTGGACTTCCGTTTGCGCTTCGCCTTTTTGATAGCTTCGAGCACTTCGTTGAATTGATCTTCGTATTCTTCGTAATCATCGTCAGAGAGCCCAGGCCACTCGAACAATTCCTTCCAAGAGATATTCACCACCTCATCGTCTCGATAATGTAAGGAAAGGCCTGACTCTCCCGCACAAACAAGTAAATTGGCTAACAACGCCATCTGACCGCTTCTAACATTTTCCTTCGCCCACTCAGTGAGTACATCAGGAGGGTCGCCAGGCCACCAATCGAAAACTCGCTTGACGTCTAGATTATTGACGATATTTCCAACATGGTGATATTCATCGTCTGCGTCCTTAGAGAGATTGGTCAATTTGAAGAACTTATCACGGTTCATGGTTGTCTCCATGGGAAAAGAGAGAAGTGAGGCCACCCAGCTAGGGACATGCGGCGAACCTGTCGGGTGGCCTCGATGCGCGACCCCTGTCAGGTGAGGGGAGGGCCGCACATAGATGGCTTGCTTGGTTTCACAGCAACATGACAAACATACCGAACGAACAAGCTGAACCAAGCCTTGTTAAGTGCCCGTTGCCATCGCGGCTGCACCTGGAGATGGTGTTCGCTCGGTGAC
>Ga0066903_100004310_pt1 | contig 11995 bp, 14 predicted proteins | sample PanSoiMetaGPlot1_FD_67491 | JGI IMG/M metagenome (GOLD analysis project Ga0066903, IMG submission 67491) | Tropical forest soil microbial communities from Panama analyzed to predict greenhouse gas emissions - Panama Soil - Plot 1 (version 2) | ecosystem: Environmental > Terrestrial > Soil >...
ACCCAGACTCCCTGCCTTTGCAGTTCGCTACGCAGTTGTTCGTCGATTTGGCTCATGAATAGTGAAAAAGTTAAAAGGTTAAAACAGTTAAAACGTAAAGCTGCGTCGTCCGTCTGAGCCCTCTTACCTTTTTAACAGTTTAACTCCTTTAACCTTTTTAACCAGCGCACGAGTGCGCTAGCGCTGCCATTGCAGACAGCCCTTTCCCCACGCCCATACAAGCCCTTCGATAAGGAGCAGAAGAAAAACTAGGATTGCGACAAACGCTCCGACCGGCAAACTGGTGAATGCGACCGCAAACGGCACGAGAAACACGGCCTCAACGTCGAAGATCAAAAAGATTATGGCATAGAGATAATACTGTGCGTGGAACTGAATTTGCGCGTCGCCGATCGATTCAACTCCGCATTCATAGGTGGAAGTCTTGTCCGGACCGGGCTTTGGCGGTTGAAAGAATCGCCGCCACAGCCACGCCAGCGCCAATGGAATCAGTGGAAACACCACCGCCACGCCAATGAAAATCACAATGAAGAAATACGGGTGCGGATTCATTCAGTCTCCAATCAAATTCGCTCGGAAAGAGTGACTGCCAAGTTAATCCTCACACCGTGAAAAAGGGGGCAGGAATTTCGCAGTTTCGCCGAGTGTGAAAAAACGATCGCGGATTTTACAAAAGCTGTCGGGCAATGAACGTTTGCAGGGTCTGGTGGGTCGCTCAGGTTTTCAGCGCTCGTCCTGATTTCCATTTCATTGTTGGGCGGTCGCCCCCAGGCCCGAAGCAGCGAGTCCTTTCAGTGGCGGACTAAGATTGAGGCTGGGTCTTCGACGTGAACGGATACGCTTTTCCGGGCGCCATCATCCCCTGTTAATTTGTTTTGCGTTACGCGCTGAGATTGGCCTATTCTAATGACGCTTCTCGATTAGACCAATCTCCCGAAGAGTATGGATGTTAGCGGCACGATCGGCGCAGTTCTGAATCAAAAAAGCAGAGAGATTTACTCCGTTTCCCCGGACGCGACGGTGTTCGAAGCGGTGCAATTGATGGACGCGAAGAACGTCGGCGCTTTACTGGTGATGGACGGCCAGCGTTTGGTGGGAATCGTTTCCGAGCGCGATTACACGCGCAAAATCATGCTGCGCGGCAGGCGTTCCCGTGAAACGAAGGTCGCAGAGATCATGTCAACGAATGTGTTCACAACGCATCGACGGGAGGGAGTGGAAACATGTTTGCGCCTCATGACAGACCAACACATTCGCCATTTGCCCGTGCTTGATGGTGACAATGTGGTCGGGGTGATCTCGATCGGTGACCTCGTGAAACATGTGATTTCCTGCCAGCAAGCAGCCATTGCTCACCTGGAAAGTTACATCCACGGCGGTTTCGCCGCGGGTTAGTTGTAGAGGCAGGCGTATCGCCTGCGAACTACAAACCAGGCAGCCGGCACAGCTGCTACTACAGTTTCCAGACCGTTTTTCCGCCAATGATCGTCCGTACAGCGCGGCCTTTCAGCTTCCAGCCGTCGAATGGCGAATTGCGCGACGCTGAGTGAAATTCATCAACCTTCACCGCCCACTCCAGTTCTGGATCGATAACCGTCACTTCAGCTCGCGCGCCGATTGATAACGTACCCGCATCTAGTTTGAGCAGCCGCGCCGGCTCGATGGTGTACATGGCGATTAATCGCGCGATGTCGATCGTGCGATGTTTGTGCACGAGCAGATCGAGAAATAACCCCAGCTCCGTCTCTAGGCCGATGATGCCAAAAGGCGCTGCATCGAATTCGACTTCCTTTTCGAAATCGGCATGCGGCGCGTGATCGGAACACAAGATCGATAGCGTTCCATCCGCGATTCCTTCCAACAACGCATAAACGTCGTTTTGCGACCGCAGCGGCGGATTCACTTTGTAGTTCGTGTCGAAATTTTGAATTGCGTCGTCGGTTAACGCGATGTGGTGCGGACAAACTTCGCCGCTGATTTTCACGCCCCGCGCCCGAGCTTCACGAAGCAACCGCACACTGCCTGCAGTCGAAATGTGCTGGCAATGAATGTGATGATCGCAAAGTTCCGCGAGCAAAATGTTCCGCATCACTATCGCTTCTTCGCCAGCCGCGGTCCAGCCGGGCAACCCAAGAAGCGTGCTCCAATAACCCTCATGCACGACTCCGTTGCCGACCAAATTGTAATCCTGACAATGGTCCAGCACAGGCACGCCAACCATGCGCGCATATTCGACGGCCCGTCGCATGAGTTCGTGATTTTGAATGCAGTGACCATCGTCCGTTATCGCCACAACGCCTGCCTGTGCAAGTGAACCGATCGGAGCGAGTTCTTCGCCCGAGAGATTTTTTGAAATCGCGCCCGTCGGCAAAACATTCACGCGCGCGATGGTGGAAGCTCGATCTTTGATCCACGCAATGGTGCCCGGGTTGTCCGGAACAGGCGCAGTATTTGGCATACAAACAATGGTGGTGAATCCGCCGGCCGCGGCCGCTCGTGCACCCGACTCGATATTCTCTTTGTGGCTGAATCCCGGCTCGCGCAGATGGACATGCATGTCGATTAAGCCAGGCGCGACGATCAGCCCGCGAGCGTCGATCTCTTCAATTTCGGATTTCGGATTTCGAATTTCGGATCTGAAGCTGACGATTTTTCCATCGGCAATGTAAACATCAGCAACTTCATCCCGCTCATGGGCGGGATCGATCACGCGACCGTTGCGAATAATTGTGGCGTTCATGTCTGAGGAGCGCACGCGTCGCGCGTGCTGGCGATGGCGTCCTCGCCATCGCGGACTTTTCTGGAAACTCCGCGACAGAAAAAGTGGCCGTATTTGAGTAAAGATTGTTTCGGCGCGACACCGAAACCAACACGCGAGACGCGTATGCTCCCCAAAACTGCGCGCGGCCTTCTCAACTTGCGATGCCTCCACACAGATACAGAACGGCCATACGCACCGCGAGGCCGTTGGTGACCTGATCGAGAATCACGCTTTGCAGTCCATCAGCGACCGCGCTATCGATTTCAACCCCGCGATTGATCGGTCCGGGATGCATGATCAGACAGTCGGGCTTCAAAAGTTTCGCGCGTTGTTTCGTTAGGCCGAACAAGCGAATGTATTCGCCGAGCCCCGGAAAATATTCTCTGCGCTGCCGTTCGTGCTGGATCCGTAAAAGATTCACGACATCCGCGTTCGGAAGGACATCCTCGATCTTGTACGAAACTTTGACGCCGAGCTTCTCAAAGTCGCGCGGAACGAGCGTGCTCGGACCGACGAGCGTGACGCGCGCGCCGAGCTTGAGTAGACCGAAAATGTTCGACCGCGCGACACGGCTAAACAAAATGTCGCCGATGATCGCGACGTGCAAGCCGGCGATTTTACCTCGGCGCTCGCGGATCGTGTAAAGGTCGAGAAGCGCCTGCGTCGGGTGTTCATGCGCCCCGTCGCCGGCGTTGATCACGCTGGCTTTCAGTCTGCTTGCCAGAAACTGCGGTGCGCCTGCGGAGCTGTGGCGCAGCACGATAATATCGGCGTGCAACGCCTCGAGATTGCGCGCGGTGTCCTTGAGCGTTTCACCTTTGGTCAGGCTCGAAGTCGTTGCCGAGATATTGATCACGTCAGCGCTCAGGCGAAATGCAGCCAGTTCGAAAGAGGTGCGCGTGCGTGTGCTCGGCTCGACAAAAAAGTTGACCAGTGTTTTTCCGCGCAATGCAGGCACTTTTTTGATCTCGCGCGTGCCGACCTGCTTAAAGGCATCCGTTGTCTCGAGAACAAAATTGATTTCGTCGGCCGTCAACTCGCGCAGGCCAAGTAAATCCTTGCGTGTCCAGCGCGTGGTCATAATGCAAACGTCCGCAGTGGCTGCGATCGGGGAATCCGAGGAGCGCACGCTTGTAGCGAGCTGGTTTCGGCGTTCCGCCCAATCGGACTTTTATTGAAAGCGAATCTCCGATCCGCACATGCCCCAAGGAAAGTTCGCGATGGCAGAATGCCATCGCCAGCACGCTGGAAGCATGCGCTCCACGGAGATGCGGTTTGCGCGCTCATTCTCTCTCCAGCCAAACGGCGTCCGGTTCGTCGTCGGTTTCTTGCAGGCGCACCTGAATCTGTTCGCGCGTCGCGGTCGGCAAATTCTTTCCGACGTAATCGGGACGAATCGGCAGCTCGCGATGGCCGCGATCGACCAGTACGGCAAGCTGAATGCGCGCGGGACGGCCGAATGAATTGATTGCATCCATCGCCGCACGCACGGTGCGACCGGTATAAAGGACGTCATCGACAATGATCACCGTCCGGTCCTCCAGCGGTATCGGAAGTTTCGACTCGTGCACGACCGGCAATTCCTTGCGCGTGCCCACGTCGTCTCGATGCATCGCTACATCGATGACGCCGGAATCGACGTCGGCGTTCCCAATATGGCGAATGATTGCCGCGATTCGGCGCGCGATCTCCACGCCTCGCGACGGAATCCCCGCAAGCACTACGCTTTCGAGGGCCGCGTTTCGCTCGATAATCTCGTGCGCAATCCGGCGTAGCGCGCGACCAATTGCTTCCGCGTCCATGATCGGGACGCCGGCGGCTGGATTCTGTTTTGGTTTCACGGTTTCCTTGGCAACCTCGCAGGATCGCCTTAAAGGTACAAAAAAATTAGGAGGCGACCTGTTCTGTGCGCGCCTCCTTTCGTCTTCGCTCTCGCCAGTTGGAGCGATGTTTCACGATCCAATCCAGCAAAGCTCTTTCAAAGCCGATGTCTTTCCCGGCTTTTTCGCTCTCGATCCACTTGTGCTTCAAAATTTCTGCGCGCTCCGCGAGGAACTCCTTGTAGAGCGCCGACTCTTTGACGAACTGCGCCTGATCTGCTTCCGAAGGGGACATATCCGCTTTTTCTTTCATAAGATTTCTTCCTAGTCAACTCCGAACGGCTTTGTCGTCACAACAAATGCAACGCCGCAATTAGACGAGGGAATCGCGAAAGTTATTCCGTTTGCGGTGGATGCGGTGGATGTCTCATTATCGCAGGGCCTTACGAATCTCGTCGGCGACCCTCTTAAATTCAGCAGTTACAGGTGATTTCGGATCCTCGCATACGATTGGTATCCCACGATCGCCGCCCTCACGTGTGGCGATGTCGATCGGAATCTGCCCTAGCAAGGGGACGCGCAACCGTTTGGCTTCGCGTTCGCCGCCGCCCGTGCCGAAGATGTCATAGCGTTTCTTGTCCGAAGGCGAGACGAAATAACTCATGTTCTCCACCAGCCCCAACACCGGCACGTTGACTTTGTCAAACATGGTCGCGGCCTTACGCGCGTCGATCAAAGCCACTTCCTGCGGCGTGGTAACAATGATGGCTCCCGACAGCGCGACGGTCTGCACGATGGTCAACTGAATGTCGCCCGTTCCGGGCGGAAGATCGAGCACCAGATAATCCAGTTCGCCCCATTCGACCTGCCGCAGAAATTGCTGTGTGTAACGCGTCACCATCGGTCCGCGCAAAATCGCTGGCGAAGTGTCATCCAGCAGAAATCCCATCGACATCAACCGCAACCCGTATTGCTCGATCGGCACGATCATGTTTTCATCGGTGGCCGTTGGGCGCTCGCGTGTGCCGAACATGAGCGAAATGCTCGGCCCATAAATGTCGCAATCACACAAGCCGACACGCGCGCCGGTTCGCTCTAGTGCCACTGCAAGATTTGCCGCGACTGTTGATTTGCCTACGCCACCTTTACCGCTTGCCACTGCGATGACGTGTCTGATGCCCGGAATCCGCGTAGTGACTGTGCCTGCCCCTGCGCCACCAGGAGGCGCGTGGATATCTATCAAAACTTTGGCGCTGCGAATGCCTTCGATTGTGCGCAAAGCGCGTTCCGCATCATTTTTGATTGTTGCGGGGACGTTTGGATCATTGGTCGCGATTGCGAGTTGCACCCTAACGTCGCCGTTTTCTATCTGGATCGATTTCACCAATCCGAATGAAACGATGTCGCGACTGAAGCCCGGATATTTCACGGCCTTCAAAGCGTTCTTTACCTGTTCCTCGGAGATCGACATACGTGAATTTACGTGCGCCTTGGCTGAGGTAAACCGTACCACTTCGCGTCTTGTGAAGACTTTCCTCCTCGTCCTCGATTCGACACATTTGGTTGACGAGGACGACGACGATTAGGAGCACGATTTAGCTTCGCCTCAGCAGGCGGCGATTACCGGTCCTGGTAATCTACTCTGTAGCGAATCTGGTAATCGTTTCCACCGGAAAAGCGAGTCGGTTGCTGGTCGGCTTTCGCCACGAAATCTGGTCTTTGCCACTCAGACCAGCTCCGATACTTCGACTTCATTGGATTCGCAGGGAGATGAAGATTGAAAATCCGGTCTTCGTGTCTCGGGAATTTGAGAACGAATAGACGCCGTGAAGTGCGGAAATACATTTCTACATAGCCCGCACGCACCCCCGGTGATTCGGGCGCTTCCGTACGCCAGGTTCCGGGCATCGAGTTGCGGTCCGTATCGAGCTCCGGTTCAACGCTGGCAAGATTCTCGACCGAGTGGCCCTCCGGCGCTTTTACCTCAAACTCGAGCAGCGGGGTTGGCCCGTTCAGATTCAGAACGTGCGGCTGAGCTGCATACCAGATACCCAAACCAGATGCGCCGATGGCAAACATCGACATGCAAACGAGCACCAGCCCGATAAACAACCAGATCCCCCGTATCCCACGCCAGAAAAGCGTAAGGACGATTGCCAATGGCGCGACAACGATCGTAACGAGCAGGTCGATCGCAACGGCGAAATAGCCGGAGCTACCTTCAAACGACGAAATATGCATGATTTTCGCCAGCATTGCGCCAAGAGCGAAGCCGAGAAACAGTCCGGCGGCCAGACCGATGATTCCCCCAATAATCCCGAGAAGAATTGCACTGATGGAGAGTTTTTTTGGCGCGGCTTGCATCGAAGAAAATCAAGGTGAATTGGACGGCGCCGACCTTTGAACAAGATCGATGCGTTCATGCGTTTGTCCGACTTCGACGACTAGCCCAGAATAATTCCATTGCCCGAGTGATTTGTTTGCCGACACGTAAATTGCCTCTTTTCCCTTGGCACCGGAGATAGGAATCGCCAGGCTGGATTCGCCATACGCGCAGTTCACGTTCGTATTTCCCGAGACGAGAAATCCGTCCTTGATAGGTGAGCCAAGAGCTTCAATTACAGCGGGATCCGCCTTGGAGCGGGCCGATGCTTCCTTGTAAATGTCTGTCGATTTCATCGCGCTGAAAACGACCACGAGTACTGAACCAACAAACATTAGGAACAGCAGCGCCACTGTGAAACACCACGGCGGCACAAACCAATTCCAGTTTCGCTTCCACCAGTTTGGTTTGGATGTTGGAGGAATTGGCGGAGTGGGATCCACGCAGCTGTTGTACTCTGAATCGAACGCCTTCTGCAACGCCTGTCATGAAGGAACAGACTCCCCGAATTCTTTTTGCAGCGATTGCACCGCCAGTGGTTTGACAGGCGGCCATCGCAGCAATTTTCCGGGGAGCGCACGCTTGTAGCGTGCTGGTTTCGACGTTCCGCCGAAACGAACTTCTGCGTGGGCTCGTTAATATTCGGAGATTGCAAACCTCCAGGAAAAGTTCGCGAAGGCGAAACGCCTTCGCCAGCACGCGGGACGTGCGCCCTCCCCGGAATCGGTCGCGACTAATTCGCGAGAGCGCCCGCTAACCGGAGCTTCCGATCGTTCGAAGATAAATATCTTCCAGCCGGTTGGCTTGCTGAAAAAGATCAAATTTTTTTCGCACTGCTCCGGCGCCGCTCTGCGCGATGCGCGAAAGGAAGCCGGGGTCCTGCACCGCACCCAGCAACGTTTCCACCAAGGCGAATTCATCACGCTCAGGCACGAGCACGCCGCTAACCCCATGATCGATTGCCTCCGGAATCCCGCCGTGCTCGGTTGCGAAGACGGGGAGGCCAGTAGCCATCGCTTCGAGCATTGAATTTGGAATTCCCTCCTGATTTCCATCGCGGCCGGTCTGGCTCGGGTGCAGGAAAATGTGCGAGCGGTAATAGATCTCGCGCAATCGGTCCTGCGAAACGAACCCAGTCAATGACACGCGAATCTTCAGTTCGCGCGCCAACGTCTCGAGTTCCCGGAGTAACGGGCCTTCGCCCGCAATCGTCAGCGTTGCGTTTGGGTATTGACGAACGAAGACTTCGAAAGCGCGAAGCGTTACCGGCAGACCTTTCTTCTCGATTAATCGGCCGGCTTGCACGAATCGCCATTCGCCGCGTTTCGGGACAGCACGGTCGCTAAATGGAAATTCATCCAGCGGAATTCCTGTGCGCTGCACTTCAATCTTTTCTGAGTCGCACCCGAGATCGATAAGCGCGTGCCGCAGCGATTCTGATCTAACGAGAACCAGCGTCACTGCGTCGAGCATCTGCAAAGTCGCCTCTCGATAGGCCGGCCTATTCATGTCGACCATGACGTCAGCGCCGTGGAAGGAAACAATCGATGGATTCTTCCACGCCCGAATCAACGGTAGCAGGTGAACGGCGATTTGGCCGAAGTAAATGTGCAAAAGGCGAGCGTGCGTGTCGCGTAGTGCAGCCAGCAGTGCCCTCAGTTCTTTGTCCGAAATTTGCCAAGGCTTATCGCGTACTTGCCTGAACCAAAAACGCCGGAGGAAGTGCGTTCGCGGCTTAGGAATGATCTGAACAGATTCAAACGGATAGCGCTCGGCATTCTCACGTTTCTGCGCAATGACCACGGGAGCGCATCGTTTCAGACCGGTGACTTGCCGGTAGATATGCAGCATCTCCCGTTTGAGAAACGTTGCGCAATAACAAGCGATAATCGGGCGTGACTCGGGTGCTGCACTCAACCCGAAAAATTAGACGCTCAGCGTTCGGCGTCCAACCGGCGCAATGGCTGCGTGCCCACCAAGGTCTCCTCTCCCCTCGCGCAGGGGAGAAGCGAAAAACGCGCGCAACGAAATTCAAATTGAAAACTGTTGGCGCACTTCCGCCGGCACGCGCACTGGGCGGCCGGTTTGCACATCGATCGGACACCAGAGTGTCCGCGCGGTTGACAATAGCTGGCCATCGTTGCTCCTTCGAATTTCTGTGAACCGTTCGAACGTAAGCCGAGTCGCTTTGCCGACCCACGTGCGCAACACGATGTCATCGCCCGGACAGGCCGGTGCTTTGTAATCGATCTCGTGCCGCAACACCACCCACCCGATGCTCTCTTGTGCTTGAGCGCTGGCAAGCGCGCGCCAATGGGCAGTGGCAACCTCTTGCACCCACCGCAGGTAAACGGTGTTGTTCACATGATTTTGCTCGTCGATGTCCTCGGGCAGAACTAGGACAGTCATCTCAAATACAGCAGCGGACATGAGGCGTTAAGGGGAGCAGAATTCGGGCAGACGTTCAACGCCAAGCGACTGTTGTCGTCACCGGCCTGTGGCCGGTCGAGTTCAATGACGCATTCACAACTTGAGACAGCCCACAGGGCCGTCGCTACAGCGCCACGGGTTCAGAATCCCGCGGAAGCTCCGTGTTCGCCAGAACACTCAGAAAATGTTAAATCGTCGCATTAATTCCTGCCGCGCTTCCATCGCCTGCTGCGGATTCATCCGGCTGAGGACTTTTTCCCGGCGTTCACGATCCATTGCCGCAAGTTGGCGCACGAGCTGGTTGCGCGCGTTCCATTTCGCGTATTTGCCCGCGCCAATGCCGAGCGCTAACAGCGCGGACACGACCCAGACCGTAATGTCTGTTGCCGTGACAAGAAGCATAAACATCGAAAACCGTTTGCGTAACGTTCCCCCTTCACAATGAAGTTCAAGCGGCACGCAGGGAGCGCGGGCGGCCTCGCAAGTCATCGTGCAGCCGCAAGTTGACGTTGCTGAGACGGGGCGGACATTTTCGCCATGCCTGCCGGCATCATGAGCCTCTTTGTTGTGTGCACTGGTGTTTGCTTCGCCAGCGTGCACTTGAGTCGAGCGCAGGAGGCTACTTCAGCAAATCTTCCGGATCAATTTCAGACTGGCGAGATGATTCAAATTCAGAAACCGAAAAAGAAAAAGGCCGAATCAAAATCGCAAACTGTGGCAACGGCACCGAAGCAAGAGACTGCACCTGTACCCAAGCAAACGCCGGCTGCGGAAGAAATCCCAATGCAGATTACCCCGGCAGAAGAGAAAAAGCCTGAGCCTGACCGGAGCACTGCCTCAATGCCGCCAATTCAAAAACCGGCGACTCCGGCTGAACAGGCACCTCCCACGGAAGAGCCGGCTGTAGTCGCCTTGCATGCGGACAAGAAACCTACACCGAGAAAACGGCCGCGACCTGCTGTGCAACCAGAGGTGGCGAGCATTTCGGCGCCCGTTCCGATGTCCCTTTCAGTGGCGCAATCCATGGCAATCACTGCGCCCTTGCCTGATTACACGTATGAAATGAAACGCCGCAAACTCACCGGAAACGGCGTTTGCGTCGTGACAGTTGATCCCACGACAGGAACAGTGACTAACGCAACCATGTTTCAAAGCACCGGCAGTCCGCTACTCGACAAACTTACCATTCAGACATTCAAAAACTGGCGGTTTAAAGCCGGCGCCGTTTCTGAGGTTCGGGTACCGATCAGCTACGAATGAAGACACGCTGACGCGACCTCACGTATGCTCTGGGGAGCGGTCGCTGCGGCGACTTGGTGATTGCGCCCTCGCGATCGCGAGCTTTTTTAGCATCCGAGGTGACGTTCTTTGCAGCGTCGGAAGCAGCGCACACGATGCTCGCTTTCGCATGGTCAAGATAAACATTCGTGTAACCGAGCCGGCACTGGGCAAAGCTTTGAAAACTTTGAGCGCCTTCGTGACATATGTGCGTTGCTGCTCAGGCCGAATTATCGTAGGAATAGAGATTCTTAACAAAGCTTTCAAGCTGCCTAACGATTGGATCAATCTTAGCGCGATCCGAGAGTGGAGCGTAGATCTTTCCTCCTAAGTCTGCGGGCATCTTCGCGCCGGCTTCTCTAACGATCAATACACGTTGCTGACCCTTGGCATGGACGAAATAACCGGCCTCGAATACGACATTGTCTCTTGGAGCTGCTTGGCCTCCTTTCCCCTTAAGCTTATCCGAGTTCGTGAATAGGAAAATACCCGCACTACATCTGCCGGCCGCGGCTTCTATCTGCTCAAGAATCGTTCCCGATTCGAAATCCTGCCAATCGAGAACGGTCGCCTCATAGCTAGACAAGAGTGTCGCTATGTTTTTCGCAGTGCCCTCGGCTTCGCTGGAGTACCCCAAGAAGATGTCCTTGCGGTCCTTAAGCCGATTATGCCACCTGCCCAGAAAGGTCTGAAAATCGTTTTCCTTAACCCATGTGCGGTCGGCCTCTGCAGGAATCGTCAAAAAAGGGTCGCCACCATAGCGGTTGAAAAAGACCCTTTCTTCCACACCGTGGTCGAGCACCGGAAGAATCGGAAGCCCAAGTGTTCGTGCGATTGCCCCTTCGTAATGGCAGTACTCCGTGACCAGTGAGACGGTCTTGTCCGCTGTTCCTCCCTGGCACTGCCAAAGTGGAAACCCAAGTATTGCCGCCCCGACGCAACGCTTCATTACCGCATCTGCGTTCGTGGGACTCCAGGATAGCCCCTTGTTGGCAGGCAAGCCTCGAGTTTCTCCACCTGAGTCAAACATTTGTGCTTCGTAGCCGAGCGCCTCGATCTCATTGACGATCGACCGCTTAAGTTCCTTGCGACGGTTATCTAGATACTCGGTTCGAGGACTACTTACGAATATGCGTCGCGTTATTGTCACGCATTGACCTCCGCCGACTCTCCCTTGCGTGCCCAACTACAATTCGAGGAAAGTTGATTTCGCCTATTTGGGCTTTTCTCCGCGAGGGGCACCGGCCGAAGCGAAAGCATCTCTTCTTCTTTATCGACGGCTCCGGAGCGACTCAAGCCGAAATTGCACAAGACTTCTTGGAT